>ERZ808278.676-NODE-676-length-19683-cov-4.389647_pt1 | contig 19683 bp, 16 predicted proteins | sample MGYA00521239_ERZ808278 | MGnify/ENA primary metagenome ERZ808278 (study PRJEB31516, sample SAMN03275600) | gut metagenome | biome: mammalia-associated habitat; material: feces | host: Papio cynocephalus | place: Kenya | collected 2012-07-17 ... | reverse complement strand
CTGCTCCAAAGTAATAGGTACCGTCCGCAATGGGCAATCCGTTGGATACAGTGTTGTTGATCTTCTGCCAACTATTCTGTCTGAGTTTCCCGCTATAACATATGAAGTAGTAATCTTCGCCCACTTTTACAAGCCGGTTTCCATTCACGCCTTTTTGAATGATGCCATCTTCTTTGTAATAGAGGTTTCCGTCAATCTCAACGATTCCGGTTTCCCCCTTCTCCATCTTACCATCTGCTCCAAAGTAATAGGTACCGTCCGCAATGGGCAATCCGTTGGATACAGTGTTATTGATCTTCTGATTTCCGCTCACACGAAGTTTTCCACTGTACACGACAAAATAATAATCACCGTTATACTCAACCAGTCCGGCATTCATCAAAATATATCCATTTTCATTGATATAATACAGCGCTCCGTCCGAAGCCGTAATCACTCCCTGCTCTGTTATCTCACATGCGAGTACACCATCATTACCGAAGTCAAATACATACTTTTTGAAAGATGTGCTGTCGCGAAGAATCTGGATGCCATAGGTAAGATATCCATCATTACCGAAGTTATATGTTTTGCCATCAATTTCGTGTAATGTCATATATCCGGGATTGCGCGCCACATAGTAACTCGGTCCGTAATAATAACGTGTACCGTTGTCATCCGTATGCCAAGCGCCCTTTGTCATACCAGTTTCGTCAAACTGATACGTTACACCATTGACTGTATATTCACCAGTTACAGCAGTCTTAGTATACGAGCGGAAGTAGTGCCAGTTTTCATCAATCTGTACCCATCCGCCGGTCAGTGTGCCTATCTTGGAATAGCACCACTTACCGTCGATCTGAACGAGTCCGGTATATTTCCCCTGATTCTTTCCTTCGTCATCAAAGTGATAGTAAACGCCGTCAACTGCGTAGATACCCGTTACCTTCTTCCCGTCGACATAATAGGATTCCCCATTCCAGCCGTCGGCTACCACTACGCCGTCAACGTATGTTTTACCGTCTGTCCATACGCCGTTGAACAGATCGCCACATTCAGAACACTTAAGCACGCCGTCAACAATTTCATAATTGTGACCAGTTGCAGGAACAGTCGTGCCCCAGTCAACTACAGAGTTGCAGACTTCGCAGTAGGTTCTGCCGGTGTAACCCGCCTCGGTGCAGGTTGCTGCTTTATCGGCAAGTGCTACTACGGTGTGAATATGCCCACCGTTCCATGCATTGTAATATGCTTTTCCCTCTGCGGTGGAGATCATGTCCTTTGCCATCGCATACATTTCGGTGTCGACCTGAGGACCTTCGCCGGAGAATGTATCGGTTGTACCGTCGACAAATGTAACGATACCGCGGTCGATCTCCATGCTGATATCGATCGGCCAGAATTCTTTCATGCTCTTAAATTGAGCATAGGTAAGTGCCTCACTCCCCTTCTTTGTACCGCTTTCATAGATGTAACCCATTCTGAGTTCCCATGCGCGGATAGGCAAAGAAGCGAGAACGCCCTCTCCGGTCTGATCGTTTTTCCCATTGCGCGTAATTGTGATCGTTGCAATATTTTCGTCATCCTGAATCGAGTAAGAAGCCTCAAATCCGGGAGCGACTGTCATATGGTCAAGTTCCCACTTGCTCATATTATTGAGGTCGATGTCAACCGTAACAGATTGAACCCTCTCCATATCCGTAGCCACAATATCCGCATACCATACAGAACCGAGGAGGATCTTGTCAAGCGACGGATCGTGCGCTATGACCTTTACCGTGGACTTGCCGGATCCTGCCTGAACATGAATCGTGCGTATCACAGAAGCGTAGTTGCCCTGATTATCGCAGATTGAGAATTTGACATGGTGAACACCGTCTGCAAGAGTAACATCGGAGAGCGACATTACGCCATCCTTGAATGTGCAGGCGGTTTCTACACCGTCAATATACGCTTTTGCGGTAGCAACATTTAATCCGGTATAGTTGCTCTTTTTCATATTATCCGCAACCTTAACGCCAAAGGAAAGAACGTTTTCCAAAACAGTCTGTCCGTTCAGGACCGCCGCATCAGACATACTGTCTGTTGCATATGTCACATTCCCAAATACAGGCGCTTCACGATCGTCAACTGCATCGGAATAGTCAACGGTAATGTCATCCACATACATGACATATCTGCCATTGTAGGACTTATGCTGGTTATACTTGTAATCATACGCCGCACCGTCGCGGTCGGAGATATAAAACTGGAGAATGTAACTGTCAATCAGATCAAGCCCCTTGTATTTGCTCAAGTCAATGGACAGGTAGTGCCAACCGGGCTCCTGATACTGATTTACAAAGCCGGTCGTCGAAGCAACGCCGTCACACAGCGTATTGGTAATAGAGGCGCTGGCACAGACATATTCGCCATCGTCGTTTAGGACTAAAGGATAGATCGTATAACGAATCCATGTGGAAACATCCTCATCGGAAATGTATATCCACATACCGAGTTTCGTGGCATTTTCGAATTTCTTCTCGCCACCCTTGTACTCAAGCGATGTCATCATATAGCCGGATTCGAGAGAGTTGCCGTAGTTGATGTCAAGCGCCATCGCACCGTTGCCGCTGTGAACCTTACCGTTTGCTGCGGTTACAGGATATACTCTTCCGTCAGGGAGTACATAGTTGTATGCAACATAACCGAGGTCAAACATACTCGTATCGCCGTCTTCAAAATCAAAAATAACCTCAGAGCCCTTACCGAGTTTGATCGTGGAAGTTGCAGAAACAGTTGTGCCCGCAACTGTTGCCGTAATGCTACTTACGGTAACACTGTCTTCGCCTGCTGTAAAATCAAAGCCGTCGATCGTACCGATACCATCATTTTCAAGGGTAAACAAAATATCGCTTGCTTTGATTTTGACTTCGTTGAGTCCGTAGGTAGCTGTCAGAGCCAACGTAACGGTCCTACCGAAAGGAACCGTCATTTCGCTACTATTGAACGCCAGTTTTTCCGGAACAACGGCATGAATCGTAACAGAGCCGACCTCTTTACCGTTGTATGTTGCTGTCAGAATAACATCGCCGACAGCTGTAGCTGTCAGGACGCCGTTCTCATATGTACCGTTTACAACAGTGTAAGCGATATCTTCAGGGATTTCTGCCGCGTGACCAGTGGAGCTTACGCCAGAAACGGTTACTTCAGTTGATGTACCGGCAGTTACATACTCTGTTTCAACATCATAGGAGATGTGATCAAAAGTCTTAGAAGCAACCGCGGTTGAAACAACGATCAAACCGTTTGAAATGCTACGCTCAGAACCGTCGGAGGGTTTATTGACTATTTTGAACGCATCTTCCCCTTCAGGCTTGCTACCGTAAGTCATAGAGCCGCCGCCATCAAGGTGCCCTGCCCACTTGCAGCCAAGATCGAGCATAACCTGCGCCTGTTCCATAAGTGTCAGACCTGCGGATACAGGCTCCTGGTTGCCATCAGCCGAGAGAATGACTACCTTATTATCCTCCGTGATACCGATTGTCTGACGGGGATATTTCTGTGTATTGTTCCGATCTGCATCGGAAAGCACAATCTCGTTGTCATACACAAGCATTTTGTAGATTCCGAGTGCTTCTTGAATATTGCCCTTATCGGTTTCATAGTCATTTGCGTTGCCTATCTTAACAGTGCCGTCTTTAAGAACCGCAAAATATGCAGATTTCTCACCACCCGTTACATCGTTCCCATTCATGACAAACACACCGGAGGGTTTCCCCGTTGTCATGTTATAATAGGATGCATTGATACCCACTACTACCGTACCGTGGTAGTAAGGATCTCCTGCCGCCGATTTTTCATTGAAAGCCGCTACCTGTTCAGTAAGCTTAGACATACCATATGCAGTGTTGTCCATATCCTGATAGGAGGTGAACAGCTTAACCGTATCGACCGACATATCGATCGTTGCAGCGAACATCTTTACCTGTTTCCCATTTTTATCATAAACCGTATAGATGTCCTGCGTAACTCCGCTTGCCAGTGCGGATTGTTTATCCTGTACAAGCGAGAGCTGTGAATTGGAAAACTTACCTTCTGTTTCATCTACGGCGAATATCATTATAGGCATACTACCCACAAGCATCATCGCACAAAGAACGAACGCCAAAACTCGGATTGAAATTTTGCCTTTTTTCATGTTCTCTTTCTCCTTATTTTATTGAATTAATATATTTTTTAATATCGCCTGTCAGCGAGTATATGCTACTATGGCTTTGCAGGAAGCGGCGGAAGCTTGAGCCATGCGCCAAGGATTTCATCCCACCGCTCCGGAACAAATTTTTCGAATCCTGATGCCGGGTAGAATGTCAACTCCGAAAAATACACTTTGTGCTCAATGATATAGAAATCCACTCGCAGAAACGGTATATCATCAGAAAGTTTCTTCGCCAGTTCCAGTATTTCAGGCAGTTCTGTCGGTTTGCTTATTTCAATGGACGAATTTGGATGCGCCGGGCGGCGTAGGTCTAAATGCTCCCAATCCGAAGTGAAAAAATCCTCCGTGAGTCCGGTTGCCGTAAATCTGTCTTTGCAAACGAGAATCAGCTTTGGCTCACCGTTGAAGCAATGCACCTTGTAGTCGGTAAGTCCGCCGGCATCGCTTTTCATGAACTGCTCTGCGATGATTTTACGCGGCACATCCTTGTATGGCCATTCGCGACCGGTAAGGTAATAATCCTGATGAAGACCGCGCTTTAAATTCGCTTTCACTTTCTTTCTATGCAGAGTGCTCTTGTCCTTGCAGATACACATCCCGCGTCCGGAGTTGTGATTACATTTCAAAACAAATTTATCAGGAAGTGCATCAAAATCGATCTCATCGGGATGATTCCATACACCCAGCAACGGAATAAGATATTGCGAACCGATTTTTTCGGAAATATAATCGCGTGCTTTATACTTGTCTACCATCACGGTATATTCCGGCTGGCGATCGTACAGTTTCAGCCATTGAAGCTTTTCATTGAATGTTTGCGGAAAAGCAAGCGATAATTGACGACCGAAAACAGCCGAAAATTTATGCGATAGATATTCGTCATCATACATATCATCATATTTCCCATAGCCGGAATTCACAAGAAAGCGATAACCACTATTGGAAATATATTTCTTTATTGCTTTCATGTATTTTCTGATTTGCATGACTCAAGCGCCTTTCGTTTCAAATCAAACACATTTACAAAGTGAATCATCAGATAAAAATTCTGTGCCTTTGAATAATAGGTTACCATTCCATAATTCATAGCCAACATAAGTCCCAGCCAAAATGCAAAGAACGCCACTCGTTGCTTATCCACTTTTCGATATTTCCACAGTTGAAGGAAGAGATAGACATACATGGCATAATAAAGGCAAAAACCGATCATACCTCCGCCGCAAAGCAGCTCAACAAAGTTATCATGAAGGTAAGCATTAAAAGCGTAGTATTGATCTGCTAAAATATGCGGATTGGCAATTCCAATTCCTAAAAAAGGATGTTTCAAGAACCATGTTAGCCCCAATGTTCTGAGGTTGTTTCGCTTTATTGTAGAACTATCCAGCTTGCCGTTTCCCAAGACAGCATTCAACATACCTTCCATACGCTCTCGAACGCCATCAAAAACATCCAATTGCAAGAGCCAATAAACAATCAAAGCCAGAATTAAAATCAAAAACAAAATTTTTGTAGTTTTACCACATGTATTTTTGGCGGATTTTTGCGTTCTTACAAATGCGTATCCAAAGGCCCCCACTATCAAAAAAACGAATGCCTTTCTACTTTGCGTGGCAGCAATTACGACCACACTCGGGATCATAAACAACGCGGATGGAAGAAAAGAATGCTGCGGGCACAAGCACCGAAGGTGAATCTGAATCACACATGAAAGAGCGCACGCCATTCCTATCGTGTTCACATTCGAAAATTCGCTGTCGATACGCAAACTTGAATTGCTTCCGGCAACAATCATTTTATCCAGCCCGTAAAAAGCGATAGAATAAAGCGCAATAATATATCCTGCCCACATAACCGTTTTCAACAACACAACCTCATCCAGTTCCGGAGTGTCCAGGTAAGTGATATATACCATATAGGCGCATACAAAAATCCGCAACAAGGTTCGTGCCATAATCATTGAATCTGAAGCACTGATTGCCCATAGGGAAGAAAGCAGTACAAACCCGATAAACAAAATATTCAATGTAACATACGGCGTGGATCTGAGTACGATTTTCCCCCGGTTAAGTCCACAGCCAAACAAGAGGATACATAGCGATACTCCCAAAAACGCATATTTCCCCCAAGTGTAGGAATCAAACAAAACAAATAATACGAATAGTGCCGTAGTGAAAATACAAATCAGCGCCATCACGACTTTGCGCAACGCTTTGGTCATACTCTGTCTCCTATTCACGGAAAATCAGTTTTACAAACTGTTCTGCTACTGTCTCTATGTCATAACAATTTTTCTTAAATTTTTGTATTGGTGTTTCACGAATCACCTGCGGCAACTGCGCAATATGACTTGCCCATGCGCCTGCATCGCCTAACGGTAAATAGTGAACTAGACCTGTAATATCCGCTTCGCGGGTAATGGTATCTGCAATCAAACACGGAAGCCCCGTTGCCTGTGCTTCAATCACGGTATTTGGCATTCCTTCGTACAGTGACGGAAATACGAACACATCCATAGCCGACAAAAGCGCCGACACATCTGAGCGAACGCCGGTAAAAATGACCTTATCTGATATAGACAATGTCTGCGCCTTTTCTTTTATGGCATCCTCCAGCTCCCCTTTTCCGACTAAAAGTAACACGGAATTCGCATTTTTTTCGTTGTATGCCTGAAAGACATCTAGCAAAAAAGCGTGATTTTTCTGTTGATTGAACCGTCCGACATGCCCGATAACCGTTGTATCCGCTGGAATCTTTAACTCGCTTCTTATATGTGTTTTGTTATCCATATCGTAATGAAATACAGAAAGATCAATTGCATTATGCAACAGAATTGCTTTTCCTTTTTTGACACAATTCTTGCCATACATGAACTCAGCAGCCTCAGTAGAAGGGGCAAGCTTTATATCAGCATTCAGACAGGGCAAAAAACGACACAAACGATGTAACAGAAGTGCTTTACTACTGCCTGTAGTCGTATTGAATTTGCTGGATCAAAAAATAGTATTTGTTGCCCCGCCACAACGCGCTGCAAATAATTCAAGCGCCGACAAAGAGTGCTGTGAAGTACGTAACACATAAGCATATCCTTCACGCTTCACAAGATGCTTAATATCATTAAAATTCCGCACCATCCCGGCGCTTTTGGGACTTATTTGATATATTCGTCCGCCCATTGAACGAATTTCATCATCGTAGTAGCCTTTCTCCGTGGTCGCAACGGCAAAATCCATCTGAAATTGATTTTTATCTATTTTGCGGTAGAGCTTCATCAGAAATGTTTCGGCACCACCAGCATTCATCCCACCCACAATGCAAAGCAGTCTCTTCATTATTTACTCTCCAATTTTACTCTCCGATTTTTTGAAAAACTTTTTTTATAAATGCCTTTTTCGATTTCCAAAAGCTATTTTTATAAGATATCCAACGCTCAGAATAGTCTAAAAACAGCTTGTCATGCGTAATCACGTGAAGAGCTTGCATTTGTGCAATATGCAAATTATGATAAAACGGACTTGCAATTTTTCCATCTACACTGTAAATCGACCAATACCCGCAATCAAAATCAGACAGTGTGCCAATCAGCGTGCGTAAAGATTTATCAAATGCATTCCGATAAACTTTACTGTCACATACGAGAATTGCATCGTACAATCCGAATAACGCAAATATCCAACCATTCAATACAGCCGGAAGATGCGTATATTCCAGTAAAACCATGCTTTCTTCTGTTTCATTCACTGTTCCCCCGTTCCTCATGGGAATCAGCATAAAATCAATCGCTTTTTGCGCTGCCGTCAAATAAATTGAGTTGCCTGAGTGTTTGTATGCACGAATCAGTAAAGAAGCACCTTCTCCCTGACACATTGCACCATACGGTGTTTGCGGATATATGAAGAAAAAATTATTCCACGCGCCGGAGTTTTCTTGATTTTGCATTGCCCAATCTACACACTGAAAGAATTTTTTCAGATAGCGCTCGTCATGCTCTAAAAGATAAAGATCATATGCTCCTAAGCCATACTGAAAAACGGCAACCGGAAAAAGAATTTCTTCCCCCTTCTCATCTTCTACGCGTGGAAGACCATTATTATCAAGCAATTTGGGGAGTTTTGTTACTTTCTCGGTTAGATCATTATAATATCCGCAGACGTCAGTCGTGGAAAAGCAACGCCCAAGTCCCTGATTCACATGAAGGATACTTTTTCCAGTAAGCATCCTGTACCACTTTTTTATATTAAATAAATTTATACTCATACTTCATTTCCCAATAGTTGCTTTTGTATACAAGCAACTACCGCATTTGCAGAGAAGCACGCATACTTTTTCAAACAATTTTTTCTGATATCATTCCATTTTTTTGTATCGCTACAAATTTGGGACAAAATCGTGTACAATCCTTGCATGTCATTCATCTCATATCCCCAGCCAGTAATATTATCATCCAAAATATCATCACAATTTTCCCATTTGGCAGTAATGATCGGCACCCCCGCCGCATATGCATCCAGTATCGTTCCCGGGATTCCCTCTGTAGCAAAATGTGTGGGAAACAAAAGTGCAAACGCACCTTGTAAAACCGAAGTACTTTCATCCGGTTGTGCGATTCCTTTATACTGTATATAATCCGGAAATTTTGACCGAATTGCTTCAAATTTTTCTCGATATGCTTCATCAACCGGGCCATATATATCCAAGGTATACACTGTATTTTCCAAATTTTTATTCACTTTGGTAACCGCTTCAATCGCATCTTCAATGCCCTTCTCCTTCATGACACGCGAGAAAGTGCAAAGGCGATATGGTTTTTCCAAAGGCGGCAGTTCTTCCGGCGTCAACGGGGTGATGAACTTAAAATTCGGGATAACAGAAACATTGGAAAATCCCTGGCGCTCCAATGCGCTTTTCATGCTGGACGTTTCCACCCAAATTCCATTAAATCTACGAAGTTGCGCAGCAAGTTTTTTGTCAGTTTGCGTTTTTTGGGGCAGCCACCCGCCAATCACATCATAAAACAATTTTGTTGAAGTTTTTTTAGCACATTTAAGCAACAACGGAGTAAATATTTTCACTCCATTATGCGCCGGTAACATAATCACAATCTCGCTTTGCTTGACCGCACGACGAACGGCATGGAACATTTTAAGCGGGTGCTTTTTCCATCCATAGGTTTCAATATACGATATTTCGTCTGTCCCGTATCTTTCGACAAGTAATCGATATAAATTACGTGTCTTTACCGGCTGACCGCCGGTTGGCATCGTATCAAACCCAAATGCTCCTATGATGCATATTTTCATCGTTATTCATCCTCTCGGAAATACCCGACCTCATGAAATGCGCGGTTTAACCCACGTCTTGAGTTCATCCAATACAAGCTTGGATGTAAGAAGTTTTTTCTTTGTCTCTTCAACATTAAGTAATTTTGTGTTATTAGAGTTGAACTCCGTCAATGTATTGCGTTCTTTATTGCCCATGGATAGATATTTTTCGTAATTCAGGTCGCGGTTATCCGCAATAACGCGATAGAACATTCCACAATCCACCGCACGGGCGCACTCCTCATTGGTGAGCAAGGTTTCATACATTTTTTCGCCATGACGAATTCCGATTGTTTGTGTGGGATAATCCGGCACTCCGAAAAGCTCCTTAATCGCCTGCGTGAGGACATCGATCGTACAAGCATCCGCTTTCTGCACGAACAGATCGCCCTGGCTTCCGTTTTCAAATGCATAAAGCACCAGATCCACCGCCTCATCCAGGTTCATAATAAAGCGCGTCATGCTACCCTCGGTTATTGTCAGCGGCAACCCGTGCTTAATTTTATCTATGAACAGCGGAATGACCGACCCACGCGAACACATGACATTTCCATATCGCGTACAGCAAATGCGCGTTTTCTTCGGATCCACATTCCTTGCTTTCGCAATAATAATTTTTTCCATCATTGCCTTGCTGGTTCCCATCGCGTTTATCGGGTACGCCGCCTTATCCGTAGACAAGCATACAACACGCTGAACTCCAGCATCTATGGCTGCTGTCAGCACATTATCTGTTCCAATTACATTTGTTTTGACAGCTTCAAGCGGAAAGAATTCGCATGACGGAACCTGCTTGAGAGCCGCTGCATGAAATATATAATCAACCCCCTGCATAGCCGGACGCAAAGTTGCTATGTCTCTGACATCTCCAATATAAAATTTCAATTTTGGATGATTATACAGATGCCGCATATCATCCTGCTTTTTTTCATCACGTGAAAAAATACGAATTTCTTTGACATCCGTGGTAAGAAACCGTTGCAAAACTGCATTGCCAAAGGAGCCGGTTCCTCCTGTTATCATGAGCACGCTGTCTTTAAATAAATCAGCCATTTTATCTTGCCTTTCTTTTTATTACTATTAATCTTTTGTAACAAATTTACATCCCACACGCGTAGCAAGAGGTTTTACAGCGCGAATCATTTTGGATGGAATATGATGTGCCAACCAATTTCTTACATCCATTACAATGAGTTTGCGCTTTTTTATCATCGGACGATGATCTGTCGAAACAAGGATTCCGCATTTTTTAAGTTCCTTTATGGTTCGTGGATACCATTTGCCCTGGATAACGCCATTTAGATAGTCCAAACCAACATAATTGAGAGTGGCACATTTCCCCTCGATACGCACGGGGCTAGCCGTTTTTTGCCGGGCTTCAAATTCCCAAGCGCTGAAATTATCATTGTAGAGTAACTTTTGTAAATACGATTTTTTCCATATTGCCGCTTGCAGATTAACACCATATAACGCCGAGCTATCCAGCATATACGCTCCATGTGGTTTTTTCTTGTGTTGAGCCGGTATAGGAATTACTCTCAAATAGTCGTAGTGATTCTCCAGAAAAATTCTAAAAAGTTCTTCTATCTTTTCAGAGTCTGTTTCTTTCCAAAGAAAGTAATCTTCCAACAATACAAGCAATGTGTCCTCCGGAATTCGATCCAATGCATTCCGAACACGATAACTCCACGATATCTCCGTACCTGTGGTCACCACTGTAACATGCGGATAATCCGGGACCTCATTGTTTGTAATTAAGTAAATCGGCAATGTGCAATCAGGAAAGAATTTTTCATAGCATTTGAAAAATATGTCCCACAGATCTTTATAGCCATCAAAAGAAATAACCACTATTGCTTTTTCCATATATACTCCGTTAAAGTTTTTTGGCATATGTAATCGCCGTCTCTCCTAAAGCACGATATGGCAAAAAATCGTTCTTTTCATAGAAATGAATGCCACGGGAATTCTCGCTTGCAACTGTTAAAAAGCATACGCTTCTTCCAATTTTCCTCAACACATTCTGGTATTCAGATATCAATTCGTTCGCTATCCCACTCCCCTGCCATTTCGGCAAAACGCAGATGGAAAGAAGATCACCGCATTCTGTGGGAGGAATATTGTGAAATGCCTGGTTCAATATGCGGGCGGAAGTTTTGCGGCTATTTGACGGCTTGAGCCTTTTCCATGCATTTTTATTGCCTTTAATAAGCAATAAAAAATAGCGAAATGCAAGTGAGGCAATATTATGCTTTGCAAAGGAATGAATACAATTTCCTCCGTCAACCAAATACCCCATACAAAATCCTGCAACACGGTCATCATCAACTGCAACCAAAAATAGATCCGGATACTCTTTGAGGTACTGCAAATAAAATTTTTTCAGCAACGGCACCCCAAGAGCTGTGGAAAAGCTATTCGGAAAGCATTCTATATGCGTCTGTGCTATTTTGCCCAAATCGTTGACAGTGGCACTTCGTATTTGCATATCATTCCTCCGAAAGACCCTATCGTCTTTTCTCATAATTTTTCTTTTTCCAAAAACCGAACCACATATTCCAACATGCAAACCATAAAGCAACAATCGCCGGCTTTTCATCGCAATCATGAAACAGGTCATAGTGGCTTTTTAACTTTTTACTCAGTTTGTCATGGCTGATGCTCTTTTTTCGAATCCTGTATTTCGCCAAATCTTCTTTCAGGAGATGCGCTTCCGTGCCATTTTTTTTATAAAGCTGAAGCCGTATTGCATAGTCATTATTTTTCTTGATATCCTTAATTTGAACCAGCCCAAAATACTTTGCACTGTACATCATAGTAAGCTGACCTATGTAATCATAGTTATACATCTTCCGTTTATTCACTACATCCGGTCCGGATACATAGATGTTCAGCGGCTGGTTCCCTTCGTCAATTTTCTCATATTCCGTAAAAGATAAAACATAGTTATGTTCCCGCATGAACTTTATCTGTTTTTCCAATTTTTCTGGCATCCACAAATCGTCTGAATCAAGAAAAGCAATCCATTCTCCCTGCGCTTTCATCATTGCACGATTCCGAGTCAGCGCAGCGCCACTGTTCTTTTCATTTTTGAAATACTTTATACGAGTATCAGTCAAAAATGACTCTACCACCTGATCCGTATTGTCTGTGGAACAATCATCCACAATAAGCAATTCCCAGTTCGTATAAGTTTGATCTATTACAGACCGAATTGATTCAGTAATAAACTTTGCTGTATTGTAGGACGGCATAATTATGGATACAAGATTGTCTATCATTTGAAGCCTCATCTTTCTATCGTTTCGTATTCCTTTTGCCTTTCGATATAGTCTCCCTTATATTCTTTCCCGCATACCGCAAACACCGTCATAAACATAATCCGAATATCGCCCCAAAAGCTGAAATTTTCAATACTTTTAAGATTATAGTACATTTTTGCAGGTAAAATCTTCTCTATGTACACTTTGTCCGTATCCTCTGCGGTATCAAGCAACTTTGCCTCATCCTTATAGAGAATGCTTGCAAGGCTTGTTACACCAGCTGGAAGCAGAAGCGTAGCCATCATTTCAGGCGTATATTCAGCAACATATTTCGTACTTTCTGGGCGTACGCCGACGAGTGTAACCGTTCCTTGGATCACATCGATAAGCTGTGCTACTTCGTCTAACCGACAGTTTCGGATAACTTTTCCAACGCGGGTTATACGGCTGTCATTGCGAACTGTAATCTGCGAGCCTTTATCGGCGTTTTGTACCATTGTGCGGAATTTGTGTATGCGAAAACGCTTCCCGTATTGTGTCACCCGCTCCTGCCGATAAAACACAGGGCCTTTACTGTCAAGTTTGATCGCGATCGCCAATATCAAAAACAAAGGTGACAGGGCAATCAGCATGGTCAAAGACGCAATAATATCAAAAACTCTTTTAAAAAACAAACTGACTTGCTTCTTTTTCAGAATGTCGTAATATTTCCGTACCTCATCAATCTGCATTTCGGGCGGGAGCTGTTCCCATTTTTTCAAAAGCATAATTATATGTACTCTTTCAGTATCTCGGTATATTTTTCAATCACATATTCCACATCCTCATCCGCCAGACAAGTGTGAAGCGGCAATGTGATCTCATTGGCAAAATGCGCATAAGCATTCGGATAATCCTTAATATCAAATCCAAGCTTTTTATATGCCGTATGCATCGGCAGAGGCTTGTAGTGAACATTGCAAGCAATACCTTGTTCCGCCATTTTGATGATGATTTCGTTTCTCTGCTCCAGCGTGATTCCGGGAACGCGAGTTATGTAAAGATGTCCCGACGATTCATATTCGGCATTGTAATGGTCAAGTGTTTCAACATCAAGCGGACTTAATGCGGCATCGTATCTGCTGATAATCTCTTTTCTACGGGCAAGCATATGAGGATAGCGTTCAAACTGCGCAAGTCCGATTGCCGCAACCACATCGGTCATATTGCATTTGTACCATGTGCCGACAATATCATATTCCCATGCGCCGAGCTTTGTTTTAGCAAGCGCGTCTTTTGACTGACCATGCAGGCTGAGTAGTTGTAGCTGATGGTAAATATCTTCGTTATGGATCCCATCAATTGTACGCCATGTCAGCGCACCCCCCTCAGCAGTTGTAAAGTTTTTAACGGCATGAAAGCTGAAACTTGAAAAATCAGCAATGCTACCAACCATTTTTTCGTGCCACTTTGCTCCGAAAGCATGGGCGGTATCGGCACATACAGCAATTCTGCCAATTGCTTCCTGTATCTCATTTGACGGCTGGAACCACTTTTTTTTATGTTCGACAATTTCAAAGATACGATCATAGTCGCAGGGCACGCCCCCTAAATCAACGGGAATGATTGCCTTCGTTCTTTCCGTGATAGCGGTTTCCACGGCATCGTAATCCATTTCAAGGTTATTCTTTTGCGAATCAATCATAACGATTTTTGCGCCGACATGATCGATAACCGATGCAGATGCCGTATATGTATAAGCCGGAACAATAACCTCATCTCCGTCGCCTATTCCGAGAATACGTAAAGCCATCTCTGCACAGGCAGTTTGCGAATTGAGACATACGCACTTCTCTGTACCTACCCAATCCGCAATTTTCCTTTCAAGTTGCTTTGTCCGCGGTCCGGTGGTAATCCAACCGGAGCGGAGTGCTTCGGCAACTTCGTTGATTTCAAGATCGGATATATCCGGAGGAGAAAATGGAATTTTCATATCTGCTGAACCTTTCAAATTAAACAACTACATTATTTCCCAAAAAATCAGTATCGCCTCGGTGGATTTTTCCTCTCTCCATAGCAAAATCTGTACGCACATTTTCATTTTTGAACAGGTGATCTTCCATGCGTCGCTTGCTTTTCTTTAACAATCTCTCCACTTTCTACAGTTGTCAATGTGGGAACTGTGCAATCTTTCATGACGACAGACGCGCAGTCACAATGCGTATAATCCTCCACGGTAGCATGGAATCCAATCAGCGAGTTACTGGCAATAATACAGAAATCTCCGATCTTTGCCCCGCCATTCACAGTTGCCTGTGGCAGGATGATCGTGCCCCGTCCGATGGTCGCGCTTCTTGCAACCGAAGTCTCGGAGCTGATCAGACGCGGCGTAAGAAAACCTGCTTTTGTCACCTTTTCAGCAAGCTCTTTCCGAATCTCGTTGTTTCCGATGGCGACGAAGCACATAGGATATTCTTTTCTATAATTCAGAACATCCGCAATCGTACCAATGACGCCGTTGCCGATTACATGATCGTCAAGGAAGGAAATCTTCTGAAAAATACCGAGCTTATCCGCAATCTCGTATACGGCGTGACCATGGCTGCCTGCGCCGAGAATCAGCAGATTCATCTGTTTTTCCGGTGTAGGCACAGCATCCGATGTCTCATATGTGACATTCAGAATTGCGGCGTCTGCCTTCGCAAAGTGACCGTATTTTGTCCGCAGTGCAGGAACGGTCAGTCCCGTAAAGTACGATACGGTTTCATAATTGATTCCCTTTTCAAAACAGCGGCGGATAAAGGTTGCCCGGAGAATTTCAGGAGTAAGATTCCCCGTATAACCGTAAGACATCAAAGCTCTCAGCCATAAAAGTTTTTCAGAGCGCAGACTTTTGACGCGTTCGCCGTTTTTTGACAAGATGTAATTGTCTTTTTCGCGGCACACCCACGCAGGCAGATCGATCCAATCATAAATCACGTTTGGAATCGGAAGTGTCCGTTTTTCACACGGCATAACCGTGCCAAGCATGCGCTTGGCATCCATCATCACATGGGAAATGGTCAAGGTACCATTTGAAACATCCACATCCGACCATCTCAGGGCAGCAAGTACGTCGCTTGCCAGTCCCATATAAAGCGCAAGACAAATGGAAAACCGAAGCCCCGGATTACATACCCGAAGAAAGGGAATCAGTTTCTCCACTTCCGCATCTGTCAGCGGTTCGGGAAAAATACTTTTTCCTCTTGGCACGGCAGCATAAAAATTACGGACGTTTTGATTGAGTTCGGAAATCGCGGCGGCTTCTTCGGATTCTCCGTTTTCCGCCTGTAATGCAATGCTTTGCAGCAGTTCTGCCCGCTTTTGCTCAGCTTCTTCGTATGTCTTACCATAAACCGAGCCATACAAAAATGTACCATCCGGCTTTTTTCCTTTCCGATACCGTGCTTCCCATCGTCCGTCCGTGTGCTGATAGATGGCTGCGCCGATTCTCACTTCGTACCTCCCAAAATACAATCGTGCAAGTATATCCGAAAAACGCACTTGCAAAATACAGAAAACTGCCCCATTCGTGATGCTTCGCTTTTGTATAATTTAATATTTATTATAAAATATAAAAGATATTATAAACGACATCCATATCATACTATAAGGAATCGGATTTGTCAAGAGCCCTCTTTCATTTTCCACAAAAACAACAAAAAACACGCCGCTCCTTTCCTTTTTGCATGACGTTCAAATTTTTGCATTTTTTATTTTCTTTGATTTTAACGTGTCATTCATTGTCAAATAGTTGTCATTTAATAAGTTTAAAAAAAGGAGGAGAATCCTTCCGGACGAACGAAAAAAAGCCGCTACGCACCTTGCGCGAACGGCTCAACCTATTTTTCTTTCAGACAATTCAAGCAAATATAAAAGTTTCTCTGAAAAGCATTCCGAGATTCCCTTACTTTACGAGTTCTCTCTTTGACTCCTATCGGGTTCCGTATGCTTACACTTCGCGATCTTTTGAAACAGATAGATGCCCGCAGCCAAAAACAGCACAGATAAAACGCCGCCAAAAATTTTTCCGGCAAGCATCGGGCTTTCCCAGACGAGCATGCCGCCAAGAAACATCACAAAACCGCAAACAAGCGTTACGATACTGTATCGCAACCACTTCGGCATTTTCGGATTGTTTATCCATTCCGCAATCCATAGTTCCATCAAAGTTCCTCTCTTTCTGTTCTCGGTTTCTGCCGGTTTTGCATTCCCCAAAAACCGTACGGATGCAACCGATCAAAACAACCGAAGCTCGTTTTATTTTGTCCGGTAGTTTTTGGGAGACACACCGAAATGTGCTTTGAAGATCCGGCTGAAATAGGCTTCATCCGTAAAGCCGGACATTTCCATCGCCTCCCGCACCGAATAAAGCTCGGAGCGTAGCAACTCCTCCGCATGTGACAGACGCAACGTCTGCATATACTTTTTCGGCGTAGTATGATACACGGCGGCAAACAGCGCACGAAAAGCGGTTTCTCCCAGATGGCACAAATGCGCCAGTTTCCCGACCTCGATCTGTCCGTTGGTGTATTCCGCATGAATATATTGCATCGCCGGTTGAATGCGATCCGCTTGCCTTTGCGGGACATATTTGAAAAAGCATTCCTGTTTGATGTCATGCAGGATGGCATACAGCTCGCTGCGGCATTTTTCCTGATAAGCAAGATTTTTGGTTTTCCAACCCCGTTCCGCAGCCTGAAAATGATGCAAAAGCGACTGCGGATGCTTCGGTAAAAAGCTGAATGGGGGCAAACCGCTGACATCTGCCAAATCAAAGTTGATCGCGTAACAACCGCCGGCTTGCTGCGGAACCTGTGATTCTACCCGATAGGTAGAACCTTTCGGCATGAAAATAATGCCGTCTTTGGGAACTGTCACAACTTCTCCGCTTTCAAAATAATACGTATGCGGCATTTCCAACATAATGGCAAATCCGTCATTGCGTCGATTGCGGTGAAATACGGTAGCCGTGCCTTGTGGAACATAACAGGCAAGCGTCACTTGCCGGATTACAAAATCAAAACGCAAGATCTGCTCTGCCACCTGCTGAAATCCCGCCGGCTGTTTCCAATTCATCTTTCCCAATCCCACATTTCTTCCATTTTTCAAAAAAAGAGTTGTCGCATTCATCATAACATATCCGCACCGGTTTGTCAAGCCGCGTGCGCGCGGCGATATGCTGAAAAATCTTCCTCGTGATTTTCCTGTTTGCCGACGATCCCCAAAATACACCCTACAATTTTCGTCCAAACAGCCGACAAAAAAAAACGCCGCACCGATTCCGAAGCGGAAAGGGTGCGGCAACGCATTTGATCGGGAAAACTTTTCAGTCTGTGTATCTCACCGTCGTGTTAAGCGTAACCCCGCCTGCACTGTAATAGGTATCCGGTTCATACCCCATAATCTTGAGCTTGATCGGCGTGCCTACGGCAAGCGACTGCGTCATGGTTACGGTCTTCACATATTCGCCGGGTTTGATCAATCCCGTTTCGCCCAAGAGATTCCCGTTTGCATCCATGATACGAAGTTTGATCCACACGTTGTTTTCCTTAGGGTTGGTCAGATATACCGTTGCCTGTGCACCATGCATCCTGACATTTCCGCAAACCGAAAAACGATAACCCATACCTTCCTGATAAGGAGCATGATAACCAAGTTCTTCCGGCACCTCCGGCGTGCCCTGCACAGCCGCGGGATCAAACGGCGGCGGTGTGAATGGCGCGGGCTCCTGCCTTGGATTGCAAAGAATTACAATCATTCCGATCAACGCCACAACCATACAACAAACAAGCACCACAAGAAGGCGTTTTTCCCTGGTATTTGGATTCCTGTTCATAGAAGTTCCCTTCATTTCCGTAAAATACGCGTATCAAAGCCCATTTCGGTGAAGATTGCGGTAACAACTCCGACCGTATGGTTCTTTACTTTTTCGTCACCGTAACGGTGCCGTCGCCGTTGTCCACGATATTGTAATTCTCCGTCTCCATATCGGGGAAAGCACCCTTCGGCATCCGGATTGTACCAAATTCCGAACTGAAAGTGAATGGTTGTTTTGGAGACGCAACTTCTGCGGTAACCGTCCCCTCCAAAATCAGCTTTGTTTCGGCATCCGCGCTCCATTCCAAACAAGCGTAGTTCTCATACTCCGATTTCACCGTGCAGTTTCGAACGGTCATCGTGCCGCAAAAAATCCGAAACACTTTCTCTCCTGCCCACAGGGTGCAGTTTTCAATCGTCACATCGCCATAATTTGCAATTGCAGTAGACTGACTGCCACTCGCGCTGATCTTGCCGTTTTGAATGGTACAACGAACCCCCTGCGAAACCTGGAACACCCAGGATCCGCCGGTCACGGTATGCCCATCCAAATCCAAAACCGCGTCTTTATCGATGGTATACGTCCCCGGCATGGCAGAATCAATATCATTCAACAGTCGAATCGTTCCGCCGTGTCTGAGTGCTTTTCTAAGCTCTGCCTCGTTGGAAACCTCCCACGGTCCGTCCTTGGCAATTGTCACCGTAATGGTTCCGATGTTTCCGGCTTCTGTCAGTTTCCCTTCCGTAATGCCGAATTTAGCGGTTGCTTTCGGCGCATGTTCGGCATCTGTGCCTACTGCCGTCGCAATGACCAGCAAATCTTCATCAAAACTCCCTTTGATCAGAGCGCCGGCAGTGTATGCACCGGCAAAACTGAGTCTTGCCGTGATCCCTACATTGGAATGATTGGTGACGGTGATGCTTTTCTGTTCCTCAGACCAAACCCCGTCCGGTTGGTCGTACTGGTGCGTTCCGGGATTCCAGACCTTCGGCGATTCGGTATACGTGAATTTCATTTCTTCCCACACGATTTCCGCGGAAATCGTATCGGGAGAATCCTTTCCGGCTTTATAAGTACCTTTGACAT
>ERZ808278.675-NODE-675-length-19688-cov-6.949269_pt1 | contig 19688 bp, 19 predicted proteins | sample MGYA00521239_ERZ808278 | MGnify/ENA primary metagenome ERZ808278 (study PRJEB31516, sample SAMN03275600) | gut metagenome | biome: mammalia-associated habitat; material: feces | host: Papio cynocephalus | place: Kenya | collected 2012-07-17 ... | reverse complement strand
AAAACGAAGGTAAAGAAATCGAAATCAAAAACCAAAACAGAATTAAAATCGTTGACTAATAAAAACCAAAAATTGTTAAAATAGAGAAAAAGACTAAACTCGTGAAAAGGGTTTAGTCTTTTTCTATGCATGTTTTGACTTATTTTAAAAAATCATTAAAAAATAATCATACAAATGGATGAGTAACAATTACAGAACATACCTCATAATATAAATATGAAAGTGTATAGAGAGTATGCCTTTTGTTTACAGACTACAGAAAATTCTTGATTTCAGGATAAGAAAGAAGGAAGCACAACTTTTAGAGGTACAGAAAGCACAGTCAGCTTTGTATCAGGCGGAAGAGGACATTCGAAGAAATCTTGCAGAAATTGAGGGTACAAAACAGAATATGCGTCATTGTGATTATACAATGATGGAAGCTTATGATAAGTATCTGCACCACTTGTGGGACAAGGGTGACCAGTTAGAACTTGTTCGTCAAGAAAAAGAAGCAATTTTAAAACAAGAGATGATGAAGCTGGTAGAACTTGAACAAGCAGTAAAGGTACTTGAAAAACATAAGGAAAAGAATAAAGAGGAATTCTTAAAAGAAGAAAAAGCTGCAGAATTAAAAAATTATTCAGAACTGGGTGTACAAAGATACTTCCAGCAATCGCAAGAAAAAATTTCCGAAGAGGAAGAAGAATTACTGAAAAGACTTGAGAGAGAGCAAAATGAAAATTAAACAAAATCAATCCTTGAATGAAACCAATAATATAAATCAGATGTCTACACAAACACCTGTAAAAACTGGGGATACAACATTTGTTGACGGACTAAAAGATTTAGATATGGTTAATTCAATGAAAGATACTCTTGATACAAAAAAGAGTGTTGAAGTTTCTGATGCTGTTCAAGTTGAAAATAAAGAAGAAAGTTCTTCTAAAAAAATTGATGATTTTTGCAAATCAAATATAATGTATGTTGCAAAAAATCAAGAAAACGAAAAAACAGAGAAAAACACAAAAAATGATAAGGTTGAAAACAAGGCTGAAACACTAGTTCAACCTGAAGATAAATCAGTTAAAAATAACAACAAAAATAATCAAGAAGTTCCTAAAATGGTAATGGAAGAAGTTTTACCAGAGGATGAAATTTTAAGAACAGAACCAAAGGCAACTCTTGAAGAATTTATTGCGATTTTACCTGAAAATAACAAAAACAAAGATAACGAAATTGGTAAAAATACTGGTTTTGCTGAATTAGAAGAAACTCTTCAAACTTTCAATGAATTACCAAAAACTTCTAAAAAAGATAAATCTGAAAATATTTTAGAAGATAAAATTGATTTGCCTGAAAAAGTTGAAAATAAAGAAGAAACTTTAATTCAACCTAAAAACAATACTGAAATTGAGGATAAAAAATCTCAAAAATCAGAGGTTACTGATTTATTAGAAAAAGATATTAGAGATATTTTAGATAATAAAAAACCAGTAAAACAGTTACCTCAAATGGAAACTTCAAACAAAGATTTTTCTATGAAAAATGATAAATTTGAAGATAATAAAAATATTTCTGATAAAAATACAAAAATTGGTAAAGCAGATATTATAGATAATAAAAAAACACATATTGAAGATAATGAAATGTCTAATGAAATTTTACCTGCAAAAAATATTGATAAAAAATCAGAAAACGCAAATGACTTAAATATTATCAAGGATTTGTCAAAAGAAGAATTGAAAAATCTTCTCCATCCAAAGAAAATGGAGAAAGTTTCTGATACAAAAGTTACAAATAATATAAATAATACTGTAAAAAATGAATTGAATTTTGAAACTAAAATTAAGGATTTCAACGACCTTAATTTTACAGAAAAGAAAGACTTTATTAACGACTTTATGAAAGCTGGCAATAAAGATTTTCAGCCAATTCAAGACAAAAAATCTATTAATAAAATTATAAACAATATTCTAAATGCTCAAAATAAAGCTGAAGCTAAAAACGAAACTTTATCGATGAAAGATTTTACAAATATTGTTAATAACGTTATCAAAAAAGATAAAGTTGATGTTTTACCAAAAACAGATAACTTAGTTTCAAATGATACAGAAACAAAAGACATAACAGATTCTTTTGAAAAATCTGATGATGTTAAATTGAATGTTGATGATTTTGAGCCAGAAGTTGTTAAAGAACAACTAAAACCTCAAATCGAAATTTTGGATGCAATAAAAGAACAAGCAAAATTTAACAACCCTGTTGAAAAAGTTGAACAAGTAAATGATAACAAAGTTAACGATATTAAAACTCAACCACTTCAATCTAAAAATATTGATAATAAAGAATTTCAACCTAAACAAAATCAAGAAGTTGAATTAGTTAAACCTGAAATTAAAAATCTTCAACCAAATAATCACGTTGAAATGACTAAACATTTTGAAAATAAAAATGTTGAAGATGTTAAAAATGAGGTAGGTAAACCAGTTGAAATGGTTAAACCAATAGAAAATAAACATGTTGAAAATTTACAAAAATCTGTAAATAAATCTGTTGAATTGGAAAAACCAGTTGAAAATAAAACAACTGTTTTGCAACCTCATCAAGTAAAATCAGAAGTTAAACCTGTTGAGGTTGAAAACAAAACAAATCTATTGCAACAGTCCCAAATGAAACCAGAGGTTAAACCTGTTGAAGTTGAAAATAAAAAATCTATACTTCAACTAGAAAAACAAGTTAAAAATATTCAACCAAAGGTTGAAGAAAAACCTATAGAAAATAAAATGTTAAATCAAATTTTAAGTGAAGAAGTTGATTTAACAAAGAAAATTCCTGCAATGGAAGAAGTAATTCCAGAACAACTTCGTAAACCAGTTCAAAAAACTGAACAAAAACCTGAAGTTAAGGTAGAAACACCTGTTCAAATGGAAAGAACAGCTATTGAACCTGAAAAGAAACAACCATTAGAAGAATTAAACAAATTCTTAACTGAAATAATGGCTGAAGATACTGTTGAATCGTTGAAATCAAAAGATGTTTCAATGATTGATGACAATACTCTTTTAACAGAAGAAATTAAAAATTACTACAATTTAAACAAGGCTCAAAACCTTGCAGCAACAGAGGATGTTAAAAATGTAATTAATGAAAGAATTGCAGAAATTAACGATTTATCTGCAATTGTAGAAACAGCTCAAGAAGCAAAAGCTATTCAAAAAGATTTAAAAGCTCTTGATGTTCAAAAAGTTCAACCAAAGAAAGTTGAAACAAAACAATTAAAAATGACTGAACAAGATGCAAATTTCTTTATTGAATTAGTTAAAAACAATCAAGAATCAGGTCAAACAGTTGCTGATACTGCAACACAAATCTTACAAGATTTGCAAAAAGCTGACGAAACTCAACAAACAACAAGAGTTTCAAAAGCTCTAGCAGACATGATTGGTGAAGCTGCAAAAACAAATAAACCTTTCAGAATAGATTTTGACAAAAACATTTCTGTCATTATAAAAATAGATAGAGAGGGTAAAATTTCAGCAGAATTTTTACCAGGAGATAAAGCAGTTGAGCAATTCTTAAGAACTCAATTGCCAATGCTTCGCCAAAAATTCAATGACGAAAATATCGATTACAAGGATTTGAACTATCGTCAATCAAATGGTGGTAGACAAAATAGAGAGAGAAGAAGAAGAGGAGAATAGAGAATGAACGATTCATTTATGATTGCCCTAAATGCTCAAAAGGCAACAAACAACTGGATGGGAGCAATTACAGAAAACTTAGCTAATATCTATACTCCTGGGTATAAAGAAAAGAAAATTAGCTTTCAAACGTTTTTAAATGGCTCTGTGCTTGATAATTCAAGCGTAAACTTCAGCCAAGGTAAATCAACTCCAGGGACTGGTAATGCTAACTTGTTCTTAGAGGGCGAAGGTTTCTTCATGGTGAAAGGTGAAGACGGTAAAACTGTTTACACAAGACATGGTGAATTTGATTTTGATGCTGAAGGTGCTTTTAAAACAAAAGATGGCTTGAATGTTCAAGGTTATATCTTGAATGATAAAGGCGAAATCATGGCTGGTACAAAAGCTGTGAAAAACGATGTTTACCAAGAAACTACTTTAAAAGGTGGTGCAATGGATTTACCAACAACAAACATCAAGTTGTGGATTGATCCAAACAATGGTAAATACCTAGGTAAATATGATGATTACGAAATTAAAGAAGATGGTACAATTTATGGTAAAGCTGATGGCGGTAAAAGAAAAGTGCCTTTGTACAAAGTAGCACAAGCAAGCTTCCATAATAAAAACGGTTTGTATGAAATCAAGGATAATCAATACATTGAAACTCCAGAATCAGGTAGACCTGTAATGGGCAGAGCAGAAGTTCGTTCAGGCTTGATAGAACTTTCAAACGCTGGTTTCAAAGATAATATCAACAGTTTCCAATTAGCAAAAGTTCAAATGGAATTGGCAAACAAATTGATTTCTTCAAATAAGGAACTACTACAAGAAGCATTAAGACTAGTTGGTGGTTCATAATAAGGTGTAATGTTAAACTCCATTTTCTAGGGGACAATTATTGTCCCTTTTTTATTAAGTTTCAAAAGGGCGAAATTTTGTACAAAATTTCGCCCTTAATTTGTTAAAATTTTAACTCTAAAACCATGATGAACATGGCGTTTTGGCGATTTATTAAGTTTTGTAACGGCAAGTTTTTTATTGAATTTAGTGGGTTCTGGCGATTTTGTTCAAAATATGCCGAAAACATTTGTCAATCATGAATTTGAGATTGTTTTTATATTAATGTAAGGGATATTAAAAGAACAAAGATTTAATAAACTTTAAACACACACTCAGAAACATAGGAAAACGGGGAATTATATATGACATTTAATTATGGTTTAAACACAGGTTTAGGATTTGGTCTTAACAATAATTATGGTTTAAATGGTTACCAAACAGCAAGTGTTGATTATTCTAAATTGAATATCTTCACAAATTCAATGGCTAATCAATTCAACACAATCGCATATTCTCCAATTTCTGAAGCTTGTGTGAATATGGCAATGCCAACTTGGTTCAACAATATCGCAAGTTGTTTCAACTTAAACTTTGCAGGTTTAGGATTACAAAACTCTGGTAAAACAACAGTTTGTGAACCTACAAAGAAAGCTGATGGCACAACAAAAGCAGACGGTACAACTAAAGCAGATACTACTACAACAACAAAAACAGATGCTTCTTCAAAAACTGGTTCAACAACAGTAGATAAGAAAGCAGCAGCAGAAAAAGCAAAAGCTGAAAAAGTTCAAAAAGAAGCTAACGAAATCTGTGAAAAATTATACGTAGCTATGAAAGGTATCGGTACTGATAACAAAGCAGTTGACGAAGCTTTAGCAAGAATCAACAAAGATAACGTTCTTGAAGTTATGGAAACATACATTAACCAATATTCTGATGATATGGATGGTGAAACATTAATCGAATCATTACAAAACGAAGAATGGGTAGGTTGGTCAGGAAGATTAACAAAAATTACAAACGGTTTAAAAGATAAATTAGCTGCAAGAGCTTCAGAAATGGGCTTAGATGCAGAAGCTAAATCATTCAAAGCAAAAGTTTCTGCAGAAAACAACAGCTGGTTCAACATTGATGACGAAGTTGTTAACAACCACTTCAACACAATGTTAGCAGCAATGATTACAAAACGTGACAATGGCTAAGAAAAAGTAAAAGAGTAGATGTGAAATAAAAGAGTTCCCAAATGGGAACTCTTTTTATATGTAAATATTTGTAGGGTGAAAATCTGAATGTATTTTTGAATAAAATATTTAAAAGATATTCTTTTCCACCGTTTTAAATTGGTGGGAAAATTCCTAGGTAAGAATTTATAAATTTTAAATATATGGTAAATTCCCACCCTACTCAAATTGGACACTGCAAGTCTTTTTAGACCTTACATCTGCTTACGCATTACCGCCTGTGCAATCATAGATTGCTTCGCTTCGCAACGGCGGTTTCGTAGTGTTCGCCTGCTTGACACATTGACCATGTGTCAACACCGCTCACACCGGCTTACGCTATGCATTTCTTCTTACGGTAGCAGTATTTTCAAACATATAACGTCCACCACTTAGGGCTAACATTTTTAGAGAACACATTCCCTCTTTTACGTCAAAAACTCCTATGCTTGTTAATCTTGTTCCCATTAATTCATTTAAATCCCCAGGGGCTATAAATAGTCCGCAACTTTCATTACATTCTTTATTTCCATTAAAAGGACATTCTTGAAACATATCTACCTCTCAAAATTCTATTCTTGCTAAGATTATAGCATTATTTTTTTTGTTTGGTTATTTTTTTACAAAAAGAAAGAGGTCAATTTCTTGACCTCTTTTAAATTCATCTTTCTTCTTTTTTCATACAGATTGCAGTTTGTTTTTACACACATCCCGATTTCTCGGTCACTCTACACACTCTATTATTTTACTGCAACCAACATAGTTTGAATGCCTTGTTCGTTAGTTAGCATTCTTGCAGATGCCATAGCCATTGATCTGCGTTTTTTTGCTCCTCTCAAAATAAATTCAACACTGTTATCAATATTAGTAGTTGGTAATTCGATTTTTCTTAACATATTCACATATCCTTTTTATTAGTTATCTTGCTTACAAGTTATATATCGGCAACTTTTTATGATAACTTTAGAAATTTGAAGTGTTATGTTAAGGGTTTGTTACAATTACCATTTAAATTCGTCTGGAACAGGGTCATATCCACCCTCATGGAGTGGATGGCATTTAGAAATTCTTTTTATACCTAGCCAAAGACCTTTAATAAGTCCAAATTTGATAATGGATTGCTTTGTATATTCAGAACAAGTTGGCATAAATCTACAAACTGGCGGTGTTAACCTTGAAATCCTTTGATATATTTCTATCAAGAATAAAACGATTTTTTTCATTTATTAACCTGACACATATTGTTCTTGGTTGTAGCTTTCACCAATTGTATCAACTGCCTCAACCTTAATATCTGTAATCAATTCAGAATAAGAAATTACAACGATTGTTGGAATATGACGTTCAAGCAATTGGAATAGAGGTAATCTGATTCTAGGTGAACATAAGATTACTGGTTGTTTACCGATGTTTTGGTGAGCTGTCATAAGTGTTGTAGCTGTGCTTTCAATAAGTTCTTGTACTTGCATTGGGTTAAGCAAGAACATTGTACCAAGCTCTGTTCTTTGACAACTATCATCAAGAACTTTTTCCCAGTCCGGTGAAAGTGTTAATGCATAAAGAACTTTATCTTCCTGAACATTTGTTAAACAAATTTGTCTACCTAATGCTGCACGCAGACGTTCTGAAAGAATATCCGGCTCTTTTGAAAATCTAGCATAGTCACACAAACGTTCAAAAATGAAGATAATATCTTTAATAGAAACTTTTTCTCTAATTAAGTTTACAAAGATTTTTCTCAAATCACTTGTAGAAATGATTGTTGGTACTAAGTCGTTAACAAGAGTAGGGTCTTGTGAACGTACTAATTCCATTAATTTTAATACGTCGGTTTTTGTCATTACATCGTCAACGTGTTTTCTTGAGATTTCTTGTAAGTGAGTAACTACAACATCTGTAGCATCAACGGCTGTAATAGCTTTAGTAGATTTAGCATCTTCTTCAGAAACCCAATAAGCTTGAGTTTGGTAAGTTGGGTCAACACCAACAATTGCATCATCTGGAACAGAAGATTTAACTGAATCCCATTGGTCAGCAATAACCATGTATTTACCTGGGTATACAAAACCAGTTGCAACAGTATTACCACGAATAGCAATTAAGTATTCGTTAGCCTCTAATGCAGAAGAATCCATAATTCTGATGTTTGGTAAGATATAACCTAATTCGTCAGTAACTCTTTGTCTTAAAGCGGCGATTTTTGCAAGTAATTGACCCTCTTGGTCAGGGTCAGCAATTACAAGCAAGCCAGCACCAACTTGTAATGAAAGTACGTCAACACCAAGTCTTTCGTACATTCTATTTGGGTTAACAAGGTCTTGCATGTTTTGACGAACATTTTCTAATTGACCCAATTGAGATTGTACATCGGCATTAACAAGTACTGAGAACCCAGCTAATACTAAGAAGATAGTGAATAGCAAGAATGGGAACCAAGGTAAACCTGTTATTGGTGATGATAAAGTGATTAAGAATAAGAACCCTGCAGCAAAGAATAAACTGTAAGGTTTGTTCATTAATTGGGTAGTCAAATCAGCACCTAATGATGAGCTTGTAGCAGAAGCACGAGTCATTACGATACCAGCTGAGATTGACATTAAAAGTGATGGAACTTGTGATGCCAAACCATCACCAATTGTTAAAATAGTATATTTAGAAACCGCATCAGCGATTGGCATGTTGTTCATCAAACAACCAACACACAATCCTCCAACAATGTTGATGATTGTAATGATAACGCCGGCGATTGTATCCCCTTTTACGAACTTCATAGAACCATCCATAGAACCGAATAAGCTTGATTCTCTTTGTAAGTCCTCACGACGTTTAACTGCTTCTTCTGGAGAAATTAAACCTGCGTTGAAATCGGCGTCGATAGTCATTTGTTTACCAGGCATCGCATCTAAGGCGAATCTGGCAGATACTTCGGCGATACGTTCAGCACCCTTTGTGATTACCATGAACTGTACGACTGTAATAATCAAGAAGATTACGAACCCTACAACCATGTTACCACCGGTTACGAAATGCCCGAATGCTGTTACAACTTCGCCGGCATCACCTTTTGCCAAGATAAGACGAGTTGATGCAATTGAAAGTACCAGACGGAACATTGTACCGATAAGGATGATTGATGGAAATGCAGCCAATTCAAGTGGTTTCTGAACGTATAGGGCAATCATTAACAGTACGATACCAATTGTCATATTGAAGCTGATTGAAAAGTTAATGACCCAAGTAGGCATCTCAATTAACAGGATAAGTATTAACATCAATACAAAGCCTGCTAAAAAGATTTCACTCATTGATTTTGAGCCTGGAGCTCCCATTACATTCCTTTCAACGCTTCTTTAAGTATTTCGAGTTGTGTATCAAGTCCAGCGTCTATAATACCGTTGCTTGTCAAGAATACACATCCCCCTGTTTCTACGCTGTCGTCAGCTGTAACTGTTATTCTTGCCTCTGTACCTTTTGCTGACAAGGCTTTTGGCAATTCTTCCCTAACAAGATCTGCTTGCATAGGATTTACTTTTATTGTAATCTTTGTTTCGTCTTTTGTAAAACTCTCCATTACTTCAAGTATCATATTAATTATAGCTTGCGGGTCTTGTTCCAATTCTTTTTTAATGATTTTTCTTGCGATATCAACCGATATTTCCAAAATATCAGGTGCAATATACTCAAAAACTTCTTTCTTTGCTGAGATAAAATCTTCGATAGATTCTCTCAACGCTACTATATCATTTCGAGCCTCTTCAAGCCCAGCACGATAACCCTCTTTTGCAGCAGATTCCTTGATTTGGTCTGCCTCTTCTTGTGCTCTGGAGATAAGGTTTCTATCATCAATTCTTCTATAACCTCTACGTCTATCTCCACGTCTTCGTTCTTGTCTTTGTGTAAAATCAATCTTGTCAATGTCGAAAGCATCATTTTTAAGCTCCTCTTGCGATGGCAAAGGAGAAGCTTCAATTTTAGGCTCTTGTATAGGTTGTTCTTGAACTTCCTCTACAACTACGACATTTTCTTCCGGAACAGGTTGTTGTTCTTGCACAACTTCCTTTTTCCGTGCTTGTTTTTTTATGATCATAAGTAGTTATATTATACACTACTTTCAACGTGTTGGGCAACAATGTTTGCAATTCTAATTGGAATTTCGTAGAATTCACCCTCATACGCACATTGAATGAATTTGCGTACCATTGGACGTTCTTTTTTTAGAACCTCTTGTAATTTTTGTGGGTTTTCGCAACCTTTTATCGCTTTTTGTATTCTTTCCGTAATCTTTGACGGACTTAATTGTTTTGGCTCTGGTAATTGAGTTTTGATTTCTTTTAAATATTGTATTGAAACGTTTGGGTCTAATCTTGTTTCCAAATCGTTCATTTGCATATATTGGATAACAAGTTGTGCATCGTCAGGATTAAACTTGTTCAATATGGCGTGAACTTTTTCTTGCGATAAAGTTTTTAAAATTAAGGCAACAGATGCAAGTTTTAAGATTTTGTTTTGTCCAGCAGGTGCACCTTGTTGTTGAGGCATTGGTTGACCTTGTGGCGGAACTTGACCTTGTTGTTGAGCCATTTGTGCTTCTTGTTGGGCTTGTTGTTCCTGAGCTTGCTGTTGAGCTACTTGTTCTTGTTGAGCCTGTTCTGCTTCTTGAACCATTGCATCAATGTTTGACTGATGTTGGGCGTTTTCTTTTACGCTTTCGTCAATTATACCTTTTTGTGACAATTCATCAATTGCTCCATCAAATGCTTGTTTAACGTGATGTTCAATCAACGCTAACATTTGGTCTTGAGGTATATTATTTTGAATTGTTTGTTTACCAATTTCAAAGATTGTGAATGCTACTTTTTGAAGTACTCCATCCCAATATTGAGGGTCAATTCCTGAACGAATTAAGTCAACTGATTTGTGGAATGACCATTCGGCAATAATTTGAGTAAGTAATACGGCTTGGTCAGCATTAAAGCCCATAGAAGCATCATTAGAGATTGCTTCCCCTGCTAACATAGAGAAGTTTAATAATGTTTGAACAATATAATTCTTTTGAAAATCGTCAAATTCAGCTGGAACAAGTTCTTTAGCTTGTCCTGCTAACATTTGAGAAAACTGTTTATAATCAAACCCTTCTATTGCCATTAATTCACTACCTACTACTTTTTATTTTATACGTGTTGACGGCTTTTAACCGTCAACACTCGATTTTATCTTTGTTCTATCCAACTCTTGATTTTTTCACCAGCCTCGCTATCATCAATTGCTTCTAAATCTGAACGCAATTCGTTAATAGCGTCTGTCATTGCATAAGGTGGTGGTGCTGGAATATATTCTCTTTGTTGTTGTTCCAACAAGCCTTGTGCAAGTTGTGTTTGTCTTTCTATCAATTCAGATGCTTTTAAGCTTACATCTTGAAGTTGTTTGTCTTGAGTTTCTGTTCTGTTTTTCAACATTTCCATTTCTCTAGCTTGTGCTTCTTGTGCTCTCTTCATTTTTCCGTGTACGAAGAAGAAACCACCGATTAAACCACCTATTACTAGAACGATTGTTATCCACCAAGGGTTGCCTGTTTCGTCAGGTTTTGGTAAGTTTACAGGTCTATCTGTTGCTAAGTATGGTTCTGTTGAATCAGAGAATGCGATTGTTACGCTTTCTGGTTTTACTTTTGGACTTGCAGCACTTGCAATTAATTCTTTTAATTCTTCAATTGTTGTGTCTGTTGGTACAGAAGCTTTTTCTAAAGTAACTGCAACTGAAATTTCTTCTATCAAACCAGGTTTCATGTATTCATTCAATTGAGTTTTGCTTACACCGTATTGTCTTTCTGCGGCTGTACGAGCGTAGTTTCTGTTTTGAGAAGAATTACCCTCTGCACCCATAACACCTGTAGGGATGTTATTTGGTAAGTATACGCTTACTGGACCTGCAGGTCCTGTAGCTGAACCTTGTGAACGGTCGCCTAAACCTTCTGAAAATACTTGTTCTGTAATTGCAGCTTTTTGGTTTGGATTGTATGTGATTGAATATTTTTCAGCAGGTGCTTGACGTAAGAATGTACTTACTGTCGCAACATAGTTACCTTTACCGATTAATCTATCCAACTGTGCATTTACTTTTTGTTGCATATACTTGTCATTTTCTTCTAGACGTTCTAACATTTCGTCTTCTGCGTTCATAATGCTTGTATATACATTACCGTTTGTATCTGTAATAGAAATATTATCTGCTGTTAATCCTGCAACACTTCCTAAAAGTAAGTTAGAAATAGCTTTTACTTTGATGTGGTCTAATTTTGTACCTGATGGAATTGTAATTTGTACTGTCGCAGTAATTGGTTTTTGCATATTTGCGAACATTGATTGTTCAGGGATAGAAATAAATACAGATGCATTTTCAATAGGTGGAATTTTTCTGATTAATCTTGATAATTCACCATTGATTGCTCTTGATAATCTAATTCTTTTATCTTCTTTTGTTGATGTGAAATCACCTTTATCGAAAATTTCCAAACCAACGTTTTGATCCATCAAACCACTTTTAACAATTGCTAAAAGTGCTCTGTCACGTTGTGTTTGAGTGTAATTGTCTAAATAAATTGTTGATTTAGTACCATCGATTTTTCTTTTTGCATTAATGCCCTCTCTTGCTAATAATGCTTGAATTTCGATAGCTTTACCTAAGTTATCTGTTGTTAATAAGTCTAAATCTTCTTTTATAACTTTTTCCTCTACTGGTTTAGCTCCACCAGAATTGCTGTTTGCTGAAGAAACAACTCCGATAGTCAAAGCTAACGTCAATACAAGCACTACTGCACCTATAATGCCGTAAAGTAAAGGTTTGTTCGCTAAAATTTTGTTAAAATCCATAATCCCCTGCTGATTTCTCTCAATAATTTATTTGTTATTTTTATATATTTATATTCTATACTTGAATTTGTGAAATTTTATCATACGCTTGAATGACTTTTGTCACAGCAGTAGTTGCAATTGATACACTCAATTCTGCTTGTGACATTGCTGTCATTACATCGTGTACATCAACACCGTTTCTTCCTGCTACTAAGTCACTTAACAGTTTGTCTGGTGCATTCATTTGTTCATTTAAATTATTAGATACATCAGTTAAAAAATCTTTGAATTGTGGCTTATCAATACTCTCAAGTGTGTTTGTTTTAGGAATAGTAAATTCTCCAATGTTTTGTGAAAACATTGATTTGCTAATACCTGTGCTTAACTGTACTTGAGAATTGAACATATTTTTACCACCTTTGTATTTCTTTTTTCGGTTTAAAATCCTTTTTATTTAATGTTTTATCTAAATATCCTCTATTTAAATGAATAATGAAAATTTTATAAAAATCATATCCGATGTTACAAAAGTTAATGATATTAAGAAATGTAAACAGTAATTTAAATGGCTAAAACTATTATAAATATTGAATTGTAGTTCTTGAATACTCCTCAAACCATGATAAACATGAGATTTGAGCCTAAAGTTTAAAATCAAATGTGTCGATAAGTAGTTTGTTAGGGTAAACAAAACAAAAAGTATAGGAAAAAGGAGTACACAAAATGGGTATCGCAGCAAACCAAGCACGTCTAATGACTTTGACTGCTAGACAAAATGACCTAGAGTTAAAGGCACAACAAATTTCAGCAATCAAGATGAGATTGTCACAAACATCATCTACAACAGCTACAAATTATTCAAATGCATTAGCTAATTATTCAAAATTAAATTCTGCACAAATGATGGCAGAAAAGTATCCAGATGGTAAATTTACCGTAAATAAAGACGGTTCATTCTCAATGGATGACAAAGGGGCAACATCAGCTAATGACTTGATTAGTGCAGTAGCAGCACAAATTGGTGCAACAGGTACTTATAGTACAGCTAATGAATATTTAACTATTCAACAAGGTTTATACAATACTGAAACTGACAAAATATCTGCTCAAGAAAAAGTTTACGATATGGAATTAACTGAAGTTAATACTGAGCATGATGCTATTAAGACTGAATACGACGCAATTAAGACATTAATTGGCGATAACGTAGAAAAATCATTCAACGTATTCGGTTAATGAATAGCCTGAATTTGCAATAAGTTAGAGTTATGTCTGGATACCCAATCCTATCCTACCTTCCCTATCCTACAACCCAAATCCTATCCTATACTTATTCCTAACTAAACTCAAAACTTTAAGCAAATTAAAAAAGATTTTATACCCAAAACCCTTTATTCCTTCCTAACAAAACTAACTAACAAAAAAGATATGCCTTTTAGAGCATATCTTTTTTTATAAAATTTTATAGATAATATAAATTAGTATCCGCCGTTATTATCCAAAACTTCTTGAGCTTCACCGTTTAAATTATCTCTTCCTTGATTTACTGCTTGAATTGTTTTAATAGTTCTTTCGTTTTGTACTCCACCAGTAAATGTTGTATTAATTTTGTCCCAGTTAGCGTACATTAAATATCCTGCTGCTGCAATAATTGCGATAATAATAACTTGTTTCATTTTTAACCTCTTTCTTTTTTTTATTTTAAATCAAATCTTTTGCCATATATGAACTTCTAACAAGTGGTCCAATTTGGAAGTTTTTAAATCCAACTTTTTTAGCAAGTTCTTTAATTTTTTCAAATTCTTCTAACGTATAATATTTTTCAACTTCTAAATGTTTTTTAGATGGTTGAATATATTGTCCTACTGTTAATATATCACATCCAACATTTTTTAAATCTTGAAATGTTTCTTCGATTTCTTCAAAGGTTTCACCAAGTCCAACCATAAGACCTGACTTTGTTTTAATATTGCTATTATCTTTAACGTATTTTAAAACCTCTAAAGATGTTTGGTAATTACCTTTTGGACGAGCTTTTTTAAATACTTGTTTTGTAGTTTCAATATTATGGTTAAAAACTTCTGGCATGGCTTTTATAATTGTATCAAGTGAATTTTTATCCCCATTAAAATCAGGAGTTAAAATTTCTATCTTTGTGTTTGGAGAAATTTTTCTTATTTCTTCAATTGTTTTGGCAAAATGTTCTGCTCCGCCATCAGGAACATCATCACGTGTAACAGAAGTTATAACAGCATATTTTAGCCCAAGTTCTTTTATTGCGTTTGCAACTTCCTTTGGTTCGTTTTCGTTTAAAGCTTCCGGTGTGCCTGCTGAAATATTACAATATCTGCAATTTCTCGTACAAATATTTCCCATAATTAAAAAAGTCGCCGTATGTTTTGTGTAACATTCGTTTTTGTTTGGACAACGAGCATTTTCGCAAACAGTATTCAAACAATGATTTTTTAAAATGTTTCTTACTGTTTTTGTTGTTTCTGTATTAATTATAGGTCTTTTTAAATAGTCTGGAAGTCTTTTCATTGTAATCTTAAAATACTTTCATAAACTGCTTCTGAATAAGTTGGGTGTGCAAAGCATACCTTTTTAAGTTCAGAAATTTTGATATTGTTTTGCATTGCAATTGCAAACTCATGGATTAAGGCAGAAGCCTCTTTTCCGATAATGTGTGCACCAATGATATAGCCTTGATAAGTTAAAATTTTAACGAAACCATTTGTAGCATTGTCGCAATAAGCTTTTCCAAGAGCTGTTAGAGGATAAACTACTTTTTCATAGCTTCCATTTGGTAAATCTTGTTCGTTAGCTCCAATCCAAGCTATTTCGGGTGTTCCGTAAACAACGCTAGGGATAAATACATTATCAAAAACGATGTCTGATAATAAGGCTCTTGCTTGATACATAGCGAAAGTTGCAAGCATTAATGAACCATAAGCATCACCTAAGTATGTAACTTTTGCATCTGTGTTTAATCTAGTTACGTTTCTTCCTGCTGCAACTAAAACATAGTCAGGTTCAACTATTTCACCGTTAGATAATTTTAATTGTTTGTCTTTTATTTCGTCAACGGTTGTTGAAGTGTAGAATTTTATACCTTGTTGTTTGAAAATTCTTTCTAATCTTTTAGAAACTTCCATGTCAGCTGGCGGAAGTAATCTAGGTGATTTTTCGATTAAGGTAACTTCTGCACCCATGCATTTAAAAATTCTTGCCCATTCAATTCCCTCAGCACCAGCACCTACAATGGCTACGCTATTAGGAATTTCTGTAATTTTAAATAGGTCGTCTGAATCAACAATAAATTTATGGTCAAATTCTAGACCTTTTAATTCTTTTGGAGTTGAACCAGTTGCACAAATGATTTTAGAACATTTGTACTCTGTACCTGCTGATTTGATTGTATTTGAATCAACAACCTCTGCCTCTGCTGGAACATAAGTGATTTTATTTGCTTTTATGCCTTGTTCAATTCCTTTTCTTAAAGTTTCAATAACCTTATCTTTTCTTTCCATAATTTTAGAAAGATTTAATTTTATATCACTAGTTTCAATACCTATTTCTTGTGCGTTTTTAACTTCATTATAAAGTTCTACTGAGTGAAGAATTGTTTTTGTAGGAATACAACCTCTATTCAAGCAAACTCCACCAAGTTCGTCTTTTTCAAATAATACAACTGAAAAACCTTGTTTGGCTGCAATAAAGGCTGCCGTGTGTCCTGCTGGACCAGAACCAATTATACCGTAGTCAAATGTTTGTTCTTCCATCTTTTTCTCCTATCTTGTATAAATTCTAGGTAGTCTTACTTTTAGTCTGCAAGTTAGTTCATAGTTGATTGTGCCAAGTATATTCGCCCATTCATCAACTTTTATTCTGTCGTCTAAAAGAGTTATAATTTCTCCAACTTCTGTTTCTACATCGGTTACGTCAAACATCATTTGATCCATAGTGATATTACCAATTTGGCGAACTTTTTTGTCACCAATGTAGCCATAAATTTTGCCTGAAAGTCGTCTATCAATTCCATCTGCATATCCAATTGGGATTGTTGCTACTGTCATATCTCTATCTGCAACAAAATTGTAAGAATAACTTACACCCTCACCTTTTTTTACCTTGTGAAGATTTGATATTCTTGCTTTTAGTCCTAGTATTTGTTTAACTTCAAATGGGCTTTTTTTAGATTTTGGGAATGGCGAATCTAAACCGTAAATCATTCCGCCAAGTCTTATCATATTGCAAGTACAGTTATATGATAATGCTCCAATACAGCTGAAAATATGTGTTAATAAGCCATCTGTGTTTACATTTGCTAAAATGTTTTCCCATTTATCAAGTTGTGCTTTTGTTCTTTCTTCATTATCACTATTTGCTAAATGTGAGAAAATACCTTGTAAATTAATATAATCTAATTTTTGTACTTTCTTTATAAAATCAACCGCTTCTTCTGCTCTGATTCCAATTCTATTCATACCAGTATCAACCTTGATGTGGGCTTTAATTGGTATACCTGTTCTTTTATAAATTTGTTTAGCTGCTTCAAGATGTTCGTCATTAAAAATAGAAATTGAAATATTATTTTGAATAGCACTTTCAAAAGCCCAAACAGGCGGAGCACCAAGGACAAGAATATCACATTCTGCTCCTGCTGTTCGTAAATCTAATGCCTCGTCTATTGAGGCTACGCCTAGCATATCAACGTTACAAGATAAAATCGTTGGTAACATCATTGATACACCGTGTCCGTAGGCATCAGCTTTTACTACCGCCAAAAGTTTTTTATCTTTTGGTAAATATTCAGTAAATTTCTTTATATTTTGAGTTAGGTAATCTAAATTTACCTCAACCCAAGCATCTCTAAAGGTGCTTACTTGTGTTTGTCTTGCTTTAGTCATAAATCGATTATATGGTATTTTTCAATTTTTAACAAATTAGTTAAGATTATTAATTTGTTCTTGAATAATTATTCTTCTTCTATTTTTAAATCTTTAACAAAATATACGCTCAAGGTCGGTAATATACTTGCGATAAGTAGAATTTGAAGTACCCCAAATTTTTGAGCGACAAAACCTAGTCCGCTTAAAATACCGCCAACGATACCCCAGCAGAAACCGTTTAAAAATCCACCAATAATGCTTTTATATTGTGGTAATTCTTTTTGTGCAAGTACCATTGTAATTGGTGTTGCAAGCATTAGGACAAAGGCCATTAGTACAAAATCAACTAATGCTAAAATAGGCATTCTTGGAGTTGCGTATACAAAAATAAACATCATAACTGGCATTGCCAACATTGATAAGTAAATAATGTTTCTTGTGCCAATCATTTTTTCAAACTTTGGACTCAATAATGAACCAAATCCGCCAGCAAGCATAAACCAGAATAATGCCATACCAATATAGAATGGGCTGTATCCAGCATCTTTCCAGAAGAATGGTAATAAAATTGCACAACTGCTAGAAATAATGGCTTTCATTATTGCAACTAAAATCAATATCAAAATTTGTTTATTAGCTAAAATTGCTTTAAATACTTCAACGATATTTTTCTTTTCAGGTTGTTTGTCGATGTTAGAAATTTTTGGTACACACGCAAACATCATCATAACAAGTAAAATACCAACGATTGATGTAACTGGCATTGCTTTAAGACCTAAAAATTCCATTACCGCTGCAGAAATTGCTGGTCCAAAAGAATAGCCAATTGACCCCATACTTAAGAAAAATCCCATATTTCTTGTGAAGTCGTCTTTTGTAAATCTAATTACAAAACCAATACTTTGAGGGTGGAAGATGCTTACACCCAAGCTACCTAGAACAATAAATATTACAAGTACTGCAAGGTTTGGAGCACAAGCTGTAAGTGGGAAAAATAAAGAGGCTAATAATAAACCCCAAAAGATAAATATTCTTTTGAAGAAACTATCAGCAAAAAATCCAAAAATAGGTTGAATTAATTGTGAAATTAATTGGGAAATACTCATCACAAGTGCTGCAACACCCATTGAAATTCCTAAATTTGCCGCAATAAATGGCATAATTGGATTTAAAAATCCAGAATATGTATCTGTTGTAAAATGTGCTGCTGAAAGCCAACCTATAGTTTTATTTTCTTTGATTTTATTTATTAAATTTCCCATTTATATTCTTTCTAATTTTTATGGTGTGTAATACCAGTTGTAATCATACTAATTTCATATTTATCACAAGTTTTTATAACTTCTTTTTCGTTGTATGAGCTACCAGCTTGGATAACAAGTGCAACTCTGCCAGTTGTTGCAACGTGAATACCGTCTACTGTATCAATAATTCCGTCGTAAGCCATTACAGAACCTTTTGTATCATCACATGCGTAAGTCATTACCCAGTCGCAAGCATCTGCAAAACTTGTTTGACCTTGTGCAATTGATAACATTTTGAAATTCTTTGCGATAACTACTGCTTTTGATTTTGAATGTTTTGCAATTTTGAACGCAAAAATTGCATCTTCAATTTCTTCAGATGTAGGTTTTCTTTTGGTAACGACTTTGAAAGTATCCTTGTTAAAATCGCCTCTATCAGCGTCTTGTAAAAGAATACCGAAAGGTGTGATTTTAACCTCTTCTCTTACAGAAATTTTAACTTCTTCAAGAGGTGTATTTATTTTGATAACTTTCATTTCAGGCTTTTTCTTTAAAATTTCTAAGGCTTCTTTGTCATAACCGATTGCCATAACCAATTCAAAATCTGAAAGGTGAATTTTTTTAGCTGTTTCAGTATCAAGAATTTTTGAAAAACCGATACAAGAACCTAAAACGCTAACAGGATTGCAGTCAAAAGCTTTGTTGAAAGCATCAGTCAAGCTTGTGCCTAATGCAGCTCCGCATGGCATAGCGTTTTTAACCATAATTGTTGCATTAACATCATAAAATTCACTTAGAATTTGAATTAATGTTGTCATATCTAATATATTTTTGTAAGATAATTCACCGCCATTTACAACCTCGTAATCAATCATTGCATCTGATTTATAAAGGCTTGCACCTTGATGTGAATTTTCTCCAAATTTAAAATCTGTTATTTTTTCTAAATTATCTAACATTACTAATTTCTCCC
>ERZ808278.673-NODE-673-length-19714-cov-4.072944_pt1 | contig 19714 bp, 17 predicted proteins | sample MGYA00521239_ERZ808278 | MGnify/ENA primary metagenome ERZ808278 (study PRJEB31516, sample SAMN03275600) | gut metagenome | biome: mammalia-associated habitat; material: feces | host: Papio cynocephalus | place: Kenya | collected 2012-07-17 ... | reverse complement strand
GAAAACTGAAAAGGGGTATGCCTTTAATACAAAAGGCTTTTTGATAAGTAATTTGATACTTTCAGAGTTTATGTTTGATTAAAAGAAGAGGCGAGCCTTCGGCTCGCCTCTTCTTCTAAACTTTTAAAATCTATTTAGCAGCGTTTCTAATTAATTCTTCTGCTGCTGATTTTGCAAAGGATTCAGCTGTTTGAGTTGCAATTGATTTTGCACTTTCGCCGATTGATTTTGCAAATTTTGCCCAAGCGCTTTCTTTTGGAGCTTCTTTTTTAGTTGATAATTCAAATTTATCAGCTTCTAATTCTCTAAGTTGTGCTTGTTTGTAATAATTGATTGGCGCTGTGTGATTGCCATTTTTTTCTGCAATTTTTGCTTGAAAACTAATGTTTGAAATTCCTGAAACCATAACCTAAACCTCCAATAAAATATAAACCTTTAAAACCACTACATTTATATAAAGTATTTTTTTGCATGAAAATTGCCTTTTTATAAAGGTTTTTATTGATTTTTGTAATATTTGTTACAAACAAAGAAGAATGTAACTGAGATTACATTCTTCTAAGTGTAATTATTTAGTTATGGCTGTTATTATTTTGTTTCGTTTGCTGCGAATTGGAAGTATAATTGACCGTTAGCATCTTTTTCTGGGTATGGTTTCATTTCGCCAGCACCTTTTTTAGCAAATTTTGCGTATAAATCTTTACCTTTTGCTGTTACGTAATCAACACCTTTTTTAACGTATGAACCACCTTCAAATGCTAAATTTTGAAGTTTGTCTGTCCATTTAGAAGCGTTTTCAATTTTAGTTAATTTACCAGTTTTAACACCTGCGTACAAAGCTGCTGCTGCAACAACTACGCCTGCGATTGTACCGATGATACCTTTTTTAGCTGCGCTACCTTTTTTCTTACCAGCAACTTCTACTGTATCTGCTGCAGGTGCGCCTGTGAAATTTGATGGTGCTTGCATATATTGTCTTGCATTTGCTGTTGCTTGTGGAACTGCACCGAATGAAACATTTGATAAACCAATTGAATTAACCATAACCTAAACTCCTATAAACTAACTTTTAACTACCTACACTCATGTAAAGTCTTTTTGTTTTTCAAAATTGCCTTTTTTAAAATACATGGTTTACAAAAGTTAACATTTGTGGTCAAATATGGAATATTTCTATATCTCGTGTAATCATGATAAATAGGAAGGGACGTATGGGAATTTTTGACAAAGCTAATTTAATAGAGCTTACTCAAGAAGATTTGCAAGATGCAAAGACGACAGCTGGGCTGTTTCAAGATGAACTTGTTAAGCGCAGAGCGTTTGCAAACGTTATTGCTGCACGTTCTACCTTAAAATTATTATTTTCTTTAAATATTGAAGCAACTAATTTATATAGCATGTATTCAATCAACAAGGTTCTAGAAAGATTGGATATTGCTGATGTCTATGCTGGTTCTATTAGAATTGATGCTAGATTAGTTGATAATGCAGGAGAAATCTTTATCCCTAAATCTCATTTTGAATTGGGTATCACTCCAGATTTATACTTGATTTTACGTCTCGAAAAAGGTATGACAGGCGTTGAGTTTTTAGGTTGCGTTAATCCAGATGAAATGGATAAAACTAGAGAAAATAAAGATTATTACTTTGTTGATGAAGATTTACTTTATAATTTAAAAATATTTAAAAACTTGGTTAAAAATAATCAAGGTAAACAAGATTACGTTCCAACTCCAGAAGATATTGAAAGAGCTTCAAATTTAATTGTACCGCTTGAAGACGGGGACATCTTTAATGCTGATTACGAATTTTTAATGAAGCAATTGGCGTTTAATCAAGATTTGAGAAAGAAAACAGTTGAATTTGAAAATTTTGAATTTGTTTCTCGTAAAGTTGTAACAGATGAAACTGTTTATGGTGATTCTGTTTTAGGACTTGTAGGCAGTGAAAAGCTTTATGACAGAAACGAATTTTCAACAGATATTGATTTAGAAGGTTTATCTAATTCAACTGTTGATGATTTCGTAGAAGAATTTGATGAATCATCTGTACAAATTCCGGAAATGGACGAGCTTACGGGTGAAGTTTCGCTTGATGATGCTCTTAGTCAAATGGACGAAAGTTTTGAGCTTGATAACAATGAAGATGAATCGCAAGATATTATTGAAATGGAATCTTCTGACGATGAACATTTTGAAGCTGAAAATATTGATGAAAGCGATGATAATGTAGAAAATTTAGATAGTCTTATTGACGAAATTTCTGATATAAAAGATTATTCTCAAGACTCGATGGAAGAGTCTATTGGTGTTGAACCTTCTGACCATATGCTTGGTTCAGAAGAACAAGACATTAATCAACAATTTAATGAAGAAGCTTTTGAAAATGAAAACCTTATGTCATTTGATAATGATGAAGAGGACGAGGATTTAGTTCCAATTTCAGTAGATGATCATGAAGAACAATTACAATCTCTTGATTTTGAAGATGATTTCAACGAAGAACCGTTGAATATTGTTGAAGACGAAAATATTGAAAATGAGTCTTCTGATGATTTAATGAACCAATTTAATGAAGAAAATTCATATCAACAAGAAGATTTCAACAATAATATGTCATCTGACGATGAACCACAAGAATTGATTGAATCTTTACCAGAATTAGATGAAGATGAAGAGGATGACGATGATATAGTTGTTGACCCTGATACTCCAATAAATTTTGATGATGACGACGATGATTTTTCAGGGTTTGATTTGCCTGATATTCAAGCATTTTCTCTTGATGATGATTTAGATGAGTCTCAAATTGAAGAAAGTTTAGAAGAAGAAAATGTTGATGATGATGATTTGGTAGAAGATTTATCTCAAGATGAAGAAGAACCTACATTAGAACCTGTACAAAATCAAGAAAAAAGTGAAGATGAGGAAGAAGATATCAAGCCATACGAAGACGACACTGATATCGCTGATTTACCAACTCTTAAAATCTTTGAAGAAAACGAAGAAACTTACAAAAAGAAAATGTACAAAGCGCCTAAAATTGACGATATTGATTTGAAACACGTTAATTTGGACGATTTTGATGATTACGAAACAGAGGATAAGGAAGAAGAACAAAAACAATCTCAAGAATTAGATAAAATGATGTCTGATTTAGATGAGATTTTGAACAGTGAAAACATTACTCTTGACGGTGTTGAAGATATTCTTACAGATGAAGAATTAAACGAAAGTTTAAAGAATTTAGAGCGTGAAGAAGAAGAGAAAAAACAAAAAGAAATGGAAACTCTAGCCGTCAAGGAAGAATCTTACGAGGAAAAAACAGGACCTTCTACTGAACATTATGAAGAAATGGAAGTTTCTGAAAATTCTCCTACTCTAAATCAAAATAGTGAAGAAAATAATGAAAATCAAAGTATGAGTTTGGACGATTTCTTAAATTCCTCATTCAATGATATGAGTACAAATCAAGAAAACAGTGGTATGATATCAGAAGGTCAAGGAATTGAGACTATTTATCAACCCGAAAATGTGGATATGAGTTTTAATGATGATCCAGAGAGATTACTTACTGACGAGGCGGCAATGGTAGACAATTCATCAAATTTATATGACGAAGATAATACAACTTCTTTTACCCAACAAGGAGAAAAACCAAAATCTAGAGCTCCACAATTGGCAGTTGTATTAGTTATTATGATGTGCGCTTGTTTGTACGTTAACAAAGATTTAATTATGGAAAATATGAACATTTCCTTTCCTAGTAAAACCGAAGAAGCAGATGTTCCAGAGTTTGACTTGAATAAGTTGAAAGAACCTCAACCAGCTCCTGCAGACAGTCCAATTCCAGATTTGCCACAACCAACTGACACACCTGAAATTCCGGCTGCGCCTGCTCCAACTCAAGAGCCAGCTGTTTCTGTTGAACCTCAACCAAATACGCAAACTCCACCTGCCGGTGCAGTTCCACAAAATACTTCTAACAAGATTACTAAATTGTCTTGGGAAGTTCCAGAAAATGTAGCAAATAATCAAAAAATTAGAAAATATCTTCAAATCGCAGGTAGAACTTTGAAATTATCTTTACAAAGTGATTTACTTGTTGCAACTGAATTACCATTCTCTAACAAAATTATGTTGGATTTAAAAATCGCACCTTCTGGTAATCTTGTAACATCTGATTTTGTTATTTCTAGTGGTTCTAAACAAATTGATAACATTGTGTTACAAAGTGTTAAAGATACTTTAAAATACGTAAGACCACCTTTAGGCGAAATTCAAGCTCCTAATACTAACTTTACACTTATCATTAATTTCTAATTAATTTCTTGGTTTGTGTTATGATATTCTTGTGAGTATTTTGCTTATAGTTGAGAGTTTTTTAAGTTGGAATTATCACAAGAACATATCGAATTACTAGAGAAATATATCAAATCCGATAGAAAATTTGTCGGCAACGAGGACTTGTATGAAGATTTTTTTGCAGAGGCTTCAAATCGTGCTGTGTCTCTTTTGGATTCTATAACCGATATTTCTGCCGTTGCTCCATACTTGAAAAAAGTCGTTTCAACTTCAATAATTACGGTTCTTAAAAATCAGGGCAGAGTGCGTCGAACTCACGATAATTTTGTTCCAACTAACGAAATCTCGCTTGATGACAACTATCCACAACAAGCTAAAACTTTTCAATCTACTCCTGTAACTTATGATTTTATTGACGTTTCTCCTAATCCGGAAGAAATCGCTGTTCAAAAAGATATTTTACAAAGAGTCTATGATGCTGTAATGTTCGCTCATAGCACAAACATTGCAAAGCAGTTTTTAGATTTATACGATTTAAGATATGTTCAAGGTAAAAAACAAGCTGAAATTGCTAAAATTTTAAATTTATCCCAATCAGAAGTCTCTAAGCGATTGTTTGAATTGATGGAGCAAGTTAAAATGGCGTTAGGTGTGTAGGTGATTTGATATGATTTGTCCGAAATGTAAAAAAGAAATACCTGCTAATACAATAACTTGTCCTCATTGTAATTCAAAAATTGGGACAATCTGTAAAAAGTGCAATACTTACAACTTTATTTATAATAAGGCTTGTATTGAATGTGGTACAGAGCTTTTAAAATTCTGTCCAGAATGTAAGTCTGCAAACTTTCCTACTGCTAAACAATGTAGAAAATGCGGTTATGATTTTTCGCAAAATCAAGTTCAAAATGCGTCAAAAATCAAAAAACAAGTTTCTAACTCTCAAGATTCAAAACTAATTCCACCAAAACAGTTTGTTGTTCCACATTTAGAACAGAAACCTAAAAAGGTTGAATTACCAAAACAAATTAATCTAAATAAAAAACGTTCATTTGAACTTCCAGAAGTTGCAAAATCTAATGATGATTTGCTTTCTCCTGTTAAAAAGTTTATTGATGACCAACGCAAACCTATTGCAAACACAAGACGAACTCTTGAAAGTCGTGCTGATAATAAAAATAAATTAAAACTCTCAACAAACAAAAATTCTATCAGCCATGATTTACAAAACCAAATTTCAGTTCTTCAGAACCAGTTAACAGGTTTAAGAGATCAGCTTGATATGTTGCCATATCAATTAGGTCAAGTTGGTGTAGAACCTCTTGAAGAGGCTGAATTAAAAATTAAAAATGAAGAAAAACAAAAACAAGAAGCTCAAGAAGAAAGACTTAAAAAGCCAAGTTTTGTAAAACCAAAACAACAAATTTCTTTAAAAGACAGACTTGAACAAAAATTTTCTGAAGACAGAAAGAAAAACTCTCGACAAAAATCAAAATTAAAGCTTAAAGGTATTTTACCTTTAAAGAAAAATCATTTACCAAACCGTCATAATACGGCTGTAAATGAACAAACAACTACGACTCCATTCAAGAGTATTCCAGAAATTAAGATTACTCGTAAAGAGCAACCTCCAAAGAATGAGCCAAAAGTTGCTGATATTAATGTTAAATATGCGCCAAGTTTATTCACACAACAAAGTGCTAAGAGCGTATTGATTAACTTAGTTTTAAATACTGATGTTAAAATTATTGGTTTAAATGGTAAACGTGGTTTAGGTAAAAATATTGTTCTTAAAGCTACGATGAATGAATTGAAAGATAATCAGCTTGTGTGGTTGATTGGTAAAGGTGGTCCAACTACTCAAAATTCACCTTTCGGGTTGTTCCAAGATATGCTTTTAAGTTTCTTTAACTTACCAAACTTCTGCGTTGATATTGAGCAATTGAAGAAAGAATCCTTCTCGTTCTTTAGACAAGAGTTTTCAACTCTTTCAGTTGCTGAAATTTCAGATTTGATGAATTTCTTGTATCCGCAAAATGTAGATTATTACGAAAATATTTTCAAAAACAAAGTTAGAACTTTTAATTTATTAAAGAAAGTTTTTGAAGTTATATCTTCTCGTGTAAAAACTATTTTTGTTATTGATAATTTAGAATATGTAGATGCGACATCTTATGAATTCTTGAAATTACTTGTTTCTTCTGAATTCAACGTTAACAACGCTAAATTCTTAGTTTTATTCAGTGATGATAAATCAATTAAAAACTATTTATATTCTAGTGATTTAAAAGATTCTGACTATACAGATATCTCATTGGTTCCATTTAATGACAGCCAAACAGATAACTTTATTGATAGTTACAATCCATTGTTTGCAACTGTTACTCAAACGATGAGAGAAACTATTCAAAGTGTTTCTGGCGGAAATCCTGCTCATATTGAGCAAATTCTAAATCTAATGCTTGATACAAGCAGAAATTATATCAATTTTACTCTTCCTGAAACATTTGAAGATGTTGTTAGAACACGTTTAACTATTTTGAAAAAAGAAAATAGTATGTGTTACGAAATTCTTATTGCTTGCGCAATTTTAGGTTTAAAATTCTATCCTGTACTTTTAAATCAATTGTTCAAAGTTGATGATAGAACATTTGTGGATTTATTCGGTAGTTTGATTAGATTAAACTACATAACTCCAGTTAATGAATTAGCTTACGAATTTAAGAATGTAAGATTATGGAAAGCTATCATTGATATTGCCAAAAATGAAAGAGTATTCTTTAACTTAAATAAAAAATTATTCGCAATCTTATCAGATTTCGCATTATCAACTCACACATTATTAGCTCAACTAGCACTAAATATTCATCAAAAATTACCAGCTCTAAACATTTGGTCAGATGTTGTTAAATTATCTGCATACGTCGGCGATGTTAATATGTACATCAAGGCTCAACAAATGTCTTTAGTTTTGGTTAAAAATATTCAAGGCACCAACAGCTCACTTGTTATAAACAATATTCACGAAAGACTTGGTAAAATTCTTTCGTATTCAAAACCAAAAGAAGCGGCTGATTATCTAAAAAAAGCAATAAAAACAGTTGTAAAACTTGATGACCCACTAAAAATGTTTGAGTTAAACGCCTATTTACTTGATTGTTATAACAAATTACACAATTATCAAGGCATAATTGATTGCGTAAACTTTGCCGTGGACAACGTTGATGAATCTCACGAACTTGAGATTGCTATGTTGAAATCAAGAAAATTATATGCTCTTTTAAGAGTTGGTAATTTTGGCGAACTTATCGAAACTATTGATATCGAGGTTATGCCTATTTTAGAAAAATATCTTGATACTACAAAACCTCATGATATTGTTTCTATCAAAGATTTATTCTCAACTTGGTTAAATACATATCTTATTTTGGCTGAAGCTCTATGCTTGCAAGGTGATAACAGAACATTCAGTATTGTAGAAACAATCTTTGAAATTTTATTGAAAAACAAAGTTTCAGACAAATTGTATATTGCAAAACTTAAATTAATTCTTGCAATGGGCTACACTTTAAGAGGTAATACAGAAGAATCAGAAAAAGTTATTACTGAGGTTTCAGAAACAACTTCTGACGATATTCTTGATGATTCTGCTATTATCAGAATGAATTTAATCCATGTACTAAATCTTATCTTTAGCGGTAAATTCGAGGGCTTGCAAGAAGATTTGTTTGACTTAGTAGCATTTGTAAATAATGTTGATGATAAGATTACTAAAAATATCTTGAAAGCTATATTGGGTAAAGTTTTAAAAGAAAATAAAAAATACAAAAAAGCTTTAGCAATATATTCAGAAGAAATTTCCTTCTTTGCCGGTGAAAAGAATGCTTTAGGTGTACTTCTATGCTGGTATTTGATTGCAGAAGTTACTCTTATTACAGAAGGTCCTAAAAAGTCTTTAGAATTTGCTCTAAAAGCTCTTGATATTGCACAAAGTCCAAAAATTCAAAACTTCTACTTTATCATTGCTTTGAATAAAGTTATTGCAAGAACATATCTTGTTTTAGGCGATTTAGATAGTGCAAGAATATATATTGAAAGTGCAATTGGTATCGCTCGTCAATTTGACATGCTTGATATGCTTTGTGAATTGTATATGTTATATGGTAGATATTTGCACGAAATGATTAGTACAAGCGAAAAGACTGCACGTGATTATGCCGTAAGTTCATTTAGAATGTATGACAAAGCTTATAATTTAGCTCACAAACTTAATAATATAACTATTGCAAATACTGTGATTAAAGCTAATGCAGAATTAAGACGTGATTGCCAAAATAAAGGTATTGAAATTTAGTCGATTGGTAAAGTAATTATAAATGTAGAGCCTTTGCTTAATTCGCTTTCGACTTCAATTTTGCCATTGTGTAATTTTATAAACTCTTTTGAAATTGTAAGTCCAAGCCCTGTTGAACTTTCATTTTTTGTGCTGTAATCATTGATTTGCGTAAACTTATTGAAAATTTTCTTTTGATTTTTCTTTTCAATTCCAATTCCGTTATCAATAACTTTAATTATGACTTTTGAGTCAATTTTTTGAACATTTATTTCAATTTTATTTTTAGTAAATTTCAAAGCGTTGCTTAGCAAATTAAATAAAACTTGTTTAATTTTTTGGTAATCAGCATTAATCTCAATTTCTTCAATATTTTTAATTAGTTTGATATTCTTCTTTTCAAACAACGGATACAACAAAGTCGTAACTTCGTTAATTACCATACTAATGTCAAAAGTTTGTTTTACAAGTTGAGTTGAAGCGTTTTCAAGCTTTGAAATATCAAGAATTTCATTTATCATTCCTAAAAGATTAATTGAAGATGTTTGAATATCTTTGACATATCCAGTTTGTCTTTCATTCAATTCACCAACTCTTTTATTTTGTAATAAATCAGAAAATCCGATTATAGCGTTTAGTGGTGTTCTCAATTCGTGCGAAACATTTGCTATAAAATCAGTCTTAATTTTTTCCGCTGTTTTGGATTTAGTGATGGCTTCTGATAAAGTCTTTAACTGTGTTTTAAAGACTTCTGATAATTCCTCGTCTTTTATTTTATAACTAATGATTTTTGTAAAAGCTTTAAGAATATTTTTAGATTCCTCATCAAAATCTCCACCTTCAAAAATTACAATACCATAGATGATAGTTTTAACTTTCAAATAAGTAATGTAATGACTTTTTTTTGATATTTCCTCTGAATGTTCAACGCAACCTTTGTACAAGCCTTTTGACAATTTATCAGAAATAGATTTTGAACGTCTTGTTGGATAAACTCCAGTTAATTCATTAGGAGATATCGTGTAAACTCTTACCTTATCAAAATTTACAACTCCTCTAATTCTATCAAAAGTCTTATCTGATAGAATTTTATCGATATCAAAAAGTTCCGTATATGTATCTAAGATATTGCTTAAATCGTTAGGCATTTTCTACATATCCGATATATGGAAGATTTCTGTAAAAGCCCATATAATCTAGACCATAACCTACAACGAATTTATTATCGATTACAAATCCGTGATAATCAGCATCAACATCTGTTTGTCTTGAAATCTTTTTATCTAACAATGAACAGAATTTTGTAGATTTTGTTTTGAAGTTCAAATCAATAAAATCTAGTAAGAATTTAGCTGTCAAACCTGTATCAATAATATCTTCAACGATTAAAACATTTTTACCGTTCAAATCTGGTAACGAAATATCAACGGCATTAACTTTACCAGTTGATTTGAAACCGTGTCCATAGCTTGAAAGTCTAATGAATTCCATACATACTGGCATTGTTAAATGTTTTGATAAATCAATTGCGAAAAATACAGAACCTTTTAAAACAGCGATAAGATATACTTCTTCGCCATTATAGAATTCGTTCAATTCTGCTGCTATTTCTTTTATTCTTTTTTGAAGTTCTTCTTCTGTATATAAAGTTTTTAAGTCTTTAACTTGTAAATCCAACATCATGTGCCTCGCTTTTTTCTAATGATATCACATAATTTGGTTTTGATACAACTTTAAATTTTTCACTTAAACCATATTTAGGCGCCCACAAGATTTCAGAACATTTGCATAGGAATAATAACCCGTTTCTTTCGTGCTCTTTAATCTTTTTTGAGTTTAAGTATTTTTTTAGTTTTTGTGTACCTTTCAGTCCAAGAGGTTGTATAAAATCGCCTTCTTGTCTACTTCTTAGCGTAAAATTTATTGGCTCTTTTATTTCAACATAAGCAATACCTTCTTCGTCTTTTGGAAAAGTTTTAAGATTTTCGCCAGTATATTTTTCAATCTTAAAAACATAATCAGAATATCTGTATTTGCCTTCTTTAGTGATATTAATTACAAGGTCTGATTTTTCTGTTTTTGAAATTGTTTCAATATATTTTTTTGAAACCAAAAGCCATAAATCGTTTGTTAGTGAATATTTTATCCCGCTAGCATTATCAGAATTTTCATTAATAAATTCTAAAATTTCATTGATTTTTTTAGAACAATAATCAATATCATTTTCTAGAAAAATATCTAAAATAATTCTTTTTTTTATTTCAGCAGACAAGCTTAAAAAGCCCTCTGTTGAGAGTTTGTTGTTTTCAAGTATATTTTGTTTAGTTTGTTTCAAAACCTCTTCAATAATGCTTTCATTCTCTTCTGCGATGAGAGATAGATTGTTTATCGCATCAATGAATTTCGGATTGATTTTTTCAAATTTTGGTAAGATTTCGTTTCTGATATAGTTTCTATTGAAATCGTTATCAAAATTTGTATTATCTGTTACGTATTTTAATCCATTATTTGCGCAATATTCTTCAATTTCTTTTCTTGAAATATTAATCAACGGTCTTAAAATATAATCTCTTTTTTCTTTAATAGACGCTAAACCTTTGATACCAGTTCCTTTAATCATTCGGTAAACAAGAGTTTCAACCCTATCATTTTTGTTATGCGCAAGTAAAAGAACATCAGCGTTTGTTTTATTTTTACAATTTTCAAAAAATTTATATCTCAATTCTCTTGCGTTTGTTTCAGTTTGTTTTTCGTCTTTTGAAAGAGTTTCTGTTAAAATCTCAACATTTCTTTCTTTTGCAAAATTTATGCAAAAATCCATATCAGCTTTTGAATGTTCGCCTCTCCAATTGTGATTAAGGTGGCAAAAGACTAGTTTAAATCCAAATTCTAAAGCCAATTTATAAACAATATCGCTTAAACATACTGAATCAGCACCGCCAGAAAGTCCAACAAGTATTGTTTTATCTTTGTTTAGTAAATTATATTTATCTAATAAGTTTTCTACGAATTTTAACATTATTCTTGAGTTTGTTTATTTAATTCGTTAATAATACCTTGTTTAATTTCAACCGCATCAACGCCTAAATGTTCAAGTGTCTTCATAGCAACAGAATCAGGTACATTTGTTATTGCTTGCAAGATGTGGTGAGCTTCGATACGTTTTTTATTTTCTTTCTTTGCTGCTGTCCAAGCAAGCTCAAGAATTTTCTTAGCATTATTAGTAAATGTTACTTCGCTATCAGTGTAATCGTTACCAAAACCAACAAAATTTTCGATAGTTAATCTAACATCTTTGATAGTGATTTCAAGCTCTGTAAGTACTTGTGCGGCAATGTTTGAACCTTCGCCAAGTATACCAACTAAGAACATTTCTGTACCAACAACATTTTTACCAAGTCTATGTGCTTCTTGTTTTGCAAGTTTCATAATTGCTAAACTTTCGCTCATTGAATGTTCGATTGGTTTAAGAATGTCTTCTTTTAATTTTGAATCGTTAACGTGTAAATTTTTAAATATGTCGTAAGCAATACCTTTTTTAACCTTCAACATACCAAGAATAACGTGTTCTGGAGTAACTTCAGAAGAACCTAATTCTTTAGCAATTTGAAGTGCTGATGACATAATAACAAACGCATTTGGTGTAAATACGATTTGATGTCCTTCAAATTCTGATTGTCTTGAAGAAACTTCTCTCAAGCTTTCTTCAAATTTTTCATATGAAACACCATTTGCATCAAGTGTTTTAGCAAGTTCAGAGTCTTTGTCCTCTAAAATTGCTGAAATAATTTGGTCTGTACCTAAAATTTCGTAATTAGATGCGTTTAATTTTGAAACGGCTCTTTCAAAGATTTTTGATGCTGTATCACCATCAAAAAGTCTTTCAGCTGTTCTGTATTTTTCTTCTTCTGCAGTTAATTCAAACTTTTCTGGGTGTTCAAGTTTTTTGATTTTCTTTTGAACTAAACGTTTCAATAGGTCTTGTGCTTGAACTGTATTAAATTTGAATTTTTCTAAAATTCTGCCGATATATGAATTTTTATTTTCTAATGCAGCTAAGAAAATGTGTTCATATAAAACAAGTTCGTTATTAGAACGAGTTGCAATATCCATTGCGTATTTTAATAAATTCTTTGATGATTCGCTAAATTGCGGATTAGCTTTTGCATTTACCTGCTTTTCAAAACGTAGTTTTTCTTCTGTAGCTTCGTGGAATTTGTCATAATCAATGTTATACATTTTGAAGATTTTCAACGAAATTCCTCTAGCCTCTTTAATGATAGCTAGAAAGATGTGTTCAGGTTGAATTAAAGAATGATTCATTTCTTTTGCTTCAACTTGAGCTTGTGTTACTACGTTTATTGCTTTTTCGGTAAATTTTTCAAACAATTTTTATTCCTCATCTAAATTTTCAATGTATTCTGAAACTCTTTCAAACTCATCATCGTCTTCGATTGTTTCAAATGAATAGCCAGAACCTTCTTGAATTAATTTCATTAAAACAATTTCAGAGTCGTTTTCTTCTTTATCTTTTTCATCACCTGGTAAAAGTAGTGCATATTCACTGCCTTCAAATTGAATGATATCAAATAATTCAAATTTGATTAGATTACCTTTTTCATCTAAAGTTTCGATGATGTGTTTATCGTTAGCCATTATTTTCTCACTTTCTTATTTACTTAGGTACTGTTCTAGTATAATACAAGCACTTTCAATATCAACTAGACCCTTGTTTTTTCTAAAGTCTATTTTTTTATTTCTTAGATTTTCTTCGGCAGTGTCGCTAGTTAAACGTTCGTCTTCCATAACAACTTTGAAAGTGTCTTTTAACTTTTCTGCAAAACCTAAGCAATCTTGTGCTTGATGACCTTGTGTGCCGTCCATGTTTATTGGTAAACCAACAACAATTGTTTCCACTCGATTTTCTTTAGCAATTTTTTTTATCTGCTCAAGAGCCTCTTCTTCTGGTTTTCGAGAAATAAATGAATGAGGTGTTGCAATAACGTGTAAAAAGTCGCTTAGCGCTATACCTATTCTTTTTTCTCCGACATCAAGTGCCATTACTTTATCCATTATTCTTGAACCCAAGCCTTTTCGATTTTTTCTATAACTTTTTCTGCTTGCGCTTTTGTTATTGTGATTTCGTCTTCGTAGCTTGTGTTTCTTTTGAATAAGTTTGTTGTTTTATTTGCACTATCAAGTTTAAATTTGATTGAAACGTAGTATTCGTAGATACTTTTTCTGATGATGTTTCTGAATAATTCTTCTTTTGCATCTTCGTCAAAGTATAGTGCATAAAACAATCCTGCTAGATTTTTTTCGTTTGCAAGATATTTTAAGTATGCAACATTCATTATACGTTTTGCCCAAATCTTTTCTTCGTTTTTGTCAATTAATTTGCGCAAATCTTCATCGATTGCTTCGTCTAAGTCGATATCATAATTATCTTTTTTAAAGTTATTGTTTAGTTTTTCTGTAAAATCATAGAATTTGATTGAGAAATCTGTATCCAAGAACCATTTTTGAGTTTCTTCAGCAAGACAAATTTTATCAAGTTCTTTTTTAGTTAAAGTTTTCTTTTCAAACTTGTCTTCTAAAATATATTGCATTGGAACTGGTTCTGTTGGAATATCGTGTAATAGATTTCTCCAGCAAATGTATTCGTATGACATTAATTCGCCATGTTTATGAACAGTTTCTTCTGCCTTCATTAATAATGTTTTTAGTACTGTATGATTGATAAATACTGGTAAATCATCGCCATAAAATCTTTCTACAATACGTTTGAAATCTTTTTTAGTGATTTGATTGAAACCAAAACAGTCAACAATGCCCCATTTGTCGCTAACAACTGTTGCTACAAGTTGAATTGTTTCATCTTCTCTTTCTCTTGAGAAAATCAAAGCTTGGTTGCCATGACCGTCTGGATAGCTTGAATATGATTCATAAGGTTTTGATTCAGATAAAACTTCTTTGTAAAAATCAAGTGTGTTATCTTCTCTAACTCCAGACAATTTCAAAGCTGAAATGTTTCTTTTGATTGCTGGTAAAAATTCTTCGTCTACATATTCTTTAGCTTCTAAAAGAGCATGTAAAGCTAGTTGTGATTTTGATTGACCTAATTCATCTAGTGCAATTTGAGCAGCTTTTGAACTTGGGTCATGTAAAAATACTGGGATTAAGATGTTTGCTAACGCATCTTCTGTGTAATCATCAGCTAATGATTGAACAAGTGATCTTGCATCTGCATCTGATAATGAATACAAGAAGTCTAAGAAGTCAATTTGCGCTTCTGGGTTCATGATTGCAGTATGTAAAAGTTGTTTTGTATCTGCATCAATGACATCTTCTGGTGATTCAAAATATTCTTCCAAGTTGTCATAATCAACCTTGTTACCTAAATCTTTTAAAATATTAAGCACAACTGTTTTTACATAATCTGAAACTGTTGGGCTTTTCAATGTGTTCCAAAGCGCATTTTCAAGTTGGTCTTTTTCACATAATCTATGAAGCAAGAAGCATAAAATATAGGCTTTTTGTTCATTTGTTTTAACAAGTTCTCTCATCAAAGTATCAAGAACTGCTTTTTTGTCAGTTTGATTGTCTAAAACGTATAATAATTCATCAACTTTTGTTGCATCTTGCAATGTTTGAAGTCTTGTTATAGCTGTTAAAACTTCTGCTTTTAATTGTATTTTGTTAAGTTGTTCTACTTCTGGCATTAGTTATTACCCCTCCACATTGCATCAAGCAATCTTTGTGCTTCTACCGATAAATTTCTGTCATTCATTATCAAATATTGTACTGCAATCATTACGCAATCTGAACAAATGTTAACATTTGGACCTTTTACCATTTTTAAAACTTGTGTATTTGGTCTTCCGCAAAAACTGCAGTATGTTAATTCTGGAGCTTTTGTCTCTTCTGACGCTTTTTCAGATGCAGTCGTTTTCTTTGATGTTCTTTTACCTAATTTTACTACTTTTTCTTCTGACATATTTTATCCCTTTATTAATATCTTAATTGTATCGTAAACTTTAAAATATTGCCAAATTTTTTAATTTAATTTAAAATTAATTTAACAATACAATTTAGATTTGGGGAATGTGAATAATGAAAAAATTTCTATCAATATTATCAATTTTACTAGTATCATTACTTTCAACTGCTTGTATCAACAATTTAGCAGTTCAAGAATTAAATAATAAAGCTAAAGTTTATATGGACAAGGGTGATTACGAAAACGCAATTAGCCGCTTAGAAGCAAGCGTTGACCTTGATGACACTATTTTTGAAACACAATATAACTTAGCTGTTGCATATACTTATGCTAACAAATATAAACAAGCAATTGCAGCATTTGATAAAGCTATTAATTTAAAACCAACAATGGCTGAAACTTATTATTCACTTGGTGTTGCGCAAGAAAATTATGCAATTGACTTGATTAAAGGTGAAGTTAAATTAAATGAAGATAACTTAGAAGAAAATGAAGAAGCTTCTACTGACGAAGAGGCTGCAGAAGAATTATCAAAAGAAGAAATTGCTGCAATCAAAGAATTGTACAATCAAGCAATTCAATCTTATGAAAAATATCTAGAAAAATCTAATAACGCTAAAGACAAAGAAAATGTTGAAGCTAAAATTTCTAATATTAAAACAGAAATTCAAAAATTAGATAATCCAGATTTTGATGCAACTTCTATGGATACAGAAAACCAAAATAAATCATTTAGTATTCAATAGTTATGTTTAAATCACCTTCTGAAATATGTTTTTCAATTTTTGGAATTGATATCTATTATTACGGCATCGTAATGGCTATCGCCGTGTTAACTGGCGTGTTTTTCTCTAATTATGTTAGAAAAAAATGTTATCCAGAAATATCTGAGAATGATTTTTTTGATGTGTTGTTTTATTCAGTGATAAGTGCTTTTGTCGGCGCAAGACTTTATTATTGCTTGTTTAGCTTTTCTTACTATTCAAATCATCTGTCAGAAATTTTTGATTTTCGTCAAGGCGGATTATCAATCCACGGTGGATTACTGTTCGGATTTTTAGTAGGTATTACTGTTACGAAGTTTAAGAAATTACCTGTTTTGAAATTTTTAGATTTATCTGTTTTGGGGATAATTTTAGCTCAAGCAATAGGACGCTGGGGAAATTTCTTCAACTCAGAAGCTTTTGGTCGCCCAACTGAAATTTTCTGTAAATTATTTATTCCAATTTCTCATAGACCACTAGAATACATTAACTACGTATATTTTCACCCAACTTTTTTGTACGAATCTATTCTTGATATAGTTGTATTTTTAATACTGTTTTTCGTGATAAAGAAACTTGCTAAAAATATTGACGGTGTTTTGTTTTGCGCATATTTGATTTTATATTCACTTGTTAGAATACTTGTGGAATATTTTCGAATAGATAGTATTTTGTATCTTGGTAAAATTCCTTTGCCGAGCGTTGTTTCTATTTTGATAATTGTATTTGCTAGTATTTTCTTAGTGTTTATTTATAGAAGATACAAAAAATCTTAAATTATCGTTTCGTTCTAATGTTTTGCAAATCTTGTTTTGTCATAACCTCACAAGTTCCAACGCCCTTGTAATAAACAGTGTATGAGCGATTACCATTTACGACTTCACTTCTTATTGTGTTGATTTTGTTTGTAACTCTGTCGACTCTGTAAATTACGTCAGTTTTGCCGTAATCGTAATGGTATTTTATTTTAAATAATAAGTAATCAAAATTGTAATCTAATACACTATCGACTTTTTTCTTTTTGCCGAAGTATACGTATCCGATATTGGTCTTTTCGTCATCAAAGAAGATATGTATTTTGATGTCGTGAACTTTTACTTCGGGTACTTTTTCGTTGTACTCTGCAAATTTACAAATCATATCAACAGCGTTTGCTGATAATGAGTTAAGAGTATATATAACAAATAATAATACTATCTTATGTAGTAATTTCATTAAACTAAATCTTCTTCTTGATTTTTTTCTGGCATTTCGTCTTTAGTGTCGTCTTTAGGATTGATAGGTAATCTAAAGCCAAAAGTTGAACCTTCGCCAACTTTAGAATGTACGAATACTTCGCCACCGTGATGTTTTTCTACAGAGATTTTAACAAGGTGCAATCCTAAACCAGTACCTTTGATAGAATGTGTAGCGTTTTCAACTCTAAAGAATCTGTCAAAGATTTTCTTTTGATATTCTTCTGGAATACCAGGACCTTGGTCTTCTACTGAAACTTCGACAAAGTCGCCAACTCTTGCTCTTTCAGCTCTGATTTTTACTCTAGAACCGTCTGGAGAGTATTTGATAGCGTTTGATAAAATGTTATTGATTACACGAGCAATGCTGTCATGGTTAAGAGGTACTTCTGGTAAGTCCGGCTCTTTCATAACAGAGATTGTAATTTTGTGTTCGTGAGCTAAGATGTCTAATTGATTTACACATTCTTCTATAATCTTAGTAACATCTTCTTTTTTCTTTTCAAGTCTAATTTGTTGACTTTGATAACGAGAGAAATCAAGGATATCGTTAACCATTCTGTTAAGTCTGATAATTTCTTGATTCATAACTCCGATAAATTCTTTTTGAGTGTTGAAATCAAAATCGTTGCCGTAGTTGTATAGAGTATCGATATAACTTCTAAGAACAGTAACAGGAGTTCTTAGTTCGTGAGAAACGTTTGAGATAAAGTGATTACGCAAATTATCCATTTCGATTTCTTTTGTTACATCAATAAGTACGATAATGTAGCCAACGTAGTCTTTGTTTCTAGAAAACATTGGTGAAACAACGCACTTGATGATACGTTTGTCAACTTCAATGTTAAAACCTAGAGGGCGTTTTTCTATGACATCAAGAGGAGTGTCTTTGAATTGTTCAATTTTTTCTTTGAAACAAAGTTCACCGTTTGTATCACAGTATTGTTGAATTTTTCTACCTAAGATTTCACTTTGTTCAGCTTCAAGGAGTTTTCTGGCATGGTCGTTGATAAGAACGATTTTGTCGTAGTTGTCGCAAACAACAACACCGTTTGCAATACTCATTAAGACGGCTTCAAGCTTATTTTTTTCTAATGTTAATTCTTCAATGTTTTGTTCTTCAAATTGGTGTAATTTTTGAGACATGTCGTTGAATGATGTGAATAATTCTTGAACATCACTGCTAACGTCTGTACCTTCTAGCTTGTAACCGAATTCACCAGATGAAATTTTTCTAACACCTGTTAAGATGTGTCTTAATTCTTTTGTAATTAATAATGTGTTGATTATTACGACTGCTGCGAAAACAATCCATGTGATGATGAATACAAGTAAAAGAGAGGCTCTAGTTGTGCCAGAGATTTTGTCTATGATGTTACCTGATAGACCAATTGTTACAGAACCTACAACTTGATTAGAAACAAGGGATTTGTTAACCATTGGTGAACTTACGGCGATTATAGAACCGTCGAAGGCTTTAGGAAAATCACTTTTACTTGAATAGATTACTTTTGATTTGTTGTCTTTGAATTCAATGAAAGATATGTCGTCGTTGCTTTTTAGGATAGAAAGTGAGTGAGTTCTTAAAGTGTCGTATTTGTTAGCATCTGGGATATCTTTAGTAACTTCAACACTTTCAATGGCAAGAGTTTTAGCGATAATTTGCCCAAAACTTTTGTAAGCCATGTTCATGTTATTTTGGATAGCGTTCATTGCAAGTATAGCAATAAGCACAATGACAGTTGTGCACGCTAAAAATCCAACTAGGATTAATCGATTTTGTGAGCTCATTGACGATTTCTTCATATCCATACAAGAATTATATCATGCATAAAAGTATTGAGCAAATTGTGAAGGAAATTAGAAGTAGAGGTTAGTGAGTTGTGAGTAGTGAGGGGTGAGGGGCGCGAGTGAGCAGAGGACATTTTCCCCTCGCCCAATACTGGGAGAGGGTAGGGTGAGGGGTAAATCTTTTTGTTGTTCCTTTATATTCAACATTTACACCATTTCCTACTCCCGTATTACACACAGAAACGCCACCTAAAACATTTTCTAGGTCGCAAAGGTTTACAAATTCA
>ERZ808278.672-NODE-672-length-19732-cov-5.198150_pt1 | contig 19732 bp, 15 predicted proteins | sample MGYA00521239_ERZ808278 | MGnify/ENA primary metagenome ERZ808278 (study PRJEB31516, sample SAMN03275600) | gut metagenome | biome: mammalia-associated habitat; material: feces | host: Papio cynocephalus | place: Kenya | collected 2012-07-17 ... | reverse complement strand
CTCAAGGTTTTCAAAAGCTCTTTCATAAATATAATAAACAATTGTTTTACTAGAATTTAAAGGCCCACCTTTAGTCATAACATAAATTTCTGCAAAAACCTTCATTGCAGAAATAGCACTGATTGTAGAAACAAGTGCGATTGTAGGCATAAGATGTGGAACAGTTACAGTTAAATGTTTTCTAAAAAAGCTTGCGCCATCAATATCACAAGCTTCATATAAATCTTGTGGAACACTCATCAACGCAGCAAGATAAATCATCATGTAATATCCAACACCTTTCCAAATAGTAACAATAGCCACTGAATACAAAGAATATTTTGGGTCAGTAAGCCACCCTATTGGATTATAGCCTAATTGTTCTACACAATAATTTAAAATACCAGTTTGCGCATACAACCATTTGAAAGCGATTGCAGCAACTACAATTGAAACAATTACTGGCAAATAAATTAAAATCTTGTATAACGTTACACCTCTAATTTTTTGATTAATCAAAACCGCTAAAAATAGCGGAAATACTGTTAAAAAAGGTACGGCAACAATCAAATAAATAAATGTATTTGCCATAACTTTATAAAACACAGGTGAAGTTATAAGTTTTTTGTAATTATCTAACCCCACAAAGCTAGGATTATAAAGCGAATTATCATATCCAAAAAAGCTCAAACCGATTGTTTGAAAAAATGGAATAAAGAAAAACAGGATTAAAACTACCGCTGCAGGTAATAAAAATAAATATGGTGCATATTTTTTATAATAAGCAAACATCTAAAAACCTTTACGCTAAATATTTTTGAACTGTTTCTTTATCAAATACTTCAATACTATCTTTTGAGTGAATGAAAATCATACAAGAAATCAATGACTTGAAAGTTGATAAATCACTGTAAGACATTTTTCTACTTAACTCAGTAATATTGTTTGCGACATACTCAGTAATGATAGTTTTGTCAGCAAAAACAAGACCTGACAAGTAGTCCAAAGTATCTTTATTTCTAATATTTTCAAAATAAATCACATCTGGTGATTGGAATTCAATAAATCTCAAAGCTTTATCCAAATTAAAGCCAATACTTTCATTAAGTTCACATTGGTTAATTTTTGGTAACTCATATTTTGAAATAGATTCAATCGTCATAATATTCAAATCAGATGAAGTACTACTCAATTCATTCAATAAAGAATAAATCACGTGAGTTTTACCACACAATTGGGAACCACAAATCAAGATAATACCAGGTGCAGAAAGTGCATCTTTAATAATTTTCAAACTATTTTCATCTTTAATAAATTGATTTAAAGATTTTGGAGGTTTGTAAATGCTTAAAGAAATTCTTTCGCCCATAACAGTTGGGAATGTTGAAATACGTGCATACAAACCAATACCATCAACGATAAAGAATAGTTTACCAAGTTGTGGAATTTCTGATACAGAAGCATCTAAATTTGCCAAATCCTTCAATTTATTAACGAACGGAGCCATTAACAATGAAGGAATGCAACCTTTGTGAGAATCTGCATCATTAGATTTAAAGTTTACACCTAAACCGTCTTCTTCTTGAGTGAAAGAGATTTCGTGTAAATTTTCCAAAATAGCTTGTTTAAGAATAGCGCTAATGATTTTTTGAATATGGTCTTCACTAATATCATCAGAATTCAATTCATCACGCCAATCAAAAGCAACAGCATCTTCATCGGTAAAGATTTCACCAACAGTATTACCTGTTTTATAATATTCATCAATTTTACGTAAAATGCTTGATTCAGAAGCGATAACAGGTGCAATTGAACACTCTGCAAGTTCCATAATTCTGTCGATTGCAAATAAATCAAAAGGATCTGCCATAGCAACAGTAAGTTCATCTTCTATTTTGAATAGAGGAATAATTTTGTACTTCTTAGCATCAGCAAATTTGATGTATTGCAAGCATTTTTCATCTAGAGAATATTCATCAAGATTAACATAAGGAAGATGTAATTTTGCTTCTAAGAATTTCAACAAAGCATCTTCTGTCAACACGTGAGAATTTACAAGAGCTTGACCCACATTAATTTTTTGAGCATTTGCAAGTTCTTGAGCTTTCTCTAAAGTTTCGTATTCAATAAGACCTTCTTTAACAAGGTCATATTTAAGTCTTTCTAAAGTTTTATTTGCGCCTTCTGTTTCAATCATTTATTTTAATTTCCTAAGTATTTTGCTACTCTATTTAACACATCATCAATTTCAAAAGGTTTAGTAATATATTCATTAGCTCCTGTTTCTTCACCAATTTGCTTGTCTGCTTCTTGAGAACGAGCAGTAAGCATTAGGATAGGAATATTTTTATATTTCACATCGAATTTTAAAAGTCTGCTAATTTTAAACCCATTCATTTTAGGCATCATTACGTCCAAAATCATCAAATCAGGAATAATTTCTTTTGCCATTCTTAAACCATCTTCTCCGTTATAAGCACAATAGCAAGTATAACCAGAAGCTTCTAACATGAATTTTAGAGTTTCAACTATATCTTTTTCATCATCAACAATTAGAATTTTCTTCATTGATTAATCCCCTCCGGATAGATTGTATATGAATACATTATATCACATTTTGGATAACGAGTTTTATTGTTAACCATTATGTCATCTATTTTTTGCTTGAACAACTTAGTGAAATTGCGGTCTGCATCAGTAATTACAAGAGTTAGAGTCGTTGTATCACCGTCAATTTCTTTTAGTGAATTGTTAAGATAATTTTTATGGATAAGATTTTCTTCTGCTAAAAGGTTGTTAATTGTGTCATTGTCAGCAGAAATTGTTATTGTAGCAAACTGCTCATTGCTAGATTTTGCCTGATTAACTTTTTGTTTATGAGATATCCAGAAATTACTTTTTTCACTTGATAAAGGCAATGCAAAATAGAAGTTTGAACCTTTTTCTAATTCACTATCACACCAGATAGCACCATTATGTGCATCTAGTAATTGACGTGCAATTGAAAGACCTAAACCGGTACCACCAGCTTCACGAGTAAGTGAATTTTCAATTTGTTCAAAACGGTCAAATACATGTTTTAAGTTTTCTTCTGCAATACCTACACCTTCGTCTGAAACACAAACGACAAGATAATCACCTTTTAATGTTTTCAACACATCATCAAAATGTTTGTCGCTAATTTCAGAGGCATTTTTGATATAAGTTTTAATTGTAATATTTTTGTCATTAGGTGTGAATTTTATGGCGTTATTCACAAGATTTACCAATACTTGTTCAACCCTATCGATATCTGCAAAAATTTGCGCATTGTTATCTTGAATATCAAGGTTTAATGAAATATGTTTATCATTAGCCAATCCTTGAAGAGATGTTTGAACAGCCTTGATTGTATCATCAATTGTTGTTATGCCAAATTTGTAATCCATTTTACCTGCTTCAATTTTAGAAATATCAAGCAAGTCATTGATAATACCAGATAAACGTTTGATGTTTCTTGAAATTGTATCAATAGCAGGAACCATTTTTTCCGGTAAAGTAAAGAAACGTTTTATATTATCAACCATACCTTTTATAACAGTCAAAGGAGTTCTCAATTCGTGAGAAACGATTGATATAAATTCTGATTTAATCTTTTCTAATTTTTTAAGTTTTTTATTTGTCTCTTTTATTTCTTGATAAAGAGAAGCATTTTTCAAAGGCATTGAAACCTGTTGAATAATTGTTCTAAAGATTTCCACATCAGTTGATGTAAAACCGTTTTCTTTGTAGATTTCAACAAGTCCGAAGAAATTATCACCCGAACTTATTGGCGAGAACATATTATCATATCTATAAATTGAGAACGTATGACAATCTATATCGCTCTTGATATGTTTTTCGCAAATCAAATTATCTACATTGATTTCATAAGGTGCTTTTTTATTTTTAAATAAATTGTTGTAATTTATGCACGCATGATCTTTTAATGATGCAAATAATTCATCTGAAATTGTGTATTTTGAATGAATGATTAATTCTGGCTTGTTATCATTATTTAGAGTAAGTGCATAGCATAAGTCAAACTCTAATGAACGATTGATACCTTCCATCATCAATTCAATAAGTTTTTCTTTCTCCAATGTTCCTGCAAATTCTGAACTAATATTGTACAAAACTTTAAGAGTATACAAGCTTTTTGTATTATTTTTGTTTGTTTCTGCAAGAAGATTGTATGATAACTTGTTACGCAAATTTGAATTAATAGTAGATGCTAAAACTTTTGCAGAAATACTACCAATAAGGAACGCATCTGCCCAACGCAAAAGTTCTTGAGGGATATTATCTTCTTTTGAAATAAGAATAACAATAATACCGTCTCTTGCTGAAGTTATTTTTTTAGGAAGAAAACGTAAATCAATATTTTTCAAATCATTATCAATAATGATAACCTCTGGCGCCTCATCTATTAAGAATTTTAGACAAGATTCTTCAGTATCCTCAAAATATAAATCGTAAGTATTGCGTCCTAAAAGTGTTTCTATTTCATTAAACTTACTTTCATTATCAGAAAGTAATAATATTTTAGTCTTAGCCATAATATTATTTTAACAGCATAAAATGGCGGGGCAAATTGTTTACAAATATAAAAAGTGAATGTAAATATTATTGATAAAAAAATATGTTCGTGCTTATATATTCATGTGGATATTCCTTCCTCTCTTTGGATTATCCGTAAATAAATATCAAGCGGCTAGGTATTTATAACAACAAATTAAGAAGGAAAAAGAAAAAATGTTAAAAATCAGATTAAAAAGATTAGGCGCTAAAAAAGCTCCAACTTACAGAGTTATTGTTATCAACTCTACAACTAAAAGAGAAGGTTTACCTATTCAAGAATTAGGTCACTACAACCCAAAAACTAAAGCTATGAAATTAGACAAAGCATCAGCTTTAGATTGGATTAGCAAAGGTGCTCAACCTACAGAAACTGTTAAATACTTAATTAACAACTGTAATGATGACGGTACTTTAAACTACAAAAAGAAAGAAACTGTAAAACTTTCTAAAAAAGCTCAAGCAAAAGCTCAAGCTGAAGCAGAAGCAAAGGCTGCTGCAGAGGCTGAAGCTAAAGCAGCAGCAGAAGCTGCCGCTGAAGCTCCTGCTGAAGAAGCAACTGAAGCTTAGTAGTTTAGCTGATATATTTTTGAAGGCGAAATTCGTTTCACGAATTTCGCCTTTTTAGTGCTATTTTTTCATGCTACAATTCTCTTATGAAAGACTTTACACTAAAAACTATTGATAATACTGATATTTTAACAGAGCTTGAAAATATTGGCTTTGACAAATCTTATTCAAACATTGCTCAAAATAAATACAAGTATTTGAATATTAAAATTTATGATTTATCTATTCCGCAAGCAAATATCTTAAAACAAACTGCACTATCTTATGGTTGCGATTGCGCAATCCACAAAAATGTTTTAATAAACAAAATAGATAAAACTGATTGTATCTTAACAGGTTCAATCTCTCAGATAAAAAAGATAGCGAAAAGTTTTGAATATCAACAATTTAGCCTGAATATTTTAAGTAAAAAACTTGAAGAAATAATTCGCCAACAACAAGAAAACCACAAGACTAAACTTGCAGGAATTTTGAACATAACAACAAATTCCTTCTCAGATGGCGGAAAATATCTTGAAAAAGGTGATGCAATAAAACATCTTGAAGCAATGATTGCAGAAGGTGCTGATATTATAGACATCGGCGCAGAAAGCACTAAGCCTTTTTCTGAACCGATTGACAGCAAAACTCAATTAGAAAGAATTTTACCAATCCTTGATTATATAAAAGAAAAAAATATCAAAATACCTATCAGTATTGATACTCGAAGCGCAGAAGTTGCCCAAGAATGTATCAAAAATGGTGCAAGTATAATTAATGATGTTTCAGGTTTTGATTATGACGAAAAAATGATTGACGTGATAAAAAATTCAACTGTAAAAATCATTCTTCAACATTCTCAAGGAACACCTAAGAATATGCAAGTTAACCCAACTTACGATAATGTAATTGATGAAATTTTCAAAAACTTAAAAGCAAAAGTTGATTATGCCCTATCAAATAGCATAGATAAATCTCGTATTATTATTGATGTCGGAATTGGTTTTGGAAAAAGAAGAGAAGACAATTTTGAACTAATAAAACGTATGTCAGAATTTAAAGCTCTTGGTTGTGAAATTATGGCAGGAATTTCTAGAAAATCTTTTCTAGCTCTTGATGACGAACTAGAAAAAGATATCTACACAACAGCTTTATCAACATTATTAATTGAACAAAAAATTGATTATTTAAGAGTTCATAATGTTAAAATGCACAAAAAATTATTAGACCTAATGGAGAACTTTAATTAGAATTGTGCGCCTATTAAATATTTATAAGAGCAATAAACGCCTCGACCCTTCTTAGAGCAATCCATATCAACTTCATCAGATGAAACATCTTTACCAAAAGGTTCAATCTTATCTTTGTAGATATTTATACCAAAGATGTCTTTACCCCAAATATTTGGAGCATCTTCACCGTTCGTATCAATCATCAATGCAATCATCGAAGAATTGTCATACAATTCCTTCAACCATTTTATGCCGACAATTTGACCGTTTTGAGTTTTGAACAATTTGTCAAAGTAATAATATTGACCTTCTTTGACTTTTTCAGAATTCAAATATCTTGGAGAATATTTTTTACTATAAAATCTATCCTCTATTCTAAGATAAGGTCTAAATTCATCTAAAATAATATCTTCAATTTCAGAAGTACTAGATGCACTTGTTATTTTTGAATGAACTAAAGTTTTGTAGGTATCATCATTATTCAAGCCCATTGATTGGAAAGCATATAAAATGTCATCATAAGAATGTCTCCACTTGCTAACATCTTGAATAGTTTTAGAATCATTCAAGACAAGTGGAATAACCAATGCTGACACTATCAGAATTAGCATAAATACAATAATAATTTCTATTAAAGTAAAAGCTTTTTTCATGTTATCTTGCCATATCCAATCTTTTCTTTTCTTTAATTAAAGAGTCATAAACCCATTCAGGAACGAAATGTTTACCCAAAAGGATTTGACCGTTATTAGGATTTGGAGCGTGGAAATCAGAACCACCTGTTACAATAAGTCCCAATTCTTCTGCCATAGATGAGAAATATTCAACCATTGCTGGAGAATGTTTTCTATGATAAGCTTCAATACCTCTTAAACCATAGTTCATTAATTCTTTAATTAAATCTGCACTATTATCAATATCGTGAGGGTGAGCAACAACTGGAATACCGCCTGCATCATAGATAATTTCAACAGCATCTTGTGGAGAAACAGTTTTTCTCTTTACATAAACTGGTGAATTATCGTTGATATATTTGCTATAAGCTTCCACAACATTTTGAGTTCCGCCAACAGCAGTAATAGCTTTTGCAATATGTGGACGACCAATGCTTCCACCTTCTGCAACCAATTTTGTTATATTTTCAAAAGGTATATTAATACCTTCTCTTTTTTTCAACAAGTCTAAGATTTCATGAGTTTGGTTAATTCTTGCTTGTTGTTGAATTTTAAGCATTTCTTGGAAATCAGAATTGTTAACATCCATGAAATAACCTAAAATGTGAACTTCATTGTTTTGATAAATTGTATTTACTTCAATACCTTGAATAATTTCTAATTTGTCTTTTTTATTTTCTTTTTCAAGATAGTCTTGAGCAATTTGATATGACAAAATATTATCGTGGTCGGTAAGAGCAATAACGTCTAAACCGGCATCGATAGCCAAATCAACAATTTTTCCTGGAGTATAAATGCCATCAGAGTAGCAAGTATGAACATGATAATCACCTTTCATTATTCATTCCTCCAATCATTCAATTGACTTTTCACTTTCAATCTCCTTTTTATTACTTATGTCTACATTAAAATTAATTCTTTTTATATCTGTTGAAAAACCAGTGCTCAAATCAAGAGAAATTTCAACAGCATTAATTTGTGCAACCGAACCTGTTGCAACATCATAACGATATGGCAAATGAGTTAATGTGCGTTTTAGAGAAGTTTCATAGTCCATACCTATTACACTATCAACAGAACCGCAAAAACCAGAATCTGATATATATGCCATATTACCTAATATTTTTTCGTCAGCAGTTTGAACGTGAGTATGAGTTCCTAAAACTGCGCTTACACCTAATTCTGAACAAAATCTACCAAAACAAATCTTCTCAGCAGTAGCTTCTGCGTGAAAATCAATAATAATGTTTGGAGTAACAGATTTTATTTCTTCGATTCTTTCCTTCATAATTTCAAAAGGAGAATCCAAAGGTTGCATAAATACACGACCTAAAAAGTTTAGAACAGCTATTTTGTAACCATTTACATCAAAATATCTTAAACCTTCACCTTGAACAGATTTTTCATAATTTAAAGGTCTAACTATTTTTTCAGAGGTATCAATAATAGTAAAAATGTCTTTCTTATCCCAAATATGGTTTCCACTTGTCATACAGTCAATACCTGCATCAGACAATTCACCATAATTTTTAGAAGTTAAACCAAAACCATGAGATGCGTTTTCTACATTGGCAATAACAAAATCCGGCATTTCATTTTTCTTAGACAAGCCAGATAAATATTGAATAACAGCATTTCTGCCAACTCTGCCGACAATATCACCAAAAAATAAAATTTTTATGTCTTTATTTTCAGACATTTATAACATCTCCTCAAAAATTAAGGAATAAAGCCAAAAAGCTTTATTCCTTAAACAAAATTTATTTTGCAATTTCAGTAGTTCTGAATTCTCTAACAACAGTAACTCTGATTTGACCTGGATAATCAAGTTCGTCTTCAATACGTTTTGCAACATCACGAGCAAGTTTTTGAGAAGCTAAATCATCAAACATTTCTGATTGAACAATAACTCTAACTTCACGACCTGCTTGAACAGCGAAGGATTGTTTAATACCTTGGAAGCTGTTAACAATTTCTTCAATTTTTTGAAGACGTTTGATGTAAATTTCTAAAGTATCACGTCTTGCCCCTGGGCGACCAGCTGAAATAGCATCAGCAAGTTTTACAAGAACTGCTTCAATTGTGTTTGCAGTAACGTCATCGTGGTGAGCTTCGATTGCGTGTAAGATTTCTGGTTTTTCACCATATCTTGATGCAAGTTCAACACCTAATTGAATATGTGTACCTTCCTGAGTTTGGTCAACGGCTTTACCGATATCGTGTAAAAGACCCGCACGTTTTGCAACATTTACGTTTGCGTGTAATTCACTTGCCAACATGCCTGCGATATGACCAACTTCTAATGAGTGTTTCAAAACATTTTGACCATAACTTGTTCTGTAATATAAACGACCTAAATTTTTGATTAATTCTTTATTTAAGCCCATAATACCCATATCTAAAGCTGCATTTTCACCCTCAGAAATAATTTTCTTTTCGATTTCTTCACGAGCTTTTTCAACCATTTCTTCAATTCTTACTGGGTGAATACGACCGTCTGCGATAAGTTTTTCTAAAGCTAATTTTGCAATTTCACGTCTTACTGGGTCAAAACTTGATAATACAACAGCTTCTGGAGTATCGTCAATGATTAAATCTACACCAGTTAATGTTTCTAAAGTTCTGATATTACGACCTTCACGACCGATAATACGACCTTTCATTTCATCACTTGGTAAGTTTACTACTGAAACTGTACTTTCAACAACTTGATCCATCATACATCTTTGCATTGTTGTTGTTAAAATTTCTTTTGATTTTTCTAGTGAAACTTCTCTAATTTTAGCTTCGTTTTCCCTGATTAATTGCATTTGTTCTTGAGCCAAATCTGTTTTTAATTGTTCCATTAATTGGTTTTTAGCTTCTTCAGCTGACATACCAGAAATTCTTTCTAATTCACAAGTTTGTTGGTGAATTAAACCATTTAATTCATCTTCTCTGTCGTGAAGTTCGTCCATTTTACGTTGAGCTTCAGAAGATTTTTCTTCAGCTTCTTGGATTTTGTCTTCTAATACGTCTTCTCTTTTTGTTAATTTTGTTTCTAAACGTTGAAGTTCTTGTCTACGTTCACGTTCTTCTTCGTTAAATTGTTCTCTTTCATCTTGTAAAGCTTCTTTAGCTTTTAGGATAGCTTCTTTTTGAAGTAATTCTTCTTTTTCCGCCAAGTCAGCCATGTTCTTTTTAGTTTCATTTTTCAAAGCTTTGAACTTTGTCTGTTGAACAATTAAAAGCGCAATAAGTACAACAAGTACGATAATTGCAATCATTAAAGTTGTATTCATGTTTGTCCTTTTCTATTTTTTATAATACACACAATACCCACTACATATAGCCTAATGGGTCAATATCTAAATTCTATTCAAATAAATTTTATTGCATATATTTTCAAAAATGTTTTATATCTACTAACTATTAAAAATTTTACCATAACCAAAAAAAATTTATATGTTATTATTAATTTATATAAAGAAAGGAAAAACTCATGAAATTAACTATTAGTGAAAATTTAAGAGAACAAAAATGTGACGTTTTAGTAATTAACATGTTTGAAGGTGAAAAAACTTCTCAAGAATTAGCAAATAAATACGCTTTAGAAGAAGATAATTTCAAAGGTAAATTCAAAAATACTTACTTACTTCAAACTTATGATAAAATTCCTGCAAGAAAAATTCTTGTAATCGGTATGGGTAAAAAAGATGAAATGACTTTAGATAGAGCTAGAGAAATCGGTGCTAAAGTTACAAACAAAGTTAAATCAATTCATGCAAAAACAGTTGCAATTGACTTTGATGAAATGGAAGATTACATCGGCGCAGTTGCAGAAGGTTTATTAATTGGCGATTACAAATTTGATAAATACAAATCAGACAAAAAAGAAGAAAAAGAAGTTGAAGTATTCTTAAATATTGAAGAAGCTGATTTACAATACGCAGAAATCGCTATTTCAGCAATGAACATGGCAAGAAACTTAGCAAACGAACCTGCAGCATTAGTAACTCCAACTAAATTAGCAGAAATCGCTCAATCATTAGGCTTAAATACAACAGTATATAGCGGATACGAATTAGAAGATATGAACATGGGTGCTTTCACAGCCGTTGCAAAAGGTAGTTCAGAAGAACCTAAATTCATTCATATTAAATACGTACCTAAAAATCCTAAGAAAAAAATCGCAATCATTGGTAAAGGTATCACATTTGATGCTGGCGGTTTAGATTTAAAACCAGCTTCATCAATGCTAACAATGAGAGATGATATGTCAGGCGCAGCTTGCGTACTTGCAGTTATGAGCAAAGTTAAAGAATTAAACGCAGATATCGAAGTTCACGGTATCATTGCAGCTTGCGAAAATATGCCAGGTTGCTCAGCATACAAACCAGGCGATATTTTAACTGCTAGAAACGGCAAAACAATTGAAGTTGATAACACTGACGCAGAAGGTAGATTAACTTTAGCTGACGCTTTATGTTTTGCTTGCGAACTTGGTGTTGACGAAGTTATTGATATCGCAACATTAACAGGCGCTTGCATGGTTGCACTAGGAACTCAAGCAGCAGCAATCATGGGTAATGACGAAGAATTAATCGACAACTTAATCGATGCAGCAGAAGATGCAGGTGAAAGATATTGGCCATTACCAATGTATGATGAATACAAAGACAGCTTAAAAAGTGAAATCGCTGATATGAAAAACACAGGCTCACGTTGGGGTGGCGCTTCAACAGCTGGTTTATTCTTAGAAAACTTCGTTAAACCAGAACAAAAATGGGCACACATCGATATCGCAGGTGTTGCATTCCTTGATTCAGCACAAAAATACTTTATCAAAGGTGCAACTGGTGCCGGCGTTAGAGCATTATTAACATACTTGTTATACGAATCATTCAAATTAAGACAAGAGTTATAAAAACATAGTAAGAGAGAAGCCTAAAACTTCTCTCTTATTTTTCACGGAATTATTACAAAATCGTTACAAAGTGCCAAAAAGTAGAAAAATATATTAGTATAAGGTCATATTTCTACAAAATCACTTGTAAAAATTTTATATTTAAAATATTATTTTGTTATTAAAGAAGAAAAAGAAGAGGAAAAATAAGTGGAAAATTATAGTTCAGATTTATTTTTAAAGAATGACTCAAGTATGACAACAAATAACGGCGTAAGCCCAGCAGTCATTAAAGTTATCGGTGTAGGCGGTGGCGGTGGAAACGCTGTTAACCGAATGATTAAAGAAGGTTTAGCAAACGTTGAATTTTATTTAATGAATACAGATTTACAAGTATTAAATTGCTCAACAGCAAAAAATAAAATCCAATTAGGTAAATCATTAACAAACGGTCTTGGCGCAGGCGGAGAACCTCAAGTTGGGGAAAAAGCAGCTGAAGAAGCACAAAAAGAAATTGCTGATGCTTTAGAAGGCGCAGATATGGTATTCATCACAGCTGGTATGGGTGGCGGAACAGGTACTGGTGCAGCACCTATCGTTGCTAAAACAGCTAAAGATATGGGTATCTTAACAATTGGTGTTGTTACAAAACCATTCTCTTTTGAAGGTAAACGTAGACAAAATCAAGCTGTTGAAGGTTTAGCCAAATTAAAAGATGCCGTTGACGCATTAATCGTTATTCCAAACGACAAATTGTTAGATGTTGTAGATAGAAGAATTTCTCTACAAGAATCATTCTCAATCGTTGATGAAGTATTACTAAGAGGTGTTCAAGGTATTTCAGATATCATCACAATCCCTGGTTTAATCAACGTTGACTTTGCAGACGTTCGTTCAGTAATGAAATCATCAGGTTCTGCATTGATGGGTATCGGTCGTGGCGAAGGCGAAGGCAGAGCTGTTGAAGCTGCTAAGAACGCTATCGATTCTAAACTTCTTGAAACATCTATCAACGGTGCTCAAGGTGTTATCGTTAACATCACTGGCGGTCCAAACTTAACATTACACGAAGTTACTGATGCTGCTAACATTATCAATGATGCAATTCTTGATGATGCTAGAGTTATCATCGGTGCTGTTGTTGATAACGATATTCAAACAGAAGTTCAAATTACAGTTATCGCAACTGGTTTTGAATTAAAAGCTAATGCAACTCCAGAAAGAACTGCTACAGCTTCTAAATCATTATCAGCTTCTGACTTTTTCTCAAATGCGTTTAACGCACCAAAGAAAAACGCTACAACAACAAGCGAAACTGCTCCATCATTTGGAAACATTGAAATTCCAGACTTTTTAAGAAAATAATAAAGTTTTGAATTAATATAAAGAAAAAGAAGTAGTTAATAGACTACTTCTTTTTTTTATGATAGGATTTTAATACACTAGACGGAGAAGAATATTTATGAAAAAACTATTTTTGACGATTTGTTTATTATTATTTGTTGCACTACAAGCAAACGCTATGACAGAAAATGATGCAAAAGCATTTTTCAATAATTACGTAACAAAAGCTAATTCATACAGTAACGAAATTAGCGGAATGTACGCATCAAATGCAGTAATTATCAGACAAGTTATCAAACCTAACGGACAACTTGTAAATGCTTATACAAACACAGCAACATACTTAAAACAAATGAAAATCAGTGAAGGCGTTGCAAAAGCAAGAAATTATAAAAATAGATACACAAACATCACTGTAACAAAAGTTTCAAAAGGATACAAAGTTAGTGCTGTAAGACACCCATCAATGGACAATGACAGCTTAAAGATGTATCAAATCATTGCGCCTGTTAACGGCAAACCAATGATTGTAGAAGAAATGATGCAAACAAGACAACAAATCTTCTTGAAATATGCAAAATAATTCAAACTAAACGAAATAATAAATAGGGAATAGCAATGGAACAAAAATTTAGATATTTAACAGCCGGAGAAAGTCATGGCTTAAAATTAACTGCAATAATAGAAGGTATTCCAGCAGGTCTAAAAATAGATAGAGATTTTATAAACAACGAACTAAGAAGACGTCAAATGGGCTACGGTCGTGGCGCAAGAATGAAAATCGAAACAGACAGAGTAGAAATCACATCTGGCGTAAGACTAGGTAGAACAACAGGTGGTCCAGTTTGTATCGAGGTTAGAAACAAAGACTGGGAAAACTGGAAAATTCCTATGAGCGTAGACGAAGTTGATTTTTCAAATAGAGAACTTTTAAAACTTGTTGCAGAAAAATCCTTCACAACAGTTCGCCCAGGACACGCAGATTATGCAGGTTCTATAAAATATAAATTAGAAGATTTAAGAGATGTTCTAGAACGTTCTAGCGCAAGAAAAACAGCTATCGAGGTTGCTGTTGGAGCAATTGCAAAATTATTACTTAAAGAATTTTACATCACTGGATTTTCTCACGTAACGCAAATCGGCGATGTAAAAGCAGAAATTTTGCCTCCAAACTACACACTTATCAAAGAAGCAGCAGAACATTCTGAACTAAGATGTGCCGACGATATTGCGACAGATTTAATGAAAGAAAAAATCGACAAAGCAAAACAAGAAGGTAACACTCTTGGCGGTAAATTTGAAGTAATCTACGGCAATTTACCAATCGGTTTAGGTTCATACGTTCAAGCAGACAGAAAACTTGACGGCAAATTAGCGCAAGCCGTAATGTCTATTCCAGCAGTAAAAGCTGTAGAAATAGGTTGCGGTGTTGAAGCTGCTGAAAGAACAGGCGCTGAAATGCACGATGAAATCTATATCACAAAAGAAAAACGTGTATACAGAAAAACAAATAATGCAGGTGGTATTGAAGGCGGAATGACAAACGGTGAGCCTATCATCGTTAAAGGCACAATGAAGCCAATTCCGACATTAAGAACACCTTTGAACACAATTGATATCCGCAAAAACGAAGAAGCAACAGCGCACTTTGAACGTTCAGACGCATGTGCTGTACCATCTTGCGCAGTTGTTGCAGAAGCAAGAGTTGCTTGCGTATTAGCAGACGAACTACTTCAAAAATACGGCGGAGACAGCATTGAAGAAATGAAAGCTCATTATGAAACAAAATAATATTATTTTAGTTGGAATGATGGGTGCTGGTAAAACTACCATTGGAAAAGAGCTTTTAAATGTATTAAAAGATTACACATTGATTGATATGGATTCTGAAATAGAAAATCGTGAAAAAATGAAAATTTCAGAAATCTTTGAAAAATATGGGGAAAAATATTTTCGAGAGCTTGAAACAAATCTTTTAAAAGAGCTTAGTAAAAACCAAAATCAAATAATATCAACAGGTGGCGGAGTTTTTGAAAAAGAGGAAAACAGAAATATCTTAAAAGAAACAGGAACAGTTTTTTATCTGAAAGCCTCAGCAGAAAAACTCTTTGACAGAATAAAATCACAAACTCACAGACCACTTTTACAACAAGGCTTTGGAGTAGAAAAAGTAAAATCAATTTTAGACACTAGAGAAGCAAATTACAGTAAAGCTGACATTATAATCGACACTGAAAATGAGCTTCCACAAAACATAGTAAAAAGAATAGTAGAAGAAGGAAACCTTTAATGAACAGCGATATTCAAGTTAATATTCCAGAAAAAGATAGCAAATACACAATTTATATAGACGATGCACCAGTAGAAGAATTAAAATCAAAAATTTTAGAAATCACAGGTGATACAAACTATTTAGTAGTGATAAATAGCCGTGTAAACAAATTATACGCAAAAAAATTGGGCTTCGACAAAAAGAAAATGCTTGTTATTCCAGACGGAGAAAGAGAAAAGAATTTCAACAACTATAACAAGATTTTAGAAAGACTTGAAGCAGAAAAGATTTCAAGAAAAGGCTACGTAATCGCAATTGGAGGTGGCGTAATCGGTGATATGGCAGGTTTTGCTGCCGCAACATACAAACGTGGCATCGGCTTAATCCAAGTTCCAACAACATTGTTGTCTTGCGTTGATTCATCTGTTGGGGGTAAAGTTGCTATCAATACTAGAACTGCAAAAAATATGGTCGGAACCTTCTACCAACCTTCTGCAGTATTCATAAACTTGAACTTCTTAACAACTCTAGACGAAAAACAATTCCGCTCAGGTATTGGCGAAGTTTTAAAATACGCCTTCATAGAAAAAAGTTGTATGTGCGTAAATGATTACAAATTCTTTGACTTTTTGAACGTAAACTACGAAAAAGTTATGGAAAGAGATTTCAACTTCTTAGACAAAATCATCAGAACATCTTTGGCACTAAAAATTGCAGTTGTTTCAAGAGACGAAAAAGAAAGCGGACTTAGAAAAATCCTTAACTTTGGACACACATACGGTCATGCAATTGAAGAAATCACTGGTTTCAACAAATTCACTCACGGTGAAGCTGTTGTATATGGTATGTTTTTTATTTTCTGCTATGCTCATAAATTAAACTTTATTGATGCAAACTACAGAGAAAAAGCTACCAACTTCTTGAACAAGTACGGTTTCACAGATAAACAAGGAATGTTTAACAAAGACAAAATCCTTGCATTTATGTTTAACGACAAAAAAGCAGATAATGACAAGATTAAAGTTATAATTCCGATAGCTCCAGGATTTGTAAAAGAAGAAACTTTAGATATTGAAAAAGCATTTTAATAAATAAAAAGAGTGGCGAAACCAAAGGCTTCGCCACTCTTTTTAAATAAATTTATTATGATAAACCCATTTGAGACATTGCTGAGCTGTAAGCTGATTGCATTTTAGAAATCATAGTTTCCATAGCTTGGAATTGAGCTTCCAATCGAGCTTGGTAAGCTTCAATTTTTGTATTTTCAGCAGATGCACTACTTTTTAGGTTAGTATTTTCTTTGTCTAAAGAATTGTTTCTTGTAGTGAAATAACCAGTTGATTTCAATGATTCATCAACAATATCTTCCATATTTGTTAAGATACCTTTGTTATTTTCACCGCCAACTAATAGAGCTTTAACTGATTCTGGATCTTCTTCAAGAGCTTTGATTAATTTATCTTCATCAAGTTCTAAGTGGTCAGTTAATTTGCTTAAATCAGTAGATGCTTCACCAGTAGAAATACCAATTTGAGCCAATAGTGAGTATTCACCAGCACCTGATTGCTTAGCGGAAGCACTTGTTCTAACAGAACGTCTTAAAGATTCTAATGAACTTTCGCCTGATAATGTAGCGCCACTAGCAGTTTGTTCATCAACTAAATCAAGAGTTTTGTTGTATTGTTCAATCCAACTTTTAACGGCAGAAACTAAATCGTCAGAATCTGCACCAACTTTGATTGTAGTAGAGACATTTTCGTCAGTTGAAACACCTTTCAAGTTGAAAGTAACATTTTCAATACCAGTAACATCAGATGAAATAGTGTTAGAAGATGCCATACGAGTTTCACCATTGATAGTGAAGATTGCGAATGAACCTAATTCTTGGTCGTTCAATTTTGAACCATTAGTATAGCCCATTTTATCAGTAAATGAACTTGTACCTTTTTCAATATTAATATTGAATGAACCATTTGTTGTTGCTGTAAAAACTAATTGACCGTTATTGCTGTCAAATTCAGCTTTTACACCAGCTTCATCTGATTTTGAATTGATTTCAGCAATTAAACTGTCAAAAGTTGTTTCATCATCAATTGTAAATTCAGCACCGCCGATTTTGAAAGTACCTTTAGCATCTTCGCCTAAAACACTTGCAATTTTATCTTTTGAGGATGCAATGCTTTTTGTTTCATAACTTTCATAAGCACCTGTTTCAGAATTTTTCAATAATGAAAAGGCTTTAGTGATGTTAAGAGTATCAGAGTTTGAGCCGACAACTACATTATCACCGGAAATAGAGATTTTACCGTCTTTAAGTTCAGCAGTAAGACCTTTTTCATTTAATTTATCTAAAACAGATTTAACAGTATCATCTTTGCCAACAGAGATTGATTGTTTTTCGCCATCAATGTAAACACTGAATGAAGCAGTTTCACCGTCAGCTAATTTAGAAACATCATCAGAAAGAGAAGCCATTGATGTATTTTCATTAATAGCAAGAGCAGAAGCACTACTTGAAGTTTTTGTTGCAGAAGCCAATTGTTTTACACTCAATGTGTAAGAAGCTTTAGCAGCACCAGCAGAAGAAGTAGCTGTTGCAATACTATCAACAGAAGACGTAGCTTTTGTTTTAGAGAACAAATCAAAAGCACCACCAAGAGCTGAATCAGTGATTTTTTCTAAAGAAGTACGAAGACTTGTAAAAGATGATTGAACAGTAGAAACCGCTTTTTGTTTTGCAGTAACAGTTTCTTGCTTAGCTACAAGCTTGTCATATCTATTTGCTTTTTTGATTTTAACTAACTCTTCAACCCAGGCTGACGTATCCATACCTGAAGCCAATCCAGTGAAAGTAATTGAACTCATTAATAAATCTCCGTTTTATTAATACTATATACTAATATATACTATATTATAACATATATCTAGAGGGTTTCAAGCCTAAGAATGTAAAAATTCTACGCAAAAAGTAGGAGAAATGAAATATTTCTTTACAAAAACTTAAAAGGTAAAATGTGGCAATTTTGCGAAATGCAAAATCGCCTCCAATCGCCTCCTAAATCTGTCGGAGGAATACATAAAACTAAAGAGGGCGGGTTTTCAAAGAAAACCCGCCCTCTTTTAAAACATTTATAACAACTAGATTGTTGTAGAGATTGATGGAGCGATTTGAATGAATTTTCTAACCAATTCAGCGTCCCATTGAACACCTGCACCCATTCTCAAGATTTCGCAAGCTTTTTCTACACCCAAACCTTTTCTGTAAGGTCTATCACTGATAAGAGCGTGGTATGTATCAGCTACTGCTACGATTCTTGCAGAAAGAGGAATTTCTTCGCCTTTTAGTTTGCAAGGATAGCCTGTTCCATCGTAATGTTCATGGTGGTATTTAACCATTGGAATCAAGTCTTTCAATGCTTCATTTTGCATCAATACTTTTTCTGCACCGATTGTAGGGTGTTGTTTCATAACTTCCCATTCTTCATCTGAAAGGTGAGTTGGTTTTTTCAAGATGCTTTCTGGGATACCGATTTTACCTACATCGTGTAACAATGCACCTAGAGAAATTCTTTTAACTTCATTTTCTGGTAAATTGATTGCTCTAGCAAGAGCTTCAGCATATTTAGAAACAGAAGTTGAATGACCTTTTGTATATGGGTCTTTAGCATCAATTGCACCAGCTAAAGATGTAGCCATTTCTTCTAAGTGAGTTTGAGAAATTATATCTTCATTGTTGAATTTGTGTAATAATTCTTCTTCAAAGTTGATACCTAATTGAGAGTGACGTTTAGTAACAACATCTGCAAAAGATTTAAGAGCCATATCATCCCAGAAATTGAAATCAGAAGAACTGATGATAGCACTCATACCGTCTTTGTAGCCTTTAGATTGAGAAATATACATAGCTTGTTCAGCTAAGATTAATAATTTTTCTTGATCTTTAGCACATTGAGGGTAAGTTGCGATACCAACAGAAACCTTAACAGGTCCGATGTCATCAACGAAACAGCAAGATAAACTGTAAGTTAAGTATTCTGCGATATATTTAGCTTCAGAAATAGAAGTTTCTGGTAAGATGATAGCGATTTCATCACCACCGTATCTACCAGCAACATCGATATCTCTGATATTTTGTTTAACTTTTTGAGCAACCAATTTGATAATTTCGTCGCCTTTAGCGTGTCCGAATTCTCTGTTAATA
>ERZ808278.671-NODE-671-length-19793-cov-3.388439_pt1 | contig 19793 bp, 11 predicted proteins | sample MGYA00521239_ERZ808278 | MGnify/ENA primary metagenome ERZ808278 (study PRJEB31516, sample SAMN03275600) | gut metagenome | biome: mammalia-associated habitat; material: feces | host: Papio cynocephalus | place: Kenya | collected 2012-07-17 ... | reverse complement strand
TTTTGCTCCGTAATGTTCGGGGGTGACGGAAAACCGTCGCCCCCGCATGTTATTTTAGTATTTTTTCGCGTTTATCAATCTTTCTTCTTTTTCAACGCAACCGCCGCCGCAAACAGACCTATTACGGCGAATACCGATCCGCCGAGAACGCCTGCGCCGCAACCGCTTCCGGAAGAACCCGAGTTGTCGCCATTTCCGCTGTCGTCGGTTTTGCCGCTATCGGAAGAATCGGGAGTCGGTTTTTTGACAGCTTTCTTTTCTTCCTCTATCGTCTGATTTTTAAGCTCGAGCGTTTCCGGAAGATTTTTCCAGCTATACTCGTAATCTTCGGTGGAAGGAGTAAGTTTACCCGCAAGCGAAGCGAGAACGCTTTCCCTTGTTTCAACCGTAAACTTAATCGTTTCCGCTGCCTTATCGGCATATTTCAGGGTTAAAGTATACTCGTTAGCCGTTCTCTTTTCGGTTATCGTGGTGTTTTCGAGTTTTAACTCGCCTTTATCCCAATTATAGGTGTAAGCCGCAGAATCGGGAGTGATTTTATCCGCAAGAGAATTGAACACGTCGTCCTTGTTTTCAACCGTAAATTTCAACGTTTCGTCGGCTTTTTCGACGTATTTTATCGTCAAAGTATATTCGACCGCCGTTTTGATTTCAGTAACGGTAACGTTTTCGAGCGGGAGTTCGGTTTTATCCCAGGCATAAGCGTATTCTGCGGTCGTCGCCGTAAGTTTTTCAGACAAAGAAGCATAAACGGCTTCTTTTGTTTCAACCGTGAACTTAAGCTCTTCGTTTTCCTTTCCGCCATCGGAATAAACTATCGTAAGCGTGTACTCGATTGCCGTTTTCAGCTCGGTAATCGTCTGATTTTTAAGCGCGAGAGTTTCGGGAAGGTCTTTCCAGGAATATGCGTAACCGTTTGCCGAAGGCGTAAGTTTTTCGGCGAGCGAAGCGAGAACGTTATCTCTCGTTTCCACGGTGAAGGTAATCGTTTCGTCGTCTTTTTCAACGTAATCGAGAGTTAGCGTGTATTCCTTTGCCTTTCTCGTCACCTCGTATTCGAGGTTTTCAAGCGGCAACGTTTCGGGCATTCCGCCCTTCCAGGAATATTCGTATTCGTCGGTGCTTTCGGTAAGCTTCCTGTCAAGCGCGGCGCGAACCTCGGCTCTGTTTTCTACGTTGAATTTAACTTCTTCCGTGTTGCCGTCCGCGAATTTCAAGGTTATTGTATATTCGACAGGCTTTTTGACCTCTTTTATCGTGCAATTTTCAAGCGGCAATTCGGTTTTATCCAAAACGTACTCGTATTCAGCCGTATTTGCGGTAAGCTTCTGCTTTATCTCGGCGAGTTTTTCCGCTCTGTTTTCGATAGTATAGGTAACGTTTTCGGTCGTTCCGCTTAAATATTCTGCTTTTGCGGTATATTCTATCGCAGTGTATTCCGCGTAAACGGCGTAATCCTTTTCGGGCATAACCGTAAGCGCGGCGTTGCCTTCCGCGTCTACCCACTTAACGGTGTATCCGTCCTTTTTATAGCCGCTTATATCGATTGCGCCTCCGTGAACGACTTCGCTCGTAACCGCTTCGCCCGAAGCGCCGTTCGGGTATACGGTAAGCGTATACGTTCTGTTGTAAATCGCGGTTTCCGCCATTGCGCCGAGCAAATATTTGTTGCCCGCGTCCGTTTTAGCGGGCTGGAACAAAACGTTCGAGCCGCCGAGAATTTCGATTTTCACGTCGGTGTTTTTGCCGTTCGACAAAAGATCCCTGTACTGTCCGTTGATATAGATCGTCATCTTGCCGCCGTTGCAAAGGATAAGCACGGGCTTCTGAAGAAGAGCGTTTGTCTCGCTGAAGCCACAACCGCCGCTCCAATCCCAGCCCGAAGTATCGGTGGAAGAATTGATTTCGGAAACGGACTTTCCGTTTATAAGAATTTTCGTAAGAGCGTTCGCGTTGGGAGCGTAGCCGTCTATCATATGCCATACGATATCGTCCATAGGCTCGGAAAGCGTTACGTCGACAACGAGGTGTTTAAGCGCGGTCTGTTCGGTCACGTTTCCGATGGAAACGCTCGGCGTTATGCTCGTTTCGGATTTCGTGCAGTAAACGGCTCCGTCTATTCTCTCCGCAGAGAATTTGTTTGCCGTTACGTATACCTTACCGTCTTTTTTGACAAACGGGAAGCCCTTATCGAGAGAAATCTTTACGTTATTCAAATCGATATTATTTCTTTCCGCCCATGCGCTATGGAACCAGATCTGGAACTCGCCGTTGTTATAAAGGTACGCGATAACGGGCGTGGAATAAGGTCTGCCGCTGTTTCCGACGGGGTTGGTCGTGTAATCGTCCTCGGACGAATAAGTGTTTATATTCCAGTAATTTACGGACTTGTCGTTAATAAGGAGATAATCCTTCGCGTACATATAATGGTCGCCGAGAACTCTGCTTTGATAGGAAGCGTTATAATCCGCGCCTAAAAGCGGGAAAAATCTCAAGCATTTATATTCTCCGTTCGTTCCGCCATCCTCGAGACTTCTCGAGAAGGTTTCCACGGCATATTCCGTTTCGTCGGCTTCTTCCTGCTTCACGAAAACGGGAGTTTCGAAGTTGGAAGTCGGGTTTAACGTCGATTTGAAAATAAGGTCGCCCTCGGTTTTATAGGTCGTTCCGTTATACACGTAGGAAAATCCGTCCTTAAGACCGACGGTCATTGCGCCGATATCGGTAAAACCTCTGTGAATGGCGAGATAAATCGAATCGGGATAAGCTCTTACCGTAACGGGGGTCCAGTCTCCGCCCTTGGAGAGATTGGTTCTCCCATCCACGGAAGTATACATTCCCGAATACGCTTCTCTTATCTCGTTGAACGTCATTCCGTTGATAACGAGATAGTTGCCGAGATCCATTCCGTCGATGGTGTAATTCGAGCTTGCCTTATCGTTAAGCCATGCGTCGGTTGCATGGAACTGCTTGTCGTACTGCAACTTTATCATCTGATCGGTTATAAAGTCGGTTCTGTAACCGTTTGCGTCGATGACAGCCGTGAAATGGTCGTTCATCACCTCCACGGTTCCCTCGTCCGCCTTGGCGGTTTGTGAAATATTTACTCCCGCAAAGACGAACGCCGCAATACAACACAAACATAAAAGAAGCGTGATTGCGTTTTTGAAGGTTATTTTGCGATAGCCTTCGGTTTTTTCTTTTTTCATCTCTTTTTCCTCCGAAAAAATTATATTTTTAACCGGTTAGTTGTTTAAAACCCCGATTTTTTCCTTTAAATTCTTCTCGCGGGCGATATTCCCGTTTCGGTTACGTTGAATATAAGCGAGGAATAATTTGCGGCAAGTTCGCTCCAATCGTCTTTCGCCGCGATAAATTCCGCTTCGGTCGAATAACTTCTCGCATTTGCGTCCGAGAATCCGCCATACGTTTTTGTAAAGAAAGTTTTATGCCCTACGACTATAAGCCCCTGAGGTTTACAATCACCGAGGATAAACGGATGTCCTGCGTGAAGTTCTTCGTCAACCTCGTTGAGATATCTGACGAAAACGTTCTTAACGTTCATATTCGGAGCAGATTCCGAAGCAAGAACGCTTGCGCAAAGCCTTCTGTCACCCATGCTTACGGTCGCCGAATTGTTTGTAATCTCCGCTTCGATATAAACGTTTTCTATCGTTCCGAACGAGTGGCAGGAAATAAAACCGCCGTTTCCGCTCAATTTGCCGTTTATAAATATCACGTCTTTCAGAATGCCGCTTATACCCATCATAGGTATAAACCCGCAGTAATTGCCCGTAACGTTGAGATTTTTGATTATTTTGCCGTTGCCGTCGAACACGCCCTGAAATCCGTTTGCCGACTGCACGCCGAACGGATAGCGCTCATAAGCCTTGTATTCTCCGTTGCAAACTATGTCGTTTCCGAGAATGAAATAACCGTTAGCGGACATCGAAGCGGTTGCCGAAGCGAGAGAATTCGCAAGAAAATCGTTAAGTTCGGCTTCGTCTGTGATTATATCCGTGACGATTTTTCCGTTATACTCGTAAACCGCCTTATCGGTCGAGATCGTAATCGTTTTTTCCGTGTTGTATTCCGAAGTTTTCAAAACGTTCAGCTTAAACCCGATTTTATTCGTTTCGTCCGCCGATTTGAAAATTTCGCTGTCGTCCGCTTTAACGGACAAAACCGTTCCCGCAAGATTTGCGGCGGAAAAACCGTCGGCAAGCTCTAAGGTTATGCTTTCGTCCGATTTAAACGTCGGGCGGGCGCAATTTACGGTGAGACGAACGCTTTCGCCTTTATACGTTCCGACAACTACCGCGCTGCCGAACGATTTTCCGAAATAACCGTTTTCGTCTGAGCCGATGAAATCGTTATCTTCCATCGTCCACTCGACGGTTGCGCCGCTCTGAACTTTTCCGTGCTCCCAAACCTCTGCGGCGGGCTTGAAGCTGAGCGGAATCGTCGGATTTTCTATCGCCGCTACGTCGGTTTCATAGCCGTCAGCGGCGGGCTTTGCGTTCGATATTACTATCAACGGTTTACTTTCGCGTACCGTAACGGTAAGCCTTTCAGCCGCCACAGTTCCCGAAATTTCGGCGTAAACGACGGCAGTTAAACTTCCCTCCTTCAACGCTTTTACGGAAAGTACGTTTTCGCTTAACGAAAGCTCGGCAACGTCCGCGCCGCTTTCAGTGTTGAATCCGTATTTATCGGCTTTCGTCTCTTTGCCCTTATATTCGGCTTGCAATGAAACCTCTGCGGTTTCGCCCGTAACGAGATCGACGTCCTTTGCGGAAAGTCTTACGGACGGAACCGAAGTCTGCTTTTCAACCTTGACGGTGAAGCTTGCCGATACATTCCCGAGCTTTCCTTCGATTTTCGTATCGCCCTCGCCGAGAGCCGTGACCACTCCGTTATTTACCGAAGCAACGTTTTCGTCAAGCGATTTCCATTCGATTTCGCCGTCGCCGACCCTCTCGTATTCGATAGCGAAGGTTTCGCCGACCTCGAGTATCGCGCCTTTGGTGATAAATTTAAGCCCGACCGTTTCATCTGCGCCCGAGGTCTGCCCGCTTTCAAAAGAAGCGGAAGAACCGTCGATATTCGAGTTCGTATTATTTTTGCCGCAGGATACGGCAAAAACCGAAAGAGCAAGAGCGAATATGCAAACAAATGCCGCTATGGATATTTTTTTCATACTCTTTCCTCCTTAAATTCCCCACGTTGCGTACAGAATATCGAGTCCGACGTTCTGTGCCGTGTACTGAATGCTGAGTTCTCTGCAATCATCTCTGAACGCTATTCTCTCCGCTCTCAACGATTCCTGACTGTAATACCCCGAATGAAGCGTTAAAAGCGCGTATCTCGGGAAAATGCTCTCTATTTTGATATGCTTCGCGATAATCTGATATTTTGCATTATCGGTATATTTCAAAGGCTCTATTGCCTCGTACGCCTCATCGATTAAATCAAGCCAGTGAGTGAGAAGATTTCTCGGCCAGTATTTGCTGACGGCTATCTGCTCGTAAATAGTTCCGCTTATTTCATTCGTTTCGTCGTTTTCTATCTTTCTGCTCCAGATCTGAAATTCGGACAAAAATTGACGCATCGGCTTTGCCGCATCCATGAAATAATTTGCGAAAAAGTCGTCTGTTATCTCCTGAAGATTGCAGTTGACGTCGAACTCCTCTACCGAATTTATATACTCTTTAAGCTTATTGAAACCCGTAGCGTTGGTCTGCATCGTCTGACCTTCCGTCCATACGTATTCGGAGTTGTTTGCTCTGAAGAAACGAAGGGTTTCGAGCGAACTGTCAAACGTATTGAACGGATAGAGATAATAGCTGTAATTCGGCTCGTAAAGCCAGGCATAAACGTGCGACGATAACGAAGCCCAACCTTCGGCTATTTCGGCGTACTGCTTATTTACGTCGTCGTAAAACGAATGAGTGAACGAAGCCTCGATAGGAGCGATAAACACGCCCACGTTCTTTTCAAGAACGACAGATTCGTCCATCGCCGAATACGTTCCGTCCGTGTTTTTGACTACGGGAGCCTGAGTCGTATGATGATAAGCGAATATATTTATGAGCAGGTCGCGTTTTTCGGCGTTTTCCGCCGCCGCTTTCTCTTCAAAATAGGCGTCAACCTTTTTAGCGACTCTGTTCGTAAACTGAATCACTCTCGCCGCCGCAGCCGCGTTTCCGTAGGTCTCCTCGAACTTTTTGCACCATGTACATTCGCAGGAATAGAAGTTATCCTGAATCGTGAACGTGATAACGGGCGTTTCGGGATATTCCTCGGCTTTCTGCTCTATGATTTCCGCAACGCGGGTTATCATAAGTTCGAGTTCTTCCTCGTCGCCGCGCGCCGTGTAACAAAGCTCGCGGTTGTTCGTTGCGAACCACTTCGGGTGTTCCGCTCCGAGCGTGGGATCGATTTTGTTTTCGCTCGAATCGAAATAGTTAAGCGAATTGTGGAAATATCCGCCCTGACCGACGGGAATAATTATGTCCTGATTTTTTATAAAGCCCATTCCGTAACGAGCTTCGTCCGAAACGGCGTTACCCTGAACGCGATAACCGTAATCGGGTTTTTCGATAATTTCCATATCGGGTATCGTTTTACCTGTTTTCGTATATACGGCCGTATCTTCCGAATACATCGTGTAACCTAAAACGTGTTTCAAAAGCGTTATCGCGCCTTGCTGATAACCAAAGCCCGTGGCAACTTCCATAAACACCGAGTTGCCGTAAGTTTTAAGATAATATCCGGACGGAGCGAGATCGTCCTCCGGCATCGTAAGCCCTGCCGCCGAAAACAAATCTCTTCTTCCGAGTACGATATACTTATCGTTTCCCGAAACCGCAGCTATGTCCTCGCCCGCCGTTATTTTTACGTCCGCGCCCGTTGCCGCGGAAATATGCTTTAAGATAAAGTTCGCCGCCTGAAGCGCCTTGGACGATTCGACGTCGTAAACTATCGTATAATCGGAAACGCCGTTTTCGGCAAGAACCCTCTGCGGGTTTTCCGTAACGTTTACCTTGTGAAGTCCGCCGTACCAGAAATGCTCTTCCTTTACGTCTATAGGATTAATCGCTTCGTTCGGCTTATCCGAAGCAGATTCGCCCGCGTTTACCGAGTCGGTTTGCGAATCTCCTCCGTTTCCGCACGAAACAAGGCTTGCAAAAAGCATAATCGCTATAAGAATTGCGGAAAGCACTCCGCCTAAAAGTTTTCTCATTGCATTCCTCCTTATTTTGCGACGATATCAACCGTGAAATAGTCCACGTTGCCGCTACCGTCCACAGCCATTAAAGTCAATCTGTACGTTCCCGCTTTCGTTGCCTTGAATGAATTCGAGCTAGCGGGAATTTCGTTCATTTTGCCCGACGGGTCCTCGACGTACTTCGCGACGTATATTTCGCTTTCCGCCGAATAATTGTCGCTTACCGTAAATTTCGGCAAAACGTATGTCTCGCCGACGCCTATCTCCGTTTTAAATTCGCCGTGGAATTTAAAGACGGGGGCTTCCTCGTCCAAAACCGTGTACGAAACCGAATACGGCGTTTTGTTTTCCGAAGAATTGAAAACGTCCGAAACGACGTATCTTACTGCGTATTCGCCGATTTTATCGAAGTTTACGATATATTCCTTTGTGGGATCGACGTTGTTCATCGACATACCGTTTATATCGGTAAGGTAATTTCCTTCCGCGTCTACAACAGACATCGTGAACAGAACGTTCGGATCGAGGACGTCCGCCGCGTAAGCCGCGGGAATGGTCACTTCCCCGGGAGCGAACGTTCCGCCCGCCGCGCCCGACACGTAATACGCAGGTTCGGTGCTGTCGCTCGTGACCGTCCCCATAAACGAGTGGTTAACTATTTTCTCTATATAAAGCGACTTTTCCCCGCTCGTTTCGAACGCAAAATCAAGCCTTACTTTGTGAGATTCAAAGCCTTCGAAAGCCTTGCCGGCGTCGGTTTTTCCGATGTCTATCGTAAATCCCGCCGCCGTGAGTTTGCCGTCGGAATAGCTTATTTCGATATTTTTGGAATCGTCGAACGAAAACTCGGGGGATACCGTCGTTCCGCCCACCGTAAAATACATCTTCCCGTTCTTCTCTTCCAGAGCGAACGTTACTTTAACGTTTTTATCTTCGTCGTCGGTAAGCGTGGCGGTAATTTTACCGAATCCGCCCGAAACGCCCCTTAAAGTCAAAGAAAATCTGTCGGCAAGAAGAGGATTTATAAACCGAGCCGTTCCGTTTCCGTTTACGGTGATTTTAAGTCCGTTTTCCGTCTTTTCCGCCAAAACCCCGTCCTCGGAATAAATGTAGGAAGCAAAATCGAGTCTCTTTCTGTTTCCGACTACGTTCCATACGTCAACGCAAGGAATTTCGTAGGTTTTTTCGGTTGCTCCCGCAACGAAAACAAATTTTACGCTACCCTTTTTACCGTCGATTGCGGGAACGTAAACATCGCCCGCGGAGTACGTTTTTTCGCCGTTTTTATCGGTGATTTTGCAGGAAGCGGTTATCTCCTTCTTTGCCCCGCCTACGTAATCGGAAGCGATGAAAGCAGGCACTTTGTAGCTTCCGCCCGCAATCAGAACGGAAGGCAGAACCGCGTCCGCAGAAAATACGGGGGCTGTCGAAACGACGGCGTTTACGGAATATTCCGCGCTTGCCGTTTGTCCTATTTCGTCGGTTACGACGTAAATTATCTTATATCCGCCCGCAGATTCGGGGACGAAAGTTCCGTCCGTAACGCTAATTTTTTCTCCGTTATGCTCTGCGTAAACCGTCAGTTCGTGACTTCCCGAGCCGCCGCTCACCGTTGCCGAAGCGACCTTTACCGTTTCGCCGACTTTAACCTCGGCTTGTTTTTCGCTTTCGTTAATCGCGATAACGGGATCGGGTACGTCCGACATACAATTTACCCAAAGAATCTTTTCGGCGGTGTTGCCGCTGAAATCGGTTGCCTTGTAAATTATCGCATAATATCCCGCGTAATCGGTTTCGAACACGCCGTTTTCAACGCTTATCGAAACGGGATTACCCGAATTGTAATTGTATGCTACCCCGCAGTCCACGGAAAGATAACCGCAAACGTCATCGAAAGCGTAAGCGGAAGGTACTTTATACGTTTTTCCTACTTCCGCAAGGGGCATTTCGTCCGTTTCGCCGTCCACGATTATTTCGGGCTTAACGTCGTCGTTATAGAGCGATTTTGAAATATCCAACCCGTAAACCGAATAAATTTCGAAATTGGCGGTGGAAGCCGAGTACATATCGCACGTTATCGACATCTTCACCTTACTGCCCGTAAAACCCGACCATAAAAGCTCGGGGAAGCAATCGGGAGAATCGAGGTCGATATTATATCTCTCGTTGACGTAAATAGAATTTGTATCGTAATCGAACCCGAGCCTTACGGACGAATACTGCTGTTTTCCGTCCGAGCCGACAGAGCCGGTAAAGCTATGCGCCGTACTCGTTCCCGAAACGTTCTGATTTAAAACGAGCGTGTTTCCGTTATGGAAATATCCTTTGGGAACTTGCCCGTTTCCGCGGGACAAAACAAACGCTCTGTAACCGTTATCGCTTCCGCCGTAAGCGTAAGAAATAATATCCACGTAAATCGACGGATCGTAAACGTCGGTAAGGCGAACCGTGATTTTCTCGAAATCCTGATTGCCTATATTGTCCGGAGTAGCCATAAATTCGATAAGTTTATCGCTGCTCGTAGCGTTTTTAATGTCTATCGGCTCGGAGAACGTAAGCGTTTCGCCTGCGGCAAGCCTTACGTACAATGCTCCCGAACCGGGCTTGCAAGACTCGTCGTTATAAACCACCGCGGACTTTTCGCCCGCAACGGCAAATTTCGCCGTAACCGTAAAGTTCATCTCGTCGAGATAAACTTCGCCGTTTGCCTCGGCGATAAATCTGAGCGTGTAAATACCCGCTTCGTCGAGTTTCGCCGTAGCTTCTTTTGTTTCCGTTCCGTCGGGATACCTTAAAAGCGTTGTAACTTTGCCGTACTTTCCGCCGACGGTGATTTTCCTTTCGGGAAGAGCGAACGTCGAGCCGTATTCGTAGCTCTCTTCGATATCCGCCTTTCCCCAAACGGGAACTCCGCTTGCTTTTACGCTCCCGCTAAGCGTAAACAAACCTGCAAAAAGGGTTACCGCGAAAGCGAAAATAAGTACGGAAAAAAGCAATTTGTTTTTTCTCATCCTTTAACACCTCCTATCGTTAAATCGCCGAGAAGTTTTTTCTGGAACGCTATGAACACTGCCAGAATCGGAAACAGAACCGTCATTGCCGCCGCCATTTTTTGCGGATCGGTGTTCGCGTAGCCCGTACTTGCCATTTTTCTCGGATCGTTGGTCGTGAGCAGCGAATAAAGCCCGATAGCGATCGTGGGATAACTGTTCATGTAAATAAGCGGATTCTGATAATCGTTCCAGAATTCTATAAATTTGATAAGCATTACCGTGAAAAACGTGTTTTTCACGAGTGGCATTATTATGCCGAAAAATATCCTGAAATTGCCCGCGCCGTCGATTTTCGCCGCTTCGGAATAAGTGTCCGAAACACCGTTGAACGCCGCGTAAAACACAAGGAAATAAAGCCCTAAAAAGTTGGCTTTCATAACCCACATCGACCACAATCTGTCGTAAAGCCTTAAAAACTTCACCACTTTGATTTCCGACGGAAGGCTGCCGACAATCGGAAGCGACATACAAACGATCACTATCGTCACGACCGTTTTTGAAAGCTTGCAAGGGAACTTGGAACAGCAGTACGCCGTTACGCAAGGAACGAACGAGGCGGTGAACGCGCAGCCTATCGCATACAAAAGCGAATAGCCGAACATTCTCCACATTCCTACCGTGTAAGTGCCTACTCCCTTTCTTGTTACCTCACACCAGAATATTTCGCCGATCGTTTTGTAATTGTCCAGATAAAGCACGTCGCCTTCCTTACCCTTTATCCACCAGAGCGAATCCATACGGTAAAACCACGGATCTCTCAGCGACGATAAAAACGCCCATACAAGCGGCGCGAGAACGAGAATTACGTAAGCGCAAAGGCATACGAGAAGAACTATGCCGAGCGGCGTAAGCTTGCTTTTTATTTTGTTTGTTTTGCTTGCCATAAGCTTTAGTCCTCCCCCGGTCCGTATTTCTGAAGAAGTTTCTTAACCGCAAGCGTTATCGGCACGGCTATGACCGTAAGATACAATCCGAGCGCGGAAAGATATGGATACGTCGCTCCGCCGCCCGCCGAGCCTTTTAAACTCTCGGTGTAAATATACGAGCCGAGCGTGTGCCAGGACGGGTCGGGAATATTCGTTCCGTAAAAAGCGACGATATTCATCTGATTTGTGAAAATACCCGCTATCCCCGCGACGACGAACGTCGAAACCGTTCCGAAAATCATCGGAAGGGTTATGCTTATAAACTCGCGCATACCTTTCGCGCCGTCGATCTCGGCTGCTTCGTAAATCTCTTTCGATATTCCGCTCATCGAGTTGGAATACATTAAAACCGACGTGCCGAAACCCACGAGCACGTTATAAAACATAATGGTCGCAACGGTGTACTTGTTGTTTTCCAGAAATCCGCTTATCACCGTTTTTCCGCCGCTTATTCTCTTCACGAGAGCGGGAATACCCGCGTCGGCAAACTTGCTGAACGCGCCCGTCATAACGATTGCGGAGAGAATGGACGGCATAAACAAAAGCACTCTGAAAAAGCCCGCACAAGGCATTTTCTTGCTTATATAATAAGAAAACAAAAGCCCGAGCCCTACCCCGCAGACAAGATTCAATAAGTATAATATAAATGAATTTTTAAACGCGGGAACGAGCTCGGTTTTGAATAACGCTCTGAACGCCGTCGAGAAATTCACGAGCGTGAAAGTTGCGGTGTTCGTCGCCACGTCGATTTTCTGAAACGCAAGCAGAATACTGTTGAAATTTACAACAAGATAAAAAATTACGAATTGAAGCAGCGGCCACGCCATCATCACTCCGTAAAATATTCTGTCGCCTTTGCTTTTGAATGCTTTTTTCTTAGACGAAGCAAGCATAATAAACTCCTTTTAAAAGTCGCCGCAAAGCGGAACGGTCAACCGTTCCGCTTTGCGGCAGCCCGTCATTTTATCAGTTCCAGTTGTAGCTGTCGAGGTAGGTTTTAAGCCCCGTGAAATAATCTTCCGCAGTCACGCCGTTTCTGAACGCCTGTATCGAGTAAGTCTGAACGCCTTTCGCCGAGGTCGTCGAACTGTACATTTCGAACGCCGAGAAATGCTTCATGTTGTTCATATACGTCGAATTTGTCGCGTAAGGATATACGACGTCAGATTTCTCCTTCATATTCCAGACAGACAAACCGAAGCTCGTCATTTCTTTCTTGTCTGCGTCGTTAAGAGTGTAATTCAACGCTTTGGGAGTGTTCGTGCAAACCGTGAACGCGCGAAGTTCGGCGTCGGTATTGCAGAATCTTATAAACTCTTCCGCCAAAGCCTGTTTTTCTGCCGAAAGACCCGATTTTACGCACGCAAGCGCGAAAAGCTGGTCTATCATCGTGTTTTTCTTCGTTCCGTTTGCTTTTGCGGCTGTAATTTCCGCATTGGCGTTGGGAAGAGGCATGAATTTGAAGTTGCGATTTTTAGCCGCAAGATTCTGATCGTGGGTTTTGCTTACCAAGGTCTGGAATGCGGGAGCCGCTTCGTTTTCCCACCAGATACCCTCGATTAAAATTCCGATATCCTTATTTACGCCGTCGTTAGAGCCCGTGATAAAGTCTTCCTGAGCGTTAAGGTGCGTATAGCTCGAATTGAAAACGCCTTTTTTACCGACGATATCGGTAGTGTTTCCGTTTGCGTCGACAGCCGCCTGTTCGAGCTTTTCAAGGAATTTCAAAGCGTAATATTTTCCTGCCTGTCTTGCAAGGTCGTTCTTGTTTTCGGCAGTTATTTTAAGAGGCGCGGAGTCTTTTACAAACGCTCCGCCCGAAATCGTTCCGAGATCGGTAGCGTCGCCGTCCATGGTGTAATTAAGCATCATCTGATCGTAGCCTTCATAGTCCGCAACGAGCGCCTGGAAGAACCACGTTAAATAATGATAATATCTGTAACCGTTCCAGGTTATAGGCTGAACGTTCTTCTGATTCATATATTCGAGAAGAATAAAGAACTCGTCGTAAGTGGAAGGAAGTCCGTCGTCGTCGGTATTCATAAGACCGTCAGGTCCCGCGCTCTTTGCGTCGTTCTTATCCGCGATAAACCAGTCCTCTATCGAAGCGACTTTTCCGTCCGTAAGATACGGTTCGGCGGCAAAATAGAAGTTTTTCGCGTCGAATATATCCTTATTATAAGTAAGACCCGCAAAGGTGTTCGTATGGGGAATCGCATAATATTTGTCATCGACCTTGAAAAAGTCTTTCTGCGAATCATCCATTTTGTCCTCTATGGATTTGCTTTCTCCGTCGAGCTTGGTCGTTACGGCTGACGTGATATCCGCAAGCATTCCCTGATTTTTAAGGGTGTAATAGTAGGCGGATTCAGCAAAATAAACCTCGTTCGAGCTGTTTATTTTTGTTTCGATATTGTCCTTGTTTGCATCAACGATGATCTGAACGCCTTTCTTTCCGCCCGAAAATTCGTCGTTCGCGTGAGCGGCTTCAAATCTCTGTTTTGCGTTCATAATCCACTGCGAACCGTAGCCGCCGTTGTAATTATAAACATAAAGCTGCAACTTTTCATCGTTGACCTGTTCGTTGCCGCCGCTTGAATTTCCGTTGCTTTCGGTTGAGCCCGCAGGCGTATTGCCGCAGGATGTGAAAGCGATTGCCGTAACCGCGCCGAGCATAAGCGCGGTAAGTTTTTTGAAAACGTTTTTCATAATACGTTTCTCCTTTTCTTTTTTTACTAAGAGTATCTTTTCGTCTGTGACGAAAAGAGGAGTACTCCTCTATTTGCGACACAATTATATCATACTTAATTCTGCAATTCAATATCATTTTTTGCGAAATTTTATTGCATTTTTGGCATTTGTGTGCTACACTATATTTATGAATAAAGAAAACATATCCTTTTACCATTCTCTCGATACTCCCACGACTCCCGACAACGTAAGTTGGTCGCCCCATCTTCACAGCAATTACGAAATACTTTTCGTATACTCCGTGGAAGAGGCGTACTTTAACATAAGCGGTTTTAAATATCAGCTGAACTCGTTCGATTTCGTATTTATAAAACCCGCCACGATTCACAACCTCATTATTCCGTATTCTCAGAATTACGAGCGTTGCGGAATTTACTTTTCCGAAAACACGATACCTGAAGAGTTAAAATCCTCGATAAATAATTTCAACAGAATTTATCATTTAGAAAAAGACGATTCGCTTTTTAAAATCATAGACAGCGTTTCGGATGCGGAACAGAAATTTTCAGAAGAGGATTTTCAGAATTTCCTGCCGTCGGCTCTCACTCAAATTCTTTATCACCTCAAGTATTCGTCCACCGATGAAGAAATCGTCGGGGCTTCAAACAATATCATGGATGAAATAATACGGTATATCGACGAACACATAACCGAGCCGTTGAACGCAGATATAATTTCGGAGAAATTCTTCGTAAGTAAATCGTGGCTTTCGCATAATTTCAAAAATTATCTCGGTATGAGTCTGAAAAAATATATCAATCAGAAAAAATTGCTTATGATTGAAAAACTTATACCCACGGGGTTGTCGCTATCCCACCTTTCCGAGGGGTATTCTTACAACAACTACGCGACGTTCTTTCGTCAGTATAAGCAATATACGGGAAAAAAACCGAAAGATAATAAACTGAATAACTCGAAGCCGAAGGAATAGCACATAACATTCAAAACCGAACGGTAAATAAAGCTCTGACTTTACCTATATTTTAAGCGGTAAATTTACCATTTGACGATAAGACGTGTGCTTGTTGTCACACAATTTTATGGACGTATCTAAGATAGACATTCAGGCACGAAAAAAGTGTATGAATCGGGCGTTTTCATACACTTTATCGTTATTTTTATTGTTTTTTGCCTAAGTGGGTTATTTTTTGATATTATTCCGCAAAACGAAAGCGATATCTACTTTGTAGACAATATCTATTTCGCGCTCCTTTCCCGTTACGCTTTGTGTACCGCCGATTACAATTCGGTCAATAAGTTCGTAGCACATTTCGCGAGTAAGTTCAGGCGCGTCGAAATATTTCTTAATATCACGGATAAAATCGTCGGCTGTATTGCGAGTAGTCTCCGTTTCTGCAAGTCGATGTTCGATGTCTTTAATTTCTTCGGCAATCGTTTTTTGCTCCGCCGAATATTTCTCAATAAAGCCGATACAAATCTCTTCGGGCATTTTACCTTTAACTCTATCCTCATAAGCCACCTGCATAAGGCGAGATAATTCGGCAACTCGTTTTTGTTTCGTCTGCAATTCTTTTTGGCTTTTCTTTATCGCCGCATCCGCAAGTTCGGCGTTGTGACGGATAAATTCTTCACGGATAGGCTTTTCGTCAAGTACGATTTGTTTTGCCATTGTCCGTATATCGTCAAGCACGATTTCTTCTAACAAGCTTGTGGAGATATAATGCGAAAAACAATACGACTTTCCATAGCGTAAATGATAACCGCAATCGAAGTAGTAACAATGGCAAACTAAAAATTCGGAGCACGAATATCGGGCGATAACGTAGATTCGCTTATCGGATAAATGAATTAAATATATAAGTTATAACAGTATCATTCACTAAATTCCTATATAGCGTTGCCAAACAATAATTTATCGCATTCTATGCCGGCTACAAGTTATTCGTCAACCTTTACGCCGTGAGCGGCGCAAACGGATTTTATCGCCTCGAAGTCCTCTTTTAAATACGGACTTTTGGACGGCAAAGAAAATTCGTGCTTTGCAATCTCGTATAAAAGATTGAAATTTATCGGCTTCGGCTCGCCGTAAATACGCATAAAGTTATTGTAAACGATATTGTTAAACGCCTCGTCGGACAAATCGAGCCCGTAAAGAACGGTGCCCCAATGCTCCTCGAGCCCGGGGAAAGGATGTCTGCCGTCGTATTCCCCGTTTTTCGTGAGCATATTTATCTCATAAGTAACCGTTTCGGGATAATTTTTGAAGTATTCCTCTTTAGTGAAGCCCTTTGTGCCGTGATTTCCTCTGTCGGTACCGAAAATGAATCTGTCCGAATGCTTTTCGATGATTTCCTTCCATTTTTTCGGGTTTTTGGCTATAACGAAATATTCCTCGGGACCGGGAACGTTGTCGAAATGCACGCCCTTATAAGTTTCGATAAGCTTTTCGACAAACTCGGGACGGTCGCAGAAAAATCCGAAATGCGCGAACGTTAAAATAAGATTCGGGTGCTTTTTAAGAACGTTAAGAGCCTGATTCTGATACTCCTCTTTCGCAAGATAACCCGTTTTGTAATCGTCCTCCCACATACCGATAGGATCTGCAACGTGGATAATTATCGGGAGCCCGATTTCCTCGGCGTAAGCAAACGCCTTATCGTAAACAGGCGAATCCACGCGCGTTTTCCACACGCTCTGCGAATTGGGCTTCGCCTCGATGATCTTCCAGCAGTCGAAACCCGCCGCAACGGCTAATTTTATCTGTTCGAGATATCCTTCCGCCGTTTCGGGCTTAAAATGGTCGATACAATAACCCGCATAGCCGTACGGCGCGAACGCATTTTTCAGATACAGGCACTTGCTGTTATCGAGCTGCGTTTCCTGGAAAAATGTATGCCCGTTGAGTGCGAGGAAATTCGTTCTTTCGATATGCCCCGCCTCGTTGAACCATTTAAAAGCTTCTATGCTCTGCCAAAGCGGAAAGTCCATAGAAATATGCACGTGCGAATCTATATATTTGTTTGTTTTCATTTTTTAAACTCCTTAAAGTTGACTATTTTCAGGTTTTTGCGAGCCTCTTCCGCAGCGAACACAAGGCAGTGTCCGTTCACGGAATCGTTGATATCCGTTACCGAAATGGATGCGCCGTCTCCTCTCACGTACGCCAAAGCGTCGTGAACAAGCAGATAATCTCCGCCGCCGTGACCTGCGTACTTCGAGTGGTTTTTAACGTTTTCCGACACGTCTATAACCTCCTCGTTGAAGCCGAAATTCTTACCCGAGCGGTCGAATTTTCTCAAAATGAATTTATCGTCCTCGAGATGTCCTTCGATCTCGCCCTTGCTTCCGATAATATGTAAATACCTGCCGGCTTTGCTCGTTCCGCCGACCATCGTGAACGTCGCCGTGACGCCGTCCTCGAAAATCGCCATAAGCGTTTGTCTGTCAACGATATCGCCGTCGCAGGTATACGCGCACTTCCCGTAGCGGGAAACCTTGAGATATTCCGCTTTTTCCTCTTTGGTTATCTCGTCGATCGGCTTTCCCATACCCTCCCAGGTCTGGAACGGCAGAGAATCAAACTCGAGATGGACCTTCTGCGCGGAGTATAAACACGTTTCGTTGTGCGGGCAGTTATAACAATATTCCGTCGCGCCGTCTGGTGCGTTTTCGGGGATAAACAGAGCCCTTGCACCGAAACTCGAAACGTATTTCGGCTCGGATTCGTTATGAAGCCAGCAGATGAGGTCGGTATCGTGGCAGGATTTTTGCAACAAAAATCCCGAGCCGCATTCGCTTTCTCTGCCCCATTTGCCGCGCACGAAGCTGTCCAGAAAATGCGCTATCCACACGTGTTCGTTCATTTCTATCGTCAAAACCTTACCGATAACGCCGTCATTTATCATTTGTTTCGCCACGCGATAATAAGGCGCGTAACGAAGCACGTGACAAACGATTATTTTAACGCCCTTTTCGTTCGCGGCGCGCTGAATGTCCAAAAGCTCCTTTTTATTGTTCGTGACGGGCTTTTCTAGCAGAATATCATACCCCGCCGCAATGAGCTTCATCGTCGTTTCGTAATGCGCCTCGTCCATCGTCGCGTTGATAACGAGGTCTGCGGGAATTTTTTTCGCAAGGCAATCGTCGAGATTATGAAAAACCGCGCCGTCGCCGAGCTTATATCTCGTTTTCGCGTCGCTTAAATGGTTTTCGTCGGTATCTATCGCCGCCACGATTTCGAGTTCTTCGGGATTTACGAGCGAATAATCGGCGTAAACCATACCTCTGTTGCCTGCTCCCAATAATATTGCTTTGATTTTCTTCATTTAATTTCACTCCGTTTATTCGTCTATAAGGTTAATTAAAAATTTATCGAGCACGGGGTTGTGCCCTGCGCACCCGTTCACGGCGGAAAGGGTAGTTAAAACCACCGAGCCTTTGCCGTAAGGCTTTTCGGCGCAAATCATCTTGTGCTTTTTATGCAATGCGTACTTTTTATCGTCAGAGTCCTCGAAGGTGAAAAGAATCTCCTCCGAGCCCGTCCAGTCGAATTTGAACCAGGCGGTCAGATCGCGGTAGCCCTTGTCGGCGTTATAAAAGTCCTTGAAATCCTCTTCGCCGAACTCTTTCGTGTATCTGCTCGTTTCGCTTCTCGCGACGAAATTGTTCGCCCTCACCTCTTCCGCAAGCGTGTGAACGGGGAAAATAACGTCGTCGCCGATTACGTTAAGCGATTTGTTTGTAAAAATTATGGCTTTCGCGCCGTTTTTTACTCTGTTTTCTACTTCTTTCTGATTTTCCGTGAAATAATCGTCGTCGCAGACGATAACTTTATCCGTCTTTCGGTTTCCGCAGATTTTCGCGATATCTTTAACCCTTTCGCCATTGATTTCTGGTAAAAACACGCTTTTGACAAGCGGCGGCTTCGCCGTAAAAATCATTTCATCGAAAGTTTCGCCGTATTCGGTAACACTTTTCGCTCTTACCTCTATTTCGCCCGTAAAATCCGCAGAAATTTCGGTTTCGATTTCACCCGAATAGGTCTGAACGCACTCGCCGCATAAAATTTCCTTTTTGTACGTTGCGAAAAGCTTTCCGCTCAAATAAACGCTCGCCGTTATTTCGGCTTTTACCTTTTTCGGGCGGTCGTTTAGCATATAAATTTCGGCAACGAACTTATCCCCCGCGTAAACGCGCCGTTTATCGCTTCTTAAAGATATCCTCGTTAAAATATTCGCCTCTTTGAAAGCGTAATAAGCGGGCTTCGGGATCCGCTCGTAGTCCACAAGCGTTTTCGTCCAGCCGCTCGGCCAGGCGTCGATAAGAAGATGCACGGCTGTGCTTTCGATCATATCCGTTCTCCGCCTTAAAATGTGGACGTATTCCTTTATTGCTTTTTTTTGCCACTCGCGGCTTGCCGAAATCCATTCTTTCGCGTTATTCTGCTCGGGGAAAAAGTCGCCGTGCAGAACGTAACACTGCTCTCTTGCGATAGGTCTCGGCGACCAAGGCTCGGTTTCGGTTTGCGGGAGCCACTCGGGCGGGCAATATTTCTTCATAAGCTCGTAGCGATCGAGCCCGTCCACGCCGTACTCCCCGCACCCCGTAAACCAGTCCTTTCTTATCGGCGGAAGATACCCTTTGTCGAGTTTTCCGCTCGGCATTCCGTGCGAAACATACCAGAAAGTGTAGCAATGAAAATCGCTTATCCCGTAGGTGTTTTCGATCGGCGCGTAGTCGCCCTCGTTGTATTTTATCACCCTTTGCGGGTTGTCGAGAAGAATTATTTCCTTTGCGGCGTTGAAAAACCTTTCGATTTCGAGCCGCGACATATTGTACTGCTCCGTTCCCCAAGCCGTCCTGTCGAGCGTT
>ERZ808278.670-NODE-670-length-19800-cov-5.226336_pt1 | contig 19800 bp, 15 predicted proteins | sample MGYA00521239_ERZ808278 | MGnify/ENA primary metagenome ERZ808278 (study PRJEB31516, sample SAMN03275600) | gut metagenome | biome: mammalia-associated habitat; material: feces | host: Papio cynocephalus | place: Kenya | collected 2012-07-17 ... | reverse complement strand
CAACAAATTTTAAAACATTTTTTTCGTGTTCACGTTCTGCTGAAATTGAGATTGGTTGACCTTTTTGAACATTTAATAATGTGTGGAAAACTTCTTTTTCATTAAAAGCGTCTGATAATTTCTTTTCAATGTGTTCTGGAATTTCTGTTTTTACAGTCTTTTTAACCTCTTCTGTTTCTTGTGCAGAAAGTTTTGATAATTTATAAGGGTCATTGTTTGCATCAAATGTGATTGTTTTGGCACCTTGTTTTTCGTAATATTCAGCACGTTTTTGCTTGTATGCAAAATCCGGTTCTTTGCAATATTTCTTTTGAAGTGCATCAATTTCTGGTTGAGCGATTTCTACGTGAACATCTTTGGCACCACGTTTGTAAGCTTCTTCTGCAAAGACTTTTAAGAAAGGTACGTGCGTTTTATCAGCTTTAACTACTACAGCTTCACCTTTTTGTAAGTTTAAGTCTTCATCTAAAATTTTGTTAACAGCTGAAAGCATTTTAGTTTCAGGAGTTGCGTTGGCTGAAGCTTTAGAAATTTGTACTGTGTCAGCTTTTAAACCTTTGTTGTTAACAGCATTTTCATTACCTTTAAAATTTGGGGCAATGTTGTTCATCGCTGTTTTTGCAGTATTTACAATATTAATTGGATTTATATTCATAATTTACCTCACTTACACTATTATGTTGTCTTATAAAAGAAAGGTAAAATCAAATAATTGCCATGAAATTGTGGTGATTTTTACATTTATTATAATTTTGTTACAAAAATTGCGAGTTGGTAATTTCACAACAAATGAGTTTGAGAATTGTTGTTAATGGTGGTGAAGTGTATTTTTAGAATAATGAAAAGGAGGTAAATATGGTTTCATCACTTAGACATACAATTTATAAAAATTTTGGAAAAATTGATTACATTCATTATTTTAGACGAATGATAAGAGATTATGAAGCACGTAAGTGGGATTTTGATGTTAGAACCATTGTTAAGAGGATTAAAACAGAAATCCCATGTCCTAAGTATGTTTGTAAGAGAGAATTTTCAAAACGCTTATGTCTTACAATTATGGACGAAAAACTTTTTATAAAAGAATTTGATAGATATTTTAATGGTTATATTCGACCTGCACAAGAATTAAGAAAGTATCGTATTTTAGCGAGAAGAATTTTTGTTAAAAATACGGATATTTTACTAGATATAATCAAGATTGTTCAAGAGCAAATTATAATTGTAGGAAATGTAATAGCCGATATGAATGCGATTTATCAAGAAAATTGAGTAAAAATGATGAACATATTTATAAAATAACAAGAATGTCAGAAATTTTGTATGGAAATCTCCAACATGGACATTGGGCAGATTTGGTTGAAAACTAAAAATATCGTTCGATTAATATGGAGGTGAAACTCCATATTAATCGGATATTTAAGATTATCTAAAAGAACCACTTTGAGTTCAACAATAAAACTGTAAAATAATAGTTGATGCGAGGATTGTGCCGAGAGAAATGATTGACGTTGTAAATTTAATGAGTTAGAAATTGGCAATTTTGTGGAACTATAACTCATATATGCTAACTATAAGCCAAAAGGATTGGCTTGTTTAAAAATGGAGATTTATTATTATGAGTGAAATTGGTTATTACAATTACTATAACAATTCACATCGTTATTCACCAGAAACTGTTCAAGATAGATATCAACAAATGGTTGATGCATATAATTCTGATAATTTGAAGGCAAAAAGTTCGTCAGAGAATCCTTATTCAGAACTTAATGTTTCAAGAAGAGCATTGGACGAAAAACTTGCAGACTGGGCAAGCACAGTTCGTTCTCAATGTAAAACCGAAAATGAAGTTCATCAATATTTAAGCAGAAAATATTTTGGAACAGATAATTTCGGTTATACAAAAAGATGGGAAGAACCTGAAAAATACGCAATGTATAAAAATGATTACAACGCTATTTGTTATGGGACAATTGGTTGTGGAAACTTGAATGACCCAAGATTAAATTATACTCAAGAAGATTGGAATGACTACGAAGCACAAGATAAAATTGATAAACATAAATCAATAAGCTTGAATATGCAAAATTTACTAAAAAATAATGATATTACCTTAGAGGATAATGATATTTTGTTGATTTCTGTCGACCCATATAGTCGTGAAGTCGATTTGTCGGGAATTGAGAATGATAAAAATTTGGTTCAATTAAAAAAACTCTTAGAACAAAATAATAATTCATCACATATTTTTTCTTATGCAAAAAATCAAATGACTAATTTTGATAAAAGTTCTGTTGCAAAAATGCAAGCGTATAGATTGGTTAAAGAATATACGGGATTAGATTTGTCAAAAATGGAAGTCAAAGATGACGGAAAATATTATACAAAAGATGGCATTGAATTTTCAGAATATTTAAAAGAAAAATTGAAGGATAATGTTGATGTTCCTTTAGAGTTCAGAGGTGCGGCGTTTGAATACATAATGGATAACGTAAATAAGGTTGCACAAATTGGCTGGAATAATATTGAGGATTTGAAAATAACAGTTGGGTATAATAATAAAAACGGATTTATTCTGTTCGGAACAACCCAAGAGGCTTAAAGCTTGCTGTATAAAAATTTGAGTATCATTGCTTGAGAGGTAAGAACCCCTTGTGGTTCGACAATAAAACTATGAAATAATGGTGAAACAAAAAGAAGTCGAAATATTGTCTTAGATTTTTCCATTTTAATTTTACTGTATTTATAGTATTGCTCTGAATTTGAGTAATATCAAGTATTTTCTAAATATTTTATCAAAAGACACACTTGATTTAATGGCAATTTAATGGCATAATATTGGCATATTATTAACAGTTTAATGGCAGGTTTATGACAAAATTTAATTTTAATCCAAAATATTCAATTACAAACTCAATAACAAACAATATTTTAAAAATAGAGCAATTAAAAGAACAGATTAAAAATCTTCCAGTAACTCCTCATTTAATGGCAAGTTTGCGTGAGAGTGCTAAATTAATAACAACACACTATTCAACACAAATAGAAGGCAATCGATTAACTCAAGAACAAGTAATAGATGTTATTAAAAATAAAAAAGTTATACCTCAACGTAAAAGAGATGAGAATGAGATTAAAGGCTATTATAAAGCAATTCAATTTGTAGAAAAACTTGCGACTAAAAAATCTTCTATTTCAGAAGAAGATTTAAACAAAATTCACTCATTGGTCGAAAACAATAAAGAAGTTAAATACAGAGACGGACAAAATGTTATAACAGATAGTTCTACAGGTGAAATTGTATATATGCCACCAGAAGCAATAGATGTTCCGACATTAATGAACGCTTTCATTGATTGGTTAAATTTAGACAAAGAAACTCCAATATTAATAAAGGCAGGAATTGCACATTATCAATATGTAACAATTCACCCTTATTATGACGGTAATGGAAGAAGTGCAAGACTTTTAACGACATTAATTTTGCATAAAAATGGCTATGACTTAAAAGGTATATATTCATTGGAAGAATATTATGCTAAAGATTTAAATGGTTATTATAACGCAATTACAGTCGGACCATCTCATAATTACTATATGGGTAGAGCTGAAGCCGATATTACAAATTGGATTGAATATTTTATTCAAGGTGTAAAAGAATCTTTTGAAAAAGTTTATGAAAAAGCAAAATTAGAAAGTGGAACAAAGGATTTATCCCCAATATTGAGAAATTTAGATGTAAAACAAAGAAAAATATTACAGTTATTTGAAAATCAAAAAACAATCACATCAGGTGATATTGCCGAATTCTTTAATTTTGCACCAAGAACAGCAAGAAAATTAGCACAAGATTGGGTAGAAGAAGGGTTTTTAGTAATTGTGGATAATTCTAAAAAAGCTCGTAAGTACCAATTACAACAAGGACTTGAGCAAAAATTGTATCATTAAATAAAAAGGACTCTTTTTATTTGGCAAAAGAGAATTTCAGAGATTATTTTGTAAGCATCTCTAAAATATGTAAACTTTTAATTCTCTAAAGTTGTCTAAAACCCGTACTATGCGGGATAAATTAATTATTAAATGGCTGTAATTAGCATTATTACTATAAATGGTGGAGACGAGGACTGTGCCGAGAGGAACGATTAAGTATCTGTAATTTAACATACAGAATAAGATTTAATTAGCTATGAGATGGAGATGGACTAATACGAGCCAGTTAAAATTTCTTCTAGCAATGGTTCGATACCCTTGTTTTGTAATGATTCAATCAAACGTTGAGCAAAGAATCGATTGACGGTATATGCAATATAAACTAATATATTAGCCGCAAGTTCTTTTACAACATAAGGTATGGTGTTTTCTTGCAAAATTAAATACATTAAGTTTGCGATAGGATCAAAATTCTCAAATTTTTTGCAGAGATGCTCGTAGTGTTTATCAATACTCAGAATAATATCTTTTGCATGATTTTCTTCTTGCTTCATGTAATTTATTAATATTTCAGGGAAGCCTTTTATACAGCTGATTAGGTGCTGGCATATTTCTTCTCCTGATAATTCAGAAATATAAGTTTCAATGTCGTCATCATATTGTTTTAAGGATATTTTGTCTAAAATTTGTTGTTTATTTTCCACATTTAAATTATATGCGATAGTTTTTTCTACGTGTTTTAATAAATTTGCTGCATCGGTATGTCTAAATAGTGAGTTTTCATTTGTAGCTTTTTCTGCTGCATTTTTGAACTGATGATGATAATTTGTAGAATCTCCTGTCATTATATAGTTTATTAGTCTACCAAGAGAAAAGACATCGCTTTGTTTATCTGCTTCTTTTAGTTGCATAAATTGTTCTGGTGCACAATATCGAAGTTGTCCTAATGAATTTGTCATGCATGTCTGATGCGATGTAAAAATATTTAAATCTTTTCCTAAACCAAAATCTGCCACTTTTAAAATCCCGTTTAAAATAAAAATATTATTGGGGCTTATATCTCTATGAACAATGTTTCTTTTATGAATTTCGGCGAACAAATTTAATATTTGTCTGATGCATTTAATTCTAATATCATCTTCTAAATATGAATTTTCAATATATTCTTCTAAAGTTTGTTCTGCTTTTTCCATAGTATAAGAACAATTATCTTCATAGTAATCATAAACTCTTATAACTGCCTGCAAGTCAGATAATGATTTTGTTATATTATATTCTCTTTTAAATCTACTGCGTATGCCGTCATCAGATAAATATTCATCTTTTAATTTTTTCAGAATTAATCCTGTTGATTTTTGCAGATAGACATTTGCAAAACCGCCACTGCCTATAAATTCTAAATCAAGATTTTGTTCTATAAAATTATATTCATTACCTTTTTTAATAATTATATATGCGTCCGTATTTATTATTTTATTAAGCTCATTTAAAATTTCTTCTGATCTTTTCGCAGCTTCCGGCTCTGAACATTTCCAATCTTGTATAATATATCTTTTACTTAAGATAATATTAAAAAATTTGTTTATTTGTTGAGCATTATAAATGTAAATAAAACTATCGTATACATACTTCCATCGAGAAGGGAACCCTGGACCATATGTATCATTATACCCAAAATTTTTGTTAAAGAAATCTACAAGTCTTGGACCAGATTTGTATGTATAAAATTGTCCCAAATCTCCGCAAAAAATTTCTGATATACTTTTTATTGTTTCATGTGATAGCAATTGAACTCCTTTATATTTATCTATATTTTAGCATTAAAATCTGTGAATGTTTTCTGTTTGTTTTTGACACACATACAGATCATAATCAAATTATCACAAGAATGTTACACAACAAACGGTTAAGCATTTTTATGGTATGATGATTTTAGAAAAAGCGAGGTTGTATGGCTAAGAAAACGGCATCAAATAAGGAACTGAATCTAGATAATATTTTATTTAACTGCAGGGATATTTTGCGTACCGCAAGAAATTCCGGTTCGTTTTTTGAAAAACGTGATATGATGTTAACTCTTGTTTTCCTACGTTTTATCGGTGAAAAATATGAAGACGGGCTTGAAAAACTTAGTAAAACATTAATTGAACAGGGTTTGAATCCTGATGATGAAAATATTAGAGTGGCATTTTTTGACGATATGACTTTTACGGACGGAACATATAATCTGCCGGAAGAAGCTCGCTGGTCAACGATTATAAATACAACTGCTCCACAGCTCAATGTTGCACTTGATACTGCCTTGCATAGTATTGCAACAAGCTCCAAACAACTCAAAGGCTGTTTTGTTGAAGGTACTTTTACAACCCGCAATCTTGCACCTAATGACATCAAAAAACTTGTTGATGAAGTGAATAAGATTAGTCATAAAGCTTTTGGCGAAGAAAAAGACCTTATCGGAAGAGTTTATGAATATTTTCTTAAAGAATTTGCTGTCAATGCAACAAAGGAAGAGGGCGAATATTATACCCCACATGATGTTGTTCAATTAATTGCATCCATGATAGAGCCCTATGAAGGAACTCTTTATGATCCTGCGTGCGGCTCAGGCGGCATGTTCATACAAAGTGCCGAACTTGTAAAATCAAGACAGGGTGATATAAATAGAATTAATATTTACGGTCAGGAAAAAGAGGCGGCAACTTACCGTCTTGCAAAGATGAACTTAGCACTAAGAGGATTAAGCCATAACCTTGGTGAGATAAGCGATTCTTCGTTTACAAATGATTTGCATAAAGGTTTATATTTCAATTATATTATGGCGAATCCGCCATTTAACCTTAAAAAATGGTACGATGAAAATTTGAAAAATGATGTAAGGTGGTCAGATTACGAAACTCCGCCAGAAAGCAACGCTAACTATGCGTGGATATTGCATATACTTTCTCACTTAAAACCATCTGATGGTGTTGCAGGTTTTCTGCTTGCAAACGGGGCATTGAATGACAGCGATACTTTTAATATCAGAAAAAAACTTATTGAAAATGATAAAGTTGAGGCAATTGTTGTACTGCCAAGAGAACTCTTTATTACGACAGATATAAGCGTAACTCTTTGGATATTAAACCAAAATAAGAAAGGCGGAGAATCTCATGGAAGACAATTAAGAAACAGAGAACACGAGATATTATTTATGGATTTGCGTCAATGGACTGAAAATCCTGTCAAAAATGAACAGAAAAAGAAAGTCCGCCTGATAACAGAGCAAATTGAAAGAGCATCAGAAATTTATCACACTTGGCAAAGTGTCGGAACTGACGGAGCAAAATATGAAGTTCCGGAATTATATAGAAGTGTAAAAGTGTTTAATGACCAACTAACAGAAGAAGAAAAACTAAAGAATGTACCAACAATAGAATCAAAAGGCTGGGCTTTAACACCAAGTAAATATATTGAGTTTATAGACCATGACCTGGATATAGATTATGAAAAAGAGATGTCACGCATTCAAAAAGAATTGCAGGACATAATGAAACAAGAGAAAAAATCTCAAGCTATGCTGGAAGATGCATTTAAGGGAATTGGATATGGCATTAACTAAGTTGGGTAAATATATAGAACAATTCGAGTTAAAAAATACCGACGACAAATATGGCGAAGACAGTGTTGTTGGAATATCTACTCAAAAAATGATGATCTCAACAAAAGCTGATTTAATGGATGTTAAGTTAACATCTTATAAGTTAGTGCCGCCCAAACATTTTGCCTATGTTCCTGATACATCAAGACGTGGCGACAAAATGTCCCTTTGCTATAATAATACTGAAAAAACTTATATCGTTTCTTCTATTTCAATAGTTTTCTATGTAAACAATACAAAGGAGTTAAATCCTGAATATTTATTCATGTATTTTAACCGTCCTGAATTTGACAGGTACTCTCGTTTTAATTCTTGGGGAAGCGCAAGAGAAACTTTTGACTGGTCAGATATGTGCGATATAGATATAGACCTTCCACCATTGCCGATTCAGCAGAAATATGTTGATGTTTATAATGCTATGTTCGCTAATCAAAAAAGTTACGAACGTGGGCTTGACGATTTGAAACTAGTATGTGATGCCTATATTGAAGACCTTAGACATAAAATGCCATGTAAACTCATCGGACCTTATATAGAAAGACACGATGTAAGGAATGGTGCCAATGGCACAAAAAATGTTATGGGTGTAAGCACTTCTAAGGAATTTCGAGAACCAACATCAAAAGTTAATAGAGATGAATTAGCAAATTATAAAGTTGTGAAACCACGTCAGATAAGTTTTGTTCAGACTACTCACAATGAAAAAGTATTTGCTTATGCTTTTAATAATACAGATAAAGATATTGTTGTTACATCTGTTAACGAAGTATTTTCAACACATGAAGAAGAATTACTTCCTGAATATTTATCAATGTTTTTCAATAGAACAGAATTTGACAGATATGCAAGATTTCATTCGTGGGGTTCTGCACGTGAAACATTTACTTGGGATGACTTAATAAAAGTCGAACTTCCTATTGCCAATATGACAATACAGAAATCTATTGCAGATATTTATAAAGTTTATAAAAAACGCAAATCTATCAATGAACGCCTTAAAACTCAAATAAAGAATATTTGTCCTATACTGATAAAAGGTTCAATTGAAGAAGCAAAGAGGGGTGCGTAAAATGTATCAACCGCCTTTTGAAATTACATCAAAAATAATTGAATTAATCTCTAAAATTTCTGAAAGAATTGGAGAAATAAATTCTTTGCAAAATAGGTCTTATAACATCCAGTTAAGGAAAGAAAACAGAATAAAAACCATACATTCCTCATTAGCAATAGAAAACAATAGTTTAAGTATTGAACAAATTACTGCAATTATTAATGGAAAAAGAGTTTTAGGAAATCCTAATGAGATAACAGAAGTAAAAAATTCTATTCAGGCTTATGATTTACTCTTATCGCTTAACCCATACAACGAAAAAGATTTACTTAAAGCGCATAAACTTATGATGCAGGATTTAGTTGAAAGAAACGGCAAATACAGAACCGATGGTGTTGGAATATTTGACGGAGAAAAAGTTGTTCATCTTGCTCCGCCTGCAGGCAGAGTTCCTGAACTTATGGGCGATTTATTTGAATGGATAAAAACAAGTGATGTTCATCCGCTTATAAAAAGTTGCGTTTTTCATTACGAATTTGAATTTATTCACCCGTTCCAAGACGGAAACGGCAGAATGGGGCGTTTGTGGCAAACAGTAATTTTAAAAGACTGGAAAGAAATTTTTGCTTGGCTTCCGGTTGAAACTTTAATCAAAGAAAATCAAAAAGAATATTATAAAGTTTTAGGAACAAGCGACAGTGAAGCAAACAGCACAAAATTCATTGAATTTATGCTTTCTTTAATTTTGAATACAATAGAAGAAATTATTGAAACCGAAAAAAAGGTTACTCAAAAGGTTGCTGTAAAGGTTACTGCAAATCAGAAGAAAATTATTGATGCAATTAAAAATAATCCGTTTGTAACACAAGAAGAACTTGCGGAAATTGTTGGAATAGCAAGAAAAAATATAGTTACAAATATGAAAAAACTTCAAGAAAACGAGTTAATAAAGCGTGTTGGTGCCGATAAAAACGGACATTGGCAAATAGAGGAATAAAGATGGTTAAATTATCGGAATATAACGGTCATTATTGTGAATCAGAATTTGAATGTGCTTTCATCAGTTTTTTAGAATCTGTCGGTTGGAAATACACTTTAGGAAGTGACATTAACCGTAAAACAAAAAGTGATGTCTTAATTGCTGATGATTTTAAGAATTTTATATCCGGCACAAATCCTGATTTAAAAGAAGATGAAGTCTCTCAAATATACGATAATATACGTCTTGTCGGAGGAGAAAGTGATTTCGCAACTTTACACAAGGTTTACGGTTGGATGGTTGACGGAGTACAATATACTCCTCAAGACGGTTTAGCAAAAATGATTCCGCTTATTGATTTTGAAAACCCTGATAATAATATTTTCAGAGTCGTAAATCAATTTTCGGTAGAATATATAAACAATGGTCAAAAAGAAAATCGCAGACCTGATGTGATTTTATTCGTAAACGGTATGCCGTTATGCGTTATAGAATTAAAAAATCCTGCTGACACGAGCGCAACTATATATAAAGCATGGGAACAGATAAATATTCGTTATTGGAGAGATATTCCGCATTTATTACATTATTGTCCTTTGGCTTGCATATCGGACGGAGTTAAAACAAGACTCGGAACAGTCAGAACTCCTTATGAACATTTTTATGCGTGGAGAAGAGTTAATGACGGAGATAATGTTTCTACTCTTCCTTTTGCAGAAACCGAAACAATGATTAAGGGTGTATATAGTCCCAAAAGATTTTTAGAAATATTCAGAGATTATATCTATTTCCAAGATGAGATTTATGATAAAGACGAAATAGAAATCGTTTGCCGTTATCCGCAATTTTTTGCTTCCAAATTATTAAAGCAAAGTATAGTTAATTCTATAACAACAAAAAGCGGTAAAGGCGGGACATATTTTGGTGCAACCGGATGCGGAAAAACTTATACAATGGCATTCCTTGCCCGTCAGCTTGCACTTCGTTGTTGTGATATTCCGCAAATCGGTTCCCCTACAATTATTTTAATTGTTGACAGAGACGAACTTCAAAAGCAAGGTGCAAAACTTTTTACAAAAAGTACGGAATTTTTAAATCTTGGTGCGGTTTCTGTTGTTAAAAATCGAGCAATGTTAAGAGAAGAACTTGCTGCAAGACAAAGCGGAGGTTTCTACATTTGCACTATTCAAAAATTCTGCGATAGACAAGAAGATAAAATCGGGCTTATAAATGACAGAAATAATATTATTTGTTTTTCTGATGAAGCACACAGAACGCAACTTGAACACTCAAAGAAAATACAGTTTAGTGAAGATGCAGACAAAAATATGAAAGCTCTTTTATCTAAGCCGTATGCAAAAGTATTAAAAGAAGCATTCCCGAATGCAACATTTGTTGGATTTACGGGAACACCGATAGCAGAAACCTATCAGACATTTGGGGATGAAATAGACAGATATACTATGGATCAGGCAGTTGCTGACGGTTTAACCGTTTCAATAAAATATCATCCTCGTATAGCAAAAGTTTTATTTGATAAAACTAAAGCAACAGAAATTGAAAATTATTATAAAAAATGTGCTGATGACGGTGCAACCGAAGAAGATATAAAAGCAAGTAAAAGCGCAATGAGTTCTATGGAAGTGATTTTAGGCGAATCATCAAGACTCGAAAGACTTGCAAAAGATATTCACGATCATTATATCACTTCTTGCGCAGGTGATCCTGACAGAATTCAAAAAGCAATGATAGTTTGTTCAAAAAGAGAAATTGCTTTTGATTTGTTAAACAAATTTAAAGAAAAATATCCGGAATGGTTTGAAGAGAAGAAAGTACCTGACGGAGTTTTTGCAACAGAAGAAGAACTTAAAGAACTAAAACCAATGCCATTTATTGCAATGGTTGCAAGTGTCGGAAGTAATGATAAAGAGGATATGTATAACTATCTTGGTGGGGTCAGAAACGATAAGCGTTCAGATGAGTTAGATGCAGCATTTAAGCAGGAAAAATCAAATTTCCGTATTGTAATTGTTGTTGATATGTGGATTACAGGATTTGATGTTCCATCACTTACATATTTATATAATGATAAACCGTTAAAGAAACATCTGCTTATTCAAACAATCAGCCGTGTAAACAGAAAATATCCAGGCAAAGAGTTTGGAATGATAATAGATTATATTGGTATCCGTGACAATATGCGTGAAGCTATGAAAATATACGGCGGAGATACTTCTGTTGCACCAACAGAAGATGATGTTGAACAAGCAACAAAAGTATTTAGAGAAGAACTTGAAGTACTCAAAAATTTATTTAATAATTACGATTTAACTCCTTTTTTAAATCCGAATTGCGATCCGTTTAAGCGGTATGAATTACTTGCTAAAGCCAGTGAATATGTATTTATATCGACTCAATACCTAAATACAGAAGGGAATAAAGGTTCTAAAAAAGTTTCATTTAAAACATATTTCTTAAAAACAGTAAAAAGAATGAGAACAGCTTTTGATATCTGTCAACCATCAGGAAATCTTGGCGAAGAAGAATCTGCACTTGCACAATGTTTTATGGCAATTGCAGGATTTGTTCGTAAAATGAGCGGAACAACCGAAATTGATACTGATACAATGAATCGTACTGTTGCTAAAATGGTTGAAGAAGCATTGAAGTATAATCAGGTTGAAAGCGTTCTTGAAAGCGGTGAAGAAGAGGACTTATTCTCTCCTGAATATTTTGAAAAATTGTCTGATGTAAAAATGCCCGCAACTAAGCTTGAACTTCTTGTTAAAATGCTGCGCAAACAGATTAAGGAATATGGAAAAGTTAATCAGTTAGCTTCAAAAACTTTCCAAGAAATGCTTGAAAAAACGATTGAAGAATATAACGAAAGACGGAAACATCTTGACGCAGAAGAAGCCGGCGAAGCGCAAGAAGAAGCATCAGAAAATATTATTAAAATTGCAACGGAACAAGCGTTGAATATCTTGAAACAGATGAATGAAAATCGCGAAAGTTTCCGTAAAATCGGTTTAACATTTGAAGAGAAAGCATTTTATGATATTTTAATTGCTTTGCGTGATCAATATAATTTTGAATACGGAACTGATAGAGAAATTGATGGTGTTGTAGTCAATGATAAATGCAAAGCTCTGACAAAGAAAATTAAAGAAATAATAGATATAAAATCGTCTTTTGTTGATTGGTTGAATAATCAAAATGTCCGAAATCAACTTAAACTAGAGATAAAGATTTGTTTAGTAAAGAATGGTTATCCGCCACAATACAGCCCTGAAGTATTTAATAAAATTATGGAACAGGTGGAAAACTTTAAAGAGCATCAGGAGTAGACATGGAAAATAATGAATTTGAAGCATTAAAAAATAATGACAAATACCTTGTTGAAAGACAAAGACCAAGTGTAGCAGATGAACAGCTTTATTTAAAAGAGGTCGATTTTACTTGCCCATTGTGTGGAGCTGATTTAAGAAATCACAAACAAACAAAACAAAACAAACTATATGAAATTGCACATATTTATCCTAATAGTCCAACAAAAGAACAATATGAAAATTTGATTGATATTGAAAGATTGGGTAATAATAGTGAATCGTTTGAAAATAAAATTGCATTGTGTAAAAATTGTCATGATAATCAAGATTACCATACTAATAAAAATGATTATAAAAAACTGTTAAACATAAAAAAAGATTGTTTAATTAAAACACGACTATTAGAATCTACATTCTCAATTGGTTTAGAAAAAGAGATAGCTTATGTTGTTGAAAAAATTGTTGATATTGATGAAGAAATTATATCAGAGCTCAACGATTTTCCTGTAAAAGTAAAAAATAAGTTTTATCCCAGTGAAAGGATATTAAAAGATAAAGTATCTATTTTAATAACCCAGAATTATCCTTACGTTTTAGAGCTATTTAAAAACTTGGACGGATTTAATGACTTTAGTTTTACTTCGCTATGTTTACGAATAAAATCATGCTATGAAAAAATGAAAGTTATAACTAATGATAAAGAGTATATTTTTAATGAAATAGTCGATTGGATCTTGAAACATACAGAATCTAAATCCCAAGTAGCCTGTGAAGTTGTTGTATCATTTTTTATACAAAATTGTGAGGTGTTTGATGAAATTACCGAATAAAATTTATTCATATTCAGAAAGTACAATGTCAAAATTTACACCGATTATCGGACAGTTAGAAAATAGGGATGAATCAGTTACTTCCTTATATCAAAAAATTAAGAAAAATTTTAATGATATTGAAGATTACATAGATACATTAGATTGTTTGTTTGCATTAAACAAAATTATATTGTCAGAAAAAGAGGAGTTGCATTATGTTGTATGAGATATATTGTGAACAATTTCACCAGAAAAAAATTATATTTAATGAAGGACTTAGTGTTGTATTAGGAACGGATTGTGGGCATAACTCTATTGGTAAATCCACATTTCTTTTAATAGTAGATTTTGTATTTGGTGGGAATACATATTCAGGTGCGAAAGATATTATTAAAAATATTGGAAACCATGATATATATTTTGCTTTTAAATTTGATAATGTATTATATAAATTTTGCAGAAATAATACAAAACCAAAAGAAATTTGGGAATGTGATGATAATTACTACAAAATAAAGAGCTGCGACGTAAAGGATTTTTGCAAATGGTTAGATGAAATGTACAAAATGCAATTGCCAGATTTGACATTTAGGGATGCCATTGGAAGATATACAAGAGTATACGGAAAAGAAAATTGTGACGAAAAACGCCCACTACACTCTTTTCCAAAAGAAAAATCAGAGCAAGCTACTTATGCGCTACTTAAGTTGTTTAATGAATATTTACCAATAAAAGACGCACAAATTCAAACAGACACTATATCTAAAAAGCATAAAACATATAGCGATGCTCAAAAATTCAACCTTATTACCAAAATCACAAGAAGTGAATATAATCAGAATCTTAAAAAAATAGAACTTATAAAAAAAGAAATATGCAAAATTTCTAAAGTGATAGAAAACCAGATGATTGGAAACGATCCGTCTGTTTCAGAAGAGGCGTTGTATTATAAAAATCTTTTATCATCAGCAAGACGTTCTCAAGGAAGCTTAAAAGCAAAATATAATGTCATAAGTAATAATCAAGACTACAAATTTTCTTTAACAACTAATACGTATACAGAATTAAGTAAATATTTTCCAAATATAGAATTAAAGAATATAGAAAAAGTTGAAATTTTTCATAATAAAATTGCTGGAATTTTTAAAGAAGAGTTAATAGAAGAAAAGGATAGATTGCAGAAAGCTATTCAAGAGTATGATACAAAAATAAAATCTTATGAGGATATTTTGCGAAAACTATTAAATAATGAAGATATTCCAAAGAAAGTTTTGCAACAACATGCAAATTTATTAAGAGAATTAGATATGCTTCAAAAGCAAAATTATGCTTATTTCCAAGAAACAGAACTAAAAGAAAGCAAAAAAGAGAGTCTTGACCTGTTAAACAACTTAAAAACTAAGCAATTTTCGATTGTACAAAATAAAATTAATACAAAAATGGCATCCTTAAATGATTACATATATGATGGCATATATAATTCTCCATTGCTATATTTTACAAATAACGGTTATAATTTCCATACCCCTGATGATACCGGTACGGGTATTGCTTGTAAAGGGCTTATAATAATGGATTTAGCAATATTATCATTAACAAAATTACCAATAATAGTTCATGATTCATTGATATTAAAACAAATATACGATAATGCTATTGAAAAAATTCTTGAATTATATATTCAAGTCAATAAGCAAGTAATTATCGCTTTTGATAAACAAAATTCATATACATCTAAAACACAAAAATTACTAAATGAAAATGCTATTTTAAGATTAGCTCCCGGTGGAAAAGAACTCTTTGGTAAGTCATGGGGTTAATTCAGGACGAGTATTTTATAGTAGATTTATATAACTTAACTATATCTTGACATCGAGTGATGAATACATCACGTTAAGGGTTATTGTATGGAAAAAGCTGGATTTGGTATCATTCCTAGACCTTTTAAACAGTTGAGTATGCAATCGGATAGTTTTCACAATATCTCATGTTGTTATTGATTATTTCGTGGCAAATTAACTTAAGATTGTAAAATGTAACCTTCGTTGGTAATTAATCATTCGTGAAACGATGTAGATGCGTTAAACACAATCTTTATTGAGTACTAAAAAGGAGTTAAAGATTTAAAGGTTTTTAAATTGCATTCAAAAATCATTGCGTCGGCGTGATACGTTTTAAATATATATATTGAAATTAGAATTGCATTTTTAAGGTCGGTATAATTCCCTTTGTTAGGTATGATGTTTTTTTTGTTTGATAAATTATTTCTGCAACATCATTTATTGCTATAAACATTTGCCACATGCTTATACATATTTTCAGTAAACTTCTTGTTTCATTTTTATTATTATTTTTTAAATTTTTAAATAATATAGTTTGGTTAAATACATCTTGAGTTAAAATTTCATAATTGAAGTGCCCAATAGAATTTCTTACTGCTCTGTCAAATATATTATATACAATATTATCAAACATCTCTGTCCCATCAATACAATCTATACGAAAACCTTTTGAATCAACTGAAATATAGTCAGTTATTGTTTTTATATCTTTTTTCATAAATTTTATTCCAGGTTTCATTGTTTCAAAATTATTTCGATATTTAAGATTATTATATGCTATTAATATTGGTAACATATCAGAAAGTAATTCATAACACTTAAAATATATTGGTTCTATTTCTTCAAAACTTATTGTATTTATTGAATAAGTTTGCTCTAGCTGATTAATATCTTGAGAATAATATTTTTTACCTATTATAGGTATAAATTTATGAAAATTTTCAATTATTTGTTTGGATAGTTGAAATATATTATATTCCCATTTATCAAGCAAACCTACATTATCAAAATACTGTATAAGATTTAAAAATTCTTTTTTGTTATTTTGTATGTAATCATCAATTTCTTTAAATATAAGATTCGCTATAGCTATAGCTTTAGCTTGTTCTTTGTTTATAATTTCATAAAATTGCCGGTTGACAAAGTGTATCGCACGATACAAGTCTACCTCGTTGTTTAATGGATATATGTCTTTTGGTAGATAAGATAATTCATTTTTTAAATAATTATCCTGTTTTAAAAAATGTAATTGGTTACAAATAATAAAATGATTTTGTTGTTTTAAAATATAGTCAAGACTATTTATTATATATTGCTTAAATTCATTATATTTATCAAATCCCATTAAACTAGTTGCATGAATGAATGGAGACATACTTGAATATATTTCATCATTGGATGTAATTGATATTAATTTTGGGCATAAAAGCTCTCCCGATACAGAAAGCAAGAAATTTGGGTTTTGTACTTCATTAATAATTTTGCCTCTGCACATATTTAATGTAATATTAGGAGCATTAAAGGATGCTTCACCATATAAAGATATTTTACAATTTCCACAATTAAATCTTATTGGATGCCAGGCCAAAAATCCTGCTTGTATTCTTAATACTGTCACTTTTCTACATACAGGACACTCAATATAATACCTCTGAATCATACTTAAAAATTCTCCAATTGTTAATAGTCTGTTAAACTTTGAACATTATTACTTATTAGCTAAGTTAATAAATAATTATATAATTTACAACAACAGACAATTTTCTATACTAGTATACCAATTAATAATATTAAAGATACCTTTATACGTCAATTCTCCAGGTAGCTAATTTATTTTAATTGTCTATTTATCTATGAAACAAACTATTCTTCGGATTTTAGAAGTTCTCTGTGTTGAGAGTATTTGTGCCATTTTTAGATACAGTCACTGTAACATGTGACAGTGGCACGTTGGGTAAAAACAAGATATCCGAGTATTGGAGTCGTAATAGGTTTAGCAATTTGTCGTTTTGCCTGTGATGGATTTTTAAGGTATTCATTAGTGAATATATTTCTACTGTGTAACTTGTTGTTTTTATCGATATCATTAATTTTATCCATAATTTCTCGAGTAAAATCAACTAAATTTTGGTTAAAAAGTTTTTAGTGTTATTTTAATTCAAATTTCTTTTTATTCTAATAAAATTCATCCTTTCGATAAAATAAAATCCTACAAAATAGATTGAGTTTGCGATTACGATTACAGTAAGTGGTTGATTTTTATAAACATACATCTACTCTTATTTACATTTTGAATTAATAATTCCAAAGTACGGATTGTATTTTATATAACCTTCAAAAAATGCGTATTTCATAATACTCCCAAGCAATGTTACTCCATTACTTGCTGTCTTAGGTTTATATTTTGATTTCATCAAGTTCATAAAATTAATGATCATCTCGTAAGTTATTTCATCTATATATTTTTCATCAAAATATGGTAGAATATTATATTTAAGTTGGTAACGGTAACCTTTGTATGTTGAATATGTTAAATCTCTATTATTTAAATAATACAAAGCCATATCTTTAAATAAAATTTTTTTGCTTTTATATATTTTAGGTTTTTTAATAAAATCAAAAGTCTTTTGTTGGTTTGATTCTTTATATTTATACAAACCTTGTTCAAAAACTATTTTATTACTGTTCAAAAGGTGTTCAAGTTCTTTTTCACAATCACACTCTGCAATCATATTAATTTCGTCAAGTGTAAATTCTTTTAGGTGTTTTGCAAGTTTTTCTATGTTCAAATTATATCCTCCACTATTTCTTTAGTTATCTCGGTCAAATTATTCTCTTTAGCAATTATTTCTAGTTTGTTTATTAGTTGCACAATTTGTCGAAATCTATTGAATTTTTTGTGTATATATTCGATAGAATCAGTTGTAAATTTAATTTCTGCTAATTGATTTATTATTTGAGCAATATCATTTACCACAAAAGTTTCAAATTTCACAATTTCTGAAAACCTATCAAAAAGATGTTTGTATCGCTCGAGTTTTTTATGTGCCAATCCCATACCTACAAAGATTATTGGACAATCAGTTTTATCATGAATATCTCTCAGAATTTCTATCGTTTTCAAGTTATTCATCAAGTAATCTATTTCATCGACAATAATCAGTTGAGTTTTTTGTTTTAATTTTTGTACTATCAAATTAAAATTATCTGACGTCAAATATCTTGGAATTTCGTCCATTTCTTTTGCAATTTCTTCTAATAGCCACCGACCAGTCATAAGATTTGTCGCTCTCAAATATATCGCATCATATTTACAAGCCAACCACAATGCCGTTTGAGATTTGCCCAACCCTGGTTCGCCATATATTAATCCCATCTTAGGTATATTCTTTGGCTTATTTAAAAGATTTTCAACAAGTCCAATAAAGTTTTTGACGTTTTGAGTCTTTATAAAATTAAGTTTCATTTGTCCCTTTCTTGGTTGCTCGCATTAAACGGGTCTACGATTGAATGTTTCATAAATTTTATTTATTCACATTCAAGTCTTCGCCCTCTGCTCGCAATCCGCTTCATAAAGCAGTTTATACTCCTTAGTTTGTTTAAATTCTGTTATCCATTTATCATTAGGATTAGTCTTTATTAAATACTCATATTTTTCTGAATTATTCTTGAATATTTTTTGAACACCTTTTGAACGTACTTTGAACTCTGTTTGAACAGGTATTGAATTTTCTTCAATTATTTTGGTTTCTAAAAATTTTGTTTCATCGTTTGAAAGATATGTCTTTACTGCATTTATAGTTTTCTTATGTAACTTTCTTTGTTTAACAATTTTCTGTTTGTAATCTTCAAAATCAGTAACCGTTCCCAACAATTTTGCCATTGGATGAGTTTCTGTAACTCTTTGTGCCGTACATAAATATTCACCTTTTGTTGTATAAACCTTGATGCTTGTTAAATCAAAGAGGTTGTATTTAATTAGAACCTTACTTTTAAAGCCATATAATCTTTCATCAAAATAATCACAGTTTAAAAATCTGATTCCATTTCTTTGAATTGTTTTAACTTCAATTGCAAGCATTAAATCATCTAGTAAATTAATATCTACATTTTGTCGCTTTCTACTTTCTAAAACTTCTGCTATTGTTTTATTTGGTGAGTTTGGACAAGGTTGAGAATTTTTGAAATTCAACCACATATCTATCATTTTTATTGTTT
>ERZ808278.669-NODE-669-length-19826-cov-3.382631_pt1 | contig 19826 bp, 12 predicted proteins | sample MGYA00521239_ERZ808278 | MGnify/ENA primary metagenome ERZ808278 (study PRJEB31516, sample SAMN03275600) | gut metagenome | biome: mammalia-associated habitat; material: feces | host: Papio cynocephalus | place: Kenya | collected 2012-07-17 ... | reverse complement strand
AACAGAAACGAAGTAGCTGAAAATCTCAAATGGAAACTCACGGATATTTTTAAAGACCAAAAAGAATTCGACGATTTGCTCGAAGACGTTTCAAAGAAAGTCGATTTTTCTTCTTACGAGGGAAAACTTTCGGACGAAAAGGTTTTGCTTAAATGTCTTAAAGAGATGGACGAAGTGGAAGCGGTTCTCGAAAAACTCGACGTTTACGCTTATATGAAAAAGGACCTCGACGCGAGAGATTCCGAGTCCAACGCGCTTTTGACGAAAGTCGAAAACGTAATTATAACTTATAGTTCGAGCATTTCTTTTATGACGCCCGAAATAACGTCGCTTCCCGATGAAAAACTCGAAGCGATAATCGCAAATCCCGATTTCAAAGATTACGATTATATGCTTAAAACACTTTTGAAAGGCAAGAAGCACGTTCTTTCCAAGGAAAGCGAAAACGTTCTCGCTATGGGCGGACAGGTTTTCGGAGCTTTCCACGATATTTTCGGAATGATTGACAACGCCGATTTGCCGTTCCCGACGATTGACGTAAACGGCGAAAAGGTGAAGGTTACCCACGGAGTTTACGGCTTGTTGCTTCAAAATAAGGATAGAGACGTGAGAGAAAGAGCGTTCAAGGCTTATTACAACGCTTTCATTTCGCTCATCAACACCATTTCTGCAACCTACATCGGAAACGTAAATAAGGACGTTTTCCTTGCAAGGGTAAGAAAATACGACGGTTGCCTTGCCAAGGCTCTCGACAACGAGGACGTATCTCCCGTCGTTTACCAAAACCTTCTGGATAGCGTGAACGAGGGATTCCCCCTTATGCACAGATATATTAAGGACCGCAAAGACGTTCTCGGTTACGACGAAATGCATATGTGGGATATTTACACGCCGCTCGTTGAAAACGACGACCTCAAACTTTCTTACGAGGACGCTTTCAAACTCGTTAAAAAAGGACTTGCGCCTCTCGGCGAGGATTACGGCAAACTTCTTCAAACCGCACACGACAACGGCTGGATTGACGTTGAAGAAACGGAAGGAAAGAGAAGCGGAGCGTATAGCATAAGCGTTTACGCAATGCCTCACCCGTACGTTCTTCTCAATTATCAGCCTACGATTCACGATATATTTACTATCGCGCACGAACTCGGTCACTCGATGCACTCGTATAAATCCGAGGCGGCTCAACCCAAGGCCAAAGCCGAATATAAGATTTTCGTTGCGGAAGTCGCAAGCACGGTAAACGAAGTTTTGCTTCTTAAATATCTGCTTAAAAACACCGACAACAAAGAGCTTAAAAAATATCTTTGTTCTTACTATATGGATATGATTCGCACCACGCTTTTCCGTCAGACGATGTTTGCCGAATTCGAGTATATCGCTCACGACGCCTGCGAAAAGGGAGTTCCTCTCACGAAGGATTTCTTAAACGAAAAATATCTCGAACTCAACAAAAAATATTATGGCGACGCAATCGTTTCCGACGATGAAATCGCATACGAATGGGCGAGAATACCGCATTTTTACAACTCGTTTTACGTTTACAAATACGCAACGGGTATAATAAGCGCGATTTCGATTGCGGAAAGAATTTACAGCGAAGGTGAAAAAGCCGTTCAGGATTATTTCAAATTCCTTTCTTCCGGCGGTTCGGACAGCCCCGTAGAGCTTCTTAAACTTGCGGGCGTAGACCTCACGAAGAAAGACGCGTTCAAGGCGGCTATGAAGTCGTTTGAAAACACGCTCGCCGAATTTGAAAGTTTGTAAAACTCGTAATATTAAATTAAAAACAGTCAAGGAAAGGGTAAGTTATGGCGCAAATGAAAACCAACGCTATGCCGTATAATCTCGAAGCGGAGCAATCCGTCCTCGGTTCTATACTCATAGATATGGAATTACAATACGAAATCATCTCCAAGCTTAAAGAGGAGGATTTTTATCTCGAATCTCATAAGCTTATATTTTCGGCAATGTATCAAATATCTTCGGTGAACACTCCGGTAGACCTCGTAACGTTGTCGGACGTAATGGAGAAAAACGCCACGCTCGAAAAAGCGGGCGGAATGGATTATCTCACTTCGCTTGCGAGAACTACGCCCTCCGCCGCGAATTATAACTATTATCTCGATATAGTTAAGCGCGACAGCACGTTAAGAAAACTCATCAGGAGCGCGGATAAAATTTCGGACGACGCGAGAAACTCAAACGATTATCGCAAGTCCGTTGGTTTTGCCGAAAAATGTATTTACGATATTTCCGAGCAACTCGACACGAGTTCGCTCACCAATATCAACGGCTCGTTTAACAAAATTCTCGATAAATTCGAGAATATTCAAAAGAATAAAGACTATTTCCAGGGTTTGAAAACGGGCTTTACCGAGCTCGATAAGCTCACCAACGGCTTGCATACGGGCAATTTGATTATTCTTGCCGCAAGGCCGTCTATCGGTAAAACCACGCTCGCTATGAACATCGTCGAAAACATCGCCATAAAGGAAAAGGCGGTTTGCGCCGTCTTCGCTCTCGAAATGACGAAGGAAGAACTTGCGCAAAGAATGATGTGTTCGGTTGCCAACGTTTCAAATCAGAGCGCGCTTAAAGGCAAACTCGAAGACGAGGACTGGCAAAAATTATGGCAGGCTCAAAAAATACTCAACGACACCAAGATTTTCGTCGACGATACGTCGATGACCACCTGCGCCGAAATTCTCTCGAAATGCAGGAGGTTGAAGAGTCGCGAGGGGAGTTTGGGGCTTGTCGTCGTCGACCATATTCAGCTTATGAACGCCATAAAGCAAAGCGACAGCCGTCAACAGGAAATAACCGAAATTTCAAGAGGTCTTAAAATGATTTCCAAGGAACTCGACGTTCCGGTTATCGCGCTTTCGCAGCTCTCCCGTCTCGTAACGGGAAGAAAGGGACAAAAGCCCGTATTGTCGGACTTGCGTGAATCGGGCGCAATCGAGCAGGACGCGGATATAGTTATGTTCATTCACAGGCCCGACCTTGCCGCCGAGGAAAAGGAAATCGAGCAAGGAAAGGTTAAAAAGAACGTCGCGCAGATAATCATTGCAAAAAACAGAGCAGGCGAGTGCAGGGATTTCGATTTGCTCTTCAAGGGCGAAAATTCCAAGTTTATCAATCCGCCCGCAAACTATATAAACGATATTCAAATTCCCGCGGAGAGAGGAAAAAAGCGCGATTTTGAAAGGATTTCGGACGGCGACGTTCCGCCTGTTTCCGATGACGACGCTCCGCTTTCCGGCGACGAGTTCGGGGAAGTGTTCTGATATGTACGAAACGATAATAAGCAAAGTGAACGAGGAATCGCTTAACAAAGCGAGAGAATATATTTTAAACGGCGAACTCGTCGGTTTCCCGACGGAGACCGTTTACGGGCTCGGCGCGATTGCTTATAGCGACGAAGCAGTAAAAAAAATATTTGAAGCAAAAGGCAGGCCGCAGGATAATCCTTTAATCGTTCACGTTCATAAGGATTACGACGTAGATAAGCTCGTTTACGTCGATTACGATTACGTTTACAAATTGAGAGAAGCTTTTCTTCCCGGGCCGCTCACGATGGTTTACAGGAGCAAGGGAATGATAAGCCCCGTCGCAACGTGCGGGCTCGATACGGTGGGCATAAGAATCCCGTCAAGCGAAGCCGCGCAAAGGTTTTTGCGGGCGGTAAACGTACCCGTCGCCGCGCCTTCCGCCAACGTGTCGAAGCACACCAGCCCCGTAACGGCAATGCACGTTTACGAGGATTTAAAAGGTAAAATTCCGCTTATTCTCGACGGCGGCAAATGTACGGGGGGAATAGAAAGCACGGTTTTAGACGTAACTACGGATACGCCGATAATTTTGAGAAGCGGACTCGTTACGGCGGATATGATAAAATCGGTCGTTGGTAAGTGCGGATATTCGCAAAACAAACCGACCGATAAAATTCGCGCTCCCGGAATGAAATATCGTCATTATTGCCCTAAATGCGAAACGGCGTTGTTTAAACGGAATCAGGTTGCGCTTGCTCAAAAGTTATACGACGAAGTAAAAGCAAAAGGTCAGCGTCCGTATTTTATGTGCGACGACGCTATGCTTTCCGAAATTCACGGAAACGTTTTAAGGCTCGGTTCGACCGCAGAGGAGATAGCTTCCAACCTTTACGATAAGCTTCACGAAAGCGAAGGCCTTGCGGATATGCTTATCGCGTTCGAGGTTGAAACGGGCAGCGACGTGGACGTGGGGATTATGAACAGGCTTTCCAAAGCTTGTAAAAAATACGAATAAAACAACCGCCAACCGAAACGATAAATCTCACACGGCTACGGTTATAGGATTTTACGTCGGACGGAAATCGTTCGGCAAAAGGAGATAAAATGAAAATTGCAATCGGTTGCGACCACGCGGGAATATATCTTAAACCCGCTCTCATCGCTTATCTTGAAAAAAACGGCTATGAATTCACCGATTTCGGAACCTACACCGCGGAATCGTGCAATTACGCCGATTACGGCGCAAAGGTTGCCGAAGCGGTTGCTTTCGGCGGTTACGACAGGGGTATTCTTATTTGCGGAACGGGCATAGGAATGTCGATAGTCGCAAACAAAGTTCCCGGGATAAGATGCGCTCATTGTCACGACAGTTTCTCGGCGCGCGCAACGCGTATGCACAACGACGCAAACGTTATCGCTTTCGGCGAAAGAGTTATCGGTTCGGGCGTTATGATAGATATTGTAGAAGCGTTTCTTACCACGGAGTTCGAGGGCGGCAGACATCTTGCAAGAATCGCCAAAATCGACGAGATAGAGAAAAAATATTCAAAATAAATCGCGCGCAAGCGTTATTGACAGAGGTAAAATATGAACAATAAAGTAAAAAAAGCCGTAATTCCCGTTGCCGGCTACGGCACGAGATTTCTTCCCTTTACGAAGGCCGTTCCCAAGCCTATGCTTCCCATTCTTAACAAGCCTACGTTGCAGATTATTTCGGAAGAGGTTGTAAACAGCGGAATAACCGACATTCTTTTTATCGTCGGCTACAAAAAGGAGATTCTCGAAAGCCATTTCAACGCCGCGCCGGAACTCGAAGATATGTTAAGAAAAAAGGGTAAGGACGAATTTCTTAAAGAGGTTCTTTATCCCGAACGTATGGCTAATTTTACTTACGTTATTCAGGAAGTGCAAAACGGAACGGCAAGCGCGGTGAATCTTGCGAAAGATTTCGTCGGTAACGAGCCTTTCGCCGTGCTTTTCGGCGACGACGTTATGTATAACGAAACTCGGCCGGTTATCGGTCAGCTTATCGACGTTTACGAAAAATACGGCAAAACCGTACTCGGTTGCAAAAGGGTGAGTATGGACGTCATATCGAAATACGCCGCGGTAGAATACGATAAAGAACTCGAAAAAGACGTTTTCAATATGGTAAAAGTCACCGAGAAGCCGAAAAAAGAAGAGGCGAAGAGCAATCTCGCCCCGCTTGGCAGATACGTTTGTTCGCCCGAAATTTTCAATATAATCGATAATTTAAAACCGGGCGCGAACGACGAATATCAATTCACCGACGCTCTCGATTTGATTTCGAGAAGCGAAGGCGCGCTCGCTTACGTTTTCGACGGAACGAGATACGATATGGGCGACAGATTCGGCTATTTAAAGGCGAATATCGAATACGGGCTTCGCGACGCGGAGCTTAAAGACAAACTCAAAGATTATCTTAAAGAACTCATAGCCGAATAACCGTTCGGCGCGGCAGGAAATATGAACGAATTCAAATGCACGCAAGGCGTTGTTTACGCAATAAAGAACGCCCAGGTGGTTTCAAGAAAATATAAACTGAATTACGTCGGAACGGAAGAGATTTTATACGGCTTGCTGTGTTTGCCGAAGTGCGGCTCGTGCAAGGCGTTGAACGACCACGGAGTGAATAAGGATAATTACTTTGAAATTCTCAAAGAAACGTTCCGTTATAACGACGCCACGGGCGGATTTACGCCCAAGGCGAAAGCCGTCGTCAATAAGGACGCGGAATATTTAGCCGACGTTTCCAAAACGAAATATATTTCCACCGAGCATATTTTGCTTGCGATACTCAACAAGCGCGATTGCGTTGCTATGAGTATTCTTCGTAAAATGGGCGTTGATTTTCCGTCGCTTACAAAAGAACTCGAAGATAAAATTTTCAGGCGCGACGAAAAAACGGAAAGCGTCGGAAACGGCGAAGAGCAAAACGGCGAAGACGATAACGACGAGAGAGGCGAAAAAACCGACGAAGCCGTTTCTTTAAAGGACGACGAGAACAATCCGCTTTCCAAATTCGGTTATGATTTAACCGAAAAAGCAAAGGACGGTAAGCTCGACCCGGTTATAGGAAGAGAAAAGGAAATCAACCAGATAATACAATCTCTTTCGAGAAGGACGAAGAACAGCCCCGTTTTAATCGGTGAACCTGGGGTTGGAAAAAGTGCGGTTGTGGAAGGGCTTGCCCTTGAAATTGCTTCGGGAACTGTTCCGGACGTTTTGAGAAATAAAACGATTTTCTCGCTTAACGTTTCGGGTTTGCTCGCCGGCGCAAAATACCGCGGAGAACTCGAAGAAAGATTTAAAAACGCTATCGATTACGTCGTTTCAAAAGGAGATATAATCCTTTTTATCGATGAAATTCACAATATAATGGGTGCGGGAAGCACGGGCGACAGCAGTCTGGATATTGCGGAAATGTTAAAGCCGATGCTTGCGCGCGGCGAATTGCAGACGATAGGCGCAACGACGATAGACGAATACAGGACTTATATAGAAAAAGACCCTGCCGTGGAAAGAAGATTTCAACCGATTATGATTGAAGCTCCGAGCGTGGAAAATTCGATTATAATATTGCAGGGATTAAAGGATAAATACGAAGCGCATCACAACGTGGAAATAACCGACGAGGCGATAAAAGCCGCAGTTACGCTTTCGGATAGATATATTACGGACAGAAATCTTCCCGATAAGGCTATCGACCTTATCGACGAAGCCGCCGCAAAAGCGCGATTGAAATATTGTTTCACGCCGAAAGAGTATTCCGAAAAAACCGCGCAGCTTAGAAAAGCCGAAAACGAACTCGACTACGTTTTGTCGATGGGCGAGGATTATGCGGACGAAAAGAGGCAACTGCTCGAAAAAATCGACGCGCTTCGCGACGAAATTTATAAAATCAACGAAAGGGCGTTGGACGCGAGAAGCAACTCCACGCCTAAAATTACCGGTAACGACGTTGCCGAGGTTATCGCCGAATGGACGAAAATCCCCGTAACTCGCATAACTGCGGGCGAAACGGATAAGCTTAACAATCTCGAAAACGAACTTCACGAAAGGGTTATCGGTCAAGATATTGCTGTAAACGCTGTTTCGAGGGCGATAAAACGCGCGAGAACCTGCATAAAAGACCCGAACAGGCCGATAGGCTCGTTTATCTTCGTCGGACCTACGGGCGTTGGCAAAACCGAACTTTCAAAAGCTCTTGCCGACGTCGTTTTCGGCGACAAAAACAGCTTGATAAAGATTGATATGAGCGAATATATGGAGAAAAACGCCGTTTCCAAGCTCATAGGCGCACCCCCGGGGTACGTCGGCTACGAGGACGCCGGAATTCTTACCGATAAGGTTAGAAGAAAGCCGTATTCCGTGGTTTTGTTCGACGAAATAGAAAAGGCAGATTCCGAAATTTTCAATCTTATGCTTCAAATTCTCGATGAGGGAAGGCTTACGGACAGTAAGGGCAAAACGGTTGATTTTCGCAATACGATAATTATTCTCACGTCTAACGTGGGCGCGGCTATCGCAACGCAAAAACCGACTTTCGGTTTTACTTCGGAGGCGGATAGAGAACGCGAAACGAAAGATAGAATTTCCGAAGCGTTAAAGAAAAAGTTCAGCCCCGAGTTTTTAAACAGGCTCGACGATATAATAGTTTTCCACAGTTTATCGAGAGAGGATTGCGGAAAGGTGGTAGACGTTTTGCTCGAAAAGCTCATTAAAAGGCTTGCCGATAACGGTATTAAACTTAAAGTTGCGGGAAGCGCGGCGGACGTGATTATCGCAAGAGGTTATAACGAGGTTTACGGAGCAAGGCCTTTGAAACGAGCCATTACGACTTTAATCGAAGATACGTTGACGGACGCTCTTATCGACGGAAGAATAAAAAGCGGCGACGATATTTTGGTTTACGCCGAAAACGGTAAAATAGGATTTGTAAAAACGAGGTGAGCGGAGTGGAAGTAGGCGTTTCTACGGCGAGTTTATTTTTACGGCAATATAACGAAGATTCGCTTGTTACTTTGAATAATTTGAACGCTAAAACGTGCGAGGTTTTCCTTGAAAGTTTTTCGGAATACACCGAAGAATACGGCAAGCTTTTGCTTTCGAGAAAGGGAAATTTAAACGTACATTCCGTTCACGTTATAACTATGAATTTTGAAACGGAACTGTTTTCGGTTAATCCGAGAGGTTATCGCGACGCTAACCGTTGGTTCGAGCAGGTTCTCAAAACCGGCGAACTTCTCGGCGCAAAGTATTATACGATGCACGGCAGAGCGAGAATAAAATCCGATTCGGATTACGACAATTACGAAAAGGCGGGCAAACGCCTTGCCGAACTTTGCGAAACGGCGGAGAAGTACGGAATAGCGATTTGTCTTGAAAACGTAGTCTGGTCGCTGTGCAGTTATCCCGATTTTTATAAAAGGGTAAAGGAATACGCACCGAAACTTTTGGCAACGTTGGATATTAAGCAGGCGCGCAGGTCGGGTTTCGACTATAAGGATTATATCGCCGCAATGGGCGAAAAAATTAAAACCGTACATATTTCGGACGTTGACGAAAACGGTAAAATCAAGCTCCCCGGTTACGGAATATTCGATTTCGAGGAACTTTTCAAACGATTGAAGGACGTCGGCTTCGACGGCGACGCTTTAATCGAAGTTTATAAAAACGATTACGACGAGGTTGAAGAAATTAAACGCAGCCTCGAAAAAATGCGAGAAATCGCTTATAAAATTTTTTAAATCTTTAAGGAGAAAAACAATGGCTAAAAGGTATCAGAATAAAGATTGGAAAAGAGCAATGACTTTAAGGCTCGATTATAACAATATGATGAAAGAGTTTATCGACGAAGAGGGGATTACGAAAGAAGAGATAAACGGATACAGAATGGCTGCCGATAAGGCCGTTTTGAAACTTGAAAACGAAAAGGGCAAAGGCTGGCTTGGCTGGATGGATTTGCCGCTTCATCAAAGAGAGGTCGTTGCGGATATAAACAAAACCGCAAAGCAAATCAGAAAAACCGCGAAATATTTCGTCGTGCTCGGCATCGGCGGCAGCGCGTTAGGCCCGATTGCCGTTTTTCAGGCGTTGTGCCACCTTCATTATAACGACCTTCCGTCAAAGGAGAGAAAAGCTCCAAAATTTTACGTCGAGGATAATATCGACCCTGAAAGAATGGCGGCTCTTTTCGACGTTATCGACGTTGAGAAAACCGTTTTCAACGTTATAACGAAGAGCGGTTCGACTTCGGAAACGATGTCGCAATATCTTATTATTTACGATATGTTGAAGTCGAAGCTCGGCGATAAGGTTAAAGACCACGTTATCGCAACGACGTCCGAAAACTCGGGCAATCTTATTAAAATCGCCAAAGCCGAGGGTTATAAAACTTATTATATTCCGGACGGAGTCGGCGGAAGATTTTCCGAACTTTCTCCGGTGGGGCTTCTTCCCGCTGCGGTTACGGGCGTCGATATAGGCGAATTGCTTGCCGGAGCGGCTTATATGAGCAGAATATCTATGAATAAAAATATTCATAAAAACCCCGCTCTTATGAACGCTATTTTGCAGGATATAGCGATGAAAAGAGGCAAAAATATTTCCGTAATGATGCCTTATGCGGACGGACTTAAATATTTTGCCGATTGGTATTGCCAGATTTGGGCGGAGTCTCTCGGCAAAGAAGTGGATAACGACGGCGTCAGAGTAAACGCCGGGCAAACTCCCGTTAAGTCGCTCGGCGTCACCGACCAGCATAGTCAGGTTCAGCTTTACGCCGAAGGACCTTACGATAAGGTCGTAACTTTCCTTGCCGTGAACAAATACAGAAAGGAAACGGCAATTCCGGAAGGCTGCGAAGATATTCCGGACGTACATTTCCTTTGCGGGCATACGATGAACGAACTTATCGAAGCCGAAAGAAGAGCTACCGAATACGCGCTCACCGTGAAGAAGAGAATGAATCACACGATAATTCTTCCGGAAATAAACGCTTTCACGATAGGCGAACTTATTTACTATTTTGAAATGCAAACCGCTTTCGAGGGCGAATTTCTTAACGTCAACACTTACAATCAACCGGGTGTTGAAAACGGCAAAAACGCAACCTACGCGCTTCTCGGCAGAAAGGGTTACGAATCAAAGAAAATCGAGCTTGACAGAGCGCCCGAAAAGAAAGAGAATTACGTTATTTAATGTCAGGAGAATCGAATGCCAAAGAAGGTCGATTTAGCAAAATATTTATTCCATCAGGGAACGAATTATAAATCTTACGAGTATCTCGGTTCGCATTTTGCCACGCGCAGCGGGAAAAAGGGCGTTATATTCCGTGTTTGGGCGCCAAACGCAAAAACGGTATCCGTCGTCGGCGATTTCAACGATTGGAACGATACCGAAACCCCTATGGTTTGTGACGACGGCGTTTGGGAAGCGTTCGTCGAAGGGTTAAAGGTTTACGATAACTACAAATATTGCGTCGTTTCCGAAAAAGGCAAAGTTTTAAAAGCCGACCCTTACGCTTATCATTATGAAACCACGCCCGAAACTGCGTCGAAAATTTACGACGTAGAAGGGTATAAGTGGAAAGACGGCGCGTATTTCGAGAGAAGAAAAAATATAAACACGCATTCGCTCCCGATGAATATTTACGAGGCGAATCTTCTTTCCTTCAAGAGGAAACCTAACGGCGATTATTATTCTTATACGGAACTTATTGACGACCTCGTGCCGTACGTTAAGGCTCACGGTTACAATTATATCGAAATGATGCCATTAACCGAATATCCGTTCGACGGTTCGTGGGGGTATCAGACGACGGGGTACTTTGCCGTAACTTCGAGGCTCGGAACGCCTAAGGATTTTATGGCTCTCGTCGACGCTTTTCACAAAGAGAATATAGGCGTTATTCTCGATTGGGTTCCCGCTCATTTTCCGAAAGACGAGTTCGGGTTGTACGAATTCGACGGCGCGCCTTTGTACGAAAACAAAGGATGGGACAGAATCGAACATAAAGGCTGGGGGACGAGAAGATTCGATTACGGCAGAACGGAGGTTCAATCGTTCCTCGTTTCGTCGGCTTGCTTCTTTTTTGAAAAATATCATATCGACGGGATAAGAGTGGACGCCGTAGCTTCGATGCTTTATCTCGATTACGATAAAAAACCCGGTGAGTGGCTTCCGAATCAATACGGCGACAACAAAAATCTTGAAGCGATTGCTTTTATTAAAAAACTGAACGAGGCCGTTCACGAGTCGTTCCCTCACGCGGTTATGATTGCGGAGGAATCCACGGCTTATCCTTACGTCACTCGTCCCGTTAAAGACGGCGGTCTGGGGTTCGATTATAAATGGAATATGGGTTGGATGAACGACGTTTTGTCTTACGTCAAAATCGACCCGCTGTTCAGAAAATACGAGCATAATAAGCTGAATTTTTCGATGATGTACGCTTTTTCCGAACATTATATTTTGCCTATTTCCCACGATGAGGTTGTGCACGGCAAATGTTCGCTTTTAAATAAGCAATTCGGAAGTTACGACGACAAGTTTGCCGGCGACAGGGCGTTTATGGGATATATGATTGCGCACCCCGGGAAAAAGTTGATGTTTATGGGCGCGGAATTCGGGCAGTTTAAGGAATGGGATTATAAAGAAGGACTTGAATTCTTCCTTAAAGATTACGAAAAACACGCTAAACTGGACAAGTTCTTCACCGATTTAAATAAGTTTTATCTTTCCGAGCCCGCGCTTTACGGCGACGACGACGGTTGGAACGGTTTTGAGTGGCTTGCCGCGGACGACAGGGATTTGAACGCTTTGGCGTTCGTGAGAAAATACGGCGAAGAGAGCGTCGTTGCGATTATAAATTTCAGCGGCGCGGATTTGAAATACAGGATAGGCATTGAAGAAGGGCGTTATAAAGTCGTCTTCAATTCCGATAAAACGATTTACGGCGGCGACGGAAAAAGCGGAAAACGCGTTTACAAGTCCGAAAAAAAGGAATGGAACGGTAAGCCCGATTCCGTTGAAGTCGAAATATCGAGGTTATCCTTTTTATATTTAAAAAAAGAAAATAAATTTTAGGACTCAGGAGGGAAAAATGATAAGTAAAAAAGAATGCGTGGCTATGCTTCTTGCCGGAGGGCAGGGCAGCAGGTTATTCGCATTGACAAACAAAATCGCAAAGCCGGCGGTAACGTTCGGCGGTAAGTATAGAATAATAGACTTTCCGCTTTCAAACTGCGTTAATTCTGGGATAGATACGGTCGGCGTTTTAACCCAATATCAGCCGCTTGTTTTAAACGATTATATCGGCAACGGCGAGCCGTGGGATTTGGACCGTTCAAACGGCGGAGCGCATATTCTTTCGCCTTATCAGGCAAAACACGGCTCGGAGTGGTTCAAGGGTACGGCAAACGCAATTTATCAGAATATTCCTTTTGTAAAAAGGTATAATCCGGATTACGTTCTCGTCCTTTCCGGAGATCATATTTACAAAATGGATTATGCGGATATGCTCAAAAGACATAAGGCTACGGGTGCGGCTTGCACGATTGCGGCAATAAAAGTTCCGCTTTCCGAGGCTTCCAGATTCGGGATTTTAAACGTCGACGAAAACGGCGTGATTTACCAGTTCGAGGAAAAGCCGAAGCAGCCCAAAAGCGACCTTGCTTCTATGGGTATATATATCTTTTCCGCGGAGAAAATGTATAAGTATCTCGAAGATGACGAGGCCGACGAATCGAGTTCAAACGACTTCGGGAAGAACGTTCTTCCGAAGATGCTTAACGCCGGCGAAAAAATGGTTTCTTACACGTTCAACGGTTATTGGAAGGACGTCGGAACGATAAATTCGTTGTATGAATCGAATATGGATTTGTTGGGCGACGCACCAAAATTCGATATTTCCGACCCGTCTTGGAGAATCAGGTCGAGAAACCCGATTGCTCCGCCGCAGTATATAGGCGAGGGTGCGCGCGTAGTCAATTCTATGGTCGTTTCCGGTTGCGAAATCGAGGGAACGGTTGAAAACAGTATCCTTTCGCACGACGTGAAAATTGCCAAAGGCGCGGTTGTTAAGAATTCGATTATTTACGCTTCTTCCGAAATCGGCGAGAATGCGGTTATCGAACACGCTATTATCGACGAAAACGTTAAAATAGGCAAGGGCGCGAAAATCGGAGCATCACCGCGCGGTGAAGGGCTTTCGATTGCGGTTCTCGGCAGAGATATAACCGTTTCGGATAATGCGGTTGTGGAAGCCGGAAAAATCGTAGACGAAAACGTATAAGGAGGGAGAAAATGAGTACGCTCGGTTTAATATTTTCAAATATACACGATAATAACGTTCCGGAGCTTACGGCGAAGAGAACGGTTGCGTCGATTCCGTTTTGCGGAAGATACCGTCTAGTGGATTTCGCTCTTTCAAATATGGTCAACTCCGACATAACGAAGGTGGGAATAATCACGAAAAGCAATTTCCAGTCGCTTATGGACCATATCGGAAGCGGAAAGGACTGGGACCTTGCCCGTCACGTCGGCGGATTGTATATTCTTCCGCCGTTCGGCGTAACGGAAAGCAGTATGCTTTATTCAACGCGTCTCGAAGCTTTGAAGAGCGTTACGGGATTTTTGGCTAAATCTCACGAAGAATACGTCGTTATGAGCGATTCGGATATGGTTTGCGCGGTTGATTTTAAACCGATAATAGCGGAGCATATCGCAAAAGGCTCGGATATGACGCTCGTTTACGTTAAAAAGAACAGGAACGAAGTGGGAGGAAGAGAAAACGTTTTTCTCGAACTCGACGACGATAAAAACGTTAAGGAAATAGTCTTCGATTCTCAAAACGAAGAAGTAAACGTTTTCACGAATATGATTGTGGTTTCGAGAACGCTTCTTACGAGTTTACTTGCGGACGCGTTATCGCACGGGGCAACCTCGTTTGTTAAGGACGTTATCGCAAGCCAGCTTCCTTACGGGAGAATCAGAGCATACGAACATAAAGGGTATTACGAAGAGATAACCTCTTTGCAAAAATATTACGACGAAAACCTTAAATTCCTCGAAAAAAGCAAGAGGGAAGAGGTTTTCAGAAAAGCCAACGTTTACACGAAGGTAAAAGATTCCACGCCCACGAGATACGGCGAAAACGCCGTAGTCAACAATTCGCTCGTTGCGGACGGTTGTAAAATCGAGGGTGAGGTTTATAACAGCGTAATTTTCAGAGGCGTAACCGTAGGGCGCGGCGCAGTGGTTAAAAATTGTATTCTTATGCAAAACACCACCGTGGGCGAACAGGTTTCTATGAACTGCCTTATAACCGATAAAAACGTTTATATCAAGGATAGAAGAACGCTTTCGGGCAGTGAAAATCACCCGTTCTACATATCGAAAGGAACGGTTATTTAAGTTAAAAGGAGCAAATATGGCGAAAACAACGATTAAAGACGCGGAAGATAAAAAAGTAGTTAAGGAAAAAACGAAACCGTTAACCGAGAAAAAGGCGCAGGTTAAACCGCAGGCAAAGGCCGTATCCGAAGATAAAAAGGGAGCGACGAAAAAGCAGCCCGTCAAAAAACAGGTTTCGGAGGAGAAAGCTTCAAAAAAAGTCAAAATCGTTCCCGAAATCGAGAAAGGTGACGTTGAAATAAAGGTAACCCCCGCTAATTCCGTTCTTTTCGTGGCGAGCGAGGCTAATCCTTACCTCGGAAGCGGCGGATTGGCTGACGTTATCGGCTCTCTTCCCAAAGCTCTTGCGCAGAACGGAAAATTCGACGTGAGAGTGGTTATGCCGCTTTATGGCGATATTGAAGAAAAATATAGAAGTCAAATGAGATTTTTGACTAATTTCAACGTTCCGCTTGCTTGGAGAAATCAATATTGCGGCGTTTTCACGTTAAAAGCCGACGGCGTTACGTTTTACTTCATCGATAACGAATATTACTTCAAAAGAAGCGGATTATACGGATTTTACGACGACGGAGAAAGATTTGCGTTTTTCTCCAAAGCCGCTCTCGAAATGATGGCGCATCTCGATTATTATCCGGAAATAATGCACTGCCACGATTGGCAAACCGCGCTTTCGGTTATATATCTTAAAACGCTTTATGCCGGTCGCTACGGTTACGACCATATAAAAACGCTTTTTACGATTCACAACGTAGAATATCAGGGAAAGTTCGGTTACGATTGCCTCGGCGACCTTTTCGGTTTGCCCGAAAGCGTTAAACCCGCGCTCGATTACGACGGTTGTCTGAACGTAATGAAGGGTGCAATCGAGTTTTCGGACAGATTTTCAACCGTTTCGAGAATGTATGCGAACGAAATAAAAAATCCGTTTTTCGCGCACGGGCTTCAATACGCCGTATGCGAAAACGAGTTTAAACTTTCGGGAATACTCAACGGTATAGACGAAACCGTTTACAATCCCGCAACCGACGAAAAACTTTTTGCAAATTACACGGCGGAGAATTTGGAAGGAAAGAGCGTTTGCAAAAAAGAACTTCAAAAAATGCTCGGCCTTCCGGAAAGAGCGGACGCTCCGCTTATTTCGGTTATATCGAGGCTCGTACCCGCAAAGGGGCTTGACCTCGTTAAGTGCGTTATCGAAGAACTGCTTTCCGAAAACGTGCAAGTGGTTATTCTCGGCAAAGGTGAAAGCGAATACGAGGATTATTTCAAAAACCTTGCGGACAGATATTCCGGCAAATGCAGGGCGATAATCGCATATAATAAGGATTTGGCGAGCAAAATATATTCGGCGTCGGATATATTCCTTATGCCGTCCAAGCAAGAGCCTTGCGGACTTTCGCAAATGATTGCCTGCAAATACGGGGCTGTTCCCGTGGTAAGGGCTACGGGCGGACTATTCGACAGTATCACCCCGCATAACAACGCCGAAAGAAAGGGCGGAAACGGATTCGTGTTCGGTAATTACAACGCGCACGAAATGCTTTACGTTATAAAGGACGCCGTTTACACGTTCGGAAACAAAAACGAGTGGAATGAAATTGTGAAAAACGCGATGACTTCCGATTTCACGTGGAAGAAATCGTCGGGAGAATATGAGAAATTATACGACAATATGCTGGGCATAATAAGGTAACCTCGGCATAAACAGGAGAAATAAATGGCAAAGACGGAAATTACGCCCAAGGAAATGAAGGACGTTATAAGCGGAAAACTGTCGAGATACTTCGGCGTTTCCATAAAGGAAGCTTCAACCGAACAGCTTTATAAAGCCGTCGTTATGGCGGTGAGAGATATTCTTTTGGAAAAAAGAAACGCCTATCATTACAAAACGAAAGCGGCGAAAGCGAAAAGGGTTTACTACCTTTGTATGGAATTTTTGTTGGGTCGTTCGCTCAAAAACAACGTTTATAACCTCGGAATCGAAGAACAGGTTAGCAAGGTTTTGAAAACGAGAGGCTTAACGCTCGAAGACCTTTATGAACTCGAACCCGACGCAGGGCTCGGAAACGGCGGACTCGGCAGACTTGCGGCTTGCTTTATGGACGCTTTGGCAAGCGGAAATTATCCGGCAATGGGTTATTCCATTCGTTACGAATACGGGCTTTTCAAGCAAAAAATCGTTGACGGCTGGCAGACCGAACTTCCCGACGTGTGGCTTCCCGGCGGCGAGGTTTGGTTAACGCCTCGTTCGGATATGGCCGTAAGGGTTAAGTTCGACGGCAAAGTTAGCGAAGAATGGACGGAAAACGGAATGAAAATCGTTCAAACCGATTGTCAGGAAGTTGAAGCCGTGCCTTACGATATGATGATTTCGGGCAAGGATTCGGAGGCTGTTTCCGTTTTAAGGCTCTGGGCGGCAAAGAGCGTGAGAAACTTCGATATGAACTCGTTTTCCGAAGGCGATTACGTTCGTTGTATGCAGGAGGATAACGAAGCGGAGCTTATTTCAAAAGTGCTTTATCCGTCCGATAACCATTCGGAAGGAAAATCCTTGCGTTTAAAACAGCAGTATTTCCTCGTTTCGGCAACGTTGCAAAACATTATCAACGAGCATTTGAGGAGATACGGCGACCTTCACACGCTGCCCGATATGGCCGCGATTCATATCAACGACACGCATCCCGCGCTTTGTATTCCCGAACTTATGAGAATACTTATGGACGAACACGGATTCGGTTGGGACGAATCGTGGGACATCGTTAAAAGAACCGTCGCATACACCAACCACACGGTTATGAGCGAAGCGCTCGAAAAGTGGAACGAAGATTTGATTGAAAGAAGACTTCCGCGAATTTACGCGATTCTGAAAGAGATAAATCAGAGATTTTGTGGCGAAATGTGGAACAAATTCCCGGGAGATTGGGATAAAATCGAAAGAATGTCCATTCTCTCGCACGGTCAGGCGAGAATGGCTAACCTTTCGGTCGTTGCTTCGCATACCGTAAACGGAGTTTCAAAACTTCACAGCGATATAATCAAAAACAGTATTTTCAAGGACTTTAACGACGCTTATCCCGAAAAATTCACCAACGTAACCAACGGTATAGCGCATAGAAGATGGCTTTGTCAATCGAACAAGGAACTCACCGAGCTTTTAACCGAATGTATCGGCGACGGATTCGTTATGGATTCCGAGCAACTCAGGAAGTTCAAAGCCTTTGAAAACGACGAGGGAGTTTTAAAACGCCTTGCCGAAATTAAGAGGATAAAGAAAGGTCAGCTCACGTCTTACGTTTACAAAAAAACGGGCATAACTCTTTCTCCCGATTCGATATTCGACGTGCAGGCAAAAAGGCTTCACGAGTATAAACGCCAGCTTTTAAACGCGCTTTATATCATTAACCTTTACAATAACCTCAAAGAAAATCCGGACGCGGACGTTATACCGAAAACGTTCATTTTCGGCGCGAAAGCCGCCCCGGGATATTATATGGCAAAGAGAATCATAAAGCTTCTTTGTTCGATTGCCGAGGACCTTCGCAAAAATCCTGACAGGAGAATAAGGGAAAAGCTTAACGTTATTTACCTTGAAGATTATAACGTTACGATGGCGGAAACTTTGATGCCCGCAACCGAGATTTCGGAGCAAATTTCCACTGCCGGAAAAGAAGCGAGCGGAACGGGAAATATGAAGTTTATGATAAACGGCGCGCTCACAATCGGCACGCTCGACGGTGCAAACGTCGAGATGAGAGAGTCCGTCGGCGACGAGAACATCTTCATTTTCGGTATGAACGCCAAACAGGTTGAAGACCTTTGGAAACACGGTTACGACGCCTGCGCGTTCTACAATAACAACGTTATTCTTCAAAAGGTAATTGCAAGCTTAAAAGCGGGTTTTGCGGGCGAGAAGTTCGACGATATAGCGACTTACCTTCTCACGAATTCGCCCATTGCCGACCCTTATATGTGTATGGCGGATTTCAGCGATTTCCTTGCCGTTCACGATAAGGCCGACAAAACTTATAAGGACGTTTTGAAATGGAATAAGATGTCGCTTAACAATATTGCCGGCGCGGGAATTTTCTCTGCCGACAGAAGTATCAAAGAGTATGCCGAGAGAATCTGGCATTTAAAGCAAATTAAATGATAATAACTTACGACCCGATTTCTCGCTTGCATAAGAGTGTGACGGGTGCGGTTTCGGAAGGCGAACAACTGAATATTTCGATAAAAATAACCGACGCGGCTTCGTGTCGATTATTTCTCGTGCGGGACGAAAACGGAGAAAGCGAAACTTACGAATCGATTAAGGACGGAGAGACGTTTCATTTTGATATTCCGCCACATCGAAGGGGTTTGTATTTTTATCGTTTTTATGCAGACGGCCTGAAAATCGGAAAAGATTATTTCGGGTTCGGAGCTGCGGGCGAACATACGGAGGATTTTCAGTTGCTCGTTTATAAGTCCGGCGAGCGTGCTCCGAGAGGGTTTCACGGCGGAGTGATGTATCAGATTTTTCCCGATAGATTTGCAAGAGCCGAGGGCTTCGGCGAAGCTAACGGAAAGAAACTTCGCTCCGACTGGGGCGGAGTTCCGGAGTACCTTCCGGATAATCTCGGAAAGATAAGAAACGACGATTTTTTCGGCGGCAATTTCGAGGGGATAAGAAGAAAAGTCGATTATCTTAAAACGCTCGGCGTAACCCACGTTTACCTGAATCCGATTGTGAAAGCTCATTCAAATCATCGTTACGACACGGGCGATTATAAGAGTTTCGATTCGCTTTTAGGTAACGAAAACGATTTTACGTCACTCGTAAAAACTTTCAAAAACAACGGTATTTCCTTAATTTTTGACGGAGTTTACAATCACACCGGCGACGATAGCGTTTACTTCAATAAGTATGGGAATTATCCGTCCGTCGGCGCGTATCAATCGAAAGAATCGCCTTATTACGACTGGTATATTTTTCAAAACTATCCCGATAAATACGCCTCCTGGTGGGGAGTGGATATTTTGCCGACCATAAACAAGAACTGTAAAGCGTTCGAGGATTTTATAGCGGGAGAAAACGGCGTTCTCGAAAAATATTTGAAGCTTGGAGCA
>ERZ808278.668-NODE-668-length-19853-cov-4.643398_pt1 | contig 19853 bp, 13 predicted proteins | sample MGYA00521239_ERZ808278 | MGnify/ENA primary metagenome ERZ808278 (study PRJEB31516, sample SAMN03275600) | gut metagenome | biome: mammalia-associated habitat; material: feces | host: Papio cynocephalus | place: Kenya | collected 2012-07-17 ... | reverse complement strand
CCTGCGGGGTCCCCGCAAGTCCGTGGACGTAGCGGGGTGCTCTCCTCGTCCGCGGGCAGTTTGTGGAGCCCATTCACAAATTTTCAAATTATCCACTTGTCCTCCTCATATTCCCCTCGTATTAACCATGAACAATTAGTATGTGATTAGTATGTGGTTAGTATGTGATTAGTATGATATTGTTGCGTTAATCTTATTTGGATATTGGGTGTTTACACAGCACTTCTTGTCAGTACGAAAATGATGTTGTATTATCATGGTATGGCTGCCCTGTGTGAGGATTTGTGTATGTCGAAAAAATGTTATAACTTTGCGGGCGGTATTGGTGTTCCTTGAGAAAGGTACAGGTGCCAATGTGGGGTGATACAGGTGGGGGTGAATAAGTTGAATGTCCTTGTTTATGAGGGGATTGCCGATGATGTGCATAAGGCGTGTACGGCAGGTGTATCGGGTATGCATCGAATATGTGTCGGGTATGCATCGGGCATATATCGGGAGTGCGTGAGGGGGGAGGAACAGGGAAGAAAAGTTTTGTTATGGCAAAAAAGAAACCGTATTTAGACAATGAGGGGAGGGCTTTACCCTACCCGTGGTTGATTAACACTGTACTGTTCTTGGTAGGCGGCAGTCAGACAGTACGTTTGAAGTTCTGGAGCCGTCATCCGCGTCAGGCTGCGGAGCGCACTTTGCGCGACATTCTGGCTATCTCGCGCGACACAGTCTATGGGCGCGAACACCATTTCGACATCATTCTGTCGGCATCCAATGCCGAAGACCTGTTCCGGCTGTACAGGCAGTATGTGCCTGTGAATGACAGTTTTGAGACGTTGCGCCCGTATGTGGAACGCCACAAGAACGGTGAGGAGAACGTACTCTTCCCGGGTAAGCCGGACATGTACGCCACTACCTCGGGCACAACGAGTGAGCCCAAGTGGGTGCCGATGACGCACAAGTATCTGAAAGATGTGTATGGCAAGATGTCTCACATCTGGACATGGAACTTTGTGAAACACCGTGACCGTATCTTCGGCGGGCATATCTTCCCCATTGTGGGAAAGGAGGTGGAGGGTTACGCACCCGACGGCACGCTGTACGGCAGCGTGAGCGGTGTATTGGTGCGTGATATACCTGCTATTATCAAGAAGCATTACACGGCTCCCGCCTGCGTGATGTCAATAGCCGACTACGGGGCACGCAACTATACGCTGATGCGTATGGCGATGCAGCATAGGGATGTAACGTTGTGGGCAACTGCCAACCCCTCGACTATCCTCGAACTTATGCGTACCGTGGACGAGAATGCCGAAGAACTGATAGAAGACATCAAGTGCGGTACGCTGAGTGCAAACTTTGAAATATCGGACAATATCCGCGAGGAGTTGTATCCGTATATCCAAGCCAACCCCGAGCGTGCGGAAGAGTTGAGCAGGATACTGCGCGAGAAAGGGCGACTGCTGCCTAAGGACTTCTGGCCGTGGTTGCAATACCTCAGCACATGGAAATGCGGCAATACGAAGATATATATGGAGAAGTACATGGACGACTTCGATTGGGATAAGACCTATTACCAGGAATTAGGCTATATCGCCACGGAGTGCCGCTTCGGGTTTGCACTGGACGAGAGCAACGAGTCGGTGCTGTTCCCGCAGTTCCATTACTATGAGTTCGTAGCCGAAGACGAACTGGACAGTCCGAACAAGCACTTCCTTCAGATAGACGAGTTGGAACAAGGCAAGAGGTATTGCGCTTATGTAACGACCTATTCGGGACTGTTCCGCTATAATATGAACGACCTTGTGGAGGTGGGAGGCAAGTACTACAACACGCCTACGGTACACATGGTGTCGAAGGTGAACGGCATTGTCTCGATGACAGGAGAGAAGTTGTATGAGCCTCAGTTCATAGAAGCCGTACATGAAGCCGAGAAAGAGACAGGGATAAAGACCAAGTTCTTTGTAGGCTTTGCCGAGGTGCAGGACAGCCGCTACCACTTCTATTATGAGTTTGAGAATGAGAACATAACGCAAGAGCAGGCGGACGAGTTCACCAAGATAGTGGATAAGAAACTGTGCGAGATGAATATCGAGTACGAAGCCAAAAGGGCATCGTTCCGTTTGCACGAACCTCAGGCACATATATTACTGAATAACGCTTATGCTCGGTTCAAGGCTGCGTGCCTGCGCGACGGGTTCCGAGACGGGCAGTTCAAGTTCAATCTGCTGATGCAGGACGAGAAGCGCAGGGACAAGTTCTCGTTGATAGAGCGGTTGTCCACCCAGATTCTGGAGCAAGCCAATGCTATTGATGACGCTGTGCGGGAGCGCAAGCAACGCCGTCTGAAGCAGAAACAAGAGCGCAAGACGGGCAAACTGATACACAGTGCCAGCCCTGCGCAACGCAAAGAGAACAAAGAGACAAAGGCTGAGCAGAAGGCTGCCGCGGAAGCCGAGCGGTTAGCCCAAGAGGCTGCTATGGCAGCACAGAAAGCAGCACAACCCAAGGTGGAGGAACCCAAACCGGTAGAGCAATCTGCCACGGAGGCGACTCCACAGGCAGCGCAACCTATGAAGGAAGAACCGAATAAAGAAACACAAGCATGAACAAACGATATGAAGACCTGAAAGTGGCGGATGGCGTATATGTGCCGAAACCACAGATGGACTATCCCGAAGATGACCCGTACCTGCACCTGGTGAATGCACCACAGGACAGGGAGATGACGATAGACGAACACTATCCGTATTTGGACGACAGACCACTGACACGCTTCAACCATTGGTGGGCTTACGGAGTGATACTGCACTTCTGTTTGGGGGCTTATCTGCGTGTAAAGATGGGGTTGCGTATCCGTGGGCGCGAGGTACTGAAGAAGTACAAGAAAGAGTTGCAGGGCGGTGCGATAACCATTGCCAATCACATGTTCAGGTTAGACTGCCCGTGTGTACTGGTAGCCGTGAAGGCCAAGTGTACGACACGAATACCTATGTTCGCACCCAACTTCAGAACAAAGGACAGTTTCTTCCTCCGTGTGGTAGGGGGTATTCCCATCCCCGAGCCGAGTGCGGGAATGAGTGCACAAAAGAAGTTCAACGAAGCCTTTGACGAGTTTCACCGGCGCGGCTGGTGGTTCCATATCTTTCCTGAGAGTTGCCGCTGGGATATGTACAAGCCGTTGCGTCCCTTCCAGAAAGGTGCGTTTACGATGAGTTACCGCTACAACATGCCGTTGCTGCCGTGCGTGATAAACTACAGAGAACGAAAAGGTATATATCGGTTGTTCGGTCCGAAGGATTTGCCACTACTGACGGTAACTATCGGCGAGCCTATCTTCCCCGATACCACCCAACCGAGGAAAGATGAGGTGGCACGGCTCAGGGAGACCGCACACGCTCAGATGACCGAGATGGCGGGGATTACACACAATACGTGGCCGACGGTGTGGGGAAACCTATGATAAGTAATAGGTAATAGTTAATAGTTAATAAACCTGACTGATATATGAAAAGATTGTTTTTGATAATGATGGTGTGGGTGGTGCCGTTAGTGTGCGTGGCGGAGACAAGGGCTGCGCGCGACACGCTGAGGCACGAAGTGCGTGTGGGGTGGGGCGACCTGATATTCGAGACAGCGATGTTTCATGCCAAGCCCAACACCAACCTCAACACCGACCATTACCGCTATACGGGTCACCTGTTCGCAGAGTATCAGTACAGGTGCTGCTATTGGTTCTCATTCGGCGGCATTATAGACTACGACCAAGTGAATTGGCGCGTGCTGCGCGAAGGGGACAATGCGCCCGACCACTACTATGTAAATCTGATGTTTATGCCTTCGGTACGGTTTACGTATCTCCATTCGGAGTGGGTGAACGTCTATTCCGCCTTGTTTGCGGGACTGAATATCAATACCGGTACTGAGGAGAACTTTCGCGGCGAGAAGACTCGCTGCGCGCCTGCGTTTGGTGTGACCCTGCTCGGCTTGTCGATAGGTCGCGGGCATTGGTTCGGTACGGCAGAGTGGGGGGCAGTGAGTGCCTTCAATGACATGTATGAAATCTATAAGTTGAATGCCCGCATACTGACCGTGTCGGTGGGCTACCGTTTTTGATATATGAAAACAAAGAATCTTTTTTGGATAGTATTGGGTGTGCTGCCCGTGATGTCGGGTTGCTCTCACGGAGATGTAGAATGGAGTGACCATACCTACAGCCACAAGGTGAAGAAAGCCTATACGGTGCTGAGCGAGGGCGATGAGGATATGTCGAATGTGCCATGGGAGACGTACGAAGACCAGTGCCTGAACGATGATATGCCGAGCAATGGTACGGATACCACGAGCGGTGCAGCCCATGTGAGTCCCATCACTGCGATGGACCTGATACGAGAGTTAGCCGACGGCGTGATTGGCGAGAAGGTGCACCAAGTGGCGGTTACGTATAAGAGCGTGGACGTGAACGGGGATTCGATAGATGTGTCAGGCAAAGTGTTTTATCCCAAGGACGGTAAGATACGCAATGTGATACTCGCCAGCCACTATACGATAGGGGCAGACCGTGAGGCACCGAGCCAGACCTACAGTTTTGAGGGAATCTTCGCCGCTTACGGCTACTGCGTGGTGGCAGCGGACTATATCGGTTTCGGTGTGTCGAGAGACAAGGTGCACCCGTATCTGCAAGCGGAAACGTGCGGGCGCAATGTGATAGACATAGCCCGTGTGGCAATGACGCTGATAGAAGACCGGAAGTTGCAGTTGCAGTCGGACGAGGTAATCCTGTTCGGTTACTCGCAGGGCGGTGCCTGTACGATGCACGTGCTACGTATGTTGGAGACCTATCCCGAATACGCTAACGAATTCAAGATTAAGCAAGTGTATGCGGGTGCGGGTCCGTACGATGTGGCAAAGACATACGATGAGTGTGTGAAGCAAGACGAAACGGGAATCCCTTGTGCGGTGCCGATGATTATTCAGGGTATGTCGCTGGGTATGTCGCCGAAGTTAGACATGGGGTATTTCTTCAAAGAACCATTGCTGAGCAACTATGACGAGTGGCTGAACTCGAAGAAATACACGACCAACGAAATCAATCAGAAGATTGGCTCGAACTACCTGCACGACATATTGACGGAGAACGCCATGGACCGCGAGAAGGAAGAGACGGCGCGTTTCTATCAGGAGTTATTGGAGAACAGTATCCCTGAGAATTTCAAGCCGAAAGCCCCGCTGCACATGTTCCACTCGATGGACGACCAGACGGTTCCGTTTGTGAACTCGCAGTTGATGCAACGCCAGTTCCGTTCGCTGTCCGACGCAGGGGAGTTAACAACAGGCGGGGAAGACCCCGTGAACGTGTCGTACGACTTCGGGCATTACGGCACTCACATGAGGGGCGCGGTAGTGTTTATCTACAAGACGGCACAGAAATTGAAATAACAGGGTAGGGAGATACGATGATGAAACGATATTTGAGACAAGTGTTGGTGCTGTTGCCTGCATTGCTCGTGTTGGCGGGTTGTGCCACAGAGGATGTGGAGGACAGTGCTTTTGAGATAGGCATCACCTATCCGCGGGCAAAGAGTCTGCTGTATGAGGTGATACCCGCGACCAACGACTACTATTACATGTGTGCCGCCGTGCGTGTGGCGGATTACAACCGCCTTGGCGAAGAGGGTGTGATTGACAGTCTGCATGATATGAACAAGGATATGTATCACATCATCAAGACCCTGTACAGGGAATACTTTGACCAGCGTCCGCCATCGTTCCGCGAAATGCTTGAGAACGGTGCGATATACGGCAGTGAATACAATCTTCACCCCGAAACAAACTACTACCTGTGCGTGATGTGCTACAACAAACACAACCGCCCTATCCGGCATATCGTGAAGCAGTCGTTTGCCACCAAGGATTCATTGGCATCAAGCATCACATTCGATGTGGCGGGGTCGGGTACGAAGGTGATAGTGACTCCGTCGAATGACGAGAAGTATTTCTGGGACATTGAGACGAAAGAGGTGATAGATACGCGGTACTATGGTATGCCCGACTACTACTATTCGGCGCAGGTGGAGAACTACGAGCGGTACGGGTTTATGAACACTATGCTGTCGCAGGGCAGGGAGAGCGAGGACGTGGCGGATATGTACACGCTGCATACGCAGGACACGCTGTATGTTACCGCGGCGGGGTACTATAACGAAACCAACTCGCAAATCGAAGTTTACGAGTTGGTGTATCAAGGCGACAACGGCTTCTCGGTGCGCCGCGTGGAGGACACGTGGACCCTCGACGACGAGGACGCGGAAGAGCAAGCCGCGCGCAGTTGGCTACTTAGACATAATCATGTAGCGCCAAGGCTCAAGCGTTAGCGTGTGGGTGGCATCGAGTGCTACCTTTTTCCCGCACAGACATTGATACTCGCCCGCGTAGTTGCCGATGTTGAGGGTAACGGTCTGCGGTTCGGAGGACATATTCATGATGGCGATAACGGTGTTGTCGCCATATTTTTTGCACTCCAGATGGCGAACGCAAGCGAAGATGTTGGCATTGTCCGCCTCGATGCGCTGCATGGGTGCTCCGAGTTCGTTGCTGAACAAGGCATGGTTGTCGGCACGGAAAGCGTTGAGGTTCTTGTAGACAGCGTATTGCGGTGCATCGGGTACGCGGTCGATGACGTCTTTCTCAAAGAATGCCAGGCGGTGGTGATTGCCACTGATTTGACCCGTGTAAATCATCGGCATACCGGGGACTACGTAGGTGAAGGCAGCGAATAGTTCCGCCCCGTCGCCCATGCGCTCGAACTCTGTGCCGTTCCATGAGTTCTCGTCGTGGTTGCTGGTGAAATTCATACGGATAGCCTCGGGACGGATGGTGGTATCGACTTTGGCGAAGTAGTTCCAAAGGTCGCAGACAGTGTTCTTGCCCTGTGCCACACCGTTCATAAGGTGGTGTAGTTCCCAACCATAGTACATGTCGAATGCCGACTCGGTGAGTTCTTGTGCTTTGGCTTCGTCCTCGGCGAGTGTGAACATGTCGGGGTGCGTCTGGCGGAGTTCTGCCATGGCGTCGTTCCAGAAGTCGGTGGGCACTTCGCCGGCGACATCACAACGGAAACCGTCGATGCCGATAGAGTCCATCCACCAGTGCATGGCTTGCTTCATAGCGGCGCGCATGTCCTGGTTGTCGTAGTTCAGTTTGGCGATGTCGGTCCAGTCGTACTGCACCATGAGGTTGCCGAGGCTGTCGCGGTAGTGCCACCCGTCGTTGAATGCCCACGGGCTGTCGGGCGCGGTGTGGTTAGCCACCCAGTCGAGGATGACCTTGAAGCCGAGACGGTGTGCCGTGGCGAGGAAATGCTCAAAGTCGGCGCGTGTGCCGAACTCGGGATTGATTTGGCAATAGTCAATGATAGAGTAGTAACTGCCGAGGGTGCCCTTGCGCGTCAGTTTGCCGATGGGCTGGCAAGGCATGACCCAAAGGATGTCGATACCGTTGTCGCGCAACTCTGGCAGCACGGCTTCGGCAGCGGCAAAGGTGCCTTCGGGGGTGAGTTGCCGCGTGTTGAGTTCGTAGATAGTGGCATCGTACGCATAGTCAGGGTGACGATGCTGGCAGCATTGCTGCGACTTGGTGGTGCAGGACGAGAGTGCCAGCACGCCAAGAGCGAAAATTAAGAGTTTCTTCATTGTTGTTTATGTTTGTTTATTGTCGATGCTTTTGTTATAGGATGCTTATAGGTTGCGTATGGGTTGCGTATCCCTTGCTGTTTGACCCGACCGTCAGTCGATGATGAGTTTAGCAGATTTTAATCCTTTGGCGGTAGCCGTGAGGGTGCAACTGCCTTCGATGATGGCGGTCAGTTCGCCCGAGAAGGCGTGGTGCTGCGGCAGGTGGAAGAGGTCGAGGTTGGCAGCATCGCCGTTGGCAGCAGCACGGAAGCGACCTGTGCCGCGGGTGGCAAAGCGAATGAGATGGTCGGCATCGGGGCAGAGGTTGCCGTTGGCGTCGCACACGCGCACACGCACGAAATGTAAGGTGTTGCCCGATGTGTCGGTGAGCGGCTCGAGGCTCATCTCAATATGGTGGGGCTTGCCGGCGGTGCGGCGGACGTCCTCGCCGTAGGGCGTGACGACACGCAGTTCGCCCGCCTGCCAGGGTATGCTGTCCCAGATAAGACGGTAGCGGCGTTGCAGAGCCAGCGGGTCGCCTTGGGCGGCTGCCGCCTCGGCTTGCTCGCGGGTGAGTTTGGTGCGCTTGCCGAGGCTCACGCCGTTGAGGAAGAGTTCGCCCTCGTTGGCATCGGTGTACGCCATGACAGGCACGGTGTCGCCCGCCTGCCAGTTCCAGTGGGGCAGCAGGTGCGTGGTGTGCTCGCGCGTGTTCCACTCGGCACGGTAGAGGTAGTAGCGGTCCTTGGGAATGCCCGCGAGGTCGATGATGCCGAAGTACGACGAGTGGCTGGGCCATGCGTCGGTGTCGTAGGGCGAGGGCTCGCCGAGGTAGTCGAAGCCCGTCCAGACGAACTGACCGATGGTCCAAGGGTAGTCGTCCATATTGCGGAAATCGTCGTCGGGCAGGTTGCTCCACGGGCAGTATTGCAGGTCGTAGGAGGAGCACTGGTTGGTGCGGCTGTTGCCACCTGGGTGGTCGATGTTGGTGATGGTCTCGGTGTTGTCGGGCAGGGCGGGCAGCAGATAGACGCCGCGCGAGGAGACGGTGGATGCCGTCTCGCTGCCGAGGACGAGACGCTGCGGGGTGCGCTGGTACGCCTCTTCGTAGCGGTGCGGGCGGTAGTTGAGCCCGACCACCTGCAGGATGCTCGCGAAACCGTTCTCCAGCACGCACGAGACTTGGTCCATGCCCGCCGTGACAGGGCGTGTGCCGTCCTCGCGCATACAGATGTCCTGCAGCATCTTCGCCACGCGGTAGCCTTGCGGGTCGCACTGTGTGGGTACCTCGTTGCCGACCGACCACATCACGATGCTCGGGTGGTTGCGGAAATGATGGAGCATATTCACCATGTCGCGCTCCGCCCATTCGTTGAAAAAGCGGCTGTAGCCGTTGTCGCACTTGCCCCAGTCCCATTCGTCGAAGGGCTCGCACATGACCATGAAGCCCATCTCGTCGCATAGTTCGATGAGTTCGGGCGCGGGCATGTTGTGGGAGGTGCGGATGGCGTCGCAACCCATGTCGCGCAGCAACAGCAGTTGGCGGCGGATGGCATCGCGGCTGACAGCGGCACCCAACGGACCGAGGTCGTGGTGCAGACAGACGCCCCTGAACTTACGCACCTTGCCGTTGAGCATGAAACCCACGTTGGGCACGATTTGTACACTGCGAATACCAAAGGTTGTAGTGATGTCTTCCTGCCATTCGCTATTGATATACAGGCTTGTACGTGCCTCGTAGAGGTGAGGCGTCTCGGGCGACCAGAGCAGTGGGGCAGAGAGGGTGAAGTTCTGCTCCAGCGGCAGGTTGTGGCGGACATCGTAGTCGCTGGTGAGCGAGTCCACCACCTCGCCGGTGGTCTTGCTGATGAGCCTCGTGCGGAGGGTGATATGTTTGCCGAGGGCGTTCTCCACGCGCGTGCGGAGGTTGACGGACGCCAGTCGGTCGGTGACGTAAGGGGTGGTGATGTGCGTGCCCCACACAGGCACGTGCGTGCGCGGCGAGGTGATGAGGTGCACGTTGCGATAGAGCCCCGCACCCGGGTACCAGCGGCTGCTCTGCTCGCGGTTGCACAGGCGGACAGCGATGATGTTCGACGCGTCGGTGCGGAGATAGGGCGTGATGTCGCAGTGGAAAGCGTTGTAGCCGTAGGGCCAGTAGCAGGCTTTCTGCCCGTTCACATACACCTCGGCTTCACTCATGGCACCGTCGAAGAGCAGGGTGTATCGCTGCCGGGTGGTGTCGGAAGCCGCTGCCAGTGGGGCAATCTGCGTGGTGTACCACGCCGTACCCATATAGGGAAGCCCGCCCGTACGACCCGTCTTCAGCGAGGGGAATGTCTCACCGTTCTGCCAGACGGTGACGTTTTGCAGGTCGTTCTTGCGGTCGAAAGGTCCGTAGATGGCCCAATCGTGGGGGATGGTGACCTGTTGCCACGCCTTGTCTGCGGGCGCGGGCATCTGATGGTCGATCTGCTCGAAGGCGAACTGCCACGAGGTGAGCAGGGTGGAGATGGCTAACAAAAGGGTATGCATAGTTGCGTTGTTTTATTAGTTTATGGTTGTTGTCTTTATATAATAGGATGTATCCATATTGCAGACAAAGGTACGATAAATGTGCGAATTGTACAAGAAATGAATAGAAATTGTTGTTTGTTATATTCGCAAACGTTTTCTATTAGCATTTTGATATTGTAGGAGTGTGAAAATGGAGGGGAGGTTGCACATCTCACAGAAAAGCAGTATCTTTGTCCCCGAATTGGCGAAAGGGCATTTTACGGGGTCCCTACAAGCCCGTGGGCGCAGTGGGGTGTTTGTGTGCGCCCGGAGCCGTAAACATTTGTACGTTTATTATGATTAAAATTTCGTTCCCGGACGGTAGTGTCCGCGAGTATGAGAGCGGCGTAACGCCGCTCCAAGTGGCTGAGAGTATCAGCAGTCGTTTGGCGCAAGACATCCTTGTGGCAAGTATCAAACCTATTACGAACCAACCCGAGACCATAGAGGAGCAGGGCGAAGGGTGGAGTATTGTAGAACTCAATACCCCTATCACTGAAGACAGCCAAATCCGTCTCCACAAATGGGATGACGCCGAGGCAAAGCATGCTTTCTGGCACACTTCGAGCCACTTGATGGCAGAGGCTCTGCAGGAGTTGTATCCGGGTATTCAGTTCGGTATAGGTCCCGCTATTGAAAACGGTTTCTACTATGATGTCTATCCCGCCGAAGGGCAGACTATCAAAGAAAGCGATTTCCCCGCTATCGAACAGAAGATGATGGAACTGCGCAACCGCAAAGAGCACCTTGTAAAGAAGAGTATTGCGAAAGCCGATGCCCTCAAGGAGTTTGGCGACAAAGGGCAGATTTACAAGTGCGAACTCATCTCCGACCTTGAAGACGGACACATCACCACTTATACACAGGGTACGTTCACCGACCTTTGCAAAGGCCCGCACCTGCTTTCGACCGAGCCTATCAAGGCGGTGAAAGTGCTCAGTTGTGCGGCTGCCTACTGGCGCGGCGACGAGAAACGCCCGATGATGACCCGTATATATGGTATCTCGTTCCCGAAAAAAGCCATGTTGGACGAATACTTGGTTCTTCTCGAAGAAGCGAAGAAACGTGATCACCGCAAGATTGGCAAAGAGTTGGAACTCTTTATGTTCTCCGATATGGTGGGCAAGGGTCTGCCTATCTGGCTGCCGAAGGGTACGGCTCTGCGTCTGCGCTTGGAGGATTTCCTTAAGAAAATACAGAAACGCTATGGCTATCAGCAGGTTATCACCCCGCATATCGGTAGCAAGCAACTGTACGTAACCTCCGGACACTGGGACCACTACGGCAAGGACTCGTTCCAGCCTATCACCACACCGGAGGAGGGCGAGGTGTATATGCTCAAGCCGATGAACTGTCCGCACCACTGCGCTATCTACAAGAACAGCCCGCATTCCTATAAGGAGTTGCCTTTCCGCTGTGCGGAGTTCGGTACCGTCTATCGCTATGAGCAGTCAGGTGAGTTGCACGGGCTGACACGTGTGCGCTCGTTTACGCAGGACGATGCCCATATCTTCTGCCGTCCCGACCAGGTGAAGGACGAGTTTATCCGCGTGATGGAGATTATCGAGATTATCTTCAAGGCTTTGGATTTCAAGAACTTCGAAGCGCAGATTTCGCTCCGCGACCCGAAGAACACCACCAAGTATGTAGGTTCCGACGAGGTATGGGAGAAAGCAGAAAACGCCATTATTGAGGCTTGCCGCGAGAAGAACCTGCCCGCCAAAGTAGAGTACGGTGAGGCAGCATTCTATGGTCCGAAACTCGACTTTATGGTCAAGGACGCTATCGGTCGCCGTTGGCAGTTGGGTACTATCCAAGTGGACTACAACCTGCCCGAGCGTTTCGAATTGGAATATACGGGTGAGGACAACCAGAAGCACCGCCCGGTGATGATACACCGTGCGCCGTTCGGTTCGATGGAGCGTTTTGTGGCTGTACTGATAGAGCATACTGCGGGCAAGTTCCCGCTCTGGCTCACACCCGACCAGGCTGTGGTATTGCCTATCTCCGAGAAGAGCAACGAGTATGCTTGGAAGGTGAAGGAGATGCTTGAGGCACAGGATGTGCGTGTCGTAGTGGACGACCGCAACGAGAAACTCGGACGCAAGATCCGCGACAACGAGTTGAAGCGTATTCCGTTTATGCTGGTAGTGGGCGAGAAAGAGGCAGAGCAAGGTCTGGTCAGCGTCCGTCAGCAGGGTGCCGAGGACAAAGGTCAGATGACTGTGCAAGAGTTCGCCGACTTCGTGAACACCACAGTCAAGAGCCAGATGAATGCCTATTAAGAGGCAATAGACGTACGTATGCCTCGTGGCGAAGTGCTATTCAACCAATAAGGGCTGCCTAAACAAATCAGGCAGCCCTTATAATGTTCTTTGCTGATGTTTCATCAGTTAAGATAGTAGTCCACTGTCGTAACCACCCGCACGTGCTTTATCCAAGGGCGGTTTTGGTCGGACTCCACAGAGAATTGCCCTTGATTGGCGCGGCGAATACTGCCCAATCTGCAGTTGGCATCGTCGGCAAATTTTTGTGCTACGGCGCGGGCATTCTTGGTGGCTTCTTCTATCATTTGCGGTTTCAATTCATTGAGCCCATTATATTGATAATCAATCGACCAATCATACGAATTTAGGATAATTCCCTCATTCAGCAGTTCAGCGAGCACTCCCTGGCTGGCTATCACAAGGTCCACGTTGTTGGTCGAGATGATAACCGACGAGTTGAGGGTGTAGTGGTTGTCCGGACGGCGGTCGTAGTAGTTTGCCCAATTGTCATTCACACTGGTGGTGCCCATTTGTATATCAGCCGTCGCAAAACCTTTTTTTACCAGAAAATCCGTAACTGTTTTTTGTACATCTGCCAAATCTTTATAGAGCGCAGGTAGGTTATTTCCGTTGATGACAAAGTTTAGTGGCCACACCACATGGTCTGCTTTCACATCTTGTGTTGAAAGTCCTTTCACCGTTACTGCACGGTCTTTGTCTGCGTGGTGGTGAATTCCCAATTCAATGAATAATCCGCACAATGCTATGCCTGCGGCAAGGATGGAAGTCCCGATAATGGTTTTGTTCATAGTTTTTTGTCTAATGATATTACTACTCGTTTATTCTTTCGACTTACAAAAATCATACCAAGTTTGGCAAACACCATACTTTCACTGCCCTCTCATTTCCCCCTCTGAAAGGCTCTGGTTATTTTCGCGTCTTTATCGGGTTATTAACGGGTTGTTAACGGGTTGTTCTGCCGGGGATATAGGGGGCATACCGTTATTTCTTGCCCAACTTCACCACGATTGCCGACAAAGGTGCCACCACAATATCTTCCCTTCCGAGGTCAATGACGGCATTCCCGTTTATGACGTCAGTGCCCACAGGATTGTACTTGCCCAGTATCTCCGCATAGTGTGCCGTGGGGATTGTGCGGGGTTCCTCGCTGGCATTGAGATACACGAACACAGCCCCCTCGTCCGTATAGCGGAAATAGGCGTAGGTGTTGTCGCGTGTCGCAAAGTGCATCAGTTTGCCCGTATGCAGAATGGGTTCGCTCTTGCGGAATTGGAACAGGCGGCTTTGGTAGTCAAACATCTCCTTTTGTGCAGAAGATAATGTATCCTCTATAGGCAACGGCATTCGCAATGTCGAATGTCCCTTCGACATGTCCGCCGAGCGCATACCGTACTCATCGCCCGCGAACAATTGGGGTATGCCACGCATGGTGGCGAGTATGGTCATGGTCAGTTTCACACGACGCAAGTCATTGTCTTTCAGCACGTCTGCGATACGGTCCATATCGTGGTTGCCCGCAAAGATAAGCAGGTTGTCCGTATTCGGATAGAGGTAGTCCATCGCGAGAGCGTCATAGACCTTCATCAGTCCGCCGCCCCATGACTTGCCGTCGTCCGCCAATGCCTGACGGATAGCCTCGTTGAGCGGGAAGTCCATCACCGCGGGCAGGTTGCTGTTGAATCCGTTGTAGTTGTGGGCACCGTCCTGCCAATATGCCACTGCCGATGCGGGACGTGTCCAGCACTCACCCACGATGTTCAGGTTGGGATATTCTGCACGTATCGCTGTCAACCACTCTGCCGCAGGCGCGGGCTCTATATAGGGGTAGGTATCCACGCGCAACCCGTCCAGATTGGCATACTCAATCCACCAGATAGCCCATTGCTTGAAGTACTGCAGCAGGTCGGGATTGTTGAGATTCATGTCCGCCATCATGCGGTCGAACCAACCGTTATTGTTGTGTTCCTTGTCATAAGCGGAAGCATGAATATCGTAGTTCGCCGAGAAAACATTGTTGGTGGTTGTGTATTCGTCCCACTGGTTGTACCAGTCGGAGTAGGGTAGGTCGTTGTTCCACCAATGTGCTGTACCACAATGGTTTGGCACCATGTCCATAATGAATTTCAGTCCCTTTTCGTGCGCCTTCTCCACCATCTGACGGTACAACTCGTTACTCCCGTAGCGCGGGTCTATATGGTAGTAGTCCGAGCAGGCGTACCCGTGGTATGAGAATGTGGCTTCGTCGTCGCAGAGTAGGGGAGTGGCCCAGATAGTAGTAGCCCCGAGTGCCGCAATGTGGTCAAAACTATTGATAATACCCTGTATATCACCGCCCCAGCGACCGTGGATATTGCTCTTGTCCGCTGCCTCACGCATAGTGGGAACGGTGTTGTTGGTCGGGTCGCCGTCCACAAACCTGTCCGACATTATCAGGTACACCACGTCTGCCGATGAGAACGAACTGCGCTCCCGACTACCCGCCCTGCGGCTGGCAATCACATAGTCGTAAGTGGCGCGTTTCTTGTTCTTGCTCAGCGTGATACGGTAGGTCCCCGCTTCGCGCACGTCCATATTCACAAACAGGTAGTTGGGGCTCTCGGCATTATGCTGTCCTGTTACGACAAGTCCCTCGCACACGTCCTTTACGGGTCGCCCGTTCTTGAGGCGTTGAACGCTCACTTGTGCGTCTTGCAGGTCCTCGCCATACAGCATCAGTGTCAGGGGGCACTGCATATCCGTCCACCACGACAAGGGTTCTGCACGCTCGATACGGGGAGTGGCTGTCAGTGTCATTCCGCAAAGAAGAGCGGTGATAGTCAATAAGATAGAGATTCGTTTCATATTCGTATAAATGATTATTCGGTTATTATGGTCATTGCCCTGTGATGTTTTCAAAAGAAAATAGCGGGTCTGTAAGCCGGGTTCTGTACCGCTACCTGTATATTATATATAAGGTATCGGCGTTCATCATTAATCTCGAGTGACACATTACTGTGCACTTCTCTTGCTTCCTACCCTCCAACTTGCGCGAGTAACGCTCAGGCGTTGGTTTACTTGGAATTGCAGCCCACAGTGTAGTCGTTTCACCTCGTCGAATCCCTATTCTCACTCTATAGCAAGGTGTTTACCACCTTGCGTCCCCAAATCGTAAAACGCAGTTTTGCGATTTGGAGAGGAGGAAATGCGGCGACCCAAACCCGCGCGAGCGGGTTTCTTGTCGCAAGCCGTTTCCGACGTCTCGTCTCTGTACCAGTGACCAAGCATTGTTGCCTGACGGTTGTTAGCCGCTGTGGTACTCTGTGCTGCCCGGACTTTCCTCGTTGCAAGGGATTAAAATGCGTGCACTTTTCTTCCTTTGCTCCGCGATGAACCGACCCGCTATTTACTAAGACAGCCCTTCGGGCATACACCTGTCGGGCTGTTCTGGAGCGGCATAAGGGAGTCGAACCCTCCTCCTCAGCTTGGGAAGCTGATGCACTACCGATGTGCTAATGCCGCCTGCATTTGAGACCGCAAAGATACTGCTTTTATTTGATTCGTGCAAATCGTTTGCAATTATTTTGTTTGTGCACCACCAAAAATGTTTTTACAAAAAAGTTCTTGCTTGTTTGTCGTTATTGAAAAAAGCAGTACTTTTGTACCGTGAAATGTGAAAGGAAAAACTTTTTAGCCGCCATCTTGTTTTTGTGCTGTGTGCACATACCCTCTTCCGTATATGCAAACGATGCCATATACAAAGGCTTTTCCGGTGGCATGATGGTGCATCTCGGCTACCTCTACGGCAGCAATTCCAAGGCACCCATGACCATGAATGGTGGCACCATGGGCATCGGCGGAGCAGCCCGCGTGCATTTGTGGAACCACCTGCGCATAGGCGGCGAAGGCTTTGTCTCCACACTTCCCGCATGGATGTCAAGTGTGCAAACGCCCTCGCAAGCCCCAAACACACCTGCGCAAACCCATGATACTCCCAACACCCTGCAACCCGGCAGTTATGTCCGCAACGGCTGGGGCGGTATCTTGGCAGACGCCTATTGGCAGTGCGGCAAGGTTTTTCCTTTCCTCGGAGCCACCATCGGCGGAGGGGCGCAGCGCGCTCTCTATATCGCCGAGGGCTCGCAAACCGACTGGCAGGAGGAGCCCCGCGCACTGTTCCGCCGCCAGACCTATTTCATGCTCGACCCCTTTATCGGCATTGAGGTAGCCGTCTCCGCGCACATGCACCTGACGCTTCGCGCGGACTACGTCCTCCCCATACAACGCACAGGACTCCTCGCCCCGCACGGACCGCGTATATATATAGGTATGATGTTTTGCCACTGACGCGCATGGGCGGTGGCAAGCAACACAGCAGACAGATGAACACCAACAGAGAAGTATTGCGACTGGCTGTGCCAAGTATCTTGGCTAACATCACCATCCCGCTGGTAGGGCTGGTGGACACTGCCATCGTGGGACACATCTCCGACGCGCACGCCATTGGTGGCATAGCCATAGGCACCATGCTCTTCGACCTTCTCTATTGGAACTTCGGTTTCTTGCGTGTGGGCACCAGCGGCATGACGGCACAAGCCTATGGGCGCGGCGACAGGGTAGAGTGCGCACGCCTTTTGAGCCAGAGCATCGGCATAGCCCTCATTGGTGCTGCCGTGATATGGCTGCTGCAATGGCTGTTCGTGACTGCCGTATTGGCATGCGTCCCGTGCTCTGCCGAGGTCGCAGACTTCGCCCGACGATACTTCTTCGTCCGCGTATGGGCAGCACCTGCCACCCTCAGCCTTATGGCGCTCAAAGGCTGGTTCATCGGTATGCAGGACACCGTCAGCCCTATGGCTACCGACATCGTGGTCAACGTAGTCAATATCATTGCCAGTTACACCTTGGCAGTCTGTTCGCCCCTTGGCGCAATCGGTGTGGCACACGGCACGCTCATCGCCCAATACACAGGCTTGCTCTTGGCGGCAGTCATCGTGCTGATGAAGTACCGCAAAGTATGGAACGGACTGTCTCTCTGGCGGTTAGCCCGCGACAGTCAGGGTATGAAACGCCTGATGCTACTCAACGGCAACCTCTTCATCCGCTCACTCTGCTTCATGGTTGTCTATGTCGGCTTCACATCGTTGGCGTCCTTCTACGGCGACACCGAGTTGGCTGTCAGCAGCATTATGATGAAGTTGTTCATGCTCTTCTCCTATTTCATCGACGGTTTCGCCTACGCGGGAGAGGCTTTGGTCGGGCGGTTTATCGGCGACGAAGAGCAGCACGACCAAGTCCCGCGCGTAGTACGGGTGCTGTTCCTGTGGTCCGTAGGGCTGGGCATAGTGGCAACTGTCCTGTTTGCTATCGGGGCAAACCCGATGTATCGCCTGATGACCTCCGATGTGGACGTACTGACTGCTATTCAGTCGTTTACACCTTGGCTGATAGCCATGCCTGTCGTCAGCGCACTGGCGTTTATGTGGGACGGAGTCTATACGGGTGCCACGGCGGGAAAAGAGATACGGAATGGCATGATTTTTGCGGCAATTGGTTTTGTAGTCGGCTATGCTGCTACGTATCGTTGGCTGGGGGTGCACGCCATCTATGTGGGTTATTTCGCACACCTCGTCGCACGTGTGGTGTATCTGACCGCCAAATGGAAAGTGGTTTATGATAGAGAAATTGGAGAATAGAAAGTGGAAAGTGCTTGAGAGTAAGCACATTCTTAGTCTTGGTCCGTGGCTGAATGTCCGTCAGGAGACGGTGCAACTGCCATCGGGAGTGCAGATTCCCACGTGGTTTGTGCTGGAGTTCCCCGACTGGATAAATGTGATTGCCATTACCCGTGACGGACGATTTGTCATGGAAGACCAGTACCGCCACGGACTCGGGCAGACCAACTACGAGTTGGTGGCAGGGGTCATTGACGCGGGCGAGACGCCCCTTCACGCTGCCCAGCGCGAACTCTCCGAGGAGACAGGCTTTGGCGGAGGCGAATGGCAACTGTTCATGACCCTCTCTCCTAACCCTACGAACCACAACAATCTCAGTTACACCTTCTTGGCAACGGGTGTGGAGAAACTTTCCGAGCAGCATCAGGAGCGCACTGAGGACATTCACGTCCATGTCATGTCCCGCGAGGATGTCCTGCAACTCCTCCGTGAAGGCGGCATCGTACAAGCCCTTCACGCCGCACCCCTGTGGAAGTATTTCGCCGAAAACCCGCTTTAATCTCATGACTACACGTAGCAACACACATAGCAGTCTCTTACGCAACAGCATACTGTTGGGTATCGGCTTATTGTTGTTGTCTATAGGTATGTCTGTGGGGACGACGCGTCTCGCGTCGTCAAAGAGTGGAAATAGCGAACCGTCTGTCACCATAGGAGGTGAACTCAATGCATTGCACCCAAGCGACCGTGTGGCGATTATCAAGGCGCAACACGACCTCTCCGATGCCATCATCACCTATCGTTCCACAGGCACCAATAGTTTCGAGAGTGCCGCACGGACGCGCAGGGTGGAGTATTCAAGGCGTGCTGCTTTCTCTAATGCGCAGGCTATCGCTCATCCGACCGTGCAACAGCAACTGGCGGCAGCCACCGCGCACCTGCTTAACGCTAACATCGCCCTGACAAGGGTGTTGCCATTAAACCTACCGCCTGAACAAATCTCGTATCCTTTCCATAGTTTCTGGTAATAATCACGTTTTTATCCCATGCAAGCCTTGGGAGACGACGCGGCTCGCGTCGTCATAAAGTATAGGTCGTCATTAAAAGCCGACATAATACTTGTGTGCACATCCTCGCTCCGGGTGGAGGTGATTGTGCCATAACAATGTGATTATTAACTTATAAACTGTATTTTTATATTATGGATACTTCAATGGTTCTTTTGACCGTTATCTTTTTGGTTGTTTTTGTAGCGCCGTTTTTCATCATCAGTGCTATCAAGGAGCGTCGTGAAAAACGTGAAGCCGATTCGGCTCAACACGCTACTGAACAAAACACTACAGACAAGTGATAACAGGTTAATATCATTGTCCTGATGTGCTTTCGCGCACATCATCCCAGGCTGCCGGACACCTTCTGGCAGCCTTTCTTTTTATCAAGTCTGCCACCTAACTACTCACGCAAACCAATCTGAATTCAATCCGGATACAATCCGAATAAAACAAAACTTGTTATATGTATGTTGCAAGACACATTGTATATACGCTATGTCAACACCCGTTTTCAGGAATTTCCATAACTCTTTATGCATTTCCTTGTTCACTTCTCGCTTATTCGTCGAATGTTAATCGAAGTTAAATCGTACTATTAGTATGAAATTAGTATGTGATTAGTATGTGATTAGTATGTGATTA
>ERZ808278.667-NODE-667-length-19867-cov-3.707803_pt1 | contig 19867 bp, 12 predicted proteins | sample MGYA00521239_ERZ808278 | MGnify/ENA primary metagenome ERZ808278 (study PRJEB31516, sample SAMN03275600) | gut metagenome | biome: mammalia-associated habitat; material: feces | host: Papio cynocephalus | place: Kenya | collected 2012-07-17 ... | reverse complement strand
ATACAGATGTAACAAAAGAGTATTTTTCAAATTATTATCAAATTTATTCTGCCAAAACAAAATCAAAGGAAAGTGTTTATACATGTTTTAAGGGATATACATTAATTGATTTGTATAAAGAAAAAGATAATATTTATATAACAGGAGATAGTTGGACATTAAAATATAATCTTGAACAAAATGAATCTAATATTAATTTAGGAGTAACACAATATGATACAATGGGAAGATATTCAAATGCTTCTTATGGAAAGAAAAAGTTTGAAACGTCCTCAATATCATGTTTACTTGGAGATGTTGTACAAGATGGATATACAGAACATGATGGAGAAAATAATATAAATAAATTATTAAAATGGAAAGACTTTATAACAAATGGTAATCTAAAATTATTAAAAGATTATAAAGGAAATATGTTTATTGTAAATACAGTTGAAACTCCTAACTATAAAATAGATACAAATTCACATAATCAAATGACAACAATATCATTTAATTGGGCAGAAGCAAAGAATATTGATGATGTAATAATAAGAGATGTAATAGAAATATAAAGGAAGGTGAGATAGTGGATATAAGTAAAAGAGTATTTGAATATATGGTAAATAAAAACAATTTTACAAATGAAGAAATAGAGGAAATATTAGTAGAAGAGGGCATCAAACCGAGGCATAAAATCGTTATTTTAAATCAAGATGAAACTGAGCGTATGGAAATAGATGAAAACGATATTGAAGCCTCCAGTGTGGCATTTTCGGAACAATATCAGCAAGGTAGCCGTAGGAGTCTTGACTTTACTTTAATTAATAGGGACGGAAAATATACTCCGTCCCCTAATATTCAAAGAGAAAGATTTTTTGAAAATTCTTCTCAGAAAATTAAATATAATCTGTATGAAGATGAAATTTGGGGAGATATGAAATTTCGTTATTATATGGGTTTGGATTATCATGGTAAAGAAATCTGGTTTAGAAAAGGTATTTATGTCGTTAATAAATTGGATGTTACTTCTCAAGACTCTGATAAGAAAATTAATTTTAGCTTAGGAGATAAGTTTACAGTGTTTGAGGGCAAACAAGGAACTTTAATGGATACTTATGAAATTCCTGTTGGAAGTAATGCAATTGATGCCTTGAAAGATTTATTTAAAATGCCAACTGGTAATGGATATAATTTAGATAATACTCCTATCCTTTTTGATACTCGTTTTAGAAATTTTAAAATTCAAGCTACTATTAGAAAAGAAGCAGGAGATACTGTATCTTCCCTTATTGCAGATATTGCAACTCAATTGTCAGCAAATTATTATTATAATGAGAATGGAAATTTTATTTTAGAATATCTTAATGAAACAATTACTGATGATGTTAAACCAACATGTTGGCAATACTTTGAAAAGAATTATGATTTGTTGACTTTAAATTCAGCTTATGATTTTACAAATGCAATTAATGTTGTTAAAGTTGTAGGTGATAATGTGAATAATGGTATATATTCTTATCTTATGATTAATAATGATGCTCGTTCTCCAATTTGTGTAGGAAAACTTGGCTATAGAAAAGAAGCACCTATTACAAATTGTAATATATGGGATAATACTATGGCAAAAGAATTGGCAAGATATTATTTGAGAAAAAAAAGTTTAGTTCCATTATCTTTTAATGCAACCGCAAAATTTAATCCCCTTTTGTTTGTAGATTTCTTATGTACAATTGATTTTGAAAAAGAAGATATGAAATTTAAAGGAGATAAATGTGTAATTAATTCAATCTCAGTAAATTCTTCAGATAATGTAATGAATTTAACATTAACAAAAGTTGAAGATTTGACATTTATTAATGCAGGAGGTGGATACAATGGTTTCTAATACAGTAAAAGCAGAAGAGCCATCTTTAGAAACAGAAGTACAAAATTTACTTCCTAATTTTATAGATGCTATATTAAGAATTTTAGATGCGGGTTTGGAAAATAAAATTATAGTTTCAGGAACAATTGTATCTTATAATAAAAAAACAAAAACAGCTACAGTAAAACCTGCTACAGGTGTTATGGAAGGTACTGTATGGACAAATGTATCAAATCAATCTTTATGTGATGATTTACAACCAGGAGATTGTGTGAAGATGATAACTCCTAATAGAAATCAAAGTGATGCATGGATTTTATCAGTATTTAGTAATGTTATGCAAAGAAGTATTTTTGTAGATTTTGAAAAATTAGTTCAAACAATTAAAGAATTGACGGACTATGTAAATAGAATAGAATTTAGATTAGCAAGTGCGGAGAATAGAATAGCAAATTTAGAGTCGGCAGTTAGTGCTTTACAATCAAAAAGCACAACTTAATAGGTGGTGATATTTATGGATAGACCAGTATGGTATATGCAAACTGATAAAAAATGGAATAATATTAGTTATTCTGCAAAAGGGGAAAAAACTACAATTGGAAAATCTGGTTGTGGTCCAACTTGTATGGCTATGGTTATAGCTACTTGGGTAGATAAGTCAGTAACTCCTATTACAACAGCAATGTGGAGTTTATCTCATGGTTATAAAGCAAAAGGGCAAGGTACATTTTATACTTATTTTAAACCACAAGGAAAAGAATATGGGTTAAATTGTTATCAATTAAACCCAGATAATATTTATAAAACTCCTAATAGTAAATATCATGATATGGCAAAACAAGAAGTTAAAAAAGGAAATTTTGTAATTGCTTGTATGGGTAAAGGTAGATGGACTTCTGCTGGGCATTTTGTATTATGGTATGGTATGGATGGAAATAATGTATTAATTAATGACCCTGCTTCTACAAAAGAAAATAGACATATTGCATCTTTTGATTATTTTAAAAATGAAGTTAAATATTATTTTGTTTGTGAAAATCCAAATAAAAATAATAAACAAAATGAAGAAAGGGATGATGAGCCAATGACTACAGAAGAAAGAAATGAGTTTATGGGATATATAAATAAATTGGGAGATAGAATTACGAAAATAGAAACACCAATGGTTTATAATTATATTGATGAGAACATGCCTTCTTGGGCAAGACCAACAATTCAAAAACTTGTTGATAAAAATTATATTTCTGGTACGGCTGATGGCTTAAATTTAAATGATGACTTATTGAGATTATTAACAATTCTTGATCGTGCAGGAATTTTTGATAAATAATTTTTAGAACTTTTATTAAGGGAGATTATTTTAATATAGTCTCCCTTAGTTCTTCTGGGAAAAAATGAAAAAAATAAAAATTTTTTTTAAAAAACTATTGACTTTTTATATTGATTGTGTTATAATTAAATCAACAAATTGAGTTTTACATAATTTGTTTAAATTTTATTAAAAGGAGGTTTGTCATAATGGCAAACAGATTATTTGAATTAAATGAAACAAAAGGTACGTTTAAAATTCGAGGAATTGTTACTGGAATTGATAGAGATAATAGTTACTCGGACAAAAAAACAAAGACAGGAAAGGCAAGAAGACAATTATCTTTTGGCTTGCAATACAAAAAGGATGAAGTTCTTTATGTAAATTGTGAGGGTATGGAAAAAGATACAGTATGGTTTTCAAGAAGAAAAGATGATGGAACAACAGAAACAAAACAAGTAAAGTGGGCAGACAGATATTCTTTTAAAGAAGATGGCTTTGCACCTATAGGTGTAGTAGTTGCACTTGAAACAACTCACCCTGATCAATCTGGGAAAAGCTCTTTAGTATATAAAAGACTTGATCAGTTTGATGCATGTAAGTACATAAAAGACATTTTAGAGGATGATACAAGTGTTGAAGTAAAAGGAAGAATAGAATATAGTTCTTACGAAACGGACAAAGGCGAAAAAAGAAATAATATAAAATTGCAAATCACTAATATTACACGTTGTAGATATGATTTGGATTTGGATGAAACAACAGAAGAAAATGCAGTACATGATTTTGAGCAAACTATTATGTTTATGGGAGCAGAAAAAGAAGAAAAAGATGGTACTCCTACAAATCGTGCAATTATTTCTGCAAATATCGTTAATTATAATTCTATTGAAACAGCAGAATTTATTATTGAAGATTTGAAAGATGACGATTTGAGTGCATATTGTCGTAATCTTAGAAAGCTTGATCCTTATACATCTATTACTATTAGTGGTAAGATTTATGGAAAAGCTGTAGAGGAAGAAATTTCAGACAATGATGGTTGGGGAAAGCCCAATCCAATGAGAAAAGTTTCTCGTCCTTATGTAAGAGAATTTCTTACGTCTGGAGCAGAAAGTTCATCAATAGACCAAACTTTGTATAATGAACAATCTGTAAATGAAGCAATTGAGAAGATTAATAATTCTAAGAAAGCAGATAGAGATTTTGGTGATATTCCTATTGCAAGTAGTAGTAATGACGGTTGGGGAACAACAAGTAAAATAGATTTTGATGATGAAGAAGATGATTGGTAAAAATATGAGAGTTTACTGTCATCATGAATGAAATTTTGTGATGACAGTAGGTTATATTTTACATTTAAATAGATTTATTAAAAGGAGTATAAAAGGATATGGCGAAAGCAAGAAAAGCGAGTTTAACACAATCAAAATTGATGATGATATTGTATGGCGCACCTTTTACAGGTAAATCAACATTAGCTATGCAATTGGCATATTTTAAAAGAAAAGATGGCAATCCTTTTAGGGTTTTGTATCTTGATCCAGAGAGTGGTTCAATTGATGATTATCTTGGAGATTTGGAAGCGAATGGTGTAGATTTAAATAATATTTACATAGTATATACTCAATCTTTAGGAGAAGTAAGACAATATATTGCAAAAGTAAAAAATCATGAAAACTTTTATGAACTTGATGATGAAGGCAATGAAACAGATGATATTGTTTTAGATGCAGACGGAGAGCCGTTTAGAGCAGATGCAATTGTTGTAGACGGAACAACTATTTTGAACTTAACTACTAAGCAGAAGCCATGCAATCTTAAGTTGGTTGCGTGAAAACTGTGCTAATATAGTGATATGTTAGTAACCATAAATATTGATATAAATATTTAAATGATGTTAAATGCGAGGAAATCTTAAAGCTTTAATATACCACACTATATAATTAGAAATGATAAAATAGAATGGTGACGAAAGTAGAAAAAAATATTAAAGATGCTCTATGGTTAAATCCTACGGAGAGAAGACGTACTTCACAAAGTATGCAATTGATGTTTCGCAAGGAAATCTCTAAACAATAATATATTTTTATTGCATGAGATACCTTCAACGACTACCCTACTTGGTTGGTAGGGGGCGAAAGCCTTAATGTAAAGCCACAAGCTTATGGTGGAAGAAAAATCTCACTCTTATAAAAAAGAGGAACATATAGTCTGTGCTTATATGAAAATATAAGATGTCTTAAAAAAATAAGACTGCTATAAAGTTGCGATTTATAGTGAACATAACAGGGATTAGTTGAGTTCTCAAAGAAAAGAAATAAAGTAAAAGCAGATGCGGCAAATTTAGTTGGAGATGCAAGATTAGTTAAAATTGAAGGTGCAGGAATGGAGTTGAAGGATTATCAGACTGTCAATTTCAAAGGGCAAGATTTAATTTTGGATCTTATGGCTTCAGGTGCACATTGTATTGTTACTGCAAGAGAAAAAAATGAAACACAAAGTGTAAGAGATACAGATGGAAAAGTGACAAGTATTGATACAGGTAGAAAAATTCCTGATGGATTTAAGGGAATGGATTATAATGCAAAAACAGTTATTCGTACATTTAGAGACGAAAACGGAACAGTTTGTATGCATGTAGAAAAAGATAGAACTCATGTATATAATGATAATGAAATTGTTGAAGATCCGACTTTGCTTGATTATCAAAAGGTTATTGATAAAACTGCTAATGGAAAAGAATTTGTTCTTAAAAATGATTTGAGTAAAGCAGTTAATGTTGAACAAGACATTTATAAGAAAGAACTTTTAGGAAATGAAATGTTAAGTACAACATCAGACTTCTCAGAAGAAGAAGCACAAAAGATTTCTGCGGATGAATTACGTAGTCAAATTATGGAGAAGAAAAAATCCCTTCCTGCAGTTAAAAAAGGTGAATTGAAAGCAGAACTTGATAAAGAAGGATTGCCTACTGTTTATAAAAATGTAGTAGATGTAGATATTCTTAAAAAAGTATTAGATGTAATGGCTAAGTATTAATTTTTGTAAATACAATAGCACTATAGAGATAATTTCTCTATAGTGTTGTTGTAAAAAATGATTGGTGGTGTAACAGTTGAAAACATTAGAATCTTTAAATAGAGTTAGAAAATGTACATATTGTAATAATCTTTTGGAGATATCATCACTTAATGATGCAAAAAATACAGTGCTTTACAATGGAAAATATTTTCATACTAAATGCTTTAAACAGTATTGTAAAGAAAGAGCGGAAGAAGTTAAAAAAGATGGGACTCCTAAAAAAATGGCTTTAAAATATAAAGAAGTTTTAGAGCATATAAATGAATATGTAGAAGCCTCAGAAAAACAAATTATTGAATCTGGAGTGATTCATAAGGATTTATTAAATTATTTTTTGTGTGAACATTATGATTTGGCAATTATTCCATCATCATTTTGGACAAAAATTGAACAAATAAAAAATGGGGCATGGAAATCTTTAATTCAAGGAATTCCAGTAGAACATATTTTAGATATGTGGAAAAGATATATACAAGAGTTAGATAAAATTGCTTATTATAATAAAACACATGGAAAAGAAATGACTAATAGCCAAAGATTAAATTATGATTTGGCAATATTATTAAATAAATATAATGATTATCTAACAATAAAAAAACAAGAAGATGATGAAGCTTATAGGATACAACAAGAAGCAGAAGAAAATCATGATTACGAACGAACAAGGGCATGGATAAAAAATTATTATAAACGTCAAAAAGAAAACCCTGTAGATATAGAAGATGAACATACAAAAAAAGAACAATTTTTAAGAGAAGCAGAAGCAGAGATATGGGGGGACGATGATTAATGAGTTATAATAACAGTAATAAAAATGCTTATAAAGAAAAACAAATAGACCCAATAATTGCAGATGATGAAATTATTGCAAATTATCAAAGTGAAATATTATTTGTAGGAGCATTATATGCAAATCCAAACAATTTTTTGAAGTATCAAAAATATATGAATAGTAATTATGATTTTTCTGATGAATGTTGTAAGTTTTTTTATGATTGTTTTGAAATATATTATGAAACATTTTCTACAGAAATATCTGAAACATCTGTAAATTTATTTATGTCTCAGGATCCAGAAAGATTTAGGACGTATAAACGATTCCATGGCTATAGACAAATAGTTGACTTTATTAATATGACAAATGAATCAGATATAGATAATTATTTTCAGACAATAAAGAAATTTGCATTATTGAGAGAATTTGATAATAAAGGATTGCCCTCAAGAGCAATGTTAAATTATAAAAGTTTTTCATTATTAAGTGCAGATGATGCTTATAAATTAATGAGAAAACGTGTAGATAGGATTTATACTAAGATAAATTTAGGGAAAGAAGCAGTTAATATATCTAATGATAATGCAGAAGCTTTAAATAAATATTTATTACGTCCAGTTCAAGGTGTTGAATATCCGTGGGAAATGTATAATTCTTATTTTTTAGGAATGAGATTAGGAAAAGTTTTTTTTGAAGGTTTAGTGAGTAATGCAGGTAAATCAAGAAAATTAATGCTTCTTGCGGCAACAACAGCATTAATAAGAAAACAACCATTTTTGTATATGTCAAATGAAATGGATGAAGAAGATTTAAGAAGTTGTTTAATTACTACTGTGATAAATAATGAGGAATTTAGAAAATATCATGGAGTTTGGGATAATAAAGAAAAAAATATTCCATTTCATAAACCAGAAAGAGAAATTGTATTAGGAATTTATCATGATGAAAATGGAGAAGAAATTGTAAGACAAGACAATGAAACTGAAGAAGAATATACGAATAGAATTATTCAATGTACAGAATATAAAAAAGTTAAAAAAATTGTAGATTGGATAGATCAAAATTCTGGAAAATTATTATTTAAAGATATGTCGGCAGACTATTCTATAGAAGCAATAGAAACAGAATTAAGAAAAGCAAAAGTTATAAATCAAGTAGAATATTATGGATTTGATACTTTAAAGGGATATCAAACAGATGATTGGTCTGCTCTTAAACAAATGGCAACAAGAATTAAAGAAATAACAAATGAGTTACATATGTATGGACATGCAGTATTTCAATTAACAGACGATACTATTTATACAGACCCTTTTAATTTATCAAGTATGAATATTAGTACATCAAAAGGAATTAAACATGTAGCAGATATGCTGACACTTGGTAAAGTAATCCCTTCAGATGATTATGGAAAATATAAATGTAAACTTTTAGATTCTAAAAAAGACGGTTGGGGAGCAGAACAATCTTTAACAAAAGAACCAGGATATCAATATATTGCTATTAAAATAGATAAAAACCGAGCAGGAAGTAAAGATGAAATTATTTTATTTAAAGTTAATTTAAATTATAATACATGGGATAATATTGGTAGTTTAGTAAAAACAAAAATAAAGAAAAGTTATTAAAGTAAGAAAGAGTGATATTCTATGGATACTCGTGAATTAAAAAATTATATATATAATAATGATTATATTGAACAATTATTAGTAAGTATCGGTTGTCATCATATAGTTTATCATTCAGATAAAGATTATTGGTCTTGTGCAAATAAGGATGGGGACAATAAAACTGCAATAAATGTTTATAACAACGAATATTTAGGATGTGTTAATTATACACGTTCTATGACAGAACATAATCGTTCAAATGACATTATTGATTTAGTATGTTATACATTAGATTTAACTTTTCCAGAAGGATTAAAATTTATATGTGATAATGTAGGAATAGATTATTATTATGATTTTTCAGAAGACATTCCAGAAAGTATTAAACTTATGGATATGATAAAAAGAATGAATACAGACGGAAGTCTTATAGAAGATACAGTCCCATTAAAATCAATACCCGAAAAAATATTAAAATATTATCTTCCAGATGTAAATGATTTATTTTTAAAAGATAATATAGATTATGATACACAACAAGAATTTGAAATAGGATATGATTGTATGTCAAATAGAATTACAATTCCTATACGTTCAATGATAGGAGATCTTGTTGGAGTAAAAGGGAGAATATTTAAGAAGAAATTAAATGATGACGATTTAAAATATATTTATCTTGAGCCTTGTGCAAGATCGCAAATTATATATGGATTAAATAAAACATATGATTATATTCAACAAAAGAGATATGTATATCTTTTTGAGTCAGAAAAAGCAGTAATGCAATTATGGTCATATGGATATAAAAATGCTGGAGCAACAGGGGGAAAGAAGATATCCCAACAACAAATAGATATATTAGTTCGATTGGGAGTCGATTTAATATTTTGTTTTGATCAAGATGTAGAAGAAGAAGAGATAAAAGAAATTATAAATAGATTCCCTGAAGGAGTTCCAATTTATTATATGTATGATAAGGATAAAATTTTAGATAAAAAAGAATCTCCATCAGATAATCCCTATAAATGGGAACAGTTATTAAAAAATAATGTATATAAAAAAGAAAAGAAAGTTGGTGATGCAATTGCAATATAAGTTACATAAGAATGGTCATAATGATAAAACCAACATATTATTAGAAGTATTACATAATAGAGGGATAGAGAATGTAGAACAATATTTACATTTAGATAAGAGTGTATTAATACCATATACAAAATTAGATAATATAGAAAAAGCGGTAAAATGCGTATTAAAACACTATGATGAAGGGAATAAAATAGGAATTTTAGTGGATACAGACGTTGATGGCTTTTGCTCGGCTTCTATGTTGTATTCCTATCTAAAACGTCTCAAAACTCAATTTTGCCCCTCTCAGCTATGCTTCCTACTTCATCAAAAACAAAAAGCTCATGGCTTGGATGCAAATGATATTATCTTCCCAGAGGATATGAAACTTTTAATTGTTCCTGATGCAGGAACTAATGATGTAAATGAATGTAAGGCTCTAAAAGATAAAGGAATAGATGTGGTTATTTTAGACCATCATATTCAAGATGTAGATAATCCTTATGCAATTGTTGTTAATAATCAATCAAGTAAAGATTATTCTAATAAAGAATTATGTGGAGCTGGAGTTGTCTATAAATTTCTTCAAGCATTAGATGAAGAATTATGGAATGAAAATGCAGATGATTATTTGGACTTATGTGCATTAGCTAATATTTCTGATAGTATGGACATGCGTTCATTAGAAACAAGATATTTAGTTAATATAGGATTAAAACAAATTAAAAATAAATTTTTTAAAGCTATGATTTCTGCACAAGAATTTTCTATGAAGGGTGTAGTAAATATTCATAATATACAATATTATATTACTCCTTATCTTAATTCTTTAATTCGTATTGGAGAAATGGAAGATCAAGAAATTTTATTTAAAGCTTTTGTAGAAACTGATGAAGAATTTGAATATCATAAACGAAAAACAAAAAATAATGAAGCTATGACAATTCAAGAAATTATCTATGATAGAGCGGCAAGACTTTGTAAAAATGCAAAAGCAAGACAAGATAAAGCTCGAACAAAAGCAATGGATTTAATCTTACAGGTAATTGAAAATAATAAATTAAATGAACATAAAATAATTATTGTAGATACTACAGAATTGCTTGATAATGGTTTGACTGGTGTTGTTGCAATTAAAGTTGCAGAACATTTTAATTTACCTTGTTTGTTTTTAAATAAACATACAGAGAAAAAATTAATTGAAGAGAACGGAAAGAAAAAAGAAATTAATTATGTTACATATGGTGGCTCTGGAAGAAATCCAAATCATAGCCCTATTGAAAATTTAAAAGAACTAATTGATAATTCTGATAGTTTTAATTTTGCACAAGGACATCCATCAGCATTTGGTATTAATATTGATGAAGAAAAAGTTCAATATGCACAATCAGAATTGGATGAAAAATTAAAAGATGTAGTTTACGATACAACATATTATGTTGATTTTATTTATGATAAAGATAATCCAATTGATATTACTGATGTAAGAATTATTGATACATTAAAGGATATTTATGCAACAGGTATTGATGATGTATTGGTTGCAATTGAAAATATAGAAATTGAAAGAAAAGATTGTTCTATCTTTGGAATGAATAATGATGTTATTTCTTTTGTATATAATGAAGTAAAATATATTCAATTTAAATGTACGGATGATAATGAATTGTATAATTGGATAAAAAATAAAGGTGGAGATTCTGATACGTTTGAATTAACTGTTGTTGGAAAACCATCTGTAAGTGAATTTAATAATATTAAAACTTGTCAAGTTAATATTGAAGATTTAATTAAAATAAATTCTACTCAAACAAGTTCCTCTGATGATTGGGGAGATATATTAGGCTCAAAAGAGCTTGATGATTTTGACGAAGAAGATTGGTAGGAGAATGCCCATTATTAATATGGGCTTTCTAACTTTCTTTTAAAAGGTATTGACTTTTACTTATATTTATGTTATAATAAAAGTAAGTAGAAATAGAAAGGATGCGATGTGCTATATGTTTTGTAATTTACATGTACATGATGCAAAAGGTTCTTTGTTAGATTCAATCTTAAGAGTAGAAGATATTGCAAAATTTGCAAAAGATAATAATCAATCAGCTATAGCAATAACTAATCATGGGTATATGAGTTCTTATGTAGATTTTGTAAAAGCATGTAATCAACAAGGAGTAAAACCAATCATTGGTAATGAAGTTTATGAAGTCGATGATATGACATGGAAATCAGATACAAAAGATAATATTCAACCAAGATATCATTTAGTTCTTTTATGTAGGACCCAAGAAGGATTTCATAATTTATTAAATATTACTTCTGTTTCATGTACTGATGGTTTATATAAAAAACCAAGAATAGATATAGATTACATAAAATCTCATAATATGGGAAAAGGAATTATTTGCTTAACTGCATGTCAAGCAGGGAGAGTAAGTAGATATTTAGAGAAAGATAAAGAAAAAGAAACAAAAGATTTTATTAAAAAATTGCAAGATACTTTTGATTATGTTTATTGCGAAATACAATCTCATAATACAGAATCTCAAAAGAAATGTAATAAGTTAATATATGATTTTTCTCAAAAATATAATCTTCCCTATGTCATAACAACAGATGCACATATGCTTAATAATGATTATCTTAAGTCTCATGAAATATTTGTTCGTATTGGAGAAGATAGAGATGTCGGAGAAGTATATACAGATTGTTGTTTACAAACAGAAGATTATGTACACTCTATCCTTGATGATAGTTTGTCAAAAGAAATTGTAAATATTGGAATTAAAGAAACTGAGAATATAGCAAATTTAATTGAAAATATAGATATTGGCTTGGATAAAGGAAATATTATGCCAAAGATTGAGATTAAAGGAAACTTTAAAACTCATTTAGATTATTTAAGACATTTAGTATTTTCAACATTTGATGAAAAGTTTGGTAAAATGTCAAAAGAAGAGCAAGATATTCGTAGGAGAAGACTTGAAAATGAATTAGATGTTCTTGAATATGTTGATTATATTGATTATTTTATTATGTTATATATGCTTGCAAAAGAAGCAAGAAAAAGAAAAATTCCACTTGGGTATTCAAGAGGATCTGGTGCAAACTGTTTATGTTTATTTATGTTGAATGTAACACAAATAGATAGTGTCAGATGGGATTTAGACTTTTCAAGATTCGCTAATAAAGGTAGAAAATCATTGGCAGATTATGATTGGGATATCAGTAAAAGGCGAAGAAAAGAAATGGTTGAAATATCAGAGGAACTGTTTGGAAAAGAAAATGTTGCTCCTATATGTACATTCAATACTTTAAGTACAAAGGTTGCAATTAGAGATGTTGGTAAGGTTTTAAATGAAACAGATACATCTCCATATTATCAACAAATTCCTTATACATTAAGAGATGAAGTTGCAAAAATGATTCCAACTATAAAAACATTAAATGATTTAGGAGAAGCAGAAGAGAAAGAAACACTTCTAAAAGATGTTTTAAGTGGAAATGATAAGTTGGCAAAAATATATGAACAATTCCCTTTATGGTTTAAGTATGTAATGGATGTAGAAGGACTTCCAAAATCAATGGGAAGACATGCGGCAGGGACACTAATTACTCCAAAAGCAATTACTACATATTGTCCTTTATGTTATGACAAAGAAAAAAATATTATGATTCAATTAGAGATGCACAATGCAATGGATGATTTAGGATTAGTAAAAATGGATTATCTTGGACTTGAAACTCTTGATATTATAGATGATGCTTTAAAGTTGGCAAATTTAACATGGGAACAAGTCGATATTAACCATTTAAATTTAGATGACAAAGAAGTGTTTAAGAAAGTTTATAGCTCTGGAAATACAGTTGGAATATTTCAAATGGAGTCCGCAGAAGCAAAGAAAATGTGTATAGATGCAAAGGTAGATAATGTCAATGATATTATTGTTGTTAATGCGGCAAATAGACCAGGTACAAAAAATAACTTTCCTATATATTGTGAAAATAAATTACATCCAGATAGTGTACAAGTATTACATGAAGATTTAAGGAAAATATTTAATAAAACACATTATATTCTTTTATATCAAGAACAAGCTTTGCAACTATTTAGGCATGCAGGTTTTCCTGAATCTGAAGTTGACAACGCAAGAAGATGTATAGATGAACATAGTCTTATAACAATGAAAGATGGAAGTAAAAAGGAAATTAAGGATATTAATATTGGAGATACTGTTGTATGTTTAGATAAAAATCAAAAAAACATTACTTATTCAAAAGTTTTAAATGTATTTGATAATGGAATTCAAATGACATATAAACTGGTTACAAAGAATGGGAATGAAATAATTGCAACAAAAGATCATAAATTTTTAACACAATATGGATGGAAAAAATTAATTAATTTATATAAATTTGATAAACTCTATAATATAGATAAAAAAGATGAAGTTGATTATATTTTACCATATGAAAAGAGACATGTTTATGATTTAGAAATAGAAGAACATCATAATTATGTTGCAAATAATTTAATAGTTCATAATTGTATTGGTAAAAAACAAAAAGATAAAATGAAGACACTTGAAATCCAATTTAAGGATGGATTAAGAGCAAAAGGTTGGAATGAAGAACAATTAAATGAAATTTGGGATTTAATGCTTAAACAAGCTGAGTATTCCTTTAACGCTGGGCATGCAACAGCGTATGGATTGCTATCATATTTGACAGCATATCTAAAAACTCATTATACAATTGAATTTATGACAGCTTTATTAACATCAAAAAGTGATAAAATAGAAAAGATTAGTGCAGTTATTAATGATTGTAAACGTCTTGGAATTAAAGTAAGTCCTCCTAACATTAATAAATCAAAAGATGTTTTTACTGTTAATAAAGATAATAATGAAATACTTTTTGGTTTATTGGCAGTAAAAGGATTAGGAGAATCAATTGTTTATAAAATAATTGATAATAGACCTTATAAAAACATGAATGACTTTATAGAAAAGGTTGGAGATAAAACTGCAATAATTACTTTAATTAAAGCAGGAGCAATTCCAACAAAAGATAAAATGAAATCATTACAAAAATATGCTTCACGAATATTTAATAATCGCCCATACACTCCAGTAACAACATTACCATCTCCATATAGTAAGTTGTTACAATATAATTTGGATGTAGATAATTATAGATTGGATAAAAGAAAAGTAGATAAAGAAAGATTATTAAATGATTATAACATTGTAAAAGAAAAACAATATAATGAAGCACTACAAGAAAAATATAAAAAACATATGACAGAATTTAAAAATAAATATGCAACAGATGAATATTTATGGGAGTTTGAAACTCTTTCAATGTTTTTGACTAATGACCCACTTAAAGAAGCGTATGAATTTACTGATATAGATTGGGATTTAGTTAAAAATAGAGAGAAGACAGTATTGTTTTGTGTAATTGTAGATGTTAAAAGAAAGAAAGATAAGAATGGGAATTTGTTTGCTTATCTTGATTTATATACTCCATTTGGCATTATAGAAGCAACAATATGGTCAAGACAATTAAAAGAATATTCAGATTTAATTCAAAAAACAAAATGTATTGCAGTAAAAGGACGAAAAGATGACAATCATTTATTTGTAGAAGCGGTAAAACCATATCTTGAATGGTTAAAAGAGAAAAAGAAAGGAAATGATATCTTTGCAGAACAATTATAATTTCAACAAAACAGATTTTGTGGAAATTGAAGGGGCGGTTTGTAGGGTTAAATTTCAACCTATCCGAAAAATTTTTTACAATGATAAAGGTTCCTTTGGTATATTTTATGGCTCAGTAGAAGGTAAAGTTCCAGTATACCAAGATGAAGATGATGATATTTGTATTGTTATTAAAGGAACTTTACCAGACCTTAATATGGAAGAGCAATATAATATTGTAGCAAAAACAGTTCATGATGAAAAATATGGATGGCAATATGATATACAAGAATTATATCCTATTGAGCCAATGGATACGAAAAAACAATCTGAATATTTATATGCTGTTTTAGAAAGAGATAATATTAGTGAACAAATATTACAATATTATCCTAATATTATAAATGAAGTTATGGATGGAACAGATAATATTGATTTTTCTCAAATAAAAGGATTGGGAGAAGCTTCTTGGAAAAAAATGAAAGTAAAAATCATTGAGAATTATTATTTGGCTGATATTTATATTAAATTAAAGCCAGTTGGAGTAACTTCTACAATGATAAAGAATTTAGTAAAAGCATACAAAAATCCAATTACTTTAAAACAAAAACTTGACAAAAATCCATACACATTAACAGAATTACATGGATTTGGATTTAATAGAGTTGATGCACTTGTATTAAAAATGGATCCTGCATTTGCAAGTAAAATTGAAAGATTGGAAGCATTTACAAAATATTACTTAGGACAAATAGGAGAAGTAGATGGACATACATGGGTTTCAGAAGAAGTTTATAGAACAGAAGTAAGTAATAATGTCCCAGAAACTGTTAAATGGATTGATTCTTTTCTTGAAAATAATGATAGTGTTTATTATAATAAAGGTAGAATTGGATTAATAGAATATATGGATTTCGAAAAGAAAATATATAAGACTATTAAAAGAAAAATTGCAAGTCAACAAAATTATAATTTCTCTGATGAAGAAATACAAGTTGCAATTTCGCAAGCAGAGAAACAACAAGGATTTGAATATTCTGACGAACAAAAAGAAGCAATTCATAATACATTACAACATAACTTCTCTATATTAACAGGCAAGGCAGGATGTGTAGATTGTGATACAGAATATTTTAATGGAACAGAATGGAAAAGAATAGCTGATTATACTGTTGGAGAAAGAGTATTACAATATAATATAGATACTCAACAAGCAATATTAATTCAACCATTAAAATATATTAAAATAAAATGTGATAAATTATATTATTTCTGTTCAACAGATATAGACCAATGTTTATCGTTAGAACATAGGATATTATATTATAAAAGTATAAATAAACAAATTAAGATAAAAGAAATGACAGTTGAAGAATATTTGAAAAATCCACAAAGTTTTTTTATTCCATTTTCTTTTTATTATAACAACTTAGATACAAGTGTAATAAAGAAACATTTAGGTATTCAATCATATTTTGATTTGGAAAAGATGGAAATTAAAGAATATAAAACAATAGATGGATATAAATATTGTTTCTCTGTGCCAACTGGAGCATTAATACTTAGAAGAAATAATAAAATATTTATTACTGGAAATTCAGGAAAGACAAGTATAACAAAAGCTATTTTAAATGCTTATAACAATAGACATTTATCAATTGGAACATGTGCATTAAGTGCAATGGCTGCAAAACGAATATCAGAAGCAACTTTATATTCTGCAAAAACAATTCATAGAGAATTAAGTGTTGATAGACATGGACAATTTGTTTATAATGAAAAACAACCTTTACCAGTAGATTTTGCCTTTATGGATGAAACTTCAATGGTAAATGCAAATTTATTTTACTCATGGTTGTCTGCCTTAAAAGATGAAACAAATATATTATTATCTGGAGATGCAAGACAATTACCACCAATAGGATTTGGTAATGTATTCTCTGATTTATGTGATATTCTTAATAAAGATAATATAAGTGAATTAAAAACTCCAATGAGACAAGCATTAAAGTCTGGTATTCTTGTAGATGCAAATTTGATAAGAGATAATATATCTCCAATATCTCAAAATGAGATCAATAATCCCAGAATTATTCATGGAGAATTACAAGACATGCAATATAGGTTTAGAACTTCAAGAGAAGAAATGTTTGAAATAGCTATAAGATTGTATATATCAGCAATAAAGCAACAAAATATTGATGATGTAGCAATTATTGTTCCTCGAAAATCAGATTGTATTAATAGTACAAATGAACTTAATAAAAAAATACAACAAATACTTCTTGGAAATGTAAAAGAAAGTATTACTATTCGTATGGGAGATAGTCAAACAGTATTTAAACTTGGAGCAAAAGTAATGCAAACTAAAAATGATTATGAACGTGGGGTATTTAATGGTGACGTTGGATATATAGTTGACATTCCCAATACAAGTGAATGTAGATGTATAGTTAAATTTAATTTACCAGGAGGAGAAGTACAAATTCAAAGATATAATTATTTTCAAATGCAACAATTAGAATTAGCATATGCATTAACCGCACATAAATGTCAAGGACAATCTATTAAATCGGTTATTTGTATTATAGATAATACTCATTATAAATTATTAGATAGTTGTTTATTATACACTATGCTTACAAGAGCAAAAGAAAGATGTTGTTTGTTGGCAGAGCCAACTGCATTTTTCCAATGTATAAAAACAAGCCATAATAAAAGACATACATGGTTGTCAACATTAGCAGATAAGTAAAAAGATTTGGTACTCGGTGAGTGCCATTTTCTTTTATAAAGAAAAATAAGAAATTATTTATTAAAACCTATTGACTTTTTTTATAAGTTGTGTTATAATGGAAACAAGAAAATAAATAGAAAGTTGGAGATATAATATGGATTTTGAGTTATCTACATATCAAAAAAGAATATTAAATGAATTTAAGAATAGTAATGATAATTTATTTATATCTGCTTTAGCAGGAGCATCAAAAACATTTATGCTAACAGAAATAAGTAAATTAATTAATACATATTCTGTTTTTCTTGCTTTTAATAAAGTAATTCAAATGGAATTAGCAGATAGAATTAAAAATCCTAAATTTCGTACATATACATTTAATGGATTGGGCTATCAAATATTGTTGAGAAATTCAGAAGAACAAGGATTACCAAAAATAACAATAGATCAATATAAAACAAGTAATATTTGTAGAAAAATTGCATCTTCAGACATTCCAGAATATAAAACTTATAATTGGGAATTAAAAAAAGAATGTATAGATACTTTAACTACATTATATGAGTTGTGTAAATCATATTTATATGACATGGAAGATTATACACAATTAAAAAAATTAATAGATGAACATAATTTATTTCAAGAAGAAGTAAAAGAACCCTCAGAACTGGGGAAAATAATAAGTCGTATTGATACATTAAATATGTATCAATTTGAACATGATGGAATTATTTCTTTTAGCGACCAGCTTTATATTACTGTAAAGAAATTAAAATTAAAAGAGTGGAAAGTCCCAGGATATTTAAAGTTTTTCAATATTCTTATAGATGAGGTACAGGATGTTTCTGCATTACAACAACAATTAATATTTTTTATTAGAAGACAAAATGCAAGAATTGTTGCATGTGGAGATAGAATGCAATGTCAACCAAAGGGAACAAAAATATTACTTAGTAATGGAACATACAAAAATATAGAAGATGTGCAAATTGGAGATTGTGTTACTCAATATGAAAGAAGAGAAGGAAGATATTATGGCTACAATCCAACGAACAAAAATATTATAGCTAATTATGGAATAGGAGAAAAACATAAATTTGTTACAAATGAATTGGTGTCAGTTAATTTCTCAAATGGGATAAGAACAGAATATACTCCGAATCATAAATGTTTTGCAAGATTTAATGAAGATAAAATACAGGGAGCATATATTTTATATTTAATGTATAAAAAAGATACAGATTATTTTAGAATTGGGAAAGTAAAAATTTATTCAAAAAGTGAAAAAATGTTTGGACTTGCAGCCAGAGTAAGAAATGAAGGATTTGATAAAGGATGGATCTTAAATATTTATAAATCAAATAATGAAGCATGGATTAATGAACAATTATATTCTTTAAAGTATCAAATTCCGCAAGTTATATTTCAAATGGAAAAAGTACAACATAATATGAATGATATTGATTATATTTATAATAATATTGGTGGAAATATATATGAAAGAGCAAAAGCTTTATTGTCAGAGTTTCATAGAGATTTTAATTTTCCGTTTTATGAAAATTCCAAAGGAAATTTTCAAGCAAGACATTTGTCAAAAAAACATTGTTTTGAAATTTATGCATGTAATTTAATTCAAGAATATATGGACATGCTATATTTTGATGGAGAAAAGAAAAGCAAAACAAATTCGAGATATTTTGATTATAAGAAAAAATATGAAAATATAGAAACAATCA
>ERZ808278.666-NODE-666-length-19873-cov-4.439449_pt1 | contig 19873 bp, 20 predicted proteins | sample MGYA00521239_ERZ808278 | MGnify/ENA primary metagenome ERZ808278 (study PRJEB31516, sample SAMN03275600) | gut metagenome | biome: mammalia-associated habitat; material: feces | host: Papio cynocephalus | place: Kenya | collected 2012-07-17 ... | reverse complement strand
ATGATGAAATTGTTTCAGGAGTTTGACATAAAAAGATTTATCTTTCATCGCAAAAATTCCATAGAAGATATGAAACGTTGTATTCAGGAGAATCAAGGAAAAGGGTTGGAGTTTGAGGCATTTGCTTTAAATGAATATTGTCACTTTACGGGAGCGTTTTGCAATTCTCTTCATTGTGATGAGTTGACACATCTGTGTAAAGTCCCTTATGAGTTAGGAAAAGTGAGTGAGGGAATGATTCGATGCGGGGAGACGATCCATGAGGAAGTGATTGAGAACGAATCGGAGGAATATGTAACTGGGAGTACTGGTTGCGGTTTATGTGCGCTGAAGGAGTTAAAGGATGCAGGGGTAACCCATTTAAAGCTGGTAGGCAGAGGAAACCATACGGAGTATATGGAAGCAGATATTCGGATGATGCAAAGAGCGTTAGCGCTGGCGGACGAAACGGAAGATAGGGGGGAATATAGGCGTAGGGTTAGAGAAGAACTGTTTTTTGGAAAATGTAGTAATAGGTGTTATTATCGTTAGAAGGTGCCTGTCTGGTTGTGGGATGGGCACTAGTTAATTGCTTTCCTTGTATTCTTCAAAGAGGATACTGGTACCGACACCAAGATTCATCGTATTCTATAATGGTCAGGACACATTTTGGGATACAAAAGAAATGAAGCTTTCAGATGCTTTCGAGCAGAAAACAGATTGTCCAGATTTGGAACTTAAGTTAATCCGACGTGACGAACGAGAAATTGGAAGAGAAGAAGGACTGCAAAAAGGTATAAAGTGTTACATCCTTGACAATCTAGAAGACCATGTGCCAGACGAAAGAATTATTATCAAATTACAAAAAATTTTCGGCATCCTACCAGAGGAAGGAAGACAGTTAGTTTCTTCCTATCGGCAAGCAAAATAATTCTAGCTTGGAAAAACCTGATTGACACGTTATAATGGTACAAAAACAAAATTATTTAGGGGAACAAAATGAAAAGAATAGGATATATCCAAACGGACTTTCCAGCTAAATTTGGAATTCCGAGACAAAGTGGACTAGTAGAAGCGCTAACAGGAAAAATTTATTTTGAACCACAATATCATAACATGGATGCCTTTCGTGGACTGGATGGCTATTCTCATATATGGCTGCTTTGGCAGTTTTCTGAAAATATGCAGAAAGAGGCACCTATTTCTGTAAAGCCACCTAGACTAGGTGGAAATACAAGAATGGGAGTATTTGCAACCAGGTCACCATTTAGACCAAACCATATAGGCCTGTCTTGTGTAAAACTTGAGTCAGTGGAATGGGATGAAAAAATGGGACCAGTCATAACGGTATCTGGAATTGATCTTATGGATCAGACTCCAATACTGGATATTAAGCCCTATCTTCCTTATGCGGATTGTCACCCAGAAGCAACAGGTGGATTCGGTTCACAAGTAAAGGATTATGCCTTAAAAGTGGAGTTCCCAGAAGAACTTTTATCGCAAATTCCAAAAGAAAAGCAGCAGGCGATTCTTGGCGTGCTAGAACAAGATCCCCGCCCAGCATATCACGACGACCCGCAACGAAAATACGGTGTAGAATTTGCTGGTTTTGATGTTCGTTTTTATGTTAGGAATGATGTACTTTCTGTATGCGAGGTAGAACGGTTAAAAGAAGACTAATTGCGTATACTAATCTTACAGAATAAGCATTGACTGAGATTAGAGCAAAAGGTGGAATGACCGTGGAGATTTTACTAGGATACTGTTGTGTATCAACGTTATATCCAAAATTAAAATGTAGCAGGTCTTCAACAAAGACCTATTTAGATAGTCATGATGGCAAGGCATGTCATGACTATCTTTTAGATAAAGCGAGAAAAAACCTATACGATATGGCAGAACTTTTGAAGCATAATAAGGACAATGGTATATTGGCGTATCGTATGCCAGAACAGGTTTTGCCACAGCTGGATTTAGGATATTACAAAATTGAAGAGTTACAGACTGAACTTCGAATGGTTGGTAAAATTGCCAATCAGTTAGGATTACAGCTTTCCCAACATCCATCCCAGTATTATGTCCTCAATTCCCACAGGCAGGATGTTGTAGAAAAATCCATTCATACGTTAGACTTCTTTGCAGAGACAATGGAAGCCATGGAACTTGAAAAGATTCCTAATATGACACTGCATATTGGTGTAAAAAATGGGTACGAAGATTCTACGGAGGCAGTAAAAGTATTTGCAAAGAATTTTGGGCGGTTAGGTGAGGCAGCAAGAAAGTATCTTGTAGTGGAAAATGATCACATATCCTTTCGAGTGGAGGATTGTCTGAAAGTGCATGAGTTAACAGGTGTTCCAGTTGTCTTTGATAATAAGCATTACGAATGGAATCAAGGAGATATGACCTTTGAAGAAAGTTTGAATGCGGCAGTTCATACATGGGGAAGTCGTACTCCAAAACTGCATCTGTCTAGTGATAAGGAAGGCATAAAGAAACATGCTCATCATGAGATGGTATTTCTGGAAGATTATAAAAAGATGGAGCAAGCAGTGGAGAAGTCTGGGGTTGAACGATGCTATTTTATGCTCGAGTGTAAGCAGAAAGATATTGCAGTATTGGAATTGTATAAGCAAATAAAGAAATGATAGAAAAGCCCTAACTGGTACTTGGTGTGATACTGTTAGGACTTTTTGTTTTTCTTTGCTGAATAGTGTGATAAAATGGTAAAAAAATAAGAGTTCATTCAATGGTCAGCGAATTTGTGAAAAAAAGAATTAAAAAGGATGTAACTTTTTCTATTTAAATGCTACTAACTCATAGAACGTTCTAAAGGAGGATATATGTTAAACCAGGATTTTACATCTTTATATGATGCGTATTATCAGGATGTTTACTTATATCTTATGAAATTGACCAAGGGAAGGAAGGATCTGGCGGAAGAATTAACCCAGGAAACATTTTACCAGGTGTTTCTGTCTTTGCATCGTTTTAAAGGAAAATCGAAGATTAAAACATGGATAATCGAGATAGCGAAGCATACTTGCTACAATTATTTCAAGAAGAACCCGATTGTGGAAAGTGCCAATGAAAATGACTTGCTTATGGATAAGGCTTGCAATGAGGGAAAATCCCTTGAAGAATATCTTATAAGGGCAGAAGAGCAGGAATCGCTTCGCAAGGCAATATTAGGTTTGGACAAGAAATACCGAGATGTCGTGATTTATCGAATCTATTATGAGTTATCTTTTCAGAAGGTGGGACAATTAATGAAGATAAGTGAAAATTCTGCAAAAGTGTTGTTTTTTAGAGCAAAGTCTATGATTAAGAAGAATATGGAGGAGTAACGATGAAGAAAAAAGAAGAATGCGCTCTTGTAAGAGAACTGTTACCAATATACTGTGATGATGCAGTAGGGGATGAAGGAAAAGCAGTAATTGAGAAGCATTTAAAGGAATGCAAGGAGTGCAGTACATACAAAGAAGAAATCGCCAAGATGAAGGAAGAGGAAGAGGCAAGCCAGGATAAAATGGAAGCTGTGAAAACAGAGCAGGTAACGAAGGTTTCCAAGAAGTTAAGAAGACATAAGAAAAAGGTGGACTTAATAAGCACAGTTGCCGTAGTATTTGTATGGCTAGCCTTTATGATAAGCTTCCAAGTGGTTGAAGTATCGGGAATTAGTATGGAACCAAGTTTTCAAGATGGGGAAAGACTTCTGATGAATCGTGTTGTATATCATTTAAGAAGTCCAAAGAAAGGAGATGTAGTATCTGTAGCACAGGAAGATATGACACTGTTAAAACGTGTGGTTGGGGTTCCTGGAGATACGATTGAGATTAAAGATAATGCTGTTTTCATCAATGGGAAGTCGGTTAAGATTAAGGGAGAAGAAGGACGAATTGAGCCAGGAGACCTTATATATCCACTCACGTTAGGGAAAGACGAATATTTTGTAATGGGTGATAATGTGGAAGTTTCCCTAGATAGTCGTTCTAGCAGTGTTGGAGTAATTGAGCGAGATGAGATAAGGACTAAGTTTTTATGCCGATTTTTTTCATTTAAGAAATAGAACAGGAGGAATACTATGAATAGGTTTGGAATATGTGTGGGAGCATGTTTGATAGTTGCACAGTTGGTAATGGCATGGATGGCGCTTCGAGTTGGGACGAAAAAGCAGAAGGCCATCGCATTAGGAACGGATGTATTATCTGTTATTGGCAATGCACTTATAGCTGTTTACTATAACAATATGCCAGGAAAAGGAAAGGCACCTGGTCTAACCTATCTGGGGCAGACTGTTGTGGCGATGGGCTTAATGGTTGTAAGTTTTGTGGTTTTGCTTGTTACGATTGCGGCAGTTGTTAAGAAAAGAGAATGACTTGCAATTTAACAAGGTACAAGATACAATAACGCTGTTAGCTTATGCTAACTTTAATAAGAGCATTTAAGAAAGGTAAGACAATTAAAAGATGGAGTTAACAGCAGTAAAACTAAATTATCTCTTTCTGCTATATGAAAAGGAAGAGAATGTTCATACAGTATCCAGTCTAGCAAAAATTTTGGGAGTTGCAAAATCAACAGTAAGCCGTACAATTCACTGCTTAGAAGAACAGGGATTTCTTATTAAGGATACCTTTTTACTAACTGAATACGGGAAGAATACAGCGAGACAGTATTTAGAAGAACGGAATATCATAGCAGACTGGTTAATGTCGGAACAGCATATTTCTTACGAGGTTGCCATACATGATGCCACAGCATTTATTCTATCTGTTTCGAAAGACATGAAGAAGATAGTTCTAGAAAAGGCTCGTAATGCCATGCTATGGGAAAAAATAAGTAAGATTGGACATCTTGATGGACAAGCAGTAGCGAGTTTGTTTGCGGATGGAACATATCCTCTTCCTTTTACCATGTACCGAGAAAAGAGTGGAAAGCATAATTTTATATCCATGTCAGACCGGGCATTTCATCATCCTGCATCTTTCGTTGTGAAAAATGGAATAGGTATGGTCCATCTTTTGGGAAGGGAAATTGAGGAAACATCCAAGTTGGGGTGTTTAAAACTGAAAGGAAGATTAGTAACTCTAAAATATCTATGGAATCATAAGTACCTTCTGGCAGGTCAAGATCAGTCTCGATTTATTATTCCATTGGATTCCATGGAGTTTCACTATAATTCCGAAGAAAAAATGTTACAGGGCAGTGTTAAGTTAAAAATGTCCTGTTCAGTAGGAACAGTTCATATGCCAGAAAGTGTTGCAATTATGAATGTTATGATAAGATGAGAACCGTTCAAAAAATATTATTGTTTGTTGCATAGGTGCAACGAAAGGAAAAATGTCTTAAATTACAAAACATGTGGACGCAGATACAGAAAAAGAGTGTCAAACTGTTGCATAGGATGCAACGAAATTAGGGATTGCTGATGCTCTTTTTTTTGTTACAATATCACTATAAGAAAATGAGAACCATTATCAACAAGGAGAGAACAATGATAAAACGATTCAAAAAGCAATTATTAAGCTGTTTACTAGCAGCGAGCATATTTAGTACGCTAAGTGTATCTGATATTCATGGTGCAACACCAGCAATTGAAACAGTAAAAAGTGCAACACAGGAGTATGTCGATGGTACATATGAAATACCAGTCAATATGTACAAAGAGAACGCCGATAGCTTTTCACATGCCAACGGAGTGTTGGACGGGGCTAAACTTACGATAAAGAATGGGAAGGGAACGTTAAACGTCCGCTTTAAACCCTTATTCATGATGGGGGAAAATCACTATATGTATAGCATGAATAAGCTGACCAATATTACATTTAGTGCAAATGGACTTCCAGCCTCTTATGATATAGAAGAACCAGTTGTTGTGGAGGAATACGATGTAGTAGACCGATTCAATGCACCAGAAAGTGGATTCTCTGCGACAGCAGGCAAGAAATATCCAAAAGAAGTTGCGCTGAATGTAAATCTAGGGGAAAGGGTAACCTGGGTTCGTATTCATGTTCCAATTATGACTTCTATGGGAGTTAGTGATTCCAATGCAAGGCTAGTACTTGATTATACAAATATTCCGAAAAAAGAAGCAAGTGTTCCAGTTGTACCTAATAAAAAGTATACAATTACGTATAAATTGTATGGCGGCACCAACAACAAGGCGAATCCAACTACATTTACGAAGACATCCGCCTTTACACTGAAAAATCCAACCAGAACAGGATACACTTTCCTTGGCTGGTATACAAGCAGTAAGTTCCAGACAAAAGTAACCAAGATTGTAAAGGGAACGGAAAAGAATTATACCTTACATGCAAGATGGCAGAAAGTAACGGTAAGCAAAGCAGCAATTAAGACATTAAAAAGTACAGCAAAGAAAAAGGCGGTTGTAAGCTGGAATACAGTCAGTGGGGCAAAAGGGTATGAGATTACCTATTCAAGAGATAAAAAGTTCAAATCTAAGAAAACAGTTACCACAACAAGTAGAACAAAAACTCTTACAGGACTTGTATCAGGAAAAACCTACTATGTGAAAGTGAGAGCATATAAAATAGATTCAACAGGAAAGAAAGTTTATGGTACAAGCAGTACTGTAAAGACCGTTAAAGTAAAATAATAGAGTTCCAAATGTCGGGGGTCGCTACTTAAGTGACCCTTGCTTCATGAAAGGAAATAATCCCCTTCATGGATAGATGGAGAATAAAGAGGTTAAAAATGAAAGTAAAATTAGCATGGATAATGGCAGTGATTTTCTTAAGTATATCCTTTGGTCAAACACTGCCATTGAAATGTCAGTCGAAGGAAACATTGGCAGATGGAAGGTATCAGATTGCAGTGAAGTTGTATCATGCCACAAAAGAGGAAGTTAGCGTAGGGAACGGAGCTGTCAAGGAAAAAGGAATGCTAATTGTTAAGGACGGAAAAGCAACCTTACACTTGGAAATGCAAGCTATGAACATAAGTGGAATGACTGGATATTTATCCGAATTAAATACTTTAGCCCAGGTTGAATTCAATGCTTATCAATATCCGTCAAAGTATGTAAAGGTGCCATCTAAGGTGTTGTCTGTATACGATGTAGTAGACAATTATAATGACTCATTAAGTACAGATGAAAATTGTAAGGGTGTAAAGTATCCAAAAAAACTATACATCCCAGTTGTGTTACAACAAGAGTATACCTGGGTGCAGATGTATGTTCCAGTAATGGGCTCAATGGGATTTGGAGAACAGTTAGCACGGGTTAAACTGGATTATTCTTCTTGTACAGCTTTAGAGAGTGTCAGCAGGAGTGAACTATTGGAACTAGTAACTGGATTAGAAGAAAAAATGTCATCTCATTATACAGAATCCAGCTTTCAAGCATTCACAGAACAGCTATGTCTAGCAAAGCAGGCTGTAGAAGAAGAGGAGAGTGATAAAAAGGCATTGGAGGCGGCTTATTATGACTTGTTAGAGGCGGTAGAGAGGTTGCAGCTTAAATCAATAAGTGCAGACTCGCTGCCTTCACCTTTGCCAACCAGCACACTGTTGCCAACCAGTACCCCTGTAGCAAAACCGGTGATGTCTCCGTCTAAAGAGGAAGAAACCTTAGACAAGGATCAGTTACCAGATGGAAAATATCAAGTGTCCGTTCAGTTATGGCATGCAACAATGGATAAGGAATCTATGGGAAATGCGGCGGTTATTCCTAATGCGTTGATTGAAGTTAAAAAAGGAAAGTATACCATGACGGTTGCTACAACGCAGATGGCTATGGGAACAATCACGTCCTGTCTTGGAGCACTCTGGGTGAAGGAGGCAGACGGAACTTATAAAGCTGCTAATATAGTGGAATATAACAATCCCAATAAGCAGCCAAGTGCATTTTCCTTTACCATGCCAGCCAAAGAGGAATACCTGGATGTAAAAATTGACCCACAAGTAGAAATTATGGGAAGTGAGCCATTGGATGCCCGTTTAAAGATTGATTGGAACACGCTAAAACCTGTTTCCAATCAGACTATCATTGAGGGTGGAACAACATTGAAACCAACATTATCCGTGACTCCTCCAGTAGCCAGTGCAATTCCAAGTGTGGATGGGGATATCCAGTCAAGTAGTGCAGAGTCTAGTTCCGCTTCCAAGGAACAATTAGACTCTGGTGAAACAGAGGATACCAAAGAGCAATTTGTAGAAAAGGAACCACAAGAGGATAATGAAGTCTCTGATAATTGGAACGAAGATAACCGAAAGGAACAAAAAGCACCAGTTCCCCGAAGAATAGAACATCTCAAAGTGGTGGTGGCGATGGCTGTATCCATAACGGTTATAGGTGTAGTGCTGACTGCTTTTGCAGGAATAACAGCCTACGTGGTATATAAGAAACTAAGAGAGGTATAGAGAACGTGAAGAAAAAATGGTTATTGGTACTTGTTTTGTTAGTAGCTGTCTGGACACCAGTTTGTGTAAGTGCAAGCAGTGGCATATTTTTAGCGGATACGACGCCTTCTTATGCACATCCAGTAACGAATCAAGTAGAAGATTCAGGCAATAATCCTGGAATTGGACAAGGCATGACAGAAAGCATGATTGGTGCAAAAGCCTTACTGGAATTTGATACCGATGGAACAATTTACGCCACAGCACGTTATTATCTGACAGACCAGATTCGTGATGTGAAGATTTGGACTCAGAAAAAGGGTGCAACCAACTGGCAGAGTGTAAAGACAACTGTGATGCAGCAAAATGTGAATGGTAAATACTGCACAGATTATCGCTTTGTTATACCATCTCAGGATGCGGTTATTCGCACATCCTGTTATGTGGATGCTATGGGGAGAGAAGTAATCTTCTATTATGCGTTCTCAAATCCGAAAAAAGGAAGTGGAGATTTCGTAAAAAGTATTAAAGAATCTGATACAACAGGAAAAGAGAACAATACGAAAACAACTGAAGCTGAAAAACAGACAGAGGACAAAAAACAGACAAGCGGCACAAATGATGCTGAAAATGTACAGACAGAGAATAAAGTTCAGGAATCAGATCAAAAGGAATTAACTGCAATAGAACAGATTGAACAGGCAGATGGACTTACAACTTCCAAAGAGATGGATTCCCAATCAGAAGATGAGGTTGACGAGGACAATGAGAAAGAAGATAGCGGAATCTTTTCAGAGATATTTCTTATTGTAGCAGCAGCTATTTTGTCTGGTGTTCTGGTAGGAGGAATTTTAATTACTGGAATCGGAGTAGGAGCATATTTCATTATCAAAAGAATAAAGGAGAGGGAAAATTGAAAATTAGATGTAAGAGAATAATAGCTTTCTTACTTTTGACAGTAAGTTTAATCTTATCCTTAACAGGGTGTGTTGACCAAAGCCAAGGAAGGGAAGCAGCGTTGCAGGGACAAGAAAGAATCGTTGCAACCAGTACATCAGTGGTGGAAATCTGTGACAAGCTTGATTTGGATTTGATTGGAGTACCTACAAGCAGTATCTATAAGTTACCTGAACGCTATGAGAAAGTTAAGAAGGTAGGAACGCCTATGTCTCCTGATATGGAAGTAATCAGTACACTAGGAGCGGATTGGATCATTGGACCAAAAAGTCTGCAGTCTGATTTGCAGCCAAAGTTTAAAGAAGGAAAGAGCGAGTATGCATTTGTTAATTTAGACAGTATATGGGGAATGTACAAGTCTATTCAGGAGCTTGGAGAGTTGTTTGGCAGAGCAGAACAGGCAGATAAACTGGTAAATGATTTTGTAACGTATTACCAGTCTTATCAGAAAAAGTTGAAAGGAAAAACAAGACCATCTGTGCTGATTTTAATGGGGTTACCAGGTTCTTATGTGGTAGCGACTGAGCAGTCATATGTAGGAAGTCTCGTAGCAATGGCGGGGGCTACGAATGTATGTAAAGAAGTAAGCAAGGACTTTGTAACTATCAACACAGAGGAACTTGCCAAAATGAATCCGGACATCATTCTGCGAGCGTCTCATGCTATGCCAGAGCAGGTTAGTGCAATGTTTGCGGAAGAATTTGCAACCAATGATATCTGGAAACATTTTAGGGCAGTGAAGGAAGAAAAGGTATATGACTTGCCAGGAGGACAGTTTGGAATGAGTGCGAATTTTAACTATCAGGATGCTCTGGAAACCTTGCAGAAGATTTTGTACGGAGAGGAGTCAGCATGAGAAAAAAAAGTAAGATATGCATTGCATTTATAACAATAACTGCCCTTTTGAACGGTTTATTCCTTCTGTCTGTGAATTTGGGAAGCATTCAAGTGACGTTTGTTGAGCTGTTGCGAGGTTTATGGGTGGAATACAACCCAAATGTGGCAGCAATTTATGATTTACGCTTTCCGCGTATTATAGTTGCAATGCTTGCTGGGGCTGCTTTAGCTGTAGCTGGAGTTCTGTTTCAAGCTGTCCTTAAAAATCCTCTTGCAGACCCTGGGATTATTGGAATTTCAAGTGGTGCCAGCTTCGCTGCAATGCTTGTGACGATTTGTGCACCAGCATGTTATCTATATGCACCGTTGTTTGCTTGTCTGGGAGGGCTGATTGCATTTTTCATGGTTTATAGTCTGTCATGGAAGGGCGGTTTGAGTCCGTTGCGGATTCTGCTTGTAGGTATTGCAATTGATGTTATGTTGAAAGGGCTTATGAATGCGCTAGATACCATGACTGGTGGCAGCAGGACTGGTGTGGCATCCATTGTGGAAGGAAATATAACCATGAAAACTTGGAAGGATGTACAGTTGCTTGCGGTTTATGTTTTGATTGGTTTAGTCATTGCCCAGTGCTTCTCTGGAAAATGTAACTTGCTTTCCCTAGAAGATAAAACGGCTCGTGCAATCGGTGTAAATATTGGACATTTGCGTGTGATGGTATCAATAGTTGCAGTACTTCTTACTTCTATAGCAACAGCTATCGTAGGTGTAGTGGGGTTTCTTGGATTAATCGTACCTCATATTGCGAGAATCTTTGTTGGTTCCAATCATAAAATATTGCTTCCGTTTAGTATGCTGGCAGGAGCATTTACCTTTTTACTTGCGGATACGGTGGGACGTACCATCTGTGCACCTTATGAAATCAGTGCATCGGTGGTAATGGCAGTCGTTGGTGGACCATTTTTTATTTTACTATTAAGAAAGAGTGGGAAAACGTATGGAAATTAAAAACCTTTATTTTTCTTATGGGCGAGATGATAAGAGGGGAGAACATGACATTTTAAAAGACGTTTCATTTTCGATTAAGGAAGGAAAAATTACAACAATTCTTGGGGCAAATGGTTGTGGAAAATCAACATTATTTCAGCTTATGACCAAGAATCTAGTGCCTCGGAAGGGAAAAATTTATCTGAAAGGAAAGAATATCCGTGGAATCCGTTTAAAGGATTTTGCAAAAGAAGTATCCATCGTGCATCAGTATAATACTGCCAGCAATGATACCACAGTAGAAACACTGGTTTCTTATGGAAGGACACCTTATGTCAGACTTGGAAAGAAAGAAAACAAAGAGGATCAGAAGTATATCGACTGGGCGATGGAGGTTACAGGAATAACAGAACTTCGGCAGCGGGAAATCAGCACCTTATCCGGTGGGCAAAAGCAGAGGGTTTGGATAGCGATGGCTCTTGCACAGAACACAGACATTTTGTTGTTAGATGAACCAACAACCTATCTGGACATACGATATCAGATTGAAATTCTTAAACTGATTCAGAAGCTGAATCTGGAATACGGTATTACCATTGTAATGATTTTACATGATATGAATCAGGCAATCCATTATAGTGATGAGATAATAGGTCTACGACAAGGGAAAGTGCATATGATAGGGGAACCTGCTAAGGTAGTTACGAGAAAGGCATTACAGGAATTGTATGGGGTAGAGTTAGATGTGGTAGATTTAGAAAAAGGCAAATTTGTGTTGGCTGTGTAGAGAAAAAATGGTAGCAAATGTAACAAAACTTAGTTATCAGGTAATCATAAATAATTCAACTAAATAAATAAAAAAAACAACAAGAATCGTAAATTATAATAAAAGAAATTTATTATTCGTAACTTTCACGTTCTATTTTTGTGCAAGATGTGCACATAATAAAAAAATATCTCATTGTATTTATGCATTGACAATAATATTTGTATATCCTATACTATTAAAAAGTACAAACGATTGTGCAAACGTGGGGGCGTTGCACGAATAGATGTACAAAAGATTACTACCCTTGGAACTGCTCAGAGGGAAATATAGTTTCATATTTAATCAATGATAAACGAGGTCAATGATTACGATCATTTCTTTAAAATAATTTTTTTTGGAATCATCACCGTATGAATCATTTCTGCTTTCGCAGGCCTTTCTGTATGGAATTATGTGAAGGCGTACCGTTTGCAGGAGATGGCAGTTTTTGGAAAACACATAATAGCTTCGGAGAGGATGTAAAGTCTTATTGAGATAAGAAATTTCATATAACGCTTTTATTCTGCTCTGCCTTAAGTGTGGTCATGTTTACGGTAATCCCATTGATAGCAATGATATCCGTGGCTTTTACGAAATATGACCAAATCCATCTGCCACCGACCTCTTTGTTTCTGGTGATCTCTTTCAAGAGAGTATTAGGTGTAATTGTGCGCTGGTTTTAGGCACGATTACACCATTTTCTTTTTTGTGTCCTATTTCATATAAAACATACATATTGTGCTTCTAAATTATATTGTCAACATTTTGTAGTATAATAATGGATTGTTTGTCTCCCAAGCAGGATTTATAATGATACTATAAATTTAAAAAGGGAGGTTTTTTCTATGAAAAACAGGTTATCAAAGCTTTTAGCTCAATCAGACCTACAATTATGGATTCCATTTACAACAATGGCTCAAAAGCGATTATTACTTGGGAACCATGGGGCATAAAGAATACTGACATTAGCAGCGGACAGAAAGATAATCATATCCGCCAGATGGCAAGTGATACGAAAGCGTGCAACAAAGAGATTTATATTTCTTTAATGCACGAAGCAAACGGAAACTGGTATGACTGGGCAATCGGTGACAGCAAAGTGAATAATAATCAGACATACAAAGCAGCATACCAGCATGTTGTAAACATTTTCCGTCAGGTTGGAGCAAACAATGTTAAATTTATCTGGAACGTAAATGCCGGAAACTGTGGTTCAGGAACATCTTACACAGATCATTATCCAGGTGATACATATGTAGATTATGTAGCAATTGATGGTTATAACTGGGGAACAACTCAGTCCTGGGGCAGTACATGGCAGTCTTTTGACGAAATTTTCGCGGCTCCTTACCAGGCATTATCTACAATCAACAAACCAATCTTCATTACAGAGTTTTCTAGTACTGAAATTGGAGGAAATAAAGCTGCATGGATTACAGAGACATTTAAAACAATTCGTACAAAATACCCAAGAATCAAGTTAGTATCCTGGTTCGGTGAAAATAAAGAAACTGACTGGAGAATCAACTCAAGTGCTGCTTCCTTAGCTGCATTTAGAGCTGCTGTAAAAGGCGGAACTACAGTTGTTCCAAGTCCATCTCCAAGTCAGGCAGTAGTTTCATCTACACAACCAAGTATAGCACCAACTCCAAGCCAGGCACCAGCAGGCCAGTCCATTAATCAGACTTATACCATTACAGCTAATGGATCAAATGCAATTGATTTATCAAAATTAACAATCAGATATACATTCTCAAAATCTGATTCAAAAAACATGAATGCATTCTGCGACAATGCAGCAGCACAGTTATCTGTTGCACCTTACTGCCAAAGCTTAAATGCAAATACTTCTATCAAAAAAGATGGTGGTAATTATGTATTAGAGATTACATTTAAAAATGCATTCACATTAAAACCACAAACAGGAAGTGTGCAGGTTCAAATCCGAATGGCAAATGATGACTGGTTATCTATTGGCACAGGATTTACAGACAAGGGCTTAACCGTTCTTTATTAAGAAGAACATATTTGTCAAAAAAATTTCTATAGGATAAAAATGAGAAAATTATATTAAAAGGGGAATGATACCGATGAGAAAAAGAGGAATAGCAATATTAATGGCGTTAGCTTTAGCTACATCACCAGTAGTAGGAACAAGCCAGAATACATTAGCTGTAAAAGCAGCACAGCAAACAAATGTAAATTTAATTAAAAATGGTGACTTTAATAATGGAACAGCAGACTGGAATTACTTCACAACCGAGGGCGGAAAAGGAACCATATCTGCAAGCAATGGAAAATTAGACCTGTATGTAACAGATTGTGGAACTGTAAATTATTCCATGCAGGCATACTATGAAGGCTTCGGCATGTATAAAAATGGTGTATATGAATTATCCTTCGATATTTCATCTTCCATTGCTAGAAGTGTTGATTACAGAATTCAGTTAAACGGTGGCGATTACACTGGATACTATGATGGCAATGTAAAAACAAGCAGTTCAACACAGAAAGTAAAAGTTAAATTTACAATGAAAGAAGCAAATGACCCATTACCAAGACTTTGCTTTAGCGTTGGTAACTGTGGACAGTCTCTTCCGGCACATCATGTTTATCTAGACAATGTATCACTTAAATTATTAGATGGCAGCAACATTCAATACGATGAAGCTAAGAAAGCACAGGAAATTAACATTAACCAGTTAGGTTACAGAACCAAAGATCAGAAAATAGCAGTTTTCCGCGGTGCCAATGTTGGAAAGAGCTTCTCTGTTGTAAATACTGTTACAAATAAAACTGTGTATACAGGAACAATCGGTTCAGGTCAGTTTAACTCCTTAGCAGGCGAAACAGATTATAAAGGAGATTTCTCCAAAGTAACAGCACCTGGTACATATAAAATTGTTTCCACGGGATTACAGGATTCCTATGAATTCAAAATTGCAGATAATATTTATCAAGAAACATTTACAGATGCCATGAGATTCTTCTATTTACAAAGATGTGAAGCGATCCCATCCTCACTTGGCGGAGATTTCGCTCATCCAGCATGTCACCAGACAAAAGCAAAGATTTATGGAACCAACAACTACATTGATGTTTCTGGTGGATGGCATGATGCAGGTGACTACGGACGTTATGTTGTAGCAACATCCAAAGCAGTATCCGATATTTTATTAGCATATCAGGCAAATAAAGCAGTATTTACCGATAACACAAACATTCCAGAGAGCGGCAATGGACAGGCTGACGTATTAGATGAGTTAAAAGGCCAGTTCGAATGGATGTTAAAGATGCAGGATCAGAATAATGGTGGAGTACATCATAAAGTAACATGTGCAGATTTCCCTGCTTACGTGAGTGCGGATAAAGAAACAGCTGAGTTAATCATAACTCCTATTTCTACAACAGCAACAGGTGATTTTGCAGCATGTATGGCATTAGCATATGATACATACAAAGATATCGATCCATCCTTTGCAAAGACTTGCTTATCAGCAGCAAAGAAAGCTTGGAATTATTTAAGCTCCGCACCATCTCAAGGAGTATCCAATCCACAGGGTATCGTAACGGGTGAATATGGTGATAAGAGTGACAAGGATGAAAGATATTATGCAGCAGCAGCTCTTTATTATGCAACAGGTGAAAATACCTATCATCAGGCAGTGAAGAATCTAGTAAATCAGGGTATTGATACAGAATATGGCTGGCAGACAATTACTCAGTATGGTAATGTATTATATTTAAAATCTGCGAACCAAGATGCTTCTGTAAAACAAAGAATTGAAAGCAAAATTGTTTCGGATGCAAATGATTTATTAAGAACAAGCCAGAATGACCCTTACGGTACATCACTTGGAAACAATTACATCTGGGGAAGTAATATGGTAACTCTTAATAATGCAAACATATTAATGGATGCATATAACATTACTGGAAACGAAGCATATAAGACAGCAGCTATCGAGCATGTAAACTATGTATATGGGAAAAACTCAATGGGTATGTCTTATGTAACTGGTTATGGTACAACATCACCACAAAATCCACACCACAGACCATCTATGGTAGCGAAAAAGGCAATTAAAGGTGCATTAGTTGGTGGACCAAATAGTGCATTAGAGGATGGCATTGCAAAAAATATGTGTGCAGATGCAGCACCTGCTAAATGTTACGTAGACCACTCAGAATGTTATTCTACAAACGAAGTTGATATTTATTGGAACTCTGCTTTAGTATTAGCTTTAGCTCGTATGGACCGTTTAGGTACATCACCAAGCGTGGAGCCGAGTGTAAAACCATCACCAAGCGTACAGCCAAGCGTACAGCCAAGTGTAAAACCATCACCAAGCGTACAGCCAAGTGTAGCACCATCAGTAAAACCTTCACAACCAACTGTAACACAAGGTGTTTCTACAAACGGAATTAAAGTGACACAGACAACTTCAGGAGCTGGTTCCTTAAATCAGGTATATCAGATTAGTAATACAGGTTTTAACGCAATTGATTTATCTAAATTAGAGATTACATATCGTTTTACAAAAGATGATAGTAAAGATATGAACTTATGGTGTGACAATGCAGCAGCGCAGTTAAATGTAGCACCATACTATGTAAGCTTTACATCCGGAATGAAATCCACAATAAGTAAATCCGGAAACGAATATGTTATCAACATTAAATTTACAGATTCCTTCAGCTTTGCTCCAAATTCAGGATATGTAGAAATTCAGTCTCGTTTTGCTAACAACGACTGGTCTAATGTTTCTGGATTCAAAGAAGTTGGAATGCAAGTAAGTTATAATGGAACTTTAATTCAAGCTTAATGGTTATAAAGCTCAATATTGATACCTAATTCAGATAAAAGGACATCTGTTTCAAAAGAGGCAGGTGTCTTTTTTACGTTTCTGTTTTCTAAAAAGAAAAAAGATGATAAACTAAAAGCATCATACAGGGAGTAAACTATTTTGAGAAAAATGAATAAAAGCTTGGAGTGAAAAATATGGAACTAAATCCAGTAGTTGTTGATATTTCCAATACAACAGCAGAGACATTATTTTGTGCACCTGGTATGCCCTATCCCAAACGAGTGACCAGATTTTATGAAATGGAGCTGATAATAGGCGGAGCAGGTACAATGACCACAGAGGGAAAGAAATATTGTACTATGCCAGGGAATGTATTTTTTAGAAAGCCTGGCGTGGTAACACAGGGGATCGCAGGATACTATAGTTATGGAATTGCGTTTGATCCAATCGCAAGCCAAGAACGAGTGTGTTATTACGATACGACGATACCTTATTGGGTTACAGATAAGAATACTCAGATTGAAGATTATGGCTTTTTTGGTAAATATCCAGACTGTTATCAGACAAGTCATTTTGAGGAGCTGGAAATACATTTCGTGAATGTAATTCGCTCTTTTAAACAGGGAAGAGTGGAGCATGAAAAAAATATTAAAGCAGAAATGGAGGAGATGTTTAAAATTATAGACGCAGAATGCGATAGTGGAAATGTAATGCAGGTCAATAAAAGCGCTTTAAGACATTACGATTTGATATTATCTTGCAAGGGATATATAGATAACAACCTGGAAAAACATTTTACGCTGGAAGAACTTGCGGCGCAATGTGGCCTAAGTAAAAATTTCTTTAGTAAAACATTTAAAGAAATTGTTGGAATGACTCCGTTTGAATACATAATAGAAAGCAGGATGCTGCTTGCTAGAAAACTAATTTTAACCACCAATATTTCTATCGACCAGATTGTGAATCTATGTGGTTTTGAAGACAGAACGTACTTTTATCGAATGTTTAAAAAGAGATACCATACAGCACCTGCTGTGTACCGTAAAAATTATATTGAAGGAACAATGTCAGAACAGTTTACAGAATATGGAAATGAAGAAAATGAGTAAGGAAGTTGTACTATATCGTTTTAAAACAGGATATACAACGCAGTATGCCAATTGGATAGCAAAAGCTTTAAAGTGTGATATTCTGGAAAACCATAAACTGAAAGTTCAAGATGTAGAACAGTATGATACAATTATTATATTTAAATTAATAATGATGACAACGAAGACAGGACGAAAGAAAACAAAACGATTTACTTGGAATCTAAAGCATCCAGTAAATTTCATAAATAAAAATGTAACAGTTGGTTAACAAAATATTCGACATAATGAAATACATGTTTACGAAGACATCTTCATATGTTACAATGTCACTGTTGATAATTGCAACATGATATTGCAACAAAAGAAGGAGGATGCTTGCAAGTAGGTTCATTACATAAACAATAATAAAAATGCAAGCAAATAGGAAATGAAAAAAATGAAAAGAACAGCATGTATGCTCATCATGATGTTAAGTATGCTATTGTTAACAGCATGTTCTTCTGGTGAAGCTAGTTTAGTTCAAATGAATGCTGACGGAACAGGAAGTATGGGATTCGCATTTATGGTTGATGAAGAATCCTTTAATGAGTGCGCAGAGTTAGGCGGCAGCGCATATGTAAAACAATTAGAAAAATTGGGCTTTGTGAAATCAACTGAATCTTTTAAAGGCGAGAAGTATGTAAACTTAAAAAAGACAGTAGAATTCAAAACTACGGATGAATTGAAAAAGCTGTTAACCGATGCGAAATCTTTTAGTAAAGCGTTCTTTAACACAAGCAGCAATGAGTTTATAGAAGATGCTCTGCTATCTAGCTGTAAAGTTACTACAACTACATTCCATGGAACTTATACAGGTTCTCTTGATAGACATGATGTAGCAGGTGACGATGATGATGACATTCTTGATGACATACATGAATTTAGTCGTATGGATATCACATTTCCAAATGAAATCGTTGATACGAATGGAACAAAAGGTGAAGATGGTAAAACAGTTTCTTGGGTATTTGAGGAATGCTTAAATGATAAACTTTTAAAAGCTACAATAGTAGGAAAACAAGAGTATCCAAAGGATACAAAGAAACCAGTAATTTACGGCGCTAAAAATGGTGCGTACTATAGATGTAATGGCGACTACGATGATGCAGTGCAGATTCGATTATCAGATGACATTGGTATCAAGAAAGCTACTGTTAATGGAAAATTAATGGGGAACGAAGAATATTTCTACAACGATGCACAGTATAATGTTACTGCATACGATTATGCTGGAAATGTATCAAAGATTACATTCTATATTGATAGTACGAAACCAACTATTTCTGGGGTTACTAACGGAAAATACTATAACCAGACAAAGACAATTAAATTCTCTGATAAAAGAGGAGTCAAGTCCGCAACACTGAATGGGAAAGCAGTTAAGAGCGGAACAAAGGTTGGAAGAACTGGAAAATACACTTTAAAAGTAACAGATAAAGCAGGAAATATCAGGCAAGCAACCTTTGTTATCGATAAAGTAAATCCGACTATTACAGGTGTAACAAATGGAAAGACTTATCGATCTGCAAGAACGATTAAATTCTCTGATCAATATGGTGTAAAAACTGCGACTTTAAATGGAAATACTATTAGAAGTGGCAAAAAAGTTTCTAGACCTGGAAAATATACAGTTAGGGTAACAGATAAATCTGGAAACATCAGAACAGTTAAATTTACAATTAAGAAATAATTTAAGATAATAAAAATTTTAAGGTTTCTTGCACGAAACATGTTCTGCGTTCATAGGATGGTATAAAGTGCGTGCTATGGAAGAATGGAGCAATTTATGGACCAATTAGATGGTAGAAGAAATGCTGGACCAGGTTCTAATTTCCGTCAGCCTGGAAACCCAGGGCAAAGACCGCCTGAGGGAAATCCAAGACCAAACCCAAGACCACCGAGACCAGAGCCACCAAGGCCACCGAGGCCACCGAGACCGGAGCCACCAAGGCCACCGAGACCGGAGCCACCAAGGCCACCGAGACCGGAGCCACCAAGGCCAC
>ERZ808278.665-NODE-665-length-19878-cov-3.745397_pt1 | contig 19878 bp, 17 predicted proteins | sample MGYA00521239_ERZ808278 | MGnify/ENA primary metagenome ERZ808278 (study PRJEB31516, sample SAMN03275600) | gut metagenome | biome: mammalia-associated habitat; material: feces | host: Papio cynocephalus | place: Kenya | collected 2012-07-17 ... | reverse complement strand
CCGTAAATGGCAAGTCCGCCGTTTCGTATGTCGATTATCGCAAGAAACGGGTTTTCGGCGTTTATAAACGTTTTAATGTCGAAAATAACGTACCAGAGCCTTGCTCCCACGATGCAGCTCGGAACGACGGCTATCATTATATCCAGAATAAGATCGGGATTTTCGCCTTTGCGCTTGAACATAGGCGCGGCGATAAGACAGCACATGATCATTCCCGTAACGATACAGATGGCGTAGAAGTATATCGAAAAACTGCCTATCTGTATGTGGTTGGTATGAAATTTACCGTTGAATAAAAATCCGTCGGTATTAAGCAGATTGTTAAGCATTTTGTTTCCTTCTTTAATTTTCGCGTGCGCGTTATGCGTGCGCGCGCCGTGTATATATAATTATACGCATATTATTATAATACAAAACTCATAATCTTGCAACCTCTTGCGGGCTTTTTCTTCAAAACATAACAAAAAGCGGCTTGGGGGGCCGCTTTTAAAGTGTTTTGAGTTATTTTTTCAGAAGTCCGAGGGCGTAAACCGCTTCGTAAACGCCGTCTATGTCGGAGTTTGTGACGTAGTACGCGAGGTCTTTGACGACCTTCGGCGCGTGCGCCATCGCAACGCCGTATTTAACTGCTTTAAACATCGCGAGGTCGTTCTCGCTGTCGCCGAAACAGTAGGTGTTTTCGCGGCATATCCCGAGGTGCTCGCAAACGATTTTAACCATAAGGTCCTTGCCGTGACCTTTGTTCATACACTCGATATAATGGTCGAGATCGACGACGAAAAATTCTTTCGAGAGATAATCGATAACTTCTTTGTCGATTGGAACGAAGCCACCGCCTTCCTTATCGAATTTTATCGTGGAAAACTTCGACAAAGGGTAGGTTTTAACGTCCCGAAGAAACTCCATATCGTCCTTTTCCTCGCCGAGATAGCGAGGAAGCGTGCCGCGATACTTGTAAAAACCCTTCACGCCCTCGAAAACCGTTCGGCGAAGGTATTTTTCGGGCATTTTAAGTAAATAATCTATTTGTTTTTCGGTAAAATCTCTGTGGTAGACTTCTTTTCCGAAAATTTCCGCCTCGCACCCGCCGAAGCAGAGCGCGTCGAACGGAATGTCCTTTATCAGGCTGAAATCGGTGTTGCCGCGGCTCCTTCCCGAATCGTAAACGAGAATATAGCCCGCCTCGTGCAGTTTTTTAAGCGTTTCGAGCGTTTTGTCGCCGTATTTTCCGAACCACAACGTTCCGTCGAAGTCGAAAAACAACGCCTTTTTATCTTTAAAATCGTTCATACGGGTATATATTATCCGTAAAAAGCCCGCTTGTCAATCGTTTTTCGGTTCATTTTCGGTTCATTTTCGGTTCATTTTCGGTAAGGGGCAATTTGTTAGAAATATTATATAATGCCACCGACAAAAGTTTCACAGAATCTTAACAGAAAAGGTATTGACAAATCGTATGGGCGGTGGTATACTGTTGGCAGTCAAAGGGTTAGAGTGCTAACAGATAAAAGAGTTGAGTGCTAAAACCCGATGATAAAAAAGATTACGTAAATGCCGATCGGCATAAAGGAGATAATTATTATGAAAAATTATTTGGTAAGAAGAAATAACGAAAACAACAATCTGGACTTTTTCGACGACGCGTTCAACAGCTTTTTCAAGCCTATGTTTTACGACGAGAAGTTCGATTCGATGAAAACGGATATAAAGGAGACCGAAAATTCCTATCTTATGGATATCGAGGTTCCCGGGTTCGATAAAAAGGACGTGAACATTTCGCTTAAGGACGGATATCTTACGATCACCGCCGAGAAAAAGGAAACCGAGGAGGATAAAAAGCATAATTACTTGAGAAGAGAGCGTTCGGCTTCCCTTTCGAGAAGTTATTACGTCGGAGACGTCGATAAGGAATCTGTCAAAGCTAAATACGAAAACGGTATGCTGACGATCGAAATTCCTAAGGAAGAAACCAAAAAAGAAATTACCCACAATATCGAAATTCAGTAATTTTTTAAGCGAAAGCCCCGCTTTTGAGCCATTCGGCTCAAAAGCGGGGCTTTTTTATAATGTTTACTCGATTTTAGAAATTGATTTCCAAAGTTTCTTCTTCCGAAGCTTCGGGAGCCGCGGTATCGGGCGAAGTAAATTTCGTTTTTTTGAACGATACGAAGAAGTACGCCATTTCGGCGACCGCCGTAATTACCCAGGAAACGGGATAAAGCAAAAACAGCGAAGTTATCGTTTTGAAGTGCGCGAAAACGGTGTAGATCCAAACTATTCTGAAAATGCACGAGCCGATTATAACTATTATCGTCGGCACCAAGCTCTTTCCTATTCCGCGCGAAGCCGCGATCGTGTTGTCCATAAACGGCGAAAGGCAAAATGCGAATCCGACGATTTTCAGCTTTTCCATACCCGCCGCGATAACTTCGGGATCGGTGTCGAAAAGCCTTAAGAAAATATCGCCTTTGAAAAAGCAGAACGCGCCGAGGACAAGCCCGAACAAGCAGGCGTAAAGCATCGATATGAAATAGCTTTTTAAAACTCTGTCTTTCTTTCCCGCGCCGTAATTCTGCCCCATGAACGTGGAGCAAGCCGTGTAAAACGCCGCCATAACGTTATAAATGATCGTGTCGGCGTACTGCGCGGTGTTGATTCCCGTAACTTCCTTATAAGGAAATTCGTTGATACCCGTCTGAATAAATATGTTCGCTATCGCGAAAATGCAGTTCTGAATGCCCGCGGGAACGCCTAAAATAAGCACCTCGCCCGCCTTTTTGCCGCTCATCGAGAACGTTTTAAAATCGAGCCTGTGAACGTCTTTTATGCGGATGAGCCTTACGATAACGGCTATTCCCGAAATGTACTGCGTTATAACGCTCGCAAGTCCTACGCCCTCGACGTCCAGTCCGCAGACGAGGACGAAAAACAGATTGAGCCCTATGTTCATAAAACCCGAAACGGTGAGGTATATAAGCGGTCTTTTGGTGTCGCCCGCCGCGCTCAAAACGCCGTTGCCGTAGTTGAAAATCGCGAGCGCGGGCATTCCGAACGCATAGATTTTAAAATATAGAACGGCTTTGTCGATAAGCTCGTCCTTGGTTTTCAAAAGTTCGAGAAGGGGGCGGGCAAGGAAGAAGCATACGACGAAGATGACCACGCCCGTTATAACGCTTATAACAAGCGACGTGTCAACCGTTTTTTTAACGTCGTCGGGCTTGTTCGCGCCGAGATATTGCGCCGTTTTGACGTTAATGCCCGCGCCGAGACCTATCATAAAGCCCGTGAAAAGGGTTAAAAGGGTACTCGTCGAGCTTACCGCGCCTACAGGTATCGTCGAATCCGCCACGCCTTTTCCGACGATTATTACGTCCGAAATATTGAAAAGCACCTGCAAAATCTGCGAGGCGATAAGCGGCAGACTGAACAGGATAATTCCTTTGAACAGCGAGCCTTCCGTGAAGGTCGGTTTGATTTTTATGTGTTTGAGATTTTTTTCCGTCATAAACTCTTTGTTTTTCCAGTGTTAAATGTTTTGCGTTTTTATTTCAAACGTTTTTCCGTCGAGGTTTTTCAGCGGGCTTTCTTTATTGAAGAAAAGCTGAATTTTATATGCCGTAAGCACCTGTGATTTTTCTTTAAATCTCTCGTTAATCGACTTATAGCCGTACTTTCCGTCACCGATGATAGGGTGCCCGACGTGCGAGAGGTGCGCTCTTATCTGGTGGGTTTTGCCCGTGACGAGCTCGATTTCGAGAACCGAAAAGCCGTCTCCTTCGCTTAAAACTTTGTATTTCGTGATTATTTTCTCCGCGCCGTTTTTCGGCTCGTCGAAAATTTTAACTTCCGCCTTTTCGGCGTTTTTCATAAGATATGCGGTGAGTGCTCCCTCTTTTTTATCGAACGTTCCCGCCGCTTTGGTTATGTAGTATTTTTTGAACGTTCTGTCCTTAAAGCCTTTTAAAAGCTCCCTTTCGGCGGTATCGTTAAGCGCGAAAATCATAATTCCGTCGGTGTTTCTGTCCAGGCGGTGAATAAATCTCGCGTTTTTTCTTTTCTTTTTTATAAGCTCGTAAAAATCTTCCGAGGTGATGCCCTTCGGTTTTACCAAAACGAGGATATTTTCGTCCTCGTAGATGGTTTTTTCGGCCCGTTCGTCCGTTATTTCGGCGTAAACGCTTATTTCGTCGCCCGCTTCTGTCTGCTCGTCCCTGCCCGTCCGTCTGCCGTTTAACTTAACGTCCTTTTTTCGGATGAGCTTCATAACGAGAGAATAGGAAGCCGCACCGTTGAAATAATCGAGTATTTCCTCGGAAAGTTTTCCGTTTCGCCTTGCTTTGAAGGTGATTAAATTCATATAAATATTCCCGAAATAAAATATACAGCGTACGCGGCGGCAAAAGCCAGCGCGAGCTGATAAAAGGCGGCAAAAAGCGCATATTTTGCGCCGATCGATTTTTTCACAGCCGAAAGGGCGGTTAAGCACGGCGTGTAAAGATAACAAAACGCCGTTAAAAAAAGCCCCTGACAAACGGAGAGGTTAAGCCCTTCGGGATAAAGAAGCGAAAGCGACGAAACCACGCTTTCCTTCGCGAAAATTCCCGTAAGGAGCGCGGACGGCATTCGCCAATCGAACCCCGCTTTTTCAAAAGCAAAAACCAGTACGTTACCTATGCCCGCAAGGATCGATTTGTCCGCTTCGCTTTGCGCCAAAAGCTCGAGCGACGGCGAAACGCTCACGGCAAGCCACATTGCGAGCGTGACCGTGAAAACGACCGTCGATAACTTTATTATAAACTCTTTCAATGTTTTTAGCAAGGATTTTGACAGGGTTGATAATTTCGGAAAAGTAAGCGGCGCGATTTCCTCGATAAGCGGTTTTGCCCTTCCTCTGACCGCCGTTTTCGATAAAATCAGCGCATGGACGAGCGGGAGCAGGAGAGATAGAAAATACACCGCCGCGATAACTAAAAAAGCGTAGTTTTTAAACGCCGATTTGGCTACGAAAAAGTAAAGCGGGGTTTTCGCCGAACAGCTCACGAACGGCATCGATAAAACCGCCCGAAGCTTGACTTTTTCGTCGTCTATGCCCCTAGAGAGCGAAGCCGAAACGGCAGTGCAGCCGAACCCGCAGAAAAGCGAATAAACGCTTTTGCCCGAAAGGGAGAATTTTCTTAAAACCCCGTCGGTCACCGCCGATATGCGGGAGAGATATCCGGATTGATCCAAAAAGTCGGTGCATAGCGACAAAACGGCGATTTGCGGAATAAATTCCGCCACGGCGGAAAGCCCGCCTATTATCCCCTCCGAGATGAGCCGAGCTAAAAATATGTTTCTTTCCCACAGCGCCGCATATATGTGTTTGCCGATAAAATCGTTCAATAATCGACTTATAGCCCCGCTTATTGCCGAAACAGGCGATTTTTCGCCGAAAGACAGCCAGAAGCAGAACAGCATCACTGCGGCGAAAATCGGCAGAGCCGTAAATCTGCCCGTAACGAAGTTTTCAAGCTTTTCGCTCTTCTTTTTCGCTGGAATATAGTCAAAACGGCAATTCGTTCCGCTTTTAAACGTTTGTTTTTGAAATATTTTTTCCTTTAATTTCTCGGTATCGGTTTTATTGACAGCCTCGCCCAAAATCACTTCCGCGCCGAGACTTTCCGAAAGTTTTTTCTCGTCGAGTTTGCCGCCGCGCCTTGAAAAGTCTGCGTATAAGTTGATAAACGCAATAATCGGCACGTTAAGCGAGCGCAATTCCTTAATAAGCCTTATCCCTCTTCCGAGCTTGGACGCGTCCGTAACGACCACTATTTTGCCGTAATTCCGTCTTTTTATGATTTCCGCCGCGGCGTTTTCCTCGGCGGCGTGGTTTTTGAGAGAATATATCCCCGGTACGTCGATAATTTCGGCTTCTTCGCCGTTAAATCGGGTAATCCCCGAAACGCTTTCCACCGTTACGCCGTGCCAGTTCCCGACCTTTTCGTTTCTGCCGGTTAAGGCGTTGAAAAGAGTTGTTTTGCCTGCGTTGGGGTTGCCGATAAGGACTTGCCCGCCCCATTCACGCGTAGCCCGCGCGCCTTTAACAAAAATTTTTTCGGCGATTTCTCTGCCTAAGACGATCGAAGCCCCTTCGGCGTTCACCACGAAAACGGATTTTCCGAATATTTTCTCTATAAACACCTTTTCGCCGACAAAAATGCCGAGTTTATCGAGCTTTTCGGCTTCCTCGCCCCCGAGTTTTATATCGGAAATAACAAGCGTTTCGTTTTGTTTGCAGTCCGTAAGACGATAAATCATAATATATGTTATTAAAAGCGCGATTCAAAAATGAAAAATTGCCGCAAAACGATTGACATAAAATTTTTTTCGGCATATAATCAAGAAAAAATTAGAAACCGACCGCCGGGGTGCTTGAAAAGGCTGAATCGCAAAAAAATTAACCAGCGAAAAAGCTTTTTCGGGCTGAGATTATACCCGTTGAACCTGACAAGGTAATGCTTGTATGGAAAACGTTATTGATGCCTCGACGCGTATTTTTTAGCGGCGGGGTTTTTATATTTTGAGGAGTAAAAATGAAGGACTTATTAACTCTCGACAAGGGAACCCTGAAAACGGTTATAACCGCCGTTCAGGAATTTTCCCTTTGGCTCACCGTCTGTTTGGCGGCAGCCTTGCTGATAGCTTTCGCGATTGTCTATTTTAAGAAAAAAGACGCGCTCGAAAGCTTCAAAAAAGTGTTTACGGGTATCGTAATCGGCTATTCTGTAACGCTCATCGCCGTGATTTTGTATTTGCAGATCGCAAGAATGCAGGTAAAAGGCGAACTCGACGCGAACTTTTTCCTGTTCGTCGGCTTCTTCCTGGCTCTTCTTTTAACGGTCGTCGTCAGGCTTATTCTCGGTAAATACGCGCCGAAGGCAAGCAAGTATTTCACTTACATAGCTTTGGCGGTAGTAGTTATTTATTCGATAATACTTCTTTTCACGCTGCCCACGATAACCGATTGGATATCGGACACCGAAGAGCATTATTTCGCGCCTAACAACAACGTCGTTTATTATATCCTCACCGCCGTGCTCGTTTTTGCGATAATCGCGCTCGGATTGATTTTCGGCAAGGACGAAGGAACGGCTTCCGAAACCAAGAGCCTCGCCTATGCGGGCGTTTGCCTTGCTCTTTCCTTCGCGCTTTCTTACATTAAATTTTTCTCCGTTCCGGGAGGCGGTTCGGCAACGCTTGCAAGTATGCTTCCGCTCATGCTTTACGCATATATTTTCGGAGCGAGAAAGGGCTTGTTTGCGGGCGTTATTTACGGCGTTCTGCAGAACCCCAGCGTTTATGAGCCGATGCAGGTTCTTATCGATTACCCGATAGCCTTTTCCGCTCTCGGTCTTGCGGGAATCGCCAAAAACTTCAAGTTTTTGAAGGGTAATATGATCGCGGAGTTTGTAGTAGGTATGACGATAGCTTGTCTTTTCCGCTATTTTGCCCACGTCATAAGCGGTTATTTCGTATTTTACGTTTACGCGGGCGACACCAATCCGCTTGCATACAGTTTCCTCGCAAACTGCTACGTAATGTTCGATCTTATAGTAGATATAGTAGCGGGCGTTCTTCTCTTATCGTCCAGGAGCATGCGCAGGTCCATCTCCGCAATAAACCCGAAGCCATTAACCGACACCGCCCCCGCAAACGCATAAAACAAAACCACGCATAAAACAGCAAAATAAAACAAAAAACCCGAGGGCAAATTAACACCCTCGGGTTTTTAAAAATTTCAATAAATCACGTTAAATTTCAAAATCCCCGTCAGTACATTTTACAACAGAAACTTTTGTTTTATAAAAAGCGCTCCATTCTCTATTTTGTTCTATTGCATTCCACTGCGCAAACGTTCCTTCATAGACCACATTCGTTAAATTTATGCAATCAGAAAACACTCCGCATCCGAAACTTTTCACACTGCCAGGAATCGTCAATCTAGTTAACCCTACACAAGATTCAAATGCATAATCTCCGATGTTTGTTACATTGTTCGATAAAATTACGCTTGTTAAGCTACTACATCCGTAAAATGCATATTGATTGATATTTGTTACACTGTTAGGTATTTCTATGCTTGTTAAACTTTTGCAGCCATAAAACGCAGATTCTCCAATACTTGTTGCACTGTTCGGTATTGTTATACTTGTTAAATCTTTGCAACCTCCAAACGCAGATTCTCCGATACTTGTTATGCTACCATCTGATGGGATAATACTGTTTTTACAACCTGCAATAAGTGTTTTTGTTGATTTATTTATTATACAATTATTTATGCTGTAATATACTTTATTTTTGGAAGATACTTCTAAGCTCTCGATATTGTAACAATCAACAAAAACGGTTTCCCCCATACCTATCACACCTTTTCCGATAATCACACTCATTAAGCTTGTACACTCCGCAAACGCCGTATCTCCAATACTTATCACGCTGTCGGGTATTGTAATGCTTTTTAATCCACTACAACCCGAAAAAACTCCAAGCTCAATACTTATCAAATTATTCGACATTGTTACACTTGTTAAGTTGACGCAACCCGAAAAGGCAAGAATTCCAATATATTTTATACTGTTCGGCATTATCACGTTCGTTAAGTTAACACATCCGATATCTGCCGTATTATCAGAAAAAAACACCCCATTTGCAATACCGCGAGCTCCCGATTTAATATTTGCAAATACAATCGCCTTACTTGCCTCCACAACCCAATTATCAACATATACTATTCCGTCAACTTTTGTATAAAGATTTTCATTACAACCGGAAAAGCTCTCACTTCCTATATTTGTTACGCTATCTGGTATTATTACATCGGTCAATTTGCTACAACCTTTAAAAGCTTTATATTCAATGCTTATCACGGGCATATTATTGTATGTCGCGGGAATGACTATTTTCGTGGGATATGTTTTTTCATTATAATTATCGCATTTTGCGACGGAGTAACCGCTGCCGTCCGGGAGTAGGGTGAATTTGAACCATTTTGCGTCCGTCGGTTTTAAATCTTCGTCGCCACCGCTCTCGGATTCGCTCTCGGATTCGCTTTCGGAACTACTTTCGGCTCCGCTTTCGCTTTCGGAAGCGCCTGCGGATCCGCTTTCGGAGGTGCTTTCGTTGTTACTTTCTGTTGCGCTTTCACGAGCTTCGCTTTCCGTTGGACTTTCGGTCTTGCTTTCGGTATTTCCTCCGCTTTCGGTTCCTCCGGAGAAACTACCGCCTTCGTCGCCGCTGTTTGTTTTGCTTTCCTGAGGGTTTCCGCTCTCTTCGCTGCCGTCAAACTTACTTTCTTGTTCGTCGCCGCCATTTTCGCTATGTTGCGGTTTACTTTCTTGCGAATTTTTGCTGCCGTTTGGAGCAGAGGAATAGCTTTCGCTACCCAAAGATCCGTCGCCGGGTCTGTTCGGAACGCACGCGCCGCCAATAAACAGCGCAATGACAATCACTGCAACCAGCATAAAAATGCTTTTCTTCATAATCTAACCTCCTTAGTACTTGCCAACAACAAAAAGTCTAAAAAAGCCCCTGCAAGCAAGCCTCAAACTTCTTATATTGTATCCCACACAGTTATAAACTGTCAACCATATTGTGAAGGTTTACGAACATTCAAAGAAAAATTTTAAAATAAAAAAGCCTTGGTATTATTTTGCAAGGGGATTGTATACACATTTTAAGTGTCGTTTTGTCCTCTTTCGTCGTGTTGTTCTTATTTGTCGAGTTGCCACTCTTCCGTCGGCTACACCGCCACCAAAAGGGAGAAGGCTTTTTGTCCTCTTCCGTAAAATCGTCGCGAAAATCGCTCGATTTGCCGCTTTCCCCAACCGAGGGCAGGCAAGAAAAATATTTGACAATTTTGGTTAAAAATAGTTGACAAACGGAAACGGGAGTATTATAATCTCACCGTAATTCCTACTGAATAGGTAGGAATTAAAATCCGAGAAAAGGGAATAATAGAAAAGATAATGAAATTATCTTCAAAAACTCATTACGGGGTGCAGATTTTAACTATTATCGGAACGCAAGATAGAAATTTTTCGGCAAAAGAGCTGGAAAAATATACGGGCGTTTCGAGTAAATACCTCGAAAAGGTGTTAAAAATTCTTCTCTCTGTGGGCGCGCTTAAGGCAACGCGAGGGGCGAACGGCGGATATTCGCTTGCCAAAGTTCCCGAAGAAATCAAAATGGGAGAAGTTGTGAGGGCGCTCGAAGAGGACAATATGGAAATAATCGGCTGCGTTGCAAACACGGGTTGTTGCTGCCCGTCGAGCGCGCTGTGGAAAAAGTTATTTGAAGGGATAAACGATATTCTGGACGGCGTAACGCTCAGAGACATTATAGAAGGTGACCTGAAATGAAAGAAATTTATTTCGACCACGCGGCGACGACGAAACTCGACGAACGCGTACTCAAAAAAATGCTGCCGTACTTCACCGAATATTACGGCAACGCGAACAGCCAGCACGGCATAGGCAGAGAGGCTCAGAAAGCCGTTGACGAGGCGCGAGACGAAATCGCGACGCTTATCGGCGCGAAACCGAGCGAAATTTACTTCACTTCCGGCGGAACGGAAGCGGATAACTGGGTTCTTCGCGGCGTGTGCAGGGCATTAGCGCACAAGGGCAAGCACGTTATCACCACGAAAATCGAGCACGCGGCTATGCTCACGACGGCAAAAGAGCTTGAAAAAGACGGCTTCGAGTTCACGTTTATAGGCGTGGATAAAGAGGGTTTCGTCGATCTCGATGAGCTTAAAAAAGCCATCCGCCCCGACACGATTTTAATTTCGTGCATGTATGCGAATAACGAGGTGGGGACGATCGAGCCGATAAAGGAAATCGTCGAAATCGCCCATTCGCACGGCATTTTGTGCCATACCGACGCCGTTCAGGCGATGGGCGCGATGAGAATCAACGTCAAAGACCTGGGCGTTGATATGATGAGCTTTTCGGCGCATAAATTTAACGGACCGAAAGGCATGGGCGCGCTTTATATAAAGACGGGCGTGACAGTCGGCAGGCTTATTTCCGGCGGACATCAGGAAAGGACGAGGCGCGGCGGAACGACGAACGTCCCGGGCGTGGTCGGCTTTGCCGAAGCTTTAAGGCTTACTTACGAAACTCTGGACGAGGACGCGAAATACGTCGCTTCGTTAAGAGACAGATTTATAAAAAGAGTTACGGAGGAAATTCCGTACGTTAAACTCAACGGACCGAAGAACGGGGCGAAGAGACTTCCGAATAACGCCGATTTCTCGTTCGAGTATATCGAAGGCGAATCGATTCTGTTCTCGCTGGATCTGGCGGGAATAGCCGTTTCGTCGGGCTCGGCTTGCTCGTCGGGCTCGCTCGAACCCTCGCACGTACTGCTTGCGCTCGGAGTTCCCGAAGAACTCGCGCACGGCTCGATAAGATTCACTTTCGGTAAGGAAAACACCGTCGAAGAAGTGGATTACACCGTTGAAAAACTTAAAGAAATTGTTGACAGGCTCAGAAAAATGTCGCCGCTGTTTAAATTGGACGGCACCGTAAAGGAGGTTTGATTATGTATAACGAAAAGGTAATGGAAGCGTTTCAGAATCCGCAGAACGTAGGCGAAATCGAAGATTACAGCGGTCTCGGCAAGGTCGGTAACGCCGCTTGCGGGGATATAATGCAGATAACTTTAAAAATCGAGAACGATATCATCGTGGACGCGAAGTTCAAAACGTTCGGATGCGCGGCGGCGATAGCCACAAGCTCCACCGCAACGCAAATGGTCATCGGTATGACGGTTGAAGAAGCTTTGAAGCTCACCAACAAAGCCGTCGTCGAAAAGCTCGAAGGACTTCCGCCGCAGAAATTGCATTGCTCGGTTTTAGCCGAAGAGGCTATAAAAACCGCGATCGAAGATTATCAGAATCGTCAGAAAGGCATAACCGTACAGAAAGAAACGGAATACGTTTAATATTTTTTCCGAATTTAATTTCAGCCCGCGGGGCTTGCTTGCAAGCCCCGCGGGCTGATTTTTTATATTATTTTCTGCTATTTAGTATCACACCGAATCCGCTAAAACGGCGGAAGGAATGAAGTTGGAATTGAATTCTAAATCGAGATCGAACGTGTCGGCGTTTTCGTAAGCCGCAAGACGACAAATCGAAACTTCGTAAGCGGTGAGCGTTTTGCTTTCCGTCTCCGAGAATTTCTTGACGTATTCTCTGCTTTGGATTCTTCCCGAAACGGCGATTTTCTCCCCGACGGTCAGGTTTTTAACAAAACGGGCGTTTCTTCCCCAGGCAATGCAGGGGATGTAATCGGACTTGTTGTAAGCCCTGTTGACGGCGATTAAAACGTCGGCGATTTCTCTCGAAAAAGGCGTGGTCCTGTAAACGGGCGGCTTGCAGATATAACCCGAAAGCACCACGTTGTTAGGGTTTCTCGCACCCTCGCCGCTCACGATTTCGCGAACGAAAACGGTGAGCATAAGCTTGCTTTTCCCGTCCACGAGCTTGTTGTAGCTGCGGAACTGCCCTACGGCGCAAAGCGTTGAGCCAACCGTTAGCTTATGCGTTTCGATGAGGCGTTCGGAAACGGTAACGGGAAGGATATCGGCTTGCCCCGAAAGTCTTTTGACGTTTACTTCCATTTCGTAAAATCCTTCGCCGTAAACTTCGTGCGAAAACTTAGCTTCCGTCACGATAACGCCGTTTATAAATACCTTGTTGTTCTGTTTTTCTTCAATGTTCATTGCTGTTCTCCGAGTTTTTTTATTTGTGTTCCATCGGGAGTAATTTCAAAGTCATCGGTATAAATAAGTTCGCCTATAGGTCGATAAACGAGCCCTTTTTGTTGCGTTGCCGAAAAAATAAGCGGGAGTGATTCGAGGGTGTGAAGCCCGTTGTTGTGCATTAAAATTATCGAGCCGCTTTTTGCTTTTTTCGTTACTCTCATTGCGATTGCTTCTGCGGAAAGGTTTTTCCAGTCCAGCGAGTCGACGTTCCACTGAATGGTATAAAGCCCCAATTTTTCCGCTATCGTAATCACCTCGTCGTCGTAGTCTCCGAACGGCGGACGGAAAAGCGTAACCTTTTTGCCCGTAACGCTTTCTATCGCGTTTACCGAGCTTTTAAGCTCTTCCTCTATCTCCGCTTCGGTAAGCTTCGACATATTCGGATGCGTTTTGGAGTGCGTTCCGATCTCGTGTCCGCGATCAACGATTTTTTTAAGGTATTCCGGGTATTTTTCCGCCCAGAACTGCACGACGAAAAACGTGCATTTTACGTTATAAAAATCGAGTGCGTCGAGTATTTTATCGGTACAATCCACGCCCCAGGCGCAATCGAAGGAAATCGAGAGGCATTCGTCGTCTCTTTTAACCCCGTAAATCGGGAGTTTTTTTCTCTTTTTGCCCGCGGTATAAACAACGTAATCTCCGCTGCAAAAAAGGCACAGCGAGCAAACGATTATCGCAAGCACCCCTGCCGTGAGAGACAAAATATACTTCTTCTTTTCTTTCATTCAACGCTCCTTTATTATACCATCGCGCCCCTCGGTAAATTCGTCTTTTAATGTCGAATTAGAGGAACTTTTATTCTATCTGTATGACATAAATTTCCCCTTTACGACACTTTTAAAAAAATAATGACAAAAGTGCGTTAAAACAGTTGACAACGCCTGCCTGTTTTTTATATAATGCCTCCGTTACGTTTACTTTTGCTAAACTTAAAGTTTAAATTTGCTAACCTCGTTAAACTTCGCGTTTAAATTTGCTAACCTTTGTAAACTTTTTGTTTAGTATGTTTGACAATATATTATATAATATAAAGGAAGTCAAAATGGAAATAGGAAACAAAATAAAACAGCTTCGATTGCAATGCGACCTCACGCAGGAAGAGCTTGCGAACAGGTGCGAACTGACGAAAGGCTATATAAGTCAGCTCGAAAACGAGCTTACGAGCCCGTCGATCGCAACGCTTATGGACATTTTGTCCGCGCTCGGCACCAATCTGAAGGACTTTTTCAGCGAAGAGCCCGAGGAAAAGATAGTTTTCAAGGAGCAGGAGTTTATCGAAAAGGAAACGGCGCAGTACACGCTCAACTGGCTTGTACCCAACTCGCAGAAAAACGAAATGGAGCCCGTGCTCGTCGATCTTATGCCAAAAAAGAGCACCGAGCCCGACGTCCCGCACGAGGGCGAGGAATTCGGATACGTCCTTTCGGGGAGCGTTATCGTTCATCTCGGGAACAAGAAATACAAGGTAAATAAGGGCGAAAGCTTTTATTATTCGGCTTCAAAAGAGCATTATATCGAGAACAACACCGACAGGGTGGCGAAATTCATATGGGTAGCAACCCCGCCCACCTTCTGATTTATAACGGAGAGACAACAATGGAAAAAGAAGAAAAAATCATCGAACTTATCGGCGTTGAAAAGATTTTCGACGGCGAACAGGCTGTAGAGAATATGAATCTCTACGTGAGAAAAGGCGAATTCGTCACGCTTTTAGGACCTTCGGGCTGCGGAAAGTCCACAACGCTCCGTATGATAGCGGGCTTCGAGATGCCGACGAAAGGAACGATCCTTTTAAACGGCAAGGACATAACGAACGTTCCGCCCTACGAAAGACCGATAAACACGGTTTTCCAGCGTTACGCCCTTTTCCCGCACCTCAACGTTTACGACAACATCGCGTTCGGACTTAAACTCAAAAGGTTCAAAAACACTTACGAAACGTACGACGGAAAAACGATCACCAAGGTTCAGAAGCTTTCCAAAGAGGAAATTGACGCCAAGGTTTCGAGAGTTTTGAAGCTCGTGGACCTTGAAGAATTTGAAAAAAGAGACGTAACCACTCTTTCGGGCGGTCAGCAGCAGAGAATAGCGATTGCGAGAGCTATCGTCAACGAGCCCGAAATTCTTCTTCTGGACGAGCCCCTCGGCGCGCTCGACCTTAAAATGAGAAAGGACATGCAGCTCGAGCTTAAAGAGATGCACAAAAAGCTCGGCATAACCTTTATATACGTAACGCACGATCAGGAAGAAGCCCTTACGATGAGCGACACGATCGTCGTTATGAAGGACGGAAATATTCAGCAGATCGGAACGCCTAAGGACATTTACAACGAGCCGAAAAACGCTTTCGTTGCCGACTTTATCGGCGAGAGCAATATTTTCTCGGGTACGATGGTAGGAAAAATGAAAGTCCGCTTCATCAACAAGGTGTTCGATTGCGTGGACGATTTCCCGCTTAACGAAAAGGTGGACGTAGTCGTCCGCCCCGAGGACGTATTCCTTGTGGACGAAGGAAAGGGACAGGTGGACGGCGTTATCGTTTCGTCAATTTTCAAAGGCGTACATTACGAAATGACGTTCGTCGTCGGTAAAACCGAAATCGTTATTCAGGACACTATGGAAAGAAAGGTCGGCGAGAGATGCTCGATCATCATCAAGCCCGACGATATCCACATAATGGCTAAAGAGTTCGATTGCAACCGTTACGACGGCTACATCACCAAGAAAAACACCGTTTGCTTTGCGGACGGCGAGTTCGATTGCGACGTAACTCAGCTTTACGAGGGCTCGCGCCTCGACGAAGAGGGGTATCTTATTACCGCCGAAGGCGAAAAAATCGACCTTACGGACGTGGACGTGTCCGTTGAGGTAGGGCTTAAAGATATCGAGATCATCGATAACGACGAGGACGGCGACGCCTGCGGAACTATTATTCAGATAGTTTATAAGGGCGACCACTATCAGGTCATTATCAGAACGGACGAAGAGGAAGAAGATTTCGTCGTCGATACCGAGTACACCTGGAACGAAAACGACAGGGTTTCCGTCAAGATTCCCAGAGACAAAATCAAACTCAGACTTAAGGCGGTGACTAAATAAAATGAAGGCTTTGAAATTTTCGAGAAAGCAGCTCGGAATCCCTTACGCCGTTTTCATCGGTTTGTTTGTGGTTCTGCCGCTTCTTCTCATCGTTTTGTATGCGTTCACCGTGGAGGACGGAACTCTCGTGACGAACGACATAACGAAATTTTCCTTCTCGTTTGAAAATTTCGTTTACTTCTTCGGTAGCTCCGCCAATATCCGCGCCATTTACGTGAGCTTCGGGCTTGCGATCATAACGACGGTTATATGCCTTCTTATCGCTTATCCCGTAGCCTATATCCTCGCTCGTTCCAAAATGAAGTGGAAAAACGTAGTTTTAATGCTTTTTATCCTCCCGATGTGGATAAACTTCGTTTTGAGAACGGCGGCAATGAAGGAATTGCTCTTTAAAATCGGAATGTACAAATCGAGCAAACTCAGCATGGTGAACACCGTTATCGGTATGGTTTACGACTATCTGCCGTTCACCATTCTGCCGCTTTATACCGTGCTTATAAAGCTCGATAAAAACATTCTCGAAGCTTCCGCCGACCTCGGCGCGACGAGCGCAGAGACCTTTTTCAAGGTCGTTGTTCCTATGTCCGCCCCGGGAATCGTTTCTGCTATAACTATGGTTCTTTTGCCCACGACGACGAGTTACGTCGTTTCCGACACGCTCGGCAACGGTAACGTAACCATTATCGGCAAGCTCATCGAAGACCAGTTCTCGACTATGTTCGACTGGCACGCAGGCTCTGCGATTGCGATGATTTTGCTTGTGCTTATATTTATAACAATGTTTATTACCCGTAAATTTTCGGACGAAGAAGTCAACACGAGAGGAGGCGGATTATGGTAAAAAAGATTTTAAAAATTACATATATCGTCCTGGCTCTCGCGTTTATTTACGCGCCGATAATTCTTCTCACGGTTTATTCGTTTAACCTCTCGCCATCTATAGGGCTCTGGTCGGATAAATGGGGCTTCGGGCTTTATCGTCAGCTTTTTACCGATAAATCGATTATGCAGACCGTTTTAAACACCGTCGTGCTTGCGATTCTCGCGTCCGTCTGTTCCACGATTCTGGGAACGATCGGCGCGATCGGTACTTTCTATTCCAAGAAAAGAGTTAAGGGAGCTTTGAACGCGCTCACGCAGATTCCCGTTATCAACGCGGAAATCGTAACCGCAATCTCGATCGCGCTCGTCTGCACGATGTTCGCCTTCGGAAGAACGTACGCTTCGCTTCTCATAGGACATATCGTGCTTTGCTTCCCGTTCGTATATCTTTCGGTGCTTCCCAAGCTCAAACAGCTCGACGGAAATTTATACGAAGCCGCGCTCGATCTCGGCGCGAGCCCGACGAAAGCTTTGTTCAAGGTAATTCTCCCCGAAATTCTCCCGGGAATTTTCAGCGGGTTTATGCTTGCGATAACCCTTTCGCTCGACGATTACATCATAACGACTTTCACCCGCCCGCCGACGTTCGACACTATCTCGACTTACGTTTTCGACGCTTATGCGAAAGGCGGAAAGGGTTCGTCCGTGCCTGCGCTCAGAGCGCTTTCCACGCTTATCTTCGTGCTTATGGTTCTGATCCTCGTTGTTCAGAACGTAGCCGCATCAAGGAGGGCTAAAAAGAATGAAAACGCGCGTTAATCGACTTATAGCCTCGCTTTTTGCACTTGTTCTTTGCGTTTCGCTCGTGTTTCCGCAGGGCGTTAAAGCCAAAGCCGCGGGAGAGAATGAAACGGATGGCTCGGGAGTTTTAGAGCTCAACGTTTTTAACGCCGAAGAATATATTTCGGAAGAGGATGAGGATTGGGGAACTTACGATATTATTGCTGAGTTCGAAGAAGCCGCAACCGAACGTTTCGGCAAAAAAGTTAAGGTTAATTATTCCACTTTCGGCACGCTCGAAAATATGTATAACGAGTTGCAGCTTACCAAAAAGAAAGGAAAGGACGGAAGCTATACTTACGCTTACGATCTCGTTTGCCCCTCCGATTATATGATTCAGAGGATGATAAACGAGAATATGCTCGAAACTTACGACGTTTCGTCGGACGAAAACGGCGATATCGTTTACGACAAGGTTGAAAATTACAACGATTATGCTTCGGGCTTTATAAAGGACCTTTTCAATTCTAAGGAAGAGACGAATATCGTTACGGACGTTACGAAGAAGTGGGCGGAATACGCCGTCTGTTATATGTGGGGAACGATGGGCTTCATCTATAACCCCGTCAAGCTCGCCGAAACCAACGACAGTATCGATATAAAAGGACTTCTGGACGAAAACGACGAGATCGCGCTTTCGGGCGAGGAGCTTGAGGAATACGTTCATGCAAATACCTGGAGCCTTCCGTGGGAGGCTTACTATAAAAACCTCGGGACGATCAAGGACAGTATCAGAGATACTTACGCCTTAGCCGTCGGAAAGGTTTACGGCGACAAGCTTTTAAGACTCAGAGAACTTTGGGAAGGCGGCGAGATCACTCACGAGGAATATCAGGCTGTGCTTATCAAGGTTTTCAATAACGTCAACACGCCGATTGCGGAGGAACTTGCGTCGCTTAATGAGCTTTCCGCGGAAACGCTTGCGCTTGTAAGAGAGATTTTCCCCGACGACGACGAAAAAACCGTGGATAAGGTCAGCGAAAGCCTCAAAGAGCTTAAACATAACGTTTACGGCTTCGAGGTGGACAGCGGTAAAAAAGATATGGCTGCGGGCAAAATTGCGATAAACTTCGCCTGGTCGGGCGACGCGGCTTACACGCTCGACACCGCCGACGAATACGAGGGCGCGAAGCTTTATTACGCCGTTCCCGAAGAGGGAAGCAATATCTGGTTCGACGCCTGGGTTATGCCGAAAGGCGCAAACAAAGAGCTTGCGCAGTTCTTCGTGGATTTTATTTCTCAGCCGAAATACGCCATTTCCAATATGGATTATATCGGTTACGTCAGCCCGATTGCCGGCGACGACGTATTCGTGCGTATGTACGAAACTTACGACCTTACCACCGACGCGGCGGAAGCCGAAGAGCTCGGTTACGTAGCGATCGATTATTCCTATTATTTCGATAGTCTTTCCGACGAAGTCGAAGTGACTTATATGGAAGATGAGGAAGAAAAAACCAAAATGGTTAAAACCAGAACGGCGGACGGAAGAGTCGTTGTGTATGCCGCGCCCGAGATGGTCGGCAGGCAGCTTACCACGCAGTACCCCGAAAAATCGACCGTAGACAGGTGCGCTATTATGACCACGCTCGGAAGGGAAGAACTTAAAGCGATCAACAATATGTGGAGCGACGTTAAGGTCGGCGATATTTCCACGCCGATGCTGATAGCGATTCCCGTTATCATTGGCGTCGTGCTCATTGGCTTTGCGGTTTATTCGATTCTCAAAAAACGCGGAATAACCTTCAACCGCAAACGCAAGGTGTACGGAAAGCTGATAAAGAGCGAGAGGATCCGCTGACAAAAAGCTTTTCGGTTTTGTTTAAAACATAATATTTTATGTATAAGAGTCAGCCCGCAAGCCGATTTCGGCTTGCGGGCTGATTTCGGCTTTGCCCGCAGATTTCTCCCCTGCGACTTTTCAAACCGTGAAATTCAGACCACGCGCAAAAAAAGTAACATAAACAAAAAAGTAACAAGAAAAAATTTGACTTCTTCGCTAAAATATAGTACAATCTAAATTGCGATAAATGAAATATCAAAATACGCTTCCGTAGTTAAATGGATATAACAAACCCCTCCTAAGGGTTAGTTAGCAGTTCGATTCTGCTCGGGAGTACCAAAAAAGCGCAACCGCATTTTGCGGTTGCGCTTTTTTGGTATTCTCCCTCGTGAATCGAACTAAGGTTCGTCAATACGGCATCGGCCGTATTCTTGCCGAGGGCTCCCGCCCGCGGGAAACGGCAAATTCTGCTCAACCAAAACAATCCAAGCGGTTGCGCTTTTTTGGTATTCTCCCTCGTGAAA
>ERZ808278.664-NODE-664-length-19888-cov-4.241819_pt1 | contig 19888 bp, 14 predicted proteins | sample MGYA00521239_ERZ808278 | MGnify/ENA primary metagenome ERZ808278 (study PRJEB31516, sample SAMN03275600) | gut metagenome | biome: mammalia-associated habitat; material: feces | host: Papio cynocephalus | place: Kenya | collected 2012-07-17 ... | reverse complement strand
TATTAGTATCAGATTGATTTCGCTCTATTTACGTTCCACCCATTCCACTGAAAGCCACAGCATACATCGCCCGTAGGCAGGACGTTGTGCAGTTTTTGGGGCGGGCTGTACTCTCTTTATTTCTTGTTCTCGGAGGGCTTTTGCGCGTCTTGCTTGCCCATCTTGCAGGAGCCGTTGAAGATAGCGTTGGGCTCTACCATCAGGGTCTGCGTGTTGATTTCGCCTTTGAGGTGGCTGGTGGCGCGCAGGGCAAGGGTGTATTTGACATCTATCTTGCCGTCGAGAGAGCCCATAATCTCCGCACTCTGGCACACCACAGTGCCTTTGATGAAGCCCTGCTCGCCGATGACGAGTTTGCCGGAGCATTGCACGTCGCCTTCGATGGTGCCGTCCACACGTATATCACTGTCGGTCACGATAGTACCGATGATTTTGCTACCCGAAGTAAGGGCGTTGTACAGGGTGCCTGTACTTTGTTGCGTTGTTGCCATAATCCTTTCGCTTTTATTCTACACTACTATATACAATAAGGTCTATCCTCCCAAGAAATCAGCCGACAAAGGTACGATTTTCTTGTGAAATATACAAATATATATACAATTTAGATATTTATGTTGGCTACATGCGGAGTTTGAAGCCGCTGAGAAGGGTGTCGGGACAGAAGTGGAAGACAGATGCCATCTCGCCTGCCATGCAGAAGCCGCAATCGCGACATTGGTCGGTGCCATAGCCCACACAAAGGCTGCGCCCGCCGTCGGGGTAGATGAAATTGGTGACAAAGCACTCTTTGCCTAATCGTGTTTTTCCTAAAGCATTGAGTTTCATCTTCCTGAGTCCCGAATAACTATTCATAACCGGATAGCCGCGGTGCTTGTAAGCGATGACGCGGTCGATGATATCCGCCTTCTGCCGAGGCGACAACATCAGGTATTCGGTACCCGGATAGGGCGTGTGGAAATTGATGGAAATCTGCTCGATGGCGGGGTTGGACTTGACATAGTCCATAGCAGCGTCCAAAGATTGGTAGTTGAGGGTATTGACGACCATATTGACACAGATGTGCCGCTGTCCCGAGCGGCGGATATTCTCCTCCAAATGGGCAAAAGTACCCTCGCCCCGAACAGCGTCATGGCACTCCCCCACCCCGTCCATCGAAACCCAGATGGAGTGCGGATGAATCCACGAGAAATCCTGCTGGGCATTGGTGGTGACTGTGACAGAAAAGAAACCGATACGCTTGGCGGCATCGATGATGTCGTTGATAGTCAGTTCGTTCTCGCGCCAAAGAGTGGGTTCGCCCCCCTCAAGGTCAATGAAACGCGAGCCCAAGCCATAGGCATAGCGCATGTCGGCAAGGATGTCCTCAAAGGCACGCTGCCGATAGCCCGCGCTGCCATAAACGGAACAATGTTTGCAACGGAGGTTGCACTTGTCGGTAATAAACAGGACGGTCTGCAACGGTGCCTTCCGCCCGAAAAAGCGAGCGCGCACAAACCATTGGGCGAGATAAAAGTATTGACGAATCATGGCACAAAGGTAAACAAAATATCCGAAACACACAAAAAGGACAAATGGGCGTGAAAGTCTAAACAAGCATAGTAAATGAGCACAGCAATCGCATACTAATCACATACTAATCACATACTAATCACATACTAATCGTACAATTTAGATTCATGATTAAAACAAGGAGATTTCAAGGGGATATGACACGTACAGGGAACCGAAAATGTTGATAATTTTATTCAATTAGCAACAAAGACAATGAAAAATTTACATAAGCAATACATCGCGCTGAATGCGAAACATATAAATCAACAACTAACCCACTATCAGCAATGAGGTAAAAAACATGTAATTATCGTGTAATTAACCATTAATTTCCGCGATTAACGATTAATTTCATAATCACCTTCACTAATTTCCACAACAATAGGAGGGAGTCTGATTAATCTAAAGAAGAAAAAACTAACAAGTCTGACGACTTGACCGCGGACGAGGCGTCCGCGTCCCCGACCATACGATATAATTTTTACGAAAAATGACATTGAAAAGAGACTGCCTATACTTGTTAGACAGTCTCTCCATCAGGTCGGGATAGCGAGATTCGAACTCACGACCTCCTGCTCCCAAAGCAGGCATTCTAACCGGGCTGAACTATATCCCGAGACTTTCTTTGTCTGAAAGCGGGCGCAAAGGTACTGCTTATTTTTGAATTGGCAAAATAAATCACACAAAAAAGAGCAATTCAAAACAAATAGTTGTACTTCCAAAATAAATTACGTAACTTTGCAGGCTTTTTGTGCAACTAATCACGAAAATACAATAAGGAATGGATAAAAATACATGGATTGGCTTCCTACTGATAGCCGTAATCATCGTGGGGTTCTCCCTGCTGAACCGCCCCTCTAAAGAAGAACTGGCTGAACGTCAGCGTATTAACGACTCTATTGCTCTTGTGCAGATACAGGAGCGCGAGGCGCAGGTATTGTCCGAACAACTGTCACAAGAGGTACAAGCCGAGCAAAACAACGAGATAGCCACCGCTACCAATCACGAAGAGTTGGAGCAGCGTGTGGCAGACATCTACGGTCCTTTTGCTCCTGCGGCAAAGGGCGAAGAGGGGCTGGTAACTATTGAGAATGAGAAGATTCGCGTGGGCATTGCACGTCGCGGCGGACGTTTGGCACAAGCCGAACTCAAGGAGTACAAGGCGTATGGCGACAGTGTGAACAATCTCTGCCTCTTCCACGGCGACGAGAGCAGCCAGAGTTTCACACTTGTAACGCAGAACAACCGTATTCTCTCCACACAAAACCTTTATTTCCAACCTGTTGCCCTGCACACCGACACCGCAGGCACCACCCTTGTCATGCGTCTGCTGACCAACATCGAGGGCAGTTACATGGACTTCGTCTATACCCTGCCCAAGGACGATTATATGCTCCGCCTGAGCATTCAGCCGCACGCCATGCAGACAGCCTTGGCGCAAAACATGACCTCTATGGAGATGAGTTGGGCGGTGACTATCCCACAACAGGAGCGCGGACGCAAGTTCGAGGAGAAATATGCGCAGTTGCAATATATGTTCGTGGGCGGTGATATAGAGACATTGTCGGAGCAGAAGCACGCCCTCAAGAACGAGCCGAGCCGTATCCGCTGGATAGCATACAAGGACCAGTTCTTCTCCACCGTGATGATTGCAGACGAGGCATTCACCTCCACCACCTTGGAATCCACACCGTTGGCAGAGTTCAGCCATTATATCAAGGAGTACAAAACCACCACCAGTGTGCCGCTTGACGTGACGGGCAAGAAAGCAACATCATTCCGCTACTACCTCGGTCCCAACCACTACAACACCCTCAAGGCGTATGACAACGACGTGGCAAAAGAGGACAAGTTGCACCTCCAAGAGTTGGTGCCGCTCGGTTGGAAGATTGTCAGTTGGATTAACAAGATATTGGTCATCCCGATGTTCGATTTGTTCACTTCGTGGGGGCTGCACATAGGTATTGTCATTCTGCTCATGACGCTGGTTATCAAGTTGATAATCCTTCCGTTTGTGTTCGCGTCCTACAAGTCGAGTGCCAAGATGCGTGCATTGAAACCGCAGTTGGACGAGATAAATGCCAAGTACCCGCCCGAGAAGATGCAGGAGCGTCAGCAGGCTACCATGGCACTCTACCAGCGTGCGGGCGTGAGTCCTATGTCGGGCTGTCTGCCTATGCTGTTCCAGTTCCCGATATTGATGGCTATGTTCTGGTTCTTGCCTACTGCCATTGAACTGCGTGGTCAGTCATTGTTCTGGGCGGAGGACCTGTCCACTTATGATGCACTTATCTCGTGGAGCCACCCCATTCCGCTGTTCGGCACGCACCTCAGTCTGTTCTGCTTGCTGATGACGGCGGTGAACTTCCTATACACCTATATAACTATGCAGTCGCAATCCACCGACCCGAACATGAAGTTCATGAAGTGGATGATGTACCTTATGCCGCTAATGTTCCTCTTTTTCTTCAATGATTACGCAGCGGGCTTGAGTTACTACTACCTTGTCAGTCTGTTGATTACTATCCTGCAAACGATGATTTTCCGTTGGTCGATAGACGACAAGAAACTCCTCGCGCAGATGGAAGCCAATGCCAAGAAGAAAGGCAACGGACAGAAGAAGTCGGGCTTGATGGCACGGCTGGAGAAGATGCAGCAGGAGCAACAGCGCATGGCACGTGAGAACGCCAAGGCGCAAGCCAAACGCATGCGATGAAACCGATACTGATAATAGCCCTGTGCTCGTTGAGCATGGGGCTGTTTGCTTCCTCCATGGGAGACAACACTCTGTTAGGGGATAGCACTCTGTTGGAGGACGATGCGCTGTTGGGAGACGACGCGGCTCGCGTCGTCATAACAGACACCACCAACGCGCAAAGCCCCACCGCCCCCGATTCTCGCTATACTTTCAGCGACTTCTTCGATGCCCTCGACCTGCCCACGGTCTTGGGGGCAGGCATCACGCCCAACGGCATTGAGAGTGCCACGTTCAACTCCTCCATGCGCCTTGCGTGGCGGCACCACAAGGGCTATGGCACGTATGTCTTTATTGCTTTTGACACCCACAGCAACACCTACGACTCTCTCTCCATAGCAGGTACCAATGTCCGCACAGGCGAGGTGTGGTACTATGAGATAGGCATGGGACTCGGCTACCGAATCCCCTTGGTCAAGGACCTCCGCGCCTACTATGCCCATCCGTATTTCAACCGTTTCGATTTCTTTGCTTACATTCAACCGGGGGTGTCTATCCCCTATGTCAAGACTGTGGAGCCCTACTGCGAAACAGGCACAGGCAACAGCAACGGCAATCTCTATGAACTGCGAGACCATTTCTCTGCCGTACCCACTTTGCGCTTTGGTGCAGGGGTGGAGTGGTTTATTATGCCTAACTTCGGTGTCTTTGCCGAAGCGTCTTATATTCAGCACCTTACACCTACTATCATTGAGCAGGCAGCCATCAACAAAGGCACCATCCGCCACCCCTCAGGACCCCTTGTCTTTTCCGTAGGGTTGTCGTTGTTCTTCAAATAACCATTCGTAATTTTGCCGTACTATTTGTACAAGTCATAGAAAATATATAACTTTGCGCCGTCGTGAGCATGGCAAGCGATAGCAACAGCATAAAATAAATATCAAATAATAACGTACAACATGAAAAAGTATTTTGTTTTCCTTTTGGCTGTTATGGCTACCTTGATTGGTTGCGACTGCAGCACAACAAACATCATCGGTAGTACACAGAAAGTTGTAAACGTCACTGTAAGTGAACGGGATTGGTCGTACACCGGTAAGAATACAGACGCAACACCCTACAACAACAACTATTTCTTCGCTACCGTGCGAGTACCCGAGATAACGGAGAACGTGTTCGACTATGGTCAGGTACAGGCGTACATCGTGTACGACCGCACTTCCAAAGACCCCATTCAGCACCTCTTGCCGTATGTCCGCCACTATGAGGAACAGTTGAACGATACCATTTGGAACTACTACACCGAAACCGTGGACTGCACCTATGGCATAGGATGGATAGAGTTCAACTACCGCGCCAGCGATTTCGCCTACGAGGACAACGTGGACATCAACCCCAACACTATGGACTTCCGCATCGTCATCACCACGCCTGCCAAGTAAGCGTGCATGATTGATGTCGAGCAGTTGGCTTTACAGCGAAGTCGGTACCCCGAACTGTCGGATACCGACTTTCGTTTTATGCTCCAGCAGGTGGACGGACGACAACGTACTGCCCGCAAACTGCCTACGTTCGCGACCTTGGACGACTGGTGGTACCCCGTGCGACTGTCGTGCGAACAATGCTCATCAGAAGCCACTGCGCGCTACAAAGCCGCCATTGTAGCCACCCACCCTGCCCTTCACACTCACTCTCCGCAAAAGATACACACCGCCGACCTCACAGGCGGATACGGCGTGGACTCGTACTTCATGGCACAGACCTTCGGACAAGTGGACTACGTGGAGCGCAATGCGGAACTGTGCCGCATCGCAGAGCACAACTTCAGCCTATATGCACCCAATATCCATATTCACAACACCACCGCGGAGACCTACTTGCAGGATATGCCGCCCGTGGATATACTATGTCTTGACCCTGCCCGACGCGACAAGAACGGCGGCAAAGTATTCCGCTTGGAAGACTGCGAACCAAACATTATAGCACTATTCCCCACCCTTCGCACCAAAGCAAAAGTGCTATTATTCAAACTCAGCCCTATGCTTGACATCACGGCAGCCCTGCGGGCATTGCCCGACACTGCATGGGACACCCATATCGTGGCGGTGGACAACGAGGTGAAGGAGGTGCTACTCGTCTCTGCCGAAACAGCACAGAGCCGCCTCATCGCAATCGACCTACCCTCGCATTGGCAGGCAGGAGATTTGCACAACGCGCTGACAGTCAGCCGGCAAGACGAGCAACAAGCCGTTGCCTCCATGGCACAAGGCATCGGCAAATACATCTACGAACCCAACGCCGCCATACTCAAAGCAGGCTTGTACAACTACGTCAGTGCGCATTTCGGAATAGACAAGTTCGCCCCCAACACACACACCTACACCTCCGACTCTCTACTGCCTGCCTTCCCCGGACGGATATGGGAAGTGTGCTATCCCGACACCCCACCACGCCAAGGCAACATCGTAACGCGCAACTATCCCCTCACTCCCGACCAACTCAAGCGTAAACTCCACCTCCGTGACGGCGGCGACCTCTACATCATCGCCGCCCGCCTCGGCAACAAACCCGTCACCATAACCGCCAAACGCATACAATGAATCCACAATACGCGCATATAGGTATAGTATGTGCCGTGGTATGGTGCGGCATCATAAGTGTTGCGGCTAAGAAACCAATCCTCCCTATCCCCGATTCTCTACAGGTACTGACGTTCCAAGTAGGAGAACAGGTAATAACCATGCAACGCGTCGAAGGGGGCGTCTTCACTATGGGTGCGACACCCGAACAGCAGAGCGACCCTATCGCGTCCGACCAGCCTATGCATACGGTGGCGGTAAGCCCATTCTACATTGGCACCACCGAAGTCACCAATGCCCTATGGCAAACGGTCATGCCCGAGTGGAACAAGATAAACGAATGGGAAGACCCGCTCAAACCAGTCAGTTGGGTGAGTTGGGAAGACTGCCAACTATTCATTGAGCGACTGAATATACTCACCAACAGCACTTTCCGCCTGCCCACGGAAGCCGAGTGGGAGTTTGCTGCCCGAGGTGGAAACCACGGACACAGTTACCGCTTTGCAGGTGGCAACATCGCCGACAGTGTCAGTTGGGGACTCAACAATGCGGGCAACCAGAAGCACCGCGTGGCACAGCGGCAGCCCAACGAACTGGGGTTGTATGACATGACGGGTAACGTCAGTGAATGGTGCCAAGACCGGTATGCGCCCTACTATTTAGGCACCGAACCTAATCCTCAAGGTCCCGCTACGGGACAGTTGCGTGTAGCCCGCGGCGGGAGTTACGACAACTGCGAAGACAACCGCCACCTCTCTATCCGTTTCTATCACTTGCCCACCCGCGCCATGGGCGACTGCGGTCTGCGTTTGGCACTCACCCTACCCGGCGACCCTGCCATGCAAATACAGGAAGAACCCCAATTGGTACGCCGCATACGCATCAGCAACCGCACATTCCGTATGCTGTACGTACCTGCCGAAACGCCCTACTACATATCCGAGAAGCCTGTCACCTTCGCACAATGGCGGCATATCATGCACTCCGATTTGGAAGGCAAAGCCCTGCGCCCTGCCACGGGTATGACGCGCGAAGAGCGGACACGCTTTATCGAGAAAGGACGCACAGAGAGCGGTCAGGCATTGGCTATGGCGGACATCGCCGAAGTGGAGATGGCGGTTGCCCTGCAAGTGGTCTCTCCCAAAGACACAGTAACCACCAATCCCCGCCACGCAAAACGGCAGCAAAGCACACGGGATATACAGCGTTCCCGCCGCATTCGCAAATGCACCAACCAATGGACAGAGTTGCTTGGCATACACTTGGACGTACCCGAAGACCCTGTACTGCAATCATTTACATACGATAATGGCGAAAGACTGCCACTCTGGTTGGTAGTGAGGCTGTAAAACAAGCCATGTGCTACCCTACCCTTTGCGAGGGGAAGATAGCACATAGTTACAAACATGCCACAAAGGACCAGCGTATCAAACTATGGAATTAGTATCTTGGTGGCGTTATTAGCAGAATGAATGATATACACTCCCGCAACAGGGGCCGTGAAGGTGAGCGTGGTGACACCATGGGCGGCTGATGGTGCTGGTTGTGATGCACATAGGAGGTTGCCGAGGAGGTCGTAGATGCGGAGAGGTTGCGGGGTGGAGGTGGTGATGGTGGCGGTATGGTCCGTGACGGTGATGGTGAGGTCGTCCGCAGGGGTGACAGGGAGTGCCGTACTCTTGGCAAAGAAGGCGGTCAGCAGGAGGTTGTCGGTCAGCGTGACAGTGCGGAGAGGATTGGTATTGCCATCGCTCCAGAAGTCAAAAGTATAGTCTCTGTCGGGGATTGCCTCCAATACCACTTCGGAGCCCTTGGGGTAACGGTCCAACAGGGGCGAGACACGCACAGAGCCGCCATCGTCTGCGGAGACGGTGAGGGTGTAGTACTGCACAGGAGCGGCTTTGGCTGTGAACCGCGGTGTGATATGCATGGGCTGCGTGACGGTGAAGGTATAGAGGTTCTGCTTAACAGTATCGCCATTGACAATCCAACACGAGAAGTCGTAGTTCTCTTCGGGTACGGCGAAGACAGTGAACTCAGTGCCGTCGTCTATCGTGTAGTAGTCTGCCCCCGGGTCGGTGTACCCGCCTTCTACGGCTGCGATGACGACCTGATGTTGCTTGGCGGTCTCGAAAGCAGCAGTGAGACGAATGTCGCCGGCAACAACGAGCGTCCTTGCGGGCAGCGTGCTGCCGTCACTCCAACGGGTAAAGCGATAACCAACAGCGGGCATGGCATTTATCACGATGATGTCGCCATACGTATATGTACCGTTGACCTCGGTATTGACCGTGCCACCCTCACCGGCTGCGACAGCCACCGTGTAGGTGTAGGTGTTCACTTGGGAAGATATGGTGAAGAGTGCCTCTGCGGCTACATCTATGAAGAAAGTCTCGTCCCTATTCACGGGACGGACATTCAAGTAGTATTGCCCATCCGGAATGTTAGAGATTTGTACTTGATGGTCATGGAAGAAACTGCGGTATATCAAGTCGCGCGTACTGCTCTCATATATCCTGACATAGAAAGCAACCGCGTTGCTTGCCCATGCGGCGGATAGGGCGTTGCCATTGGTGGTGACGTGCAGGTCCGTGACCTTGCAGGAGGGCACGCGCGGCACATCGAAATCCTCACCGAAGTCGTAGCCTATACGGTAGTCGTCCGCGTCATAGGCATCCACCCGCCAAGAGTAGGTACCAGCCAACTCGAAAGTATGGACAAAGACGGGTTCGTGTAGTTCACGCGCCATGTACGTGTAGCCATTGGAATAGACAGAGATAAGATAGTGGTCAGCCGGCAGTTGCGAATCCCACGTAAAATAGTAGGTGATGCTGTCGGTGGTGGAAACCTGCAGGTTGGCAGGCTGATAGGGATTCTCGCGTGTGGTAAAGGGTGTGCCTTCGACGAAGTCGGAGACAGGCAAGCCGTTCCCGTCGAGAGAACGTACGCGCCAATTGAACGAATAGACACCGTTGAATATCAGTCCCACACTTGGTTCTTCACAATGGTAGGTTGACGTTTCGCCTGATTGTGCGTCTTCCAACACAAACTCGTAGTATGGAGCCTGCTGTGCGGTGTTCCATGAGAAGTCCACTCCTGTCGGTTTGGCAAAGGTTTGCAAGTCGTAAGGCAGCCAAGCGGCAGTGAAAGCGTCGCAGAAAGTGGGCAGGAGTTTTCCTTTACGGTAGCCATCTGCAACGGCATCCAAATAGAAACATGCGTCGGAATCAAAGAAAGGCGAGTCATACGTCTGTTGGCAACCATCCCAACCTACGGCAGAAACATCTTGGTTGACAACAAGACAGGCAACAGAGTCCGCCATGGTAGAGACGGTAGCGGTCCACCAGCCGTCCTCGGAGAGTTGCGCCTGAATGATTTGACCGGCTTGTCCCTGTTCCCACCACCAATAATACATTCCGCGGGAGGTGTCGAAGACGGTGTCCGAAGCCATGCGGGTGCGAATGGTGATGTCGTGCAAATGAGGTGCCTCCTTGTGCCGGTAGATATAGCCCGCCATGAGTTCGGGTGTGTCACCGTTGTAGTTCTGCAAAGGCGCGGATATCACTACGCGGTCGCCTACCTCTACCTCTTTTCCCGTGGAGAATGCCTCGTTGTTGAGCCAACGTGTGTTGAAGGAATAGAGTTGGCGGTCCGTGGTGCCGTCGTCGGAAATATAGAATCGTGCCGTACCATATTGCCTGATTTGGGCAGGATTGTTCACCATTTGGGAGATGGTGCCCTGTACGAGGTATGGGATAGCGGTTTTGCGAGTGGATGAGAATGATTGGATAAGCGTAAGGGCATCGGACGCGGCAAGGGCGGTAACGGTGGTGTTCTCCAATGAGGAGTAGTAGAGTTTGCGGTCGGTAGCGTCGTACTTGCCGATGGTTATTTGGTCGGCAGGCATGTTGATGGTGTTGGTATAGGACTTGTTGTTTGCTACGATGTCGAAAGCAAAGACATAGTTGCCGACGCTGTCGAGCGTGATAGTGACGGTGCCGTCTGTGAGTTCTTCTTGCTTGGACTCGTCATAGACCATATATTGGAGTGACGTCCAGTAGGAGTTGCTGACAATGTCGCCATATCCGGCGGTACCTGTGAGCCTGTATGTGCCGACGACAGAGGTGCGGTTGGAAGGAACAAGCCCAAGTTCCAATTTAGAGCCTGCCGTATGTTTGTCGTCGGTAGTAGTATAGTTGGAGGTATATAGCGTGAGATGCAAGAAGTTCTGGTTCACGCCATCGGTGTAATCAATTATCATGGTTTGTGTGAAATCGGTATTCGCTCTGCCATCGAGGTTGACAGTCCCCTTGCCGATGAAGACAGAGTCCGCCGTGACTGTGACAGGGAAACGGCGTTCGCCGCGGGCAATCTTGGTGAGGATAGGATATGATGTGCTGCTATTGGTAGGAAGAATGCCCACCGACAATTCGTAGTTACCTGCACTGAGCGAGGAGACTGAACGAAACACATAGCAAGCAGTCATGTAGTGATAGCCAGGAGACAAGTTGTAGTCCGCGTCGCTTATCAGTGTGGTGTAATAAGCATTGTCCTTGTAGATGATATACACCATTCGTCCTTCAGCCGGCGTGACCCCTGCATTTTGGAACGGATTGATGCTGAATGATATATCATCATACCTGCCAAGGCGTGTTTGCGAGTTGAGCGTTATCTCATCGGCAATGATAAGCGGGATAGCAGCATTGCCTTGGTTGGGTTGAATGCCCGTGAAGGCTGTCACCTGCTCGGTGAAACCTTGCCCGCTGGCTGCGCCACCCGTTCCCTGATAAGAGGGGTCCAGTGCGGAGATGGGGAAGTAGCCATCGGAATAGCCGTCCCAGCCCCAGTTGATGTGGACATAGCCGTTGGACTGCATGCCGTCGAGGACAAAAGCATGCCCTTCGTCGTTAGTGGTGCGCCCACTCACAAAAATGGGGTGATTGGCTTGCAAGTCTTGCGCAATGACAGAGAGCATCTCGGTCTCGTCCATATAGTCCTTGGGGAGTACACGGATACCCATATCGTAACCGAAATGGTTGATAAAGGACTGCATCATGACATTGGAGTTGGCTCCACTGCCACCATTGGCGGATATGTCATAGTTCATATCGCAGGAGATACCCACATGGGACATCAGTGTAGCAACAGCGTTTGCCTGCGTGGTGGTGTAGTTGCCGTTGTAGTTGGGAAGCATATTTGCCCAGTCATAGGTAGTGTTGGCGAAATCCGCTGACAGGGTCTGATTATTCCACTCATAAGAATAGGAGTCTTGTCCGCGAGTGGGGTACTTGTGGTAGTACATGATTTGACCGGCGGCCGTGGCTACGCAGCCTGTGACACACCGTTCACCGTCTTTGGTGGGGCAGAGGTTGTTGAAGGGCGTGCCTTGCCCCCAGGCGGTTTGTCCGAGGAGGGGTGCAACGGTGGGATAGGTGGTGTAGGTAGCCGTGGCAGAGAAAGAGGCTGCTGCTGCCTTGAGGTTGGCAGCAGGGTTGTCGGAGAGTGAGGCTATCTCGGAAGCATACATGCGCAACCAGAAGCGCAGGTTGTCGGGCATGTTGTCTGCATCAAAGTGACCGTTGTCCGTATAGCCGAGGATAGCGCGCGTACGGTCATCGGCAGAGACAATAACAAATCCGCCGTCGGTGGCGGTGGTGTTGAAGACGTAGAGCGCAGGGGTAGCGTTGTCGGTCTGCGTCTGGGTGTACGCCAGTTGCATAGATTGCGCCGGTTGCGAGACAGAGAGTGCACGGCGGATACGCTGGGCGGAAGAGACAGACGGTTGATTGTCAGCGGCAAAGCGTCCTGCGATTTGCATAGCCTCTTCCATGGTGCGCGGATTGGCAAAAGTGAGCATCGCCATGATTATGGAGATGAATAGTGTGAAAAAACGTTTCATGTCGGTTGTGTTTTTTGGGGTTAATATATATGGTCAGTTCCTGCTGTGGTTGCGTATTGATGTATTTTAACATGTGCGATACCCGTGACTCAGGAGTGCCCCGAATATCGGTTGTGAAAGGGGTGCGCAAGGGGGCGGTATCGGTAGCCTATCCCTTGCGCATCCCTTGCTTATCCCTTGCTGAGGGCTTGCAGCACCTCTTCGGTTGTACACGGCTTTTGCTCGCCTGTTAACATATTTTTTAGCATGACCTTGTGGGCAGCCATCTCGTCGCCTCCGACGATAGCCACGAAAGGTATGTGCTTGGCATCGGCATACGCCATCTGCTTCTTCATCTTGGCAGGCTCGGGGTACACCTCCACGCGCAGGCCCTGTGCGCGGAGCGACTGCGCCCACGTGGTGGCATAGCGCAGTTCGGCATCGCCGAAAGTGGCGAAGAGCAGTTGGGTGGTCTGGAGCATGTCCGCGGGGTAGAGGTCGAGTTCGGTGAGGACATCGTAGATACGGTCGGCACCAAACGAGATGCCCACGCCGCTGACATCGGGGAGACCGAAGATGCCGGTGAGGTTGTCGTAGCGTCCGCCGCCCGTGATGCTGCCCATCTGTACGTCAAGCGCCTTGACTTCGAATATAGCCCCTGTGTAGTAGTTCAAGCCGCGGGCAAGGCAGAGGTCGAGCGAGACCGAAAGACCTCCCCTAACCCCTCCTTCAGAGGAGGGGGACTCAGAGTGGGGGCATTTGCTTGCGGATTCGTAGAGGTCGAAGATGGTGCGGAGTTCGGCGATACCCTTCATGCCGATTTCCGATTGGGCAAGAATGACGGAGAGTTGGTCGAGTTTGTCGGCGTTGCTGCCCGAGAGGTTGAGGATGGGTTGCAGGGCGGCAACGGCATCGTCGGAGAGTCCGCGCTCGCGCAGTTCGTCGTTGACTTTGTCCACACCTATCTTGTCGAGTTTGTCGATGGCGACTGTGATGTCAATCATCTTGTCGGGTGCACCAATGACCTCGGCGATGCCGGCAAGCACCTTGCGGTTGTTGATGTGCAGGGCGACACGGATGCCGAAACGGCGATAGACCTCCTCGACAATCTGCATGAGTTCGACCTCGCAGAGCAGCGAGTTGGTGCCGATGACATCAACATCACACTGGTAGAACTCGCGGTAACGCCCTTTCTGCGGACGGTCGGCGCGCCATACGGGTTGTATCTGGAAGCGGCGGAAAGGGAACTGGAGTTGGTCGCGGTGCTGGACGACATAGCGCGCGAAAGGCACGGTGAGGTCGTAGCGCAAGCCCTTTTCGGGGGCTTCGGCAGCCTTCTCACCCGAGTTTTGAATGCGGAAAAGCAGTTTGTCGCCCTCTTCGCCGTACTTGCCCATAAGGGTGGAGATATTCTCCATGGCGGGGGTTTCTATTTGTTGGAAACCATAGAGGCGAAAGACTGACTTGATGGTGTCGAAGATGTAGTTGCGACGTGCCATCTCGATGGCTCCGAAGTCGCGCGTTCCTTTAGGAATACTTGGCTTTTGTATCATGATGTTTATTGCATTTACATGTTGAAGATTGCGTGGAAGATACGACCGGTGGCACCGCACTCGGACTGCACATATTCGGCGGCCTTCTGCCCCATCTCGTGGCGGCGGAGGAAGGCTTCGTCGAGGGCGTTGGTGAGTTCGGTGTAGTTGCGGACGGTACGCGCTGCATCGGCGTTGAGCAGCCCGCAGGCTTCGCGGAACTTCTTCCACTTGGGTCCGAAGATGACAGGCATGCCATAGACCGCCGCCTCAAGGGTGTTGTGTATGCCTTCACCGAAACCGCCGCCGATATACGCCACATGCCCGTAGCGGTAGATGGACGACAGCACGCCGATGGTGTCCACCAGCAGTACGCGGCACTTGTCGAGACTCATCGGCGTCGCCTCGGAGTAGCGCACGTAGCGTCCCTCGAAGTACTGGAAGATATGGTGGAGGTGCTCGGAATCAATCTCGTGGGGCACCAGCACCAGTTTGGTGTTCGGTCGCTCGGCGATGTAGCGCGCCAGCAGTTGCTCGTCGGGGCACCATGTGCTGCCCGCCACAAGCACGCGCTCCGCACCTGCGGTGAAGCCCTCCACGATGGGCAGGTCTTTGGCGCGTTCCTTCACCTCCGACACGCGATCGAACCGCGTATCACCCGCGACAGACACGCGATGAATGCCGTGCTTGTTCAGCAACAGGCGCGAGGCCTCGTCCTGCACAAAGATATGCTCAAAGCACGTGAGCAGGCGCAGATACGGCTTGCCCCACGGCAGGAAGAACAGTTGCCCCGGGCGGAAAATGGCGGAGATGAGATAGGTAGGCACGCGGTGGCGCTTGAGGGCGTGGAGATACGCCGGCCAGAACTCATACTTGACGAAGATGGCGAGTTGCACATTCACGGTCTGCAGGAAGCGTTCCGCGTTGCGCTTGGTGGCAAAAGGCAGATAGACCACCTTGTCCACAAGGTCGTAGTTACGGCGCAGTTCGTAGCCCGACGGCGAGAAGAACGTGAGCAGTATGCGGCGGTCGGGCTGCTCGTGGCGGAGACGCTCGATGACAGGCCGCGCCTGCTCGAACTCGCCTACCGATGCGGCATGAAACCACACCACAGGACTGTCGCCCAACGACTTCAGTTCGTCCAACGCACGCCCCTGACCCGCCACAAGTTTCCTGGCTTTCTTGTGCCCGAGGAGAGCGGCTAAGCGTACGAGAAAAAAGTATATGTACATACCACGTGCAATTAAATTATCCCGCAAAAGTACGAAAAATAATTGGATTGACCAAATAATTTTAGTAACTTTGCAGCCGCAATGAAAAGTGTAGTTATCTTGGCGATAGAGTCCAGTTGTGACGACACCTCGGCGGCGGTCATTCGCGATGGCGTGCTGCTGAGCAATGTGACGGCATCGCAGCGTGTGCACGAGGAGTTCGGGGGCGTGGTTCCCGAACTGGCAAGTCGTGCGCACCAGTTGAACATCGTGCCGGTGGTGGACGCGGCATTGCGTCGCGCGGGCGTGGAGAACAAGGAGTTGAGCGCGATTGCTTTCACACGCGGTCCCGGACTGCTTGGCAGTCTGCTGGTCGGCACGGGCTTTGCCAAGGGCTTGGCACTGTCGCTGGGCATACCGTTGGTGGAGGTCAATCACCTGCAAGGGCACGTGTTGGCGCACTTCGTGGAGCCGTCGGAGGCACTGAAAGCCGCTACACCGAGTATGGCGAACATTGAGATTCGGCATCCGAAGTTCCCGTTCCTCTGCCTGCTCGTCAGCGGCGGAAACAGCCAGATTGTCCTTGTGAAAGCGTACAACCAGATGGAGATAATCGGGCAGACCATTGACGATGCGGCGGGTGAGGCGTTCGACAAGTGCGCGAAGGTGATGGGCTTGCCCTACCCGGGCGGTCCGTGGATAGACAAGTTGGCGAAAGAGGGCAACCCGCAGGCGTTCCAATTCTCCAAGCCGCATATTCCGGGCTACGACTACTCGTTCTCGGGACTGAAGACGTCGTTCCTCTATTTCCTGCGCGACCACCTGAAGGAGAACCCCGACTTTATCGAGCAGCACAAGGCGGATTTGTGTGCTTCGCTGCAAGCCACGGTGATTGATATTCTGATGAACAAACTGAAGCGTGCGGCGTTGGATTTGGGTGTGCGGCAGGTGGCAGTGGCAGGCGGCGTGAGTGCCAACAGCGCGCTGCGGCAGGCGTTCATCGACTACGGCAGGCGTTACCATTGGGATGTGTTTATCCCGCCGTTCTCGTTCACCACGGACAATGCGGCGATGGTATGTCAGGCGGGCTACTTCAAGTACCTCGACCACGACTTCTGCCCCATCGACGCGGTGCCTTATGCGAAGACCACCATCTGACACCTCCGCTCTATGCAACGACTGAAAGAGATTCTGGCACCGTACACGGACATCATCCTTTTTGTGGTGGCGTTGCTGGCAGCCAACTATTTCTGGAAGTTCACGGTGGTGGGCGACGAGGGCGGTAGTCAGGTCACGTGGTTCGGGCTGGACATCACGGCACCTTTCACGTGGCTGGCGGCGCATATAGCACGGGTGGTCTATTGGCTGATTCACCTCACACGCAGCGGCGTGGAGTTGGTAGGCAACACCATCTGCTACCCTCACACGGGTACAGGCACCACCATCGTATGGAGTTGCACAGGGCTCAAACAGTCGTTTATATGGCTGGTTATCACGCTGGTAGCGCGAGGTCCGTGGAAAAAGAAACTGTGGTTCATACCGCTCGGATTGCTCTGCGTGTACCTGTTCAACCTGTTGCGTATTATGCTCATTGCGTTGGCGTTGGAGCACCACCCCGAATGGTTCGAGTTGCTGCACACCTATATATTCAAGTACCTCTTCTACGGCATGCAGTTTCTGCTCTGGCTGTGGTGGACCTGCGGGATAGCCAAGACGACGCAGTTCGTGGGCAAACAAGACAAATGATTTATAAACCAAATAATTAACCCTAAAAAACTAATAGTATGGAACTTCCATTCGCAGAATCGTGGAAAATCAAGATGGTTGAACCCATCCGCAAATCCACACGCGCAGAGCGCGAACAATGGTTCAAAGAGGCCAAGAACAACATCTTCATGCTCCGCAGCGAGCAGGTCTATATCGACCTCAACACCGACTCCGGTACGGGGGCTATGTCCGACCGTCAGTGGGCTGCACTTATGATGGGCGACGAGAGCTACTCCGGCAGCCGCTCTTTCTTCGAGTTCAAGGACACCGTTACGCGTCTCACCGGCTTCAAGTATGTCATCCCTACCCACCAGGGGCGTGCCGCTGAGAACGTGCTCTTCTCCTACCTCGTTAAGCCCGGGCAAATCATCCCCGGCAACGCACACTTCGACACCACCAAGGGGCATATCGAGTCCCGCAAGGCTTTCGCCATTGATGTTACGGTGGACGAGGCGAAGAACACCCAACTGGAGGCTCCGTTCAAAGGCAATGTCAGCCTCGAGAAACTGGAGAAAGTGCTCAAAGAGAACCCGGGCAACGTGCCGTTTATGGTGCTCACCGTCACCAACAACACCGTGGGCGGTCAGCCCGTCTCCATGCAGAATATCCGCGAGACCGCTGAACTCTGCCACCGCTACGGAGTGCCCGTCAACATGGACTCCGCACGCTTTGCAGAGAACGCTTATTTCATCAAGACTCGCGAACCGGGCTATGCCGACAAATCCATCAAGGAGATTGCACGCGAGATGTTCTCGTATGTGGACAGCATGACCATGTCCGCCAAGAAAGACGGTCTCGTCAATATGGGAGGCTTCATCGCTACCAACAAAGAGGACTGGTACGAGGGTTGCAAGCAGTATTGTATTCCTTTCGAGGGCTTCATCACCTACGGCGGTATGAACGGTCGTGATATGGCGGCTCTGGCTGTCGGTCTGGAGGAGAACACCGAGTTCGATATGCTCGAGACACGTATCCATCAGGTGCAGTATCTGGCAAAGAAACTCGATGAATACGGTATTCCTTACCAGCGTCCTGCAGGTGGTCATGCTATCTTTGTGGACGCCGACCGTGTCCTCACCCACGTGCCCAAAGAGGAGTTCCCCGCACAAACGCTGACGTGCGAACTTTACCTCGAGGCAGGTATCCGCGCTTGCGAGATTGGCTATATCCTCGCTGACCGCGACCCTGTCACCCGTGAGAACCGCTTCGGTGGCTTGGACTTCGTACGTCTCTGCATTCCGCGCCGCGTTTACACCGACAACCACATGGATGTCATCGCCGCTGCGTTGAAGAATGTGTATGACCGTCGCGAGACCATCACCCGCGGACTAAAGATTACCAAAGAGGCTCCGCTCATGCGCCACTTCACCATCGAACTGGAGCGTCTCGGATAATCCTCGGGACATGCAACTATCCAGCGGGCTACCTTTATGGGTGGTCCGCTTCTTTTATGTAAGAAAAACAGGTACAGATATAACATAAAAAAACGAGCGCGATCTCACATCGAACTCGTTTCCTATGAAAAACACTATTTATTAAATAACACAATTACTTGCGCTTTCTCTCTGTCTTACTTTATATCAATCATTCATTATTACCAACTTATATCCTTTGCCATGCACACTCATTATCTTCACAGGGCTATCCTCGCCCAAATAATTGCGGAGATGGTTGACATAAACACTCAATGAGCGGGAGTTGAAATACGTATCGGTACCCCATAACCCCATAAGGATTCTGTTACGCTCTACCAAGTTGTTCATATTCTGGCACAAAAGCAAGAGCAATTCGTTCTCACGGGAACTAAGGTGCTTGTTGCCCAACTTCTGGCGAATACCGTCGAAGTGAACGCCTGCCAAGTCAAACTCCATCTCACCCTCGCGCTGTCCTGCACGGTAGCGACGCATGATAGCCTCAATCTTGTAAACCAAGATATCCATAGAGAACGGCTTAACCAAGTAGTCATCACACCCAAGGGCATAGGCACGAAGTACATCTTCACGTGCATCGGTGTCACCAATCATCAGTGCCGGTGTCTGGTTGTTGCAATCACGGAGTACCTTCAGGAACTCAAAACCGTTCATACGCGGCATTGCGGTATCGGTAATAATCAAGTCAAAATGCTTGGAACCGACGATATCCCAACCTTCTTGTCCATCAGCACCTGTTTCAACGACATATCCACGACTGCGCAGATATTCTGCATATACAGAGCACAGGTTGATGTCGTCCTCTAATAACAATATGTGTGTAATTCTTGTTGCCATAACTTTTTATTCGTTACGTGATGAGTAGTATCAAATATCGTGCCAAAAACTATTGTTTAACGAAAAAAATATGCAAAGAACAGCATTTTTCGATATTTTCCGTCCATTCTCAAAGGGTTGCCACATTGGTACCCGATTATTAGAATGGTTCTGCGTAGGTGCATCCCTCCCGCCAACGTGAACAACCATAACGGGTCTTACCCCGAATTACAGTGCCACGCCCACAAACAGGACAACGCATACCTGATTTGTCCGCTTTCACTTCGCGCACCACCTCAACAGTCATCTGCTTGAGTTCATCAAGGAACTGCTGCGCCGTGTAATCGCCGCGCTCTATCTCGCGCAGTTTCTTCTCCCAACGTCCTGTGAGTTCCGCCGACTTGAGCAGCGGGGATATAATAATGCGCA
>ERZ808278.663-NODE-663-length-19890-cov-3.771364_pt1 | contig 19890 bp, 15 predicted proteins | sample MGYA00521239_ERZ808278 | MGnify/ENA primary metagenome ERZ808278 (study PRJEB31516, sample SAMN03275600) | gut metagenome | biome: mammalia-associated habitat; material: feces | host: Papio cynocephalus | place: Kenya | collected 2012-07-17 ... | reverse complement strand
TTTCTCTGGGAGACGAGAAAGGCTTTGAATGGATAGGAGCTTATGACATTACCGCTGACGAGCTTCTTGCCGGGACGGACACCGCCAAGACCGAGAGCAAGACCGCACAGGCGCAAATGCTCATTCTGGAACTGCTTGCGGACGGAAAGCGTATGCCGAGCGCAGAGCTGGAAAAGGCGGTCAATGAGCGTGGGATTTCCTCACGCACCATGAGAACGGCAAAGAGCCGTATCGGGGACAGACTTGTGACCGAGAAAGACGGTACGGCATGGGTCTGCTATCTCCGAGACTGACAACAGGAACACGGCAAGCGTGGCAAAGACGGCAAGGTTTTTATAGATACCTTAATGTTGCCGCCTTGCCTTGTTCCCTCATACCGACACCGCCCGATGATGAACAGTCACCGGGCATTTTTCATTTACAGGAGGATTTTGAATGAACAATACCGCAACCAACACCGCCACTTGCCCGACTGTCAGAAAGCAGATCGGCAAGACCACCTATATCGTCCGTGTGCATTTCAGCCAGACCGCAAAAGAAACGATGGAGGACAAAATCAAGCGTCTGCTCCGTGAAGAAGTCCGCAAAATGTAACTTCTTTTTGAATTTGATGAAAAAGTCCTTGACTTTTCGTCTCTGGCAAAACAGCGAAGTCGATCAATATTTCCTGCGGCGCACGCCTTGCACCCTTCGATATCCAGGAACTGCGGGAGATCACCATGTACGACGAGCTGGAGCTGGACACCCTGGGCGACCGGAAAACGGCGCTGTTTCTCATCATGAGCGATACCGACAGCACCTTCAATTTCCTCATATCCATGATCTACAGCCAGTTATTCAACCTGCTGTGTGAAAAGGCCGACGACGTGTACGGCGGCAGACTCCCCGTCCATGTGCGCTGCCTCATCGACGAGTGCGCCAACATCGGGCAGATACCGAACCTTGAAAAGCTCATGGCTACCATCCGCAGCCGCGAGATTTCCGCCTGTCTGGTGCTGCAAGCCCAAAGCCAGCTGAAGGCGCTGTACAAGGACAACGCCGACACCATCATCGGCAACTGCGACAGCTCCATCTTCTTAGGCGGCAAGGAGCCCGGCACGCTGAAGGAGCTGAATCAGGCGCTGGGGAAAGAGACCATCGACACCTTCAACACCGGTGAGAGCCGTGGACGGGAGGTGTCCCACAGCCTGAACTATCAGAAGCTGGGAAAAGACCTTGCCACGATAGACGAGCTGGCGGTGATGGACGGCGGCAAGTGCATCTTGCAGCTTCGGGGCGTGCGCCCCTTCCTCTCGGACAAGTATGACATCACCAAGCACCCCAATTATAAGTATCTGTCGGACGCGAACCCAAGGAATGCCTTCGATATCGAGAAATACCTCTCCACAAGACTGGTGCCGAAAGCGGACGAGGTATACGAGGTGTTCGACGCTGGCCGCGTCTGAGCGCATAAGCCCGCTGCCCTCATGCGGCGGCTTTTCATATAGATACAGATGATAAAAGACACTTCCTCGCTTGCAGGGTCGGAACGAATCCATGAACAAAATATTGAAAGGAGAAGCCGGAATCGGGGCTGCATCGCAGTTTTCGCTCCGGCTCCTGCTGTATTCGCGAGATCTCAACACTACCAACACCCAATGATTCCGGCAACACAAATATGGAATTTTTCAACTCTGCTGTCGGCGTTCTCCAGACTCTCGTCATCGCTCTCGGTGCCGGTCTCGGCATTTGGGGAGCCATCAACCTGCTGGAAGGCTACGGAAACGACAACCCCGGTGCCAAATCCCAGGGCATGAAACAGCTCATGGCCGGTGGCGGCGTGGCGCTCATCGGCGTCATCCTCGTACCCCTGCTCAAGGGTCTGTTCGGTTAATCGTCCGCATAAATCCTTCGCGGCATTCGCCCTTCTGGGCGGGCGCTGCGGGAAAGGAGGCTAAAGCCCATTGGATTTGATATGGCAGAAATTCACCGAATGGCTGAAGGAACTGCTGGTCAGCGGCATCATGGACAACGTGAACGGGCTGTTTGACAACGTGAACAGCCGCGTGGCGGGCATCGCCGGACAGGTGGGCGCTACGCCCCAGGGCTGGAACAGCAGCATCTACGGCATGATCCGAACGCTGTCGGACAATGTGATTTTGCCCATCGCCGGCGTGATCCTCGCATTTGTCATGACGCTGGAGCTCATCCAGCTCATTACGGAAAAGAACAATATGCACGACGTGGACACATGGATGTTCTTCAAATGGATATTCAAGACCGCCTGCGCCGTGCTCATCGTCACCAATACCTGGAACATTGTCATGGGTGTGTTCGAAGCTGCGCAGAGCGTTGTAAACAGCGCATCGGGCATTATCATATCGGATACCTCCCTGACACTGGCAGATCACATTGCGGAATTTGAAGCAAGACTCATGGAAATGGAAGTCTGGTCACTGCTTGGACTGTGGCTGGAATCCTTTATTGTACAGCTTTCCATGTGGGCATTGACCATCTGCATCTTCGTCATCTGCTACGGCAGGATGATCGAAATCTACTGCGTGACCTCCATCGCGCCCATCCCTATGGCGACCATGGTCAACCGTGAATGGGGGCAGACTGGCCAGAATTACCTCAGAAGCCTGCTGGCACTGGGTTTTCAGGGCTTCCTCATCATCGTCTGCGTGGCAATTTACGCGGTGCTGATCCAGAATATCGTGGTGGAGAGCAGCATCTCGGCGGCCATATGGACGTGCATGGGGTACACGGTGCTGCTGTGCTTTACGCTGTTTAAGACAAGCTCCCTTGCCAGGAGCCTGTTCCATGCCCACTGACGGAGGTGATGAAATTTGGCATATGTTCCCGTACCCAAGGACTTGAACGCGGTGAAAACCAAGGTCATGTTCAATCTCACAAAACGGCAGCTCCTGTGCTTTGGCGGCGGTGCGCTCATCGGCGTACCGCTTTTCTTTCTGCTCAAGGGCCATACCGGCAGCAGCGCGGCAGCTATCTGCATGATGCTCGTCATGCTGCCCTTCTTCCTGCTGGCCATGTACGAAAGGAACGGTCAGCCGCTGGAAAAGGTCGTTCGCAGCATCGTTCTGGTGTGCTTCCTGCGCCCCAAGCAGCGACCGTACAGGACGAACAATTTCTACGACCTGCTGAACAGGCAGGATATTTTGGATAAGGAGGTCTACGCGATTGTCCACAAACAAAACCCCCGCAAGAAAGCTCACACGAGCCGAGCGAAAGCAGATCGATGCGGCGATTGCAAGAGCCAAGCGTCAGGATAAGCGAAAGAAGTCCGCTCAAGACAGCATCCCTTTCCAGCGGATGTACCCCGACGGCGTGTGCCGCGTGACAGACAATTACTACACGAAAACCGTGCAGTTTCAGGATATCAACTACCAGCTCAACCAAAACGAGGACAAGACTGCCATTTTTGATGGTTGGTGCGACTTCCTCAACTATTTTGATTCCTCCATCCGCTTTCAGCTCTCCTTCATCAACCTCTCCGCCACGCAGGACACCTACGCGCAGCGCATCGCCATCCCATTGCAGGGTGACTGCTTCGACAGGCTCCGCACCGAGTACACCGGGATGCTGCAAAGCCAGCTTGCCCGCGGCAACAACGGGCTTATTAAGACCAAGTACCTGACCTTCGGCGTGGAGGCGGACAGCCTGAAAGCCGCAAAGCCCCGATTGGAGCGCATCGAGACGGATATCCTCAACAACTTCCGCCGTCTGGGCGTGACAGCGGAGAGCCTGAACGGGATGGAGCGGCTGAAGCTCCTGCATGGGATGCTCCACGTGGACGAGCCACAGCCCTTCTGCTTCTCCTGGGACTGGCTGGCTCCCTCCGGGCTGTCGGTGAAGGACTTCATCGCGCCCAGCGCCTTTGAGTTCAGGACCGGCAGCTGCTTCGGCGTGGGCAGCAAGACCGGCTGCGTATCCTTCTTGCAGATTTTAGCCCCCGAGCTCAACGACCGTATGCTGGCGGACTTTCTGGATATGGAAAGCTCCCTTATCGTCAGTATGCATGTCCAGTCCGTGGATCAAGTGAAAGCAATCAAGACCATTAAGCGCAAGATCACCGACTTGCAGAAGATGACCATTGAAGAACAGAAAAAGGCGGTGCGTTCCGGCTACGATATGGATATTATCCCAAGTGACCTTGCCACCTACGGCACGGAGGCAAAGAAGCTCTTGCAGGAGCTGCAAAGCCGCAACGAGCGCATGTTCCTTTTGACCTTCCTTGTGGTGAACGTGGCGGACAACAAGCAGCGCCTCGGAAACAATGTCTTTCAGGCGGGCTCCATCGCCCAGAAGTACAACTGCCAGCTCACGAGGCTGGACTTCCAGCAGGAGGAAGGCTTCATGTCCGCGCTGCCGCTTGGGTATAATCAGATTGAAATCCAGCGGGGGCTCACCACATCCAGCGTGGCGATCTTCGTGCCGTTCACCACTCAGGAGCTGTTTCAGGACGGCAAGGAAGCCCTGTACTGCGGGCTGAACGCCCTTTCCAACAACCTCATCATGGTAGACAGAAAGCTGCTTAAAAACCCGAACGGTCTGATCTTGGGTACGCCCGGCAGCGGCAAGTCCTTCTCCGCCAAGCGTGAGATCGCCAACGTGTTCCTCGTCACAAACGACGATATCATCATCTGCGACCCGGAGGCGGAGTACGGCCCGCTGGTGGAACACCTGCACGGGCAGGTGGTGAAGATCTCGCCCACCTCCACCGACTATTTGAACCCCATGGATTTGAACCTGAATTACAGCGATGACGAAAACCCACTGAGCCTGAAATCCGACTTCATCTTGTCCCTGTGCGAGCTGATCGTGGGCGGCAAGGACGGCCTCATGCCGGTGGAAAAGACTATCATCGACCGCTGTGTGCGCTCTGTTTACCGGGAGTATCTGAGCGACCCCCGCCCGGAGAAGATGCCTATTCTGGAGGACTTGTACAACGAGCTTCGCAGGCAGGACGAAAAGGAAGCGCAGTATATCGCAACAGCGCTGGAAATCTATGTCACCGGCTCCCTCAACGTGTTCAACCACCGCAGCAACGTGAATATCCAAAACCGCGTGGTCAGCTTCGATATAAAGGAGCTTGGCAAGCAGTTAAAGAAGATCGGGATGCTGGTGGTGCAGGACGCGGTATGGAACCGCGTCACCGTCAACCGCGAGCAGCGCAAGTCCACCCGCTACTATATCGACGAAATGCACCTTCTTTTGAAGGATGAGCAGACCGCAGCCTATACGGTGGAGATATGGAAGCGCTTCCGCAAGTGGGGCGGCATCCCTACAGGCATTACCCAGAACGTCAAAGACTTGCTATCTTCCCGCGAGGTGGAGAACATCTTTGAAAACTCAGACTATGTGTATATGCTCAACCAGGCTTCCGGCGACCGGCAGATTTTAGCCAAACAGCTCAACATTTCGCCTCACCAGCTCTCGTATGTGACCCAATCCGCCGAGGGCGAGGGGCTTTTGTTCTACGGCAGCGTGATCCTGCCCTTTGTAGACCGCTTCCCCAAGGATATGGAACTGTACAAAGTCATTACGACCAAGCTCTCAGAGCAGGTTCAGACAGAATAAAGATGAGAAAGGATGTATGAATATGGAGAATAACCTTATTATCTTTGAAAACCCGGAATTTGGTGAACTACGCTCCCTGCACATGAACGGTGAGCCGTGGTTCGTTGGCAGAGATGTTGCGGCGGCTCTGGGATATGGCAATGGAAAATCTCTGAACAATGCTGTTTCCAAGCACGTTGACGATGAGGACAAAGGGGTCACTGAAATGATGACCCCCGGCGGCAAACAGAAAGTTATTATCATCAACGAATCCGGCCTTTACTCTCTCGTCCTCTCCAGCAAGCTGGAAAGTGCAAAAAAGTTCAAGCACTGGGTAACTTCCGAAGTGCTGCCCTCCATCCGCAAGCATGGCGCGTATATGACGGATGCGGTTCTCGCCCGGATGGATGAGCATCCCGAGCTGATTTCGGAGTATATCGGCAATCTCCGTGCGGAAAATGCAAAGGCGAGCGCCGCGCGGGAGGCGCTGGAAAAAGTGAAGGCAGAAAACGCGCAGCTGGCTCCGAAAGCCAGCTACTATGATTCTTTTGTGGGCGTCGAGAGCCTGACCTGTCTCCGCTATACCGCCAAGGAGCTGGGCGTTCCGCAGAAGAAGTTCATAGGCTACCTGTTGGAAAAGGGGTATGTGTTTAGAGACCGTCACCGCAGCGACCGTGTATTTGTCAGGGCCGGCAAGCGGAACGACCCGCTGTTCGTGACCAGGGATTTCTATCTTCCCAACGGCATCAAGAGCGAATACACCCTTGTCACGCCTGCCGGAAAAGCGCATTTTTTGAAAATCGCGGAGAAAATCCGCGCATGGGAACCCCGAACGGCTGCGGAAGGCGAGAACGACAGCGAGCAGGCGGTATTTGCCGTTTAATTATGATCCAAACCACACAGAATCGAGGTGATGAATATGGCAAAACGCTCGCCAAGGCTGATTTTCACCGAGGAAGAACGCGCCCTGCCGAAGCTGGAGCGCATCGTCCGCAAGGCGGACAGGGCGGCGGATAAGCTGGAGGAAGCCAAAGCGAAAATCCCCAAGAAAACCGTAAAGGTCAAGGAGCGCATTGTGGATGCCGAAAGCGGCAAGGTCACAACGCGCCTTTTCTTTGAGGAGGTGGACAAAAAGCGTCCGCCCTCTAAGCTGGCGCACGCCGCAAAGAAAGCACCGCTGGATACCGTCCGCAGCACCATCCACCGAAAGCTCCGTGAGGACGGCGGCGACAACCCCGGCACGGAGGCGGCAAACACCATGACCGAGACAGCGGAACGCACTTGGCGCATCGCGGAAGCGGCACACCGCTCCCATGCGGAAAAGCCCTACTGCAAGGCGGCCGAGGCGGAAGCCGCCGCAGACAAGGCCAATCTCAAGGCGCTGAACAAACAGTACGAGCAGGAATACGGCAGGGCTTCCAACCCCTATTCGCGCTGGCAGCAAAAGCAGGCCATTAAAAAGGAATACGCCGCTGCAAAGGCTGGAAGAGGTGCGAAGAATACCGTCCAATCGTCCGAGATCACGGCCAAAGCGGCAAATCATGCCGCCGCAGCAAATCATGCCGCCGCAGCAAAGCGCGCCGCCGAGGAAAGCAAAAAGGCCGGCAGCTTTTTCGTCCGACACAAGAAGGGATTCCTCGCCGCAGGCGGCATCGCCGCCGCGATACTGCTGCTCATGACCTGCATTTCCTCCTGCTCCACGCTGTTTCAGGGAGGAATATCCGGTGTTGCATCCTCCGCCTATCCGTTGGAGGATGCGGATATGCTGGCGGCGGAAGCAGCCTACTGTGCTATGGAGGACGAGCTGCGGGAATACCTGAACAGCTACGAAAGCACCCATGATTACGACGAGTATCGCTTCGACTTGGACGAGATCGAGCACGACCCCTATGTGCTCATTTCCATGATTACCGCTCTTAAGGGCGGAGAATGGACGATTGACGAAATAGACGGGATTCTGGAGATGCTGTTTGAAAAGCAGTATATCTTAACGGAAACCGTCATCACGGAAACCAGACACCGCACCGAAACGCGCACCGGCTATTACACGGATGAAAACGGTAACCTGCAAAGCTACGAGTACGAGGTGGAGGTTCCCTACACCTACTATATCTGCCATGTGGAGCTGGAAAACTTCAACCTCTCCCATGTGCCGGTGCATATCATGTCCCACGATCAGCTCTCCATGTACGCCGTGTATATGAGCGTGCTAGGCAGCCGTCCCGACCTGTTTCCTGATTCCCCGTATGTGAACCGGTATTATCAGACCGAATACGAGAAATACGAGATACCCCCGGAGGCACTGGCGGATGAACAGTTTGCCGCAGTTATAAGGGAAGCGGAAAAGTATCTGGGCTACCCCTATATCTGGGGCGGCAGCTCGCCCGCCACTTCCTTCGACTGCTCCGGCTTCGTTTCGTATGTCTACAACAACTGCGGTCTGCATTGGAACTTCGGCAGGCTGGGCGCGGAGGGGCTGCGTGGCATGTGCGCCTATGTCTCCCCGGAAAGCGCCCGTCCCGGCGACCTGATATTCTTTGAAAAGACCTACGACACCGCAGGCGCGTCCCATGTGGGCATCTATGTGGGCAATAATATGATGCTCCACTGCGGCGACCCCATTCAATACACGAGCATCGACACGAGCTATTGGAGAAACCATTTTCTCCAGTTCGGCAGATTACCTTAATAACAACCATATCAACCAACGCTAAAAGGAGGAAGCTATGAACCCACGACTTGAAAAACTGCGACAGGAGCGCGAGAGGCTGGCAAAAAAGCTCACATCGCTGACCGCACGGCTCAAAGCCCTGGACGAGCAGATTCTGAAGCTGGAAAACACGGATATTGTGGGCATCGTCCGCGAGAACGGGCTGACCATCGAGCAGCTCGCAGCGCTGATGGCGATGCTGGAAAAGCGTCCCACGGCGGCGCTGCCCGATGAATACAGAAAAACGGAGGATTTTGTGAATGAAGAATAAATGGAGATTCCTTGCCGCAACGCTGACCGTCGTGCTCTGCATGACGGCCTTTTCCGTTACGGCCTTTGCAGGCGGCGAAGACCACGGAGAACAGTCCGGCTCTGTGCCGCAGGAAACCGTACAGAAAGATGAACAGCCGCAGGACGGACAGCCCTTGACCGTTAACGTGGCTGAGAACGCAGACGGGAGCCATACCGTGACCATCGGGGATCGGAGCTGGACGCTTCCCGCCAAACAGGAAAAGACCGGAAAGGTCGTTAATGTGAGCACCTACCTGAACCTGCGCACCGGCCCCGGCACGGACTGCACCGTGATCGGGCGTCTGCTCAACGGCGCGGAGGTGAAGGTGCTGGAGGAAAGCAACGGCTGGTACAAGGTGGTCGTGCCGGAGCAGACCGGCTACGTCTGCGGCAAGTACCTTGAAATCATGGATTTTCCGAAAGAAAACAGCGGTAACGCTGCGGATACAGCGGGACTGCTGGAAATTCTGCTGAAATACTGCGCTGCTTTCGGAAGTTCTTCATCAACGCCCCTGACCCCGGACGGCAACCTGACGCTCATGGACGACATCGGCTCCGCTTCCGGCGCAGGCAAGCAGTTCATCACCGTGACGACCAAGGGCGGCAATACCTTTTATCTCATCATCGACCGGGACGATAATGGCAATGAGAACGTCCATTTCCTGAATCTTGTGGACGAGGCCGACCTGCTGGCGCTGACCAAGGACGGCGAGAGCATCGTCCCTGCCTGCACCTGCACGGACAAATGCGCCGTGGGCAAAATCAACACGGGCTGCAAGGTGTGCAGAACCAATATGAGCGAGTGCGCAGGCAAGGAGCAAACAGCAGAAATCACACCACAGCCCACCGAGCCTGCGGAGGATGCGCCCGAAAAGAATGGCGGTGCGGGGCTCATTGTGATCGTCCTCCTGCTCCTACTGGGAGGCGGCGGTGCGCTGTACTGGTTCAAGCTCCGCAAGCCCAAGGCCGACACCCGTGGGGCGGACGATCTGGACGATTACGACTACGGTGAGGACGAGGAAGATGAGGATTACGAATTTGAAGATGAAAACACTGCTGACAGTGAGGAGGACAAAAACCAATGATGAATACGACCTGTTACCGGCTTGTTGTGTGTGAAAAGCCTTCCGTGGCAAGGAGCATTGCTTCCGTCCTTGGCGCAGACAAACGCGAGGACGGTTTTCTTTCAGGCGGAGGCTATCTCGTTTCCTGGTGCTTCGGGCATCTTGCGGAGCTTTCGGATGCGGACGCTTACGACGAGAAGTTCGGCAAATGGCGAAGGGAGGACTTGCCCATCCTGCCGGAAAGCTGGCAGTACACCGTGGCGCGGGACAAGCAGAAGCAGATGAACACCCTGCGCACCCTCATGCATCGGGACGATGTGTATGAAGTGATCAACGCCTGCGACGCCGGGCGCGAGGGCGAGCTTATCTTCCGCACGGCGTATAATCTCAACAACTGCTGCAAGCGTGTGAAGCGGCTCTGGATCTCCTCCATGGAGGATGCGGCTATCTTTGAGGGCTTTGAAAATCTCCGCGACGGCGCAGAGTACGACAACCTCTACGCCTCCGCCCTCTGCCGCAGCAAGGCGGACTGGCTGGTGGGTATCAACGCCACCCGCCTGTTTTCCGTGATGTACCACCGCACCCTGAACGTGGGGCGCGTGGTATCGCCCACACTTGCATTGTTGGTACAGCGAGAAGCGGAGATCAACGCCTTTCAGCCGGAGACCTTCTATACCGTCCATCTTGGCTTCGGCGATTTCTCCGCCGCAAGTGAACGCATGAAGGAGCAGGCCGAGGCTGAGCAGCTTGCCGGGGACTGCGACAACAAAAACGCTGTTGTAACCTCCGTCGTGCAAGCGGAAAAGACGGAGAAAGCACCGGCACTCTACGACCTGACCACCCTCCAGCGGGATGCGAACCGCCTACTTGGATACACGGCGCAGCAGACTCTGGACTATCTGCAAAGCCTGTATGAAAAAAAGCTCTGCACCTATCCCCGCACCGACAGCCGCTATCTCACCGACGATATGGAGAGCGGCGTAAACGCGCTGGCGCTGTGCTGCGCGGGCATCTGCGGCACGGAGCCGCCCGCAGCCGTCTGTTCGGGGCAGGTGTGCAGCAGCAAAAAGGTCAGCGACCACCACGCCGTCGTTCCCACTATGGCGGCGGGCGAAACGGACTTGGAGGCGCTGCCCGCAGGCGAACGGGAAATCCTGCGCCTTGCCGCCCGTCAGGTGCTCATGGCAGTCAGCGCACCCTTCGTCTATCTGGAAACCGAGGTGAAGCTGGACTGCGGCGAGAATGCCTTTGCTGCCAAGGGGAAAACAATCCTTCATATGGGTTGGAGGGCATACACGGAAAAAGGCAAGCAGGACAACACTCTCCCGGCGCTTTCCGAGGGACAGTCTCTTCCCGTTTCCTCCTGCGAGGTCAAAGAGGGGAAAACGACCCCGCCCAAGCACTTCACCGAGGATACGCTGCTCTCTGCCATGGAGACGGCGGGGGCAAATTACAGGGTTCCCACAAAATCGAATGATTTTGAGGGAAAAGGAGGAGCAGCGGAGCGAGTGAGCTTTTCGCCGCAAGGCGGAAACAAACGATACGCGGCTTGCGACGACGCGCCGGAGGATGCGGAGCGGCGCGGACTGGGAACACCCGCGACCCGGGCGGCGGTTATTGAAAAACTGGTATCCGCAGGCTTTGCAGAGCGCAGAAAGGCGAAAAAGGCTGTTCGCCTCGTCCCTTCCGAAACGGGAGTATCTCTCATTACCGTGCTGCCCGAACAGCTTCAGTCCCCGCTGCTCACCGCCGAATGGGAGCACCGCCTCAAGGAAATCGAGTACGGCGAGCTGGATGCAGACGAGTTTCTCGCCGGCATCCACGATATGGTCACAGCGCTGGTTCGGGACGCTGCGCCTGTGGACGGCGCGGAGGTACTGTTCCCCTCCGGCAGACCCGTTGTGGGCAAATGCCCCCGCTGCGGTGCGGATGTCACGGAGAGCAAAAACGGCTATTTCTGCGAAAGACGAAACTGCAAGTTCGGACTGTGGCGGGATAACCGCTTCCTCGCCGCAAAAAAGATCAGCCTGACGAAGAAGATGGCTTCCTCTCTCCTTGCGCAGGGACGCACTTATGCCAGCGGTATCTACTCCGAGAAAACCGGCAAGACCTACGACGCATTCATCGTGCTGGAGGACGACGGCGCGCGTTCCTCTTACAAGCTGGATTTCACCAAGTGACCCTCACAGGCTCCCGTGCGGGCGTTTTATTCCCCTGCGGGAGCCGTTGTTTTTACCATGAATCAAAGGAGGTATGCATAAAATGGCTGAAAAACAGACAAACAAGGAGCGACTCAAAGATATCACCGACAGTATCGAGACGGGCATAAAGGAGCTGTTTGAGAGCGACAAATACAGGCAGTACCTTGCCACCATGAGCCGCTTTCACAAATACAGCGTCAATAACACCATGCTCATCTATATGCAGCGCCCCGACGCCACTCATGTGGCGGGCTTCAACAAATGGCGCGATCAGTTCGGAAGGAGCGTCAAAAAAGGCGAAAAGGGCATTAAGATCATCGCCCCCACGCCCTTCAAGAAGAAAATCGAGCAGCAGAAGTTAGACCCCGACACCAGACTCCCCCTGCGGGACGAGAATGGCGATATCCTCATGGAGGAAAAAACGGTGCAAATCCCCATGTACAGGCCCGTGGTGGTGTTCGACGTGCAGCAAACCGTGGGCAAGCCTCTGCCGGAGCTTGCGGCGAACCTCACAGGGAACGTGCAGAATTACGAGGTGTTCATGGAAGCTCTGCGCCGCAGCGCACTCGTCCCCATCTGCTTTGAGAAGCTGGCGGAGAATATGGACGGCTACTTCTCCGTGGACAAACAGCGCATCGTCCTCAGAGAAGGTATGAGCGAGGTGCAGACGGTCTGTGCCGCCGTCCATGAAATCACCCACTCCCGGCTCCACAATAAGGACGAAATCGGAGAAAAATATCAGGAGGTCGAGCTGTTTGGCAAGCCCGCGCTGTTTTCTAACGGACGCATAGACAGGGATAAGCTGCCGGAGGGCTTGTACTGCTATGACCTGCGCGGCTCAGATGACGATCCGGGTATGCCGGTAACGCTTGAAAGCCATGTCGCCGTCAATCACGCCGCAGCCGCCATCACAGCGGTGCCCATTGAGCTGCCGGAGCAGGGCTTTTTGTATCTGGGCGAGGATGGGCTGAACTTCACGGGCGGCGAGCAGACCGTGAAGGAGTTTCTGCACGCACAGTACCCGGAAAAGGCAAAGCTCTCACGCGCTGCCGAGGAGATTCAGGCGGAGAGCATCTCCTTCGCCGTCTGCGCCTATTACGGCATTGAGACAGGCGAAAACAGTTTCGGGTATCTGGCGACATGGGCCAAGGACAGGGAGCTGACCGAGCTTCGCGCATCGCTGGAGACCATAAACAGAGCATCTTCTGCCTTGATTTCGGATATCAACCGGCATTACGCAGAAATATGCAAGGAGCGCGGACTGGATAAGGAACCGGAGAGTCTTGCCGCCGAGCCGGTGCAGGATATCGCCGTGCAGGAGCCGGAGCCGGTCACAGCGCCGGACAACGGCTGCGTCCCCGACCCTGCCATCTCCGTGGAGAGCATGAACGCCTACGGTTATACCGATGCTGATATGCTGCCGCTCACAAAAGACCGTGCGCTGGAGCTCATGGAGCGGGACGTAACCGTGTATATGCTCCACCCCGACAACACCGAGGCCATGGCGTTCGATGCGGAGGATATCCGCAGCTTTGACGGCATTTTCGGCGTGGAACTCTCCGAATGGGAGGCGGTCAAAGACCGCTTTGCACCGCCGGACTATGAAAAAACATTCCTCGATAACCCCGCCGACAGCTTTATAATCTATCAGCTTCGGGATAATGATAATACGGCGCAGCTCCGCTTTATGAGCGCCGAGTATCTGGCACAAAATGGGCTTTCCATTGAAAAGGAAAATTACGCCGCCGTCTATGCGGGAAACCTCGACCATAGGGGCGATACACAGGACAGGTTGGACGCGCTGTATGAGACCTTCAACATTCGCCGCCCGGAGGATTTCAAGGGACACTCCCTGTCCGTCAGCGACATCGTAGCGCTGAAGCAGAACGGCGTGGTATCCTGTCATTACGTGGATTCCTGGGGCTTCAAGGAGCTGCCGGGCTTTCTCAAGCCGGAAAACTATCTGAAAAACGCGGAGATGGCCATGGAGGACGACTACGGCATGATCGACGGCGTTATCAACAACGGGTCGAAGCAGACCGTGACCGAGCTTGCGGAAACAACAAAGTCTGATAACCCCGTCACCATCATGGAATTGACACAGGCGAAAGCGTCACGGCAGGAGAAGAAGCCCTCCGTGCTGGCAAAGCTCTGTCCTTCCATCAACGAGCCGAAAAATACAGTGCGTTCAAAGCGCACGGAAAGAGAATTGCTATGATGAATTTTACCAATGATGAAATGAACCTCATGTGCATCTACCAGACCGGCGACCGCCAAGGACTCATCTCCACCCTCAAGGAAATGCAGGGATACCTGGATGAGGACGAAACCGAGCTGCGGAAGCTGACCGACAACGCCCTGCAAAAGCTCGGCGAAATCACCGATGAGCAGTTCGCAGCGCTGGAGCTGGTGCCGGACTTCGACACGGACGAATAAGGCGGATGCGACAGCGGGAGCGGCTTTTGGGGCGTTCCCGCTGTCGCCTTTGCAATTCTATTTCCCAAAATCGAAAAAATATTGATTTTGGGAAACAGACGGTGATGCTTATCTTGTCTGCACTGCCGCATTGTTGGACAAAATGCGTGTATCCGCAAAAATGTTCAACAGGAATCATGTGCATCTATCACTTAGGACGCAAACGTCCGAAGTTGTAGATGAAACAATGGGTGATGCTACCACAAAAGAAAAAGTGTCAATACGGAGGCGTATTCTCCCCGGAAAACGCACAGAATGAGAAGGGAGTTTTCGCACTATTTTTTGAAATCACTTGATTTTCACCGGATAGTTGCGTATAATAAGACTGCGAGGTGAAAATATGATAAAGACAACAGCGATGCTATTGGAGGAACTGCGGGAATACGGTTCTCCGAAGTCAAAGCTCGCGCGTATGGCGGAACGCGGCGAGTGCTTTCCCATTACAAGGGGGCTATATGAAACTGACCGGAACGCTCCTGCGTACCTGCTTGCGGGCAGTATTTACGGGCCTTCATACATTTCCTTTGAATATGCCCTTAGCCGCTACGGGCTGATTCCCGAAGCGGTATATGCCGTTACCTGCGCCACCTTTGAAAAGAAAAAGAAAAAGAAGTACGAAACGCCCTTCGGAACCTTCACCTATCGGGATGTGCCGTCCAAGGCGTTCCCGCTGGGGATTCGGCTCGTGCAGGAGGGCGATTATTTCTACCGAATCGCAGAACCGGAAAAGGCCCTGTGCGACCAGCTCTATACTATGCCGCCCGTGCCGAACACACAGGAGCTTTTCCGGCTGCTGACGGAGGATTTGCGGATTGAGGAATCGGAGATTGGGAAGCTGGACGGAAATAAGGTTTGTGAATACAGCGGAGCGTATCATTCCACGAACGTAAAAAAGCTCTGCTCGCTTTTAAGGAGGCTTTGATATGAACAGCGCCATTGAACAGATGCTGAAAAGCTACCATGTAGAGAGTATCTACGACAGAAAGAACGCCATGAAGGAAATCATGCAGGAAATTGTGCTCTGCGGCTTGTCCCGCGCGGGTTTCTTCAAAAAAGCGGCATTCTACGGCGGAACCGCCCTGCGAATCTTCTATGGTCTCGACCGCTTCTCCGAGGATCTGGATTTTTCGCTGGAAGCGGAGGATTTAGACTTTGACCTGACCGCCTACTTCCCCGTGCTGGAGAAGGAAGTGAAAGCCTTTGGTCTGAATGTGGAGATTCAGGAAAAGGAAAAGACAAAAGAAAGCACTATCCGCTCCGCCTTTCTGAAGGGGAACACGAAGGAACATCTCCTGCTGTTCTATGCGGACGAGAAGGTATCAGGAAGTGTGCCAAAGAATGAAGCGGTCAAGATTAAGTTCGAGGTAGACGTTAATCCGCCCGCCTTCGCCGCATACGAGCACAAATACCGGCTGCTGCCCGTGCCGTATGAGGTGCGGCTGTACGATATGCCCTCCCTGTTCGCAGGAAAAATCCATGCGGTCATCTGCCGTGCGTGGCAAAGCCGCATCAAAGGCAGGGATCTTTACGACTATGTATTCTATCTTTCAAGGGGTGCGGCGGTCAATCAAAAACACCTTCGGGCACGATTGATTGATTCTGGATACATTTCTGTCGATACGGAGTGCTCTTTACAGGAAATAAAAAAGATGCTGGCGGAACGCTTTGACAGCATCGATTACGCACAGGCAAGGCAGGATGTGGAGCCGTTCATTCACGATTCCTCCATGCTGGATATCTGGAGCGCAGACTTTTTCAAACAAATCACGGAGGGACTGACTGCGGTATAGTCCCCGACTGAAAACCGAATACCGCCCTTACATAGAGCGTCCGATCAGGGCGCTCTAAATTTATGCCATGAAGGAGGAGCAATATGCCGAGCAAGCTGCAAACGTATATGCAGATGGCAGACGAGGCACAGCGGCAGATCACCGGAAGCTACCGGGGCTGGACGGGCTTTCTCACCACTGCCGCAAGACTGTACAAATACCCCTACGCTGAGCAGGTCATGATCCACGCCCAGCGTCCGGACGCCACCGCCTGCGCGGAGTACGACTTCTGGACTCAAAGAATGGGCCGATATGTCCGCAGGGGCTCCAAGGGCATCGCCCTCATCGACATCAGCGGCGAAAGGCCGAGGCTTCGGTATGTGTTCGACGTATCGGACACGGGCGGCAAGGAATTTCCAAAGAGCCGCTACCTGTGGGAATACCGGGCGGAACACGCGGACGCGGTAAGCGCCATGCTGGAAAGCCGCTACGGTGTGGACGGAAAGGGAGGGCTGATAGACCAGCTTGAGCGCATCGCGTCTCAGCTTGCGGAGGAATACTGGCAGGATTACAAGCGGGATATCCTCGCCATCGTTGACGATTCCTTTCTTTACGGGTATGATGAGTTCAACGTAGGAGCGGCCTTCCAAAGCGCCGCCGCCGTCAGCATCGCCTACTCGCTCATGTCCCGCTGCGGGCTTGAAGCGGACGACCGCTTCGAGCATGAGGATTTCCTGAGCATCTTCGATTTCAACACCCCGGAAGCCGCCGCCGAGCTGGGCACGGCGGTGAGCAGGATCAACGGAGAGGTGCTGCGGCAGATCGAAGTCACCATCAAGAATTACGAGCGTGAGAAACTCACGGAAAGGAGCCATAGCCATGACAGAACTGACCTACACGAAGAACGGGGACTACCTGATTCCCGACCTGACGTTGAGCGAAGCACCGGAGGAGGCGAGACCCCTGGGCAAGTACGGGAGACTGCGCAAGAGCTACATTCAGGAGCACAGACCGGGGCTGTACAGCCGTCTGGTGCTGTCGGAGAAGCTGTTCCCGCACCTGCGGGAGATCGACGAGACGGCGAACCGGAGATTGGAGCAGATGATGCCGGAGCTGATGAAGTCGGCGGGCGTGACGGAGGAGCTGAAAGCCCGCGACCAAATGAAATGGGTGGGACTGATGAACAGCCTGAAAGCGCAGGCGGAGGAGATCATCCTCAGCGAGCTGGTATACAACTGACCAGTGACGCGCCGGAAGCGGAACCGGCGCAGCCTCCGATACCGCAGGCATACCAACTGAGCCTGTTCCCCACGGAGGAAGAGCAAATCGCATATATCGCAGAAGCGGAGAGCTGCACGCCCTCCGCTTTTTCCATGTCCGTCCCGCAGGCGGATATCGACCACATTCTGCGCATGGAGGGCAACGCCGACTATGCCCGCATGAAGATCGCCACGGAGTTCTCCAAGGGCAAGAGCGTGGAAGAAATCGCGGCGTTTCTTCAAAGCAGCTTCCACGGCGGCAACGGCGTCGTCACCGAAAACGGCAGATATTCCGCGTGGTACGCCGAGGACGGCATCCACATCGCCAATGGGGACGCGGCAAGATATCTGACCTCCGCAAAGGTCGTAAGCTGGCAGGAGGCGGCGGAGCGCATTTCCGAGCTTTTGGAGCAGGGCGAATACGCCGCCAATGTGGAGCTTGCGGAAGCGCCGGGGCATGAGCGCGCGGAGCTGGCGCAGTCTATCTGGTATCTACGGCAGGATTTAAGCGAAAAGGCACGGGCGCAGGGCTATCTCTCCTGTCTGTCGGATATGCGGGGCGGCGGTTTCCCGGAGGAAACAGAGCGGCTTGCCGAGCGGCTGAGAGACCCTGCGTTCCGCGAAGTCCTCATGGACGATTTTGCACAGTTCCGGAGCGATTATCAGGAGGACAGTAGCCTGCTACGCTTCCACTACCATAAGCCGGACAAAATCGAGCAGGGCCTGCGGGAGCTGTCCCTGCCCCGCAGGGAGTACCGCACCGGAATGGCGGAGATCCCCACCGTGCAGCGGTTCATTACGGAGGACGAAATTGCCGCAGCCCTGACCCGCGGCAGCAATATTGCAGACGGCAAGAGACGTATTTATGCCTATTTCAAAGAGAAACACAGCCCCAAAGAGCAGGCGGACTTCCTGAAAGACGAATACGGCATTGGGGGGCATTCCCACGCAGTATCCGGCGCGTCCCACAGCGGCGAAGAACACAGCGGCAAGGGCGTCAGCCTGAAAAAGCAGGACTGCTCGGAAATTCAGCTGAACTGGGCGAACGTTGCCTCCCGTATCTCCGAGCTGATCCGCAAGGACCGTTTCCTGACCTCGGAGGAAAAGATACAGTACGAGCAGCTTCAGCGGCAGACCGCAGCGCGAAGCGCAGCATGGAATGACTACAACGCCGTAAAGGAAGCCCACCCGGGCGACATTGTGCTGTTTCAGGTGGGCGATTTCTTTGAGATGTATGGCGAGGACGCAAAACAGGCGGCAGAGCTGCTGGGTTTGAGCTTGGCCACCCGCAACATCCTCGGCGCCGGGCGCATGGAGATGTGCGGCCTTCCGGCGCACAATTTGGAGAAGCATGTGGAGGAATTGCGCGACAGGTACGATGTGACCATTTCGGCAAAGAATGAAAACAGCCCGGAGCGGCACACCTACACCCTGCGCTCTGTTGACCACGAGGCGGAGACAGCCATCGATGCACAGGAAGCGGAGTTCGGCGCGGACGGCACAAGGGTGTTCCGCGATCTTGCCGCTGAGCAAGCTCAACCCACGGTTAAGGAGCTGTTCGGGCGATACCGCCTGAGCGTAGGCAACGCGCTTTCCCATGATGAAGCATTTCTCAACGCTTGCCGCAATTCCGACCGTCAAAACGCCTATCTGGAGGGCGCAAACGCCATCCGGCGCATCATCGGAGCAACAGGCGACCTCCAACTCATGCGGCTTTATTACGATAACACCGCGTTCCACAACCGGCTCCATCAGGAGCTTTTGGATGAACTGTATCCCACGCTGGCAACCACGATAACGCCCTCGCCCTACAAGGTGACACAGGAGGACATCGATGCAGCCTTACAGAAATGGAACGGCAAGGTTGAGAGCAAGCACGCCGTGGTGCGGTATATGGAGCAGCATGGGCGCGAAAGAGAAACCGCCGCATGGCTGGCGCGGGAGTACGGCGCAGGCGACAACACAAAGTCGCTCCAAATTTCCGTGGGCAGTTCCGAGCCTGTTGTCCTCTCGTGGCCGAAGGTGCAGCGGCGCATTGCACAGCTCATCAATGCCGACAAATTTTATACTGAGGAGGATCGTGACAATTACGATGATATTGACCCTGTTGCCATCCGGGAAGCCCTTGCACAGCGCGGTATCGTGGGCGGTGAGGTGGTTGACCCCGAAAAGCTGGACAATGCCCCCTTCATTCGGCGCGTGATGCAGGATACGGAGCGTATCGCGGAGCAGGAAGAATCTACCCTCGATCCCACAGACCGTTTCCATGTGGTAAGCCTTGACCGGGGCTTCCGTACTCTGTATGCCGTGTGGGATGACGAGACTCACGGCTACTATGTGGATGCAGACGGCGTAACCGAGGAATTTACAAGCGAATGGCAGGCGGAGGCATACCGGCTGGAACTGCAAGGTCAGGCGGAGCAAGCGCTTATGGAACGGGCCAAGGGGCTGATCTCTGACTTCTGCCGGAGCGAATACGGCTCAGAGGCGGATTTCAGCGATCCGGAGAAGATCGGCATCGCCTACACAACCGTCACCGACGATGAGATTCCCATTCAGGTG
>ERZ808278.661-NODE-661-length-19937-cov-3.369681_pt1 | contig 19937 bp, 46 predicted proteins | sample MGYA00521239_ERZ808278 | MGnify/ENA primary metagenome ERZ808278 (study PRJEB31516, sample SAMN03275600) | gut metagenome | biome: mammalia-associated habitat; material: feces | host: Papio cynocephalus | place: Kenya | collected 2012-07-17 ... | reverse complement strand
CAATCGTTGGTAACCCATTGTTTGACCCATATACGAATGAGGTTGCCATGGGGGCACGTATGGGTTGCTTCTATATTCGTTCAGCCGCTACTGGTGTTGGTAATATAAGGTCATTTTTTTGTAATTGATGGATTGATAAATTTAGTATATAATGATATTCTAAAAATAAAAGGAGTCGTTGTATGCTAAAAAAGAATCCAGCAAGAACAGAAGAATATTTATCAAAATATAATGAAGCAAAAAAATTAGTTCTAAATAAAAAATATAGTTTGACAAAAGCATCTAAACAAGTAGGCATAGATCGAGGAAGTTTATCTCGTTCTTTGAAAGAAGAAGGATATACTGTAATTAATTATCAAAATATGACAAAATTCAATGAACATGTTTTTGATAAAATTGATACAGAGGAAAAAGCATACTGGTTGGGTTTCCTATATGCGGACGGATCTGTTGATTATAAAAAGAATATAATTGAATTATCTCTAAAAAGTAGTGATATACATCATTTAGAAAAATTTAGAGATTTTTTAGGATTTGATAAAAATAAACATATTTATCAAGATAATATTCGTTGCAGAATAATGTTTCGCAATAAGTATGTAAAACAATGTCTTATAAATTTAGGATGCACGCCAAGAAAATCTTTGACTATCTGTTTTCCATCTTTAGAACAAGTTCCAAAATATCTTCATCGACATTTTATAAGAGGATATATTGACGGAGATGGAAGCGTGATGATAAATACTCAGCATACTGCTGGTAGGTTGAGTATTCTTGGAACCCAAAATATGCTAGAACATATTGTTCAAGCAACTGGTTGGAGACGGTCTAAAATAAGCAATCATCATGGAGAAAATGTTTTTAGTATAGAATGGTCTGGATATTATGTATCTGGTTATTTAGACTATTTATACGAAAATGCTTCAATATATTTAGATAGAAAATATGATAAATATCTTCAAATAAAAAAAATAACTAATTGCCGTTCTAAAAAGTAATTTTTAGAATTATTATTGGGGAAAAATCTGGAACCCTAAACTTGTAAAAGCAAGGGAATCAGAGGTGAAGGTTGTTTGCAAAAAGACAACCAGCCGCAACGCATAGTAGGTGAACCCATATAACGGAATATAATCCTACCACGAGGCCCCGACTCCTATTTTATAGGATGAAAAGATATGCTGGACTTGCGGGAAACCGTAAGAACTATAGGATAAAAAACCTATAGGGTAACAAACGAAAAGCAGAAGCATGATGGCAGACGCATGTTGGTTGGCATGCGGTGAATATTATAAAGATGATAAAGATGGTTGGGTGTCTTTAGGCATCAAGTGTCCAACTGTTTTTATTTCTGTAGAATTAGATAAAGAAGAACTTCAAACAATGGCGATTGCTTTTTTGTCTGGAGTAAATGAAAATAAGATTATCAGAAATGAATTTGATGCGATTGAAGCAGAGCGTGTGGCTCATGCTATGCAAGTATTGAAAGAATCAGAATTATATATTGAATATTTTCCTGATTATTCAATGAAAGATATTGAGAATTGTATCAAACGTAATTTGAGAACTCATAAAGCCCAATACGTCATGTTTGATTACATTACATCGAGTATGAAGATTATTGAAGAAATCACTAAAGCTTCTTCTGGAATGAAAACACGCGAAGACCAAATATTGTTTTTATTGTCTTCACGATTGAAAGAAATTGCTTCAACTTTCAATATTTTTATTATGAGCAGCACACAATTAAATGGTCAAGCGAAATATGAAAAAATTCTTGACCAAAATGTATTAGCAGGTGCTAAATCAATTGCCAATCGTGTAGATGTTGGTATGATTATGATGGATACAACTCCGCAAGATTTAGATGATTTAGACACGTTATTGTCTAATTATCCAGGATTAGGAACTCCAAATATCAAATTATCTGTATACAAGAATCGTCGTGGCGAGCATAATCGCATCATCTTATGGATGAAGGCGGACAAAGGAACTTGTCGTTATAAAACGCTGTTCGCCACAAATTATAATCTTGATTTAGTCGATATTGATATTCATTAGAAGGAGGTCAAATGTCTTATTCAAAAGAAGATGTAAAAGACAATCTTACAATGGATGACGTTTTTGACCTCCTGGAATTCTTTGGGGCTAATCCAAAAGACTATGGCGATTATATCGTGGCACAAACAATTTGTCATAACCATTCAAATGGCTCAAGAAAATTATATTTTTATCTTGAGAATATGATGTTCCATTGTTATACACATTGTGGCTCGTTTGATGTAATTGAATTAGTCCAGAAGATAAAAGGAATCGACTTCAATGCCGCCATTTATTTTTTAGTAAATTATTTCAATTTACAATATAAAGTAGAAGAATCAGAATATGACCATTCTTTAGAAGATTGGAAAATCTTTGATCGTTCTGGCAAGTTAGAAGAAATCAAGTCAGAAGATATAAAACTAAATCGCCTCAAACTAAAAGAATACAATGATAGTGTGATTGAGCATTATCCTCAACCAAGGATAGCCCCATTTGAAGAAGCATTTATTTCTTATAAAGTATGTAAAGAAATGAATATTAGATATGACCCTATTGGCGGCAATATTATCATACCACATTACGATGAATTCAATAGGTGTGTAGGAATTCGCCAAAGAACTATTATCCAAGAGAATGAAGTGTATGGTAAATATAGACCATGGTGTCATAATAAGAAGCAGTATAATCATCCCCTTGCCTTTTGTCTTTATAATTTGAATAAGGCAAAAGACAATATCAAAAAAAGCGGGATTGCTATTGTTGTTGAGAGCGAAAAATCTGCGCTAGCTTATTCGTCATTTTTTGGATTGGATAACACGATTGCAGTGGCAGTATGTGGCTCTTCTATGTCCCGTTATCAATTTGAATCATTACAGTTATATGGGGCAAAGGAAATAGTTATAGCCTTTGATAAGGATTATACGGATATAAACGATAAACGATATGGCGAATTCGTCAAAAAGATGAGCCGTATAAATGACAAATACAATACTCAGTGTAATCTATCTTTTATCGTTGACACTATTGGCCTATTGGGAGAAAAAGAATCTCCAACAGATAGAGGGAAAGAAGTCTTCTTAGAATTATTCAAGACTAGACGTTATATGAAAAGTGTGATATAATGGATAAGGTAATGGAAGAATATCGAACAAAACATCCGCGTTGTAGATATTGCAAATATTGTAAAACAAAAGAATATGGTCTTGGCCATGAATACACTTTTTGCGATATAAAAAACAAGCTCATTCGTGACTTGAAGCTTACAATTGGTGGAATGTTTTGTTCATGTTTTAGGCCAAGTGATAAATAATGAACAAAAAATATAATCCGATATATCGCTATAAACGTTATAAACAAATGAAGATATGGAAAGAAGAATGGCTTGATATTCCATATTTTCAATTATTAGAAGTTCTTGAATATGTAAGACAGCGATTGCGGCCAGATAACTATGTCTTTTATGAGGATAAGTATACTCGTAAAGTAGATGTATATGATTTGACTAAATGGCATAAAAATTGTGCCAAGCTGCCTTTTTTAAGAGAATATAGAATAGCTTATTGTGATAAATGGCTATTGGAGAACTTCAAAGGTGTTGAAAACACTATGATTAGGCGTGATTGGTATGAGAGGTGGCGTGAGGACAATCAAATGTAAATTATATAATGAGCCAGATGATAATCTTACTGCTCTACAACAGATTTTGTATAATAGGGGTATTCCATTAGAAGACCAACAAGAATGGCTTGATGCTGGATATGATGATTTGATTTCTTGGAAAATGCTGGGTGAAGAAAAAATTAAAACTGCCTGCAACTGTTTGTTCGAAAATATTGTTAATAACAACGATATATTTTTACCAATAGATTGCGACCAAGATGGATATGGGGCGGGGGCTTTGTTAATAAATTTCTTATATATGATAGCCCCTTCCTATACAGAAAAACATGTGAAATGGGCACATCATGAAGGAAAAATTCATGGACTAACTGATATGATGAATAAGATTCCAGAGGAAACTAAACTTGTCATAATAACCGATGCTGGTAGTAATGATATTGGACAACATAAAGAATTACAGTCTTTAGGAATTGATTGTATTTGTCTTGACCACCATCCAGTATCTATTAATCTTAAAGATTCTCCAGCTATTATTATCAACGTTCAATCTTGTGATTATCCAAATAAAAATCTAACAGGTGGAGGCGTTGTATATAAATTTTGTGAAGCTTTTAACGATATTTATTGCGATGGTCTTTTTTCTGTAGATTATTTTTTTGATCTTTGCGCTGTATCTAATATTGGAGATATGGCAGATTATAGAAACAAGGAAATTAGAGCTATTTCGCTGATTGGCCTATTATCATGAAAAAAGATATTTATAAAATTGAGAATAAAATAAATCATAAGATATACATAGGCCAATCTATAAATGTAAAAGATAGATGGACTAGCCACTGTGCTCCTTCTGCTTCTAAGAAAAATTCTCTTGTAGATAGGGCTATTGGAAAATACGGTAAAGAATATTTTGATTTTTCTATAATAGAAAAAGATATTGAAAATTATGATGAAAGAGAACGTTTTTGGATTCAAAAATATAATTGCCTATATCCAAATGGTTATAATATTCTTAATGGAGGTCAGTCTGGACATAATGGATTAAGAGGAGAAAAAAATCCGACGAGTATTTATTCAGATAAGCAAATAAAAAAGGTTCAGAATTTGTTAAAAAATACAAAATTGAACTATAAAGAAATATGTAAAATAACAGGAATACAAACAGAAACAACTATAGGGTATATAAATTCAGGAAAACAATGGTATGATGAAAATATTCATTATCCTATTCGACCAGCTAATGATATAGAATCAAAAGTTGATGAAGTTATTTACTATCTAAAAAATAGATATTCTCAAAGAGAAATAGAAAAGATTGTCGGAATTGGTCATAGCACCGTGGATAAAATAAATAAAGGTCTACTTTATCCTAGGGAAAGTGAAAACTACCCTATCCGTTGTCCTAAAGATGTTTTTACATCTCATAATTATTATATAAGAAATAAAGCAATTGCAAAAGATATAAAAAATACTAATTTATCTTTTAAAGAACTTTCTGCTAAATATGATTGTAATTTATGTATTATATATGGAATAAACTCTGGTAATCCAAAATTTGAAGAATATTTATATCCTATTCGATCAGTTCAAAAGCAAAATAAAAGGAAAAGGCTTACTTCTGAACAAATTGAATATGTAATAAAACTATTAAAAAATTCTAAATATTCAAGAAAAAATATTATTAAAATATTAGAAGAAAAAGAAATAGTAATGACGACAGAAAAATTATCTAGAATAAATACTGGCAAAATATACCACAGAAAAAATATAACTTATCCTATTAGGGGACAATATGAATAATTGCTTTTTAGAAGGTTTGGCAAGGCAACATTCTTATATTATAGAAAAAAGAAAAGGCCTTAACTATTTAAGCGTCGCATATTCAATATGTCCTTGGACAAACGCAATTTGTCGAACAGGCACGATGGAAGAAAAAGAACTAATCTTCAAAGCCATGCTTGAACAATACAGATACACTAAAGTAGAATCATCCAAAAGAGGGCACAAAGGTGAGCAGGTATATCTGTGGGAAGAGGCCATTACCGTAGCAGAGCGAGTAAAACGTAAGCAATCTGAATTACAAAATGAAGCATTGTCTTATATTGAACATCAAATTGAAGATAATAATCTTCTTGATAACGCCATGTTATTTCTTATTGATAAAGATAGAGCAATTGATTCAGGTGTTAGGGGCCTTGTTGCTAACTGTGTTCAAGCAAAATATCAGCACCCCGTAGCGGTTCTTACTCCAGTAGAAAAAGAAGACGGGACGGTTGAACTGTCTGGCAGTATGCGTAATTATTCCTTATCGGTGAATCAAGATTTGAAAAGCACTCTTGAGTCTACTGGATTAGTTAGATGTGCTGGGCATTCAGCGGCCGCTGGAATTTTTATTCTTGAGCGTCATTTAGATGAGGTAAATGAAAAACTAAATAAGTTATACGAAGATATCGACCAAACTCCTGTCTATTGGATTGATTATTCTTGGACTCCTGGAATGATTGATCCTAAAAGAATTCTAGATATTTCACATCTAAATATCTACGGACAGGGCATCCAAGAGTCAATGGTAGAAATTCATGATATTTCTTTACACCCATCTATGATTCAATTACTTGGCAAGAATAAAGATACAATCAAAATTACTCTTGCTAATGGAGTGGCGATTATGATGTTTCGCCAATCAGAAGAGCTATATAATCAAATGTGTAATGAAAATATGGTGCTTGATGTTGTAGGCAAGTGTAATGATAATGAATGGCAGGGAACGCATACCGCACAAATTATGGTTGAAAATTTTGACTTGAGAAAGGATTGGATTTTTTAATGAGCAATAAACTAAAAGTGAATCTTACCACTGAAATTGATTTAGATAAATTACAAAAGAATTTTATGAATTCAGATGTTCAAGATAATTTAGTCTTTTATATTGGTGCTTATGAAACCGCACTTGTAAATTTTATTGTAAAAGACGGAATTCTTGATTTATATGCTAATGACCCAGAAGAAGTAAAGCAATTGTAATATATAGGGTATGTCATTTTTGACATATCCTATTTTTTTATGCTATAATATATTATGTCATTGAAAAGAGAATATAGAAAGGAAAAGTATGCTATTCTTTGTTCTAGCGTGCGTATGCCTAATCGTTACTGCTTGCGGAGTAATTTACGGCATTACTAAGAAGGATGGATGTGGTTTTTGCGTAGCAGGAATTTCGTTCTTTATCGCTGTTCTACTTTTCTTGCCGTCAGTCCTCTATGCTCAAGATGTTGGCGAAGTAAAAGTAATTCGTAATATGGGCGGTTCTGTTGCAGGTATCAGTGCCGATGCCGGGTTCCACGTAAAAGCTCCTTGGCAGTCCACCATCACCTATGATGTGCGAAATAATGTATTGAGCTTCATGGGCGACGAAGAAGATGACCAATTTGAAGGTGGCTCAGCAAATGGTTCCGCTATCACTATCAACGATCAAACTGGGACGGCCAGCACAGTCGATATTCAAGTAAATTATAGCCTTGACCCGCAAACGGCACAGAAATTATATGAAGATTATGGCACACAAGAGAATTTTGTGAAGAGCGTTTGCGCCGTTGACATTCGTGCTATCCCACGTGAAATTAGCGGCCAGTTTGATACCATTTCTATTCTTACTGCTCGTGGAGAATTTACCAAAGCTATCCAAGATGCTTTGACTGAGAAATGGAAGGGATATGGTCTAAACGTTGAATCCGTATCTGTCCAGAATGTAGTTTATCCTGATAGTGTAAAGACTAAATATGCAGAAGCCACAGCCGCAGAAATCGCAAAGACCACTGCTGAAAACAATCTTGAAGTTGCTAAAGTAAATGCTCAACAGAAGGTTGTTGAGAGCCAAGCCGAAGCAGACGCCAATCGTATTCTTGCCGAATCTTTGAGCAATGAAGTTCTGACGCAGCATTACATTGATGCATTATCCAATGCAGACAGTCTTGTCGTTGTTCCTGATGGCTCTTCTCCATTGATTAGCACCAAGTAAATCAAGACACCCTTTTCGGGTGTCTTTTTTTATGTTATAATATATTTATAAGAAATTGAGAAAGGAATCATATGAGTGTCGAGCGTAGAGCTGTAATGGTTTTTGGTATTGAAATCGACTACGATACTTTTACAAAGCTGTGTCGTGAAAATCGCCCAGCACACATGGACCAAGAAGCATATGACGAATTCGTTTGGGATAATGAATACGTTATTTGCACCAGTTATTACAACGATTATCCTAATTTCTTGATCGGCATTCAGCTTCCTGATTCTCTTCCTCTTAATTATCTTGAGAATCTTGGCTCTCGTTTTATGGAGGCTTGGGAATCTGTTTTCTCTAAAACTAAGTTTGAGTATATCATGAATGAATATCCTGCAATGATTCGATGTGAAATGGTTGAGTGGTAACATGACTATTATGATTTCTAAACCTGAGTTTATGGAAATTCTTTCTTATCTCCAAGATATGGATGAATGTGCCGACAAGGTAAATAGCGTATATAAGTCTTTTGGACTTCGGAATGACTTCATGGACGCATCTGCTCTTATTCCAACAAAAGGCGTAGATTATATCATTCAACTCCTTGAGAAGCTTATGAATGATAATGATGAATGGATTTCATGGTGGGTTTACGAAACAAACTTTGGTAAGTTTGATTGCTCTTTCAATTATAAGGACAAAGAACGTTATATGAATACTAGCGGCGAGCTTTATGATTATCTGTGGATTTGGGACCAGGAGAAGAATCAGTGATTACTCAATATTCCTATGGACAGAATAAGTGTCCTTCGGGTCGAGAAAACGTTATTCGACGTTTCAAGATGTGGCAACAAGAAGAAGTGCGTGCTGACCTTCAAAAGAATAGGACAGAGATGGTTACTATCTGCCACAATCTTGACTACAATACCAATATCGGCTCTGTTATTCGTTCAAATAATGCATTCTTAGGTAAGTGCGTATATGTGGTTGGCCGTAGACGCTTAGACCATAGAAGTGATGCAGGAGTGCACCATTACGAATGTGTTTATCATGGAGACACGTTCCAAGAGGTGTATGATAAACTCCATACGGACGGATATACGATTTATGCGGTAGATAATACTGAAGGTTGTGAGCCTAAGAATTACCTTGATGTTGTCTATCCGCCAAAATCGGCATTTGTATTTGGAAACGAAGGAGATGGTCTTCCAGAAGAAGCAATCAAATTGGCAGATGATATGATTTATATCAAACAGTATGGATCTGTGCGTTCTATGAATGTAGCATGTGCCGCCAGTGTTATCATGGCAGAATATAGTCGGAGGTATCGCCTTGGGTAAAGAACATCGAGATTTGTTTGTATATGATACTATTTGGTATTATTCTTTCACTGATTCTTCTACTGGAAATGATTATGTTTATCTAATGTTAGATTCAGAGGATGAGTTATTGAAAGTTCGTTTGAAAAACCCGCAATACACTAACTTCCAAGTTTTTTGTAAAAAAAACGTATATCCATTTTTTATCAATTAGGATTTTCAATGATTAGAACCGTATACGAAGATAAGAATAGCATCCATATCGTTCAAGATGATTATATCTGTTCTTTTATGAATAATGCCAAAGTTCGTAAGTATAAAATTGTATTTTATCATCCAGTGTTTGACTTCTCGCCAATCGACGACGATATAGTTCTTTGTTCATGCTGCGGCATCCCTATTCAAGAATACAAATGTATCGGCACTAATTATCTTTCTTCTTCTGGAATGGAACGATGGAAGACTTGGGGACCACATGAGTATGGAATAAATCTCGAAGACTATCTAAAGTTCAAACGATATGTAGAGTGGTTTCCACAAGCAGGATATAATGCACATGATGTATACGATAAAGAATTTCCATCAAAATCTTACAGTCTTTCATCTATAAAAGATGAAGTTCAACTCTATGATTGGTTCTGCCAACTGGATGAATATTATGTAGATTTTTACGATTACAATTATACATCTGAACGTTATATCAATGGTTTTCCATCTACGCCTATTCTTGTCCACTTTATGAAGAAATATAATATTCTTGAAATGATTGAAGATATGATTGGCGGCAAAGATAATCTTATTGACAAATAAAGCTTTCTTATGATATAATAGATATATCGCAAGAAAGGATAAGTAATGGCTCATTTGACGAAGAAAGATTATAAGTTTTTTGATATGGCACGTAAGGTTGCTCAAGAAAGTGATTTCAAAAATTTTCATTTAGGTGCCGTTCTTGTTTATAAAGGACGTGTTATCTCTACTGGATATAATACAAACCGCACGCATCCTAAACAAAAAAAGTATAATAAATATCGTCATTTCAACTCTAGCAATAAACCAGTGAAGAACAGCTTGCATGCTGAGATGGCTTGTATTGTAAATATACCTAAATGTGTTGAAAATAATATAGATTTTACTCAGTGTAAATTATATATCTATCGTATTTCACCTGGTAAACACTTACAAGTAGGTTTGAGCCGACCTTGCCCTGCTTGCCGCCAAGCAATCCTTGATAAAGGAATCCGCCATCTTTACTATACAGGGGATGGATCCTTTATCCATGAAGAGCTGTTTTAGAAATAATTATTGACATATCAATTTTGATATGATATAATAGATTTATAAAAATGTCCCATTAGCTCAGCTGGATAGAGCCACTCACTTCTAATGAGTAGGTCAGAGGTTCAAATCCTCTATGGGACGCCAAATGCAGGTGTAGTTCAATAGTAGAACGATAGGCCTCCAACCTATAGACGCGGGGGCGGAACCCGTCATCTGCTCCAATTCACTCAATCGCCCACACACCTAATACAATGGTATCTCGGTTTGATATGATAAAAGCATCAAGTAAGTTGTGGGTAAAGCATATCCTCAAGAAGACACGGGAAGAGAGAAACGGTAACAATTCTAGCAGTCTTCGGTTACTATGCGTGCGGTCGTAGATATTGATTGCCATTGGTTGTTTGTAGACGTATAAACGAACAGGACATGATTTGGAAATGACGGAGTGAGCACTGTGGTAGTAGTTAGCATAGCCTGTATCATGAGTAGGAAGGCCCCAGCGTAGCGAGTATAATCTGGGCAGTGCGACCATATGCTTATAACTCCAATAGGAGTGAAAATATAGAACTCAAACGAAAGGTAATCAATGAAAATCAATCTAAATCATCTTGATGAATGGGATGATTATATGGATGATGATGAAGTCGTTATCAAAAAATTTCCTCGGGAAAACAAAAACGTTAAAAACTTCAAAAAAGAAAATGTGAGAAAAGCTCGCAAAGAGAAAATGAGCGTTCGTGCACAAGAGGAAAAGAGTTCTTATGAGGGGATTGGCTAACGCCGCCCCTCTTTTTTTTTATTTTACATCTTTCTTTTTGATGTGATATAATATTATTACAGAAAAGGAAAGGAAAAGAAAATGATGATGCTCCATTCTGAAGATTATCCCATTGATTATCCTTGGCTTACCAAGAGTGAAATCAATAGTTTGCTTACTGACTTTGATGAAATGACTTTCATAGAAGCGTGTAAATGGCAAGATAAGTTAATGAAAATCGGCATCTTTATGGAATATGATTGGATTGGGCACAGAGACGAATGGTTTCTCGCCACTCGTGCAGATGCCGAAGCTGAAGAAGATTATCGTTACTCTTGCGACTAAGGAGATATAATATGTGGATGCTTGAATGTGAAAAAGAAATTCCTCATATCAACTTTGAATCTGATTTTGAATCTTATGAAATGATTTTTGATAACTGCGAAGATGCTCTTGAAGTGGCGAAAGCTGTTTGTCGTTACAAGGATGCATACGAAGAAGTTGGTTGCCCAACTGAGATGTATCTTTGGAAGGTGGAAGGAGCCATGGTATGCGGCGTCCCTTGCAATACCCATCACGTAGATGATACTTACTATGCCGCTTGGCATGAGCTTGATAAAAAGATTCGTTTCTAATAACAATTCTTTTACACCTTATAGTATAGAATGATATAATAGTAATATCAGGTTGAGAGAGAAAAAGGATTTTGTTTATGGCAACTGAGAAGAATTTTCGCCCGCAAACTTTTGATGACTATCAAGGCCAAGAGAAGGCAAAAAAGATTCTAAAGATTGCTATCAAAGCGGCTGAAATCAAGGGGACGTGCTTAGATCATGTATTATTAGCCGCAGAGTCAGGAGTTGGCAAAACAACAGTTGCCCGCATTATCGCTAATGAAAGTGGCCAAAATTTCAAAGAATATTCTGGCCCTTCGATTAAGACGGTGGCTGATATCACAGACATCCTCCAGCAGGTAGATGAAAATGATTGCATTCTAATCGATGAAATTCACAGCTTGAAAAAGCCTGTTCAAGAGGTTCTTTTCCTTGCTATGGAAAACTTTACACTGAATGTGAACATCGATGGCGAAATTATCTGCCAGCAATTGCCACACTTTACGATTATCGGTGCGACTACTGAGTTGAGCGGTCTTGAGCTGCCTATGCGTAATCGTTTTCAGCTGCAAATCAACCTTGTTCCTTATACCGATGATAATATGACAGATATCGTTAAAAACGTGTTCAAGGCTATGAAGGTGGAAGTTAATGAGGAATGTGCTCGACTTATTGCAGGATGCACTCGTGGCGTGCCTCGTAACGCTAACTCTTATTGCCGTCGTGTGTATGACGTTGCATTGGTCACCAACAATGGTATTGTAAATGAAGAAGTTGTATATGACACTTTCGATTTGATGGATATCAACGAGTATGGGCTGAACGGCACGGATATGCGTTATCTCCAATTGCTCTATGATAATCGCAAGTCTACTGGTCTTGATACCATTGCTCTTGCTCTTGGAACAGACAAAAAGAGCGTTGAAACGGTTATCGAGCCTTTTTTGTTCAAGTCTGGAGTTGCAACCAAAGGTCCGCGTGGTCGCAAGATTACTCAGAAGGGTGTTGAGGTAATTGAATCTCTCACGATTTTGTAGCATTTTTCTTCTTTTTTTCTTTATGTGCGGGCTAATAGGTGGAGTGGCCTTCTTCTCTTCTGGAATGACGTGGGATACGCTCCATATTGTTTGTGCTATAGGCTCTTCTGCTTGTATATCTGCTCTTGGAGCAATTTTTATGGAATTGATTTGCCATATGTGGGACGTGATTGATAATGACTTCTAACTAGAGCAAATATTAGACACTTATAATTATTGTATGATATAATATAAGAGTCGGAAGGGGAAAGAATGAAAGTCTATGCGGTTTACTTTGATAACGGCGAAGCTTGGGAGGATAATTACTTTGATGTTCAATGTCTTTTCCGCAATCGAGAAGATGCCGTCAAGTATATCGAAGCAGAGGGGTATGTCAAAGATAAAAAGAACACGTTCCGCGAGCAATGGGTTCAAGAACAATGGGATGAGTATGAAGATGAAGATGGCGAAATCGTAAAATATATCTATAGCACTGAATATATGTATATCGAAGAGAAGGACTTGTTCTAATGATTTTTTACGTTGAATGCTCCCTGAATAATTTTGACGCTTGGTGTGGCGGCGAGCGAGTTCTTAACGAGTTGCGTGACCATGAAGATGCTTTTGATTATATTGAAAATCTTCTTGAAGAGATGGTTTCAGAGACTTGGTCAAATACCGATGTAAACGATTATCTTTGGTTTACGGCTCTAGATGATTGCGAAGAGGCCGGATATTATAACGGTGAAACGGGTCTTTGGTATGATGACGAAGGGTTTGAAGAAGAAGAGGATGAGTAATGTCTGATACTGTTATCATCGGTATTCTTTTGGTTCTTTTTGCTTTTATGTCTTATGGATATGCTATTATCAAAGAAGCTATTCGACTAAAATACGATAAACCGCGAAATGATTCATTGGACTATCTAAACGTTGTCCCGCAATGGACTTCAAAAACAATCTATACTCCAGGAGAAGAAAAAAATGAGTCGGTCTTTCAGAAAGAACGTGTGGATAAAGGATAAAAATAAAGGCATGAAGCGTATCGCCAATAAGCGAGTGCGTCAAGCTATGAAGCGAGACGAGGTGTCGTCCGGCAGTCATTACAAGAAACACTTCGACTCATACGATATCAGCGATTGGAAATTCGATTGTTCGTTTGAGGAATTTTTAAAGTGGTATTGGACGCAAGATATGGATATTGATGAAGCCCTTGCGACCTGGGAAAAGAAATTTAGGAGCAAGTAATGGCTGACATTATCTTTACTATTTATCTTCTTCTATTGGGAGGATATACCTATGTAACTTATAGCAAGAGATTCGCCGATATGCGTTTTAAGATGTGGATGCGAGGTATGTGGCTTGGCTAAAAAACCTGAATCTTATTTTATCAGTGATTTTCATTTTGGCGACGAGAGCATTATCAAATGGGAAAGAACCCAATTTGAAAATATCAAGCAACACGATTTACATATTTTAATGTCTCTCCTGGAGTGGTATGCTAATAGTGCTGAAGGGTCTACATTATGGGTTCTAGGAGACTTTGGCAATGTCAATGCTTTACGAGATTTTGGCGATACATTGCGGGGGCCTAAAAAGATGAACCTAAACTACGTAAGTGGGAATCACGACAAGCACCAAGATATTGATAAATTCAAAGAAGTGTTTGATAATGTTTACGAATATCCTATTTATTTGAGTCATAAGCTGGTTGTAAGCCATGAGGCAATTACTTGTGATGACTTTTGTGTGAATATCCATGGTCATAATCATGGCTCATATCTTGATTCTCCTAATCACATTTGCGTATCTTGCAATGATATTGGCTATAAGCCTTTTAAAATTAGCAATCTCCAAAAGGTGTATCAGAAATTGCCGCCACGTAATATGAAATTCCTATGGGAACCGTTCGCAGATAAATACGTTTTTAAAGATAAATCCCGCAAAGATATCGTATGCGATCCATTGACCGGCAAGATTGACTTGGCCGCCAGTAGAGTATTACAAAAATCTATGAGAGATAAAAATTGGAACCTGCTAAAGAATTAGCGGGTCCTTTTTTTATATATTTACACTTTTTTCTTTATCGTGATATAATAATTATATCGAAAGGAAAGGAAAAAGTATGCAAACCATTGATTATGATAAGCTCGAAGAGATTCATCAGTCCATTATCGATGCTTCTAATTACAAGCAAACTTTGACTCTTCTGGAAGAGTATTACAAGGCCAAGCTCGCCACTATCTATCGTTCTGTGAATGATGAAGATGGATGCGAAGCTCTTGAATTGATGGATTTTGCTTCTGGCGTGCAGTATACGTTTGTTTATCGTTATGATTATGGGTATGCCGTCTATGCTTACTTTGATGGGTATGAAGATTGCAAGCATATCGATATGTATTCTACTGTTCCTCAAGTGGATATGATGAAGCTATACCGCGAAGCTCGCAACCTTGGTGCTTATTTGACGGATGAAAAGAGGCGTCATCTTGAAGACTAACGTTTATGCTGGTATAAACCAGAATTATCGTGTCCATATGGATTGGATTACTGATACTTCTACTGGAGATACGTATAATATTTGGTATTGCACTAATCCAGAAGGAAAGAAAACGCCAATCTGTGCTACTGAAAAAGAAGCTAAGAAGTGTGCTGATAGAGGAGATTGGCTATGCTGAAAGGAATACAAGCAATGAATGCACAAGAAGTTCGCGATAATGCAGTAGAGGTAAATGAGTCTATTACCGGGCACAATCAGAAACCGTATACTTGTCTTTCTATTAATTGGGAGGAATAACGTATGATAATAAACGCCGTGCAAGCACGTAATTATTCTAACAAAACTCAAGAGAAAGATAAGAACTTTCAACGCTGGTATCGAGAGATTGACGATGTTATAAATATGACTTGTGCTAAAGGTGGCCGTTGGTGCAACGTTTTCTTTAGACAGTGCGGTAAAGATAATAAACCTGATTACTCTCAAATATGTGCCCTTAAGAAAGAATTATGTGAAACGTATAAATATGCATGCGTAGTCAAAGACGGAGGAAATACTAATCTTGGCCTTCATCTTGAGATTGGATGGTAAATGTATACTGCAGCTAAAGCCAAATATGAGTCCAATAAACATACTCAAGTTAGCGACAACATTTTTGGGCGTATTGAAAACGAAATCAACAAAGCCATCAGCAGAGGCCACATGAATTGTATGTTCACTTTGCCTCTTGGAGATGTATCCAAAAGAAAGATAAAAGAACATCTTCAAACCTGGGGATATGATGTTGAGATCGATGGAGATATTTGGACTCTTGATTGGAGTAAAGTCGGTGAATGGTAAAGAAAAATGCCCGTGCCGTGGTGAGGTCATCACTGTCGAATGGATGTATGATTACGCCAATGATAAAATCCGTTATTATGCAATGTGCGACAATTGCGGCATTACTCATGATTTTGATTCATATGAAGAAGCCCTCAACGCCGCCATGAATGGCGACTATATTCCGTGGTGTGAAGACAATCTATAATTTTTCTTTTCTCTTGGATATATAACATGATATAATAAATATATCAAAAGAGAGAATGAAAGGAAATCCTATGAAAATCGCCAAGATTGAGTCTTATCACAACGAAATGTGTGATTGCAATGCAAAGCGTTGGTATTGCGTGGCGGATGATGGTAAGCATTTTGTGGTCGATTGGACTGAAAATGTGAATGGCTTCTATAAGGAAGACGGCGTGATTCCTCAAGCAGAAGCCATGGCTTTCTTGACCGATTGGCAATTTGAGAGCTGGGTCATGGACGAAGTTGCCGTTTCTTATCGCAAGTGTCCAAATGACGCCTTTGATGCTTGTCTCTATCAGATGACCAATAAGGGTATTTTATAACAAGAAACAACGTATATATCCTTGTTATTTGTTATAAAAAGTCGCCAAAGGAGAGAATATATGACTTGGATCGCTGAAATTCGCACTGATTACTTCGATGAATGCGATGGTCGTTTTCGTTACACGAAGAATGAGAAGATTTCTTTTCGTTCCATCAATGAGATCTACGACCATATGCTTCGACTGAAGGAGAAGGCGTATAAGAAATGCCGCACGACTGACAGTAAGATTCTCGGTATCAAGGAAGTGGCGTAATGAATATCTATAAAGAATACTATGATGAAGTTTACGATGATGCTCTTGATTGGATTGACTCCAATAGTGGAGAGATTCAGGAAATGATTGATAATGATGGTTGTTCTTTAGATGATGTCGTCACTTGGGTCATTAACGAGATGGGCGTCAGCGACGAAGTATGCGGAAACGAATATCGCGGCCATGCTCTTCCAGACTTTATCGATGACGTTATTTACGACCAGGTGTTCAAAGACGCGATTGATACCATGGGAATCGATTTCAGCATCGACTTTTTGACTAACGGCGATGGCCGACACTATGTTGATTCGATTGTTCGTATCTATTGTCTCGACGGCATGTATTGCGATATTCTCAATTATATCTATGATACCTTTAATGTGGAGGAATAAATTGACCGATAAAGACATTGGCATTTATTTGAAGCAGTTCATACGCCTCAAGGAGGACGGAACCCTCCCCAGCGGCACAACTCTTCATGATTTTGTAGAGTTACATAAAATGGCTTATTTGAACGATATCGCCGAGTATCTTTATAGAATTAGTGAGAAGCATGGAATCGATTGCTAATAGGTGGTATATATGTTTGATGACCTTGATATTGAGCATTTGTATAGAATGCTATATAACCAATATATTTGGCTAACGCAGCAAGAAAAGACGCACTCTGACCTTGCTTTTGATGAGTATTTGAAAATCGCCTTGATGGTTCGACTGAATGAGATGTATTACTGTAATGGACGAGTTTGATTTATTCGATGGCGAAGGCTGGACGTTTTTTGAAATGCCTTCTCCAATAGATGATGACAATCAATTGTTGAAAACTACTCATAGATGCCCTCGCACAGGAGACTATTGCTATCCCGATTGTGCCATGGCCCTCATTAATCCAGAAGAAGAAGGAATATGGGTGTGCGGAGAGGCTATGAAATGTTCTAAAGACGATTATATGCCACAAGGAGTAAAATGGGCGTGTTCGTAATCTTTCTTTGCATGTTGTTCATGATAGGCGTTAGCATTTACGATGCTGATAACGATTTGAGTCCCGCCACGTTCTGCTTGATCGCCATAGGCATCGTTATCATCCTTATGTTGGACGTGGCGTTTTTCTGTTAGACACTTTCTCCTTCTCTATGGTATAATAAATATATCGAAGGAAAGGAAAAGATATGAGCAAGTCTTACGCTCTTGGGGTTATCGAGGAAATGAAGCCTATGGCGTCTCGCAATGGCATGTTCTTCGTGAAGACTCATTGGAACCATGTCAGCGTCAACGGAGTATCTGTGACATACAACGAGTCTATTGATATGTGGCAAGTAGCTGGAAAACGCGTAAAGGACGGTTATCAAGCGTTTTACATGGCTAAAAACATCATGAACGCGGTTTATAAGGAATGCGGCTGGCGATAATCTTTTCCAGTAGAAAGAAGGAAACATCATGACTGTTCACGACTACAACAAAGATTTCAATTGGTTCGAGGAAGACACCCTCGCCAAGGATTGGTTCAATCAGATCTGTTCCAGAGTCTCCTGGGACATCTTCAACAAGCAGGAAGATATCGTCTACATGGCTGGAGAGCTTGGCAAGGGCCGCAAGCCTATGCTGAAGGACGATGCTTATGAAAAGCTTAGCTATATGGTAGACAATCGGTTGGCTTTGATGAAGGACGTTATCGTATGCGGGTTCATCAAGAGCTTGTATGATTCCGATATCGACATGTCTGAAGACATGGCAGCCGATATGAACGATTGGTATGGCTACGAACCTGGCGATGAGGACGCGTTCGAAGGAACTGAGAAGTGATGGTTGTAGGAACGGTTGCCGCCATAGCTTTTTACTCTTTTGGATTGATTTTGTTTGTAAAGATGGTGATCGAGTGGGTGCGTTTATCGGAGGATGTATAGGAGGGCTTGTAGGCTGTTCTCTGCTCCTATTTTATTTTTATAACATGGGTAGTCGCAAGTAATAAGATATGCTTCGAGAAAGGATGTGAACGCTTCTAATGTATACTTTTTGGCATTGGTTAAAGAATAAAATGAATAAGCTCTTCAAGAAGGACGGGTCGCATGCCAACTGATCATATGAAGATAGAACATTCTGATAAATATAATGCATTGAAAAACTATATCGACGAATGCGACGACAACGTTAAAGACTCCTGCGTATCTAAAATCAGCGATATGATGGTGGCAGATACTTGGAAGATTGAAAAGAAAGATTTTCTCCGTTACATGGACGACAAAGAAGTCTACCATGATTGGTATGAGCGATCCAAGAGAGCAAAGAGGTATAACATTCATAAGGGATATACCAAATATGGCAATCTGACCGCCCTTATCTATCTGTTTCTCTGCATCTTCGTGGCGGGATGCCTTCTCGGATGCGTCTTCATCTCTTCTATTGGAGACGTTCAGACGGCTTGTGAGGTAGGGTTTGGAGTTCTAGCGGTGTTCGCGCTTGTATCTGGAATATATCGAGTTGTAGGAGAATGGAATGCCCTCAAGCTATGACAAAACGGATGAAGAAGAAGCCCTAGGCGGCACTCGCATGGTCGCCATGTGCCTCGTTATCGTCTCCATCTTATTGGTGGGTCTTACCGTAGGAGGGCTTGGGCTGTTCTTGCTGCACGACTTCTGGTGGTTCGGAGTCGGCATCAGCGGAGGAATCATCGGTTGGCTTATCGTCTACATCGTGTATAGGGTGATATATCATGAGCGATAACGCATCCAACAAGCGATTTCGCCAAGAGATGGAAGAAAAGATGCTTGACTTCTTCATCAACTCTATGATAGAATTGAAAGAAGAGAGAGATTATTATAAAGAGAGGTATTTTGTCTATAAAGAGAGGCATGAAGGCCTTCAAAAGAGATACGAAGAGGATGAAATGCTTTTAGCAGAATATCTTTATCAGGATAATTAGAAAAGGAGAATATATTGAACGAGCAAGAACAGCAGAATCTACAGGTAGAGAACGCCAAGCTAAAGCAGCATAAGGACATGCTGCTGGATGAGATGGTGCGGCTGAACAACACCATCGGCAACATGGAGCAGTCTTTGAGCCAGATGCAACAGGCTCTCCAATATTTCCAAGAGGAGAATGCGAAGCTGCAGCGGCAAATCGAGGATGAGAAGAAGAACGTTTCATATGACGAAG
>ERZ808278.660-NODE-660-length-19971-cov-4.844999_pt1 | contig 19971 bp, 22 predicted proteins | sample MGYA00521239_ERZ808278 | MGnify/ENA primary metagenome ERZ808278 (study PRJEB31516, sample SAMN03275600) | gut metagenome | biome: mammalia-associated habitat; material: feces | host: Papio cynocephalus | place: Kenya | collected 2012-07-17 ... | reverse complement strand
TTGCATATATCTTAAAAGAATTTGTATATTATGATAAGATGTATATTGATCGTATCGATAGATGTGATAATATGATCAAATCGGTTGTAATGGTATCGGATACAGATAGCTGCATTGTATCTTTGGATGCTTGGTATAGATGGGCATTAAAATATGTAAAAGATGAAGATTTGCAGATTAAAAAATATGATCCAGTAAAATTGATCACAATATTCAAGAAAGATGAATTTGGCGATTTTATTAATCTATCAGATTTATCTCCAGTTGAATTTGAAGAAGGAGAAGAACATTATGATTTTGAAAATGATGAAATAATTATGGAACATCATGCAATAGATCCATTGACATTTATGCCACAAGATTATTTAAGATATTCAATTATTAATGTAATGGCATATGTAATTGATATCTTATTAAATGATTATATGGAGAAATTTACAATTTATAATCATTCTTGGGCAGAGGATAGAAAGTGTAAAATCTATTCTAAGAATGAATTTTTCTTTACAAGATTACTTATGACAACTGTAAAGAAATCTTATGCATCAAATATGACTGTACAGGAAGGGCATTTGATTCCTAAATCAGATCAATTTGATGTAAAAGGTATTGCTGCTATTGCTAAATCAAGTAACGCAAAATCAACTAGAGATGCATTAAAAGAAATATTAATTGAAGATATTTTAACCTCAGATACAATAGATCAATTTAGAGTTGTTGAAAGATTAGCAATTCTTGAAAAGAAAATTGTAAATTCTATTTATGATGGATCAAAAGAATATTATAAACCTGTAACAATTAAAGCAGCTAGTAGTTATGAAAATCCTATGAGAATACAAGGTATAAAATCATCTGTTATATGGAATAGTTTAAAAGATGATGATTTAGCGGGAATTGATTTAAATGAACGTAATGCAATTAGTGTAGCAAAAGTTAATTTGAATTTGCGAAATGTAGAAAAATTACAAAAATTTGGAAAGGTTTATGATAAAGCATACAATTTATTAAAATCTAATCAAGTAGGTGGACAGATAGATGCTATTGCCATTCCATTAGATGTACAGACTCCAGATTGGTTGTTGGATATTATTGATTATAAAACGATCATATCTGATAACATTAGTGGATTTCCATTTGAATCTATTGGTATTGCAAATCCAGGAGGATCAGCAAATTATAGTAATATATTGCAGCTATAATGTACACTTATTTAAAAGATTAATATAAATAAAACTAAAAAGTAATTATGGTTATATACTATAATTATAGAAAGGAGAAGAAAATGATTTCAAAAGAAAATGAAGAGCAGACATGTGTACTCTGCGAACAGGGAGATATGGGTTTATATGGAGATCCATTATCTGAAGCAGATCAGCAGAAATATAACAAAGAAGAAACAAAAGCTGATGAATAAGTGATCGGTCTGTAGTTTCTATAACTACAGACCTAAATTTATTTAAAGGAGGAAACAAAAATGATAACTACTAACAATCGGTTTTATGAAGAAAGAGAGGAAGATTTTGAATTAGATCCTCAGTATTTGAGGATGAAGAAAAAGATTATTAAACAAAGAGGAAATCTTCGAATTCAAAGTTTTATGCTGAAATTATGTGTAATGATTATAATTGCATTATCAGCAGTTAATCTGATTAATATAAGAATCACAGATTCAATGAATGATCAGATAATAAGTATGAAGACATCTTATGATTCATTAGAAAAAGAACATAATGAATTATTGAATCAGTTTGATTATGTAAGTAATCTATTAACAGAAGTTTCAGATATTGCTGTACAGCTAGATGAAGATAATCAAACGTTATTATCTACCATAGAGGAACAAAAACAAACAATATCGTCGTATGAAGAAAGAGAGGAATTATTCGATAAATATGAATATGCGATAATTAGAAAAGAAAATGGAAGCCGTACAGATATTACTTATGATAATATCCGTACATTAGAAAACTTATCACAGGAGAAGGGACTAAACGAAGAAGCTGTAGACTTAGTATTAAGTTTAGCTATGGTAGAATCTGGAGGAACTGAAAAAGCTCGAAATAATTCAAGTAGTGCAAAAGGATATGGACAAATTTTATCAAGTACAGGACAATTTGTATATACAAAATTAATGGGAAATAGTTCATATAATCATGAATTGGCATTAGATGGTGAAACAAATCTTACCATGACAATGGAATTAGTAAATTACTTAGATGAAAAGTTTAAAGGTAATTGGAATATTGCCATAAATTCATATAGAGGAGAATACGACGATAGTTATAGAAAGAAGGTTAATCGATATTTGTCGTATAGCAACTTGAGTTTATCATCTTTAAAATTAAGATAAGAGCATAATAGATAACTGTAAATGGTTTAAGATGGAAGGAGTTATAATAATTAATATCTGTAGGCAAAATAGTTGCCTACAGATTTTTATTTCGTTTTGATAATAACAGCTTAAAGCTGATATTATAGATTTAATATTAAGGAGGACTTTTAATATGTCAACAACCACATCAAAGGAGGAAACTACAAAAGAGACATCTAAATCACAAAAGGTAATCTTTAATCTTAAAGGAAACAGTAATAATAAATCAACCAAAAATGGAGGTAAAACAATTATGAAATTCAAATTTATGGGAGTTGGAGCAGCTGGTAATAAAGCAGCAATGGCATTGATTAATGCAAAGGTAGCATCTGATAAAGATGTAATTCTTGTTAATTCAACTGATAAGGATATTCCTAAAGATTTTGGAGGAAAAGTAGTAATTATCTCTAACGAATCATCCGGATGTGCCAAGGAAAGAAAATATGGCAAACAGTTTGCAATAGAATGTGTAAAGAATGGAGACTTTGATAAAGTATTATCTGATGATGATACTCATGTAGTAATCATTTCATCTGTAGAAGGTGGTACAGGTTCTGGTGCAGCTCCTGTTATCGGAAAGTATATTGCAACTAAGGATCATCCGCTTACTGTATCAATGATCGCATTCTTAGGTTTTGAAGATGATTCAAGAGGATTTGAAAATACTCTTGGATTCTTAAATGATATTAACTTTGAATGCTCAATTCAGTTAATCAGAAATATCTCTTTCCTTGAATCTGCAAATGGTAATAAATTCAAAGCAGAGAAATTAGCCAATGAAGAATTGGTAGAAAGAGTAAAAACTATGCTCGGTATGTACAATGCAATGGAAACAGAGCAGAATATCGATGATATGGAGATGGAAAAACTGGTTGGAGCATCAGGATATACAACTATTGAAAGTATCTATTTTGATAGTAATATCATGGATGCGGCTGAATTTAATAAGCTTTGCAAGCAGATGGTTTATCAGACTAAATCGTTAAAATCTTCAAATCCATGCCAGATTTATCAGGGAGTAATTTTAAATATTAAACCTGAATCAGAAGATGGCATTGATTATAGCTTTGCTAGCCTGAAAGAAATGTATGGCAATGCTCATGATAAATTCTTACATAAGCAGTATGATGGTGGCAGACAGTATATGAAATTCATCTCTGCTGGTATGAAGATGCCATTAGATGAAGTAAAAATAATTTACGAAAGATATAAAGAAGAATCTGCATCTGTAGATAAGAGCTCCGATAACTTCTTTGAAGAGATCGGAAAGTTCGACATCGAGGATACAGAAAGATTCAATATTTCAAGACGTAGATCATAAGGAGGCTATTATGGAAGATTATTTTAAATTCTTCAATAGTGGCAAAAGCGAGGACTCGAAAGAGTCCTCTGCTATTATGCCAAAATTCTGTTGTACCGAATACGAAGTGGATTCTTTTTTAGAAAAAATCAAGTCTGGTTCTATGAGTAAACATTTGATTAGAGTAGTAATTTATAATAATTATGATATTTATTTTAATCATGATATGTTTAATAACCACAGAACTCGATCGAATTTTCAAGCATTATGGACAAATGAGAGATTTTTAACATCTTTACGTGAATTACTTCAGGAAGATGAATTATTTCTTAAAATGACCAGAAAAGAATATACTACATCATTGAACACTAATTTTTATGATTATTATACAAATAAGGAAAAAGATGAAAACATTATGAATTTAATGTTTGATATTTCCAGTATAATAAATGCGAATTATATTATTAGAATGAGTCCATTCTTATATAAAGATCAGTCTATTTTATTGGCAATGACAAAATATTCTTATATGAATGAATCTATTTGTGCTCAAAGATTTTTGAGATTGATTATTAATTATGGAGAAAGAGATAATATGTCTGTTCAAAATATTATTAATATCTTATCAATCTTTTTTAACGATAGATTTAGCATTTTATTCAATTCGCTTATGATTGATATAGATGATGAAATGTATAATACTTTTACAGAAAAAGAAATTATTGCTTATAATAATTTGTATATTGCTGTTTTGGAAATTCTAAGAACTATGAGTGATATAGAATTAAAAAATCTATTGGAAAAATATGGTTCTTATATTGGAATTATACAAGTTGGTCATGTAAGATTAAGCCTTAGGAAACTTCCAGCTAGATATGGAAGAGTAGAATCTATGGCTAATTTAGTATCAATTGAGGGAATCTTTATACCATAAAATATCTCCAGGGATATAATATCCCTGGAGAATTTCTTTTTTTATAGATTATTAAATATATCAAATAAATTTCCATTTAAAGCATTATCTTCTTCTTCCAATCCCTCATCATCTAAGAAAACAGAGTTAGGAAGCATAACAGTTCTTACAACTCCAACTTCATTTCCATCAGCATGATATTTCTCTTCGTAAGCTTCTTTAAATACTTTATTTGTAGATAATAAATAATTGGTTATTTCCTGATCTGTGTTATATAATTGATCATTAAATAACACACCTAATTTTATCTTAGATGCTTCTTTGATAAATTCCATTTCATTGTTGAGATCTGGATTATCATCTTCTTTTTGAATCTCATCCATATCCAACATTTCCATGCTTTCATCTTCTATATTATTAAGAACTTCAATATCTTCATCAGTATCTGTTTTAATCATAGTCTTCTGAAGATTAAAGTTCTCCAATGTATCATGTCCATCGTACCATACATACATAGCCATGAGATATGAGAACACCTGATCATCATGCGTAGTAGAACTATGTTCGATTTTGCCATTAGGTTTTCTTTCCATTTGTTCCATTTCTGCATGTAATATAGGAGCAATAAATTTATCTTTATGATATTGAACCCTATCAAATAGAATTTCAATAAGTCTTGCTCTTACATCTCTTGTAGAATCCAATCCATAAACTTTTACTCTTCGTTTATTTTTCTGCAATCGATATCCATCAAAAGATTCTTCTACAATTTTATCTTTGATTTCATAGTATAGATTTTTCTTGATTGTTGTTTTAACCAGTCGTTGAATTACCGAAGCACCAAAACCACCATTACGTTCTACATTTACTACAGCATTTGGCATATATTTAGTAACGATTGTATATATGACATTGGCAAGATCATCTGTAGGTATAAAGTTACAATTTAATGTAGCACATGTTCTTGTTGTTTTGCTATCAATAACTGTAATAGCAGATGAATCCTGATACATAGCTCCAGATACATCAACACCTATAATAGGAGGATACCTTAAATCCAAATCTTCGTAAATATTAAACTGATATTGACCAACTCTACCTAATCTAATTTCTCTGATAGGTTCTCTACAGAATTGCTGAATTACATCAAGATCTTCTTTTCTAAATGGACAATCTGTTGCAGTTTTAGCCCATTCAAGAAGAATTTCTCGACGAATCTTAGCCCAGTCATTACCAAGATCAGTACACATTTTGTTAAAGTATTCATTACCTTTCCCTAATTGCTGATAAGTAAATCTTACTAAGAAGAAAGAAGATTTTGTATTAGCTAATCGTAACTCTTCTAATTGTTCATAAGAATAATCATAAAATGCCTCACTCCAAGGAGTAGCAGCATTTCTTATAGCATATGCATATAATCCATGTTCTGTAGTCAGATCTCCAGGCGTTGTAGTGATCAATAATCCATATGGTTTATGATTGAATTTAGCATTTTCCGACGCTTTTGAATATGCAGGAATTGCTGCCGTATAAGCATATTGATTATATAGCATGAATGCAAATTCGTCATAATATTGCATAGGCATATGACAACCTCTACCCAATTTATCAGCAGCATCTCTTGATCTAGCAGAAGCAAAAGTAGTAATTTTATTATTATTCAAAGGATGCTGCATAAATACAATTGTGTTGGGAACTTTTAATTTCTTTCCATCTACAATAGAGAATCCGGTTGTCATTTGTAGATAAGAAGGCAATACATCTCTTATTTCTTTTAGTGTCTTTAAGTTTCCCTTAGAGCCACTATGATCTTTATGTATAAACATAATTTCAGAATTAGATGTACCAAAATTATAAATCCATAAATATCTACAAACAGCTGCAGTTGTTTTTCCGAACTGTCGAGGTAACTCAACAAACATATTATAGTTTAAGGTAAAGAGGAAATTCATTGCTAAATTTCCTCTATGTAATTGATATCTTAAACCTCCGCCTACATCAGCACCTTCAACAGGTATTCTAACAACTTCTCTAAGAAAATACCAGTAATTAATGCAACATTCTCTTAGCACTCTTTCTTTATATATAGGGCTCAGATTAGCATCTCTTGGATCTATCCCTGCCAAACCAGCATCATATAACACAAGAAAGAAATCATTATTTACTCTACCTGTACGTTTCAGAAAATAATGCATATCTATAAAGGATTGATTTGTCGTCTCCATATGAACATAAACTTTTTGTTGATAAACAACTTGTGAGTTTATCATATAGAATTATCACTTCCTTTTTAATTTGCCTTTAAATACTTTCTGGTATCTGATCCACATTTACCATCAACAGTAATCTTACAAGACTGCTGGAAAGCACGAATAGCAGCTTCTGTAATAGAACCAGCATCTCCATCTATTGTTACTGCACCATAAGTTTTATTTCCATATTTAAATGGAATACCGTAGCCAGCTTCTATTAATTCATACTGTACCCATTCAACTCCTTCACCCTTGGAGCCTTTTTTAATTAATTTTGTAGGTTCTTTATAAGGATTTGCTTTCTTTACAGATGGAACACCTGCGCCGATATTAGCAGCAATGTCATATGTAATATAATCAAAAGTTAATCCATATTTCCATCCAGAGCTAGGTGTAAGTTTTGTTTTTACAGTACCATAATCAATACCTTTTGCTTCAATGCAATAATAATTTCCATCAGATTCTTTTCCAACAAAAATTCCTACATGTCCTGATCTCCAAAGAATAGTACCAGGAGCAAAATCACGATAATTAGCATAAGGCAATCTTTTTCTAGCAGTAGAATATAACTGTGCTGATCCTAATTCTTTTCCAGTATATCCTGAAATTAATCCAGAACAATCTGTACAAACTTTACCTACTCTAGCTTTTGCTTTAGCAATATAACTTGCTGTATATACTTTTGGATAGCTCTTAGCAAAAGAATTAACTCTAGCTAAAGTTAATTTTCCCTGCGAAAACTTAGCACCATAAACATATGGTGTCCCTAATTTGTAATAGGCAAATTTTACTAATCCAGAACCTGTTAAAATAGCCATAATAAATTCCTCCTTTAAAAAAATAAAAAACAATAGGTTTTTACTAAAAAGTTCCACATATCAACTTTTATATAAATAAAATATATAAAAGGAGTGTGTTACTATGTTGTTATTAAGTCAGACTAATGCCTTGAGTGGCACAGATGCTGTAGTTGCATTGGTATCTCTTATTATCATTGCGCTTGCAATATGGACTATTTATTCTAAACTTCACAAGACTCCAAACGGAGATGTGGAATTACAGAAATTCTTTGATTCTATCAAAGATGCTGTACAGAACAGAATTATTGAGATGCTGAATGGATTAGATTTTAGTAATCTCAATAAGGAAAGTTTTATTGAGTCGTATACAAAATTTACCGAAGAAGTAATCAATGATATTTGGAATCTTTGTAATCAGAAGATTGAGGAACTTTATAAGAAAGATAATGAGTTGCTCTATACAATCTTGGTTAAAACAATTACTATTGATAAAGTAAGAGAGCTTGTTATTACAATCATGGATGATTCGAAGGTGCAGGATAAGTTCGTTCAGATTTTTAATATGTTTATCAAAACAACAGAAGAACAAACTTTAGCTGAAGAAAAAGCATTGACTGAACAGGCTAAAAATGATCTGATCGAAAATATTGATGATATAGATGAAGAGAAATTAAAATCAGAAGATACTTCATCTATTCCTGTATTAGATCCAACAAAGTTGGAAGGTGTTGATTATCCAATTAATCCTCCAAAAGAAGAGGAATCTGATACTGTATCTGAAGATGATGAATCAGTAGAAATTCTTAAAGAAGCTGCTGATATTGATGAAAAAATTGAAGCAGAAATCAATAAAGAAGAATAAAAATAATCCTCCAGTGTATGATACACTGGAGGATTTTATATTTTAATATAAAGATAATTGTAAAATTTAATTTTTAATATTACTTTCGTGTAAAAAATACCATCGGAGGTGTATAAATATTGAAGAAAAAGGTTACCTTTGTTGTTCCAGGTAAGCCTTTTGGAAAACAAAGACCTAGGGTAATAAGAAGAGGAAGATTTACTACAACATATACACCTAAAGAAACAGTTGAATATGAAAACAAAGTGCGAAATTCATTTTTGACTGTTGAAGGGGACAATAAATTATATGGTCCTATTGAATCTATTATTATAGGAACTTTTCCTATATCAAAATCTACTACTAAGAAAAAGCAAAAAGAAATCGAGAATAATGAAGAATTATGTACAAAGAAACCAGATTGTGATAATATTGGAAAATCAATATTAGATGCATTAAATCAAATAGCATATGATGATGATTCTCAAGTTGTGGCTTTGCATATATTTAAAAGATTCGGTATTATACCTAGAGTCGATGTTGAATTAAGAGAAATTGAACAAGAATTAATTTGTCCAGTTCATTTTATAGATGATAGATCAATTTCTCCAGTTAAATTTATTCAATATAATAATTTCTATTAAAAAATCAAAAGGGGAAATAAAAATGGGAATAAAAGGAGACATGAAAATATGCAGTTACATGCTATAAGAAGAGAGACAAATATTGACATTGTTGCAGAATTACATAAGATTTTAGTTAGAGCATATTCTGAACCAAATCTTTATAATTTATTGATTGAAAATTTATATGATTATTTTCAGTCTGGATATACAATTAATAGATTTGAAGAATATAATAATGTTCTTATTTTCAACATTGGATGTTATGATGGTAATAGTAATATATTGAAAGATGGTATAGATAATCTTTTAGTTAATTATACTATGGGGATCATTAATAATCCAATGTATGATTTTATATTGCAAGTTCCAGAATTCTTTAAAAAATATGATTATGAGAAAATGAGATATTATATTTCTCGTTGTGTCACTATTTTTCTTTTAAAGAACCCAGACAACACATTAACAATCAGATTCAATTTATGTAATTAATACTATTCTAATGGTATAAATCTTTCGTAATCATAGATTTTTACATTAAATTGAACGTATTAATACAATAAAAATATATAGGAGGTCTTATTATGGCTTTAGGAGACAACAGAGGAAACAATAAATTATTTGAGAACACATACTATTCTCGTTTAGGATTTAATTCTCAGGTTTCAAAGAATAAGTTGGGCTTTTCTTTTAAATCTGGTATGCTGGTGCTTAATATCAGCAAAACAAAAGATGGTGGCGGATTTGATTCATTAATTGATTCCTTTATCACCTCTACAAAGAGCAAAATTCTTCTTAATATGATTCATGAATTTGAAGAAGATGTTAAGAATGGAACTGTAAGATCATCTGGTTATGGTATTCAGAGTGGATTAGGATCAACCGTTACATTAACAATTATTCATCTTACAGAAGATGGACATAAAGCTATCACAATTGAAAAAGTTGATGAATCTGGCACTGTAACAGAAGGATATACAGTAGTATTCAATAACCAGTACCATTATGGTATTAAGTTAAATGATTACAAAGACGTATCAAGTTTTAACAATGTATATCAGGATGATGTTGAATTTGAACAGTTCAAAACAGTACTTTCTCAGTTTGAGCAGGCTTCAAATGGAGCAGCGGCTTACTTTGTACATGATCTTGGAAGATATGATCATGCCGCTTTGATGAATAAGATGAATCCTATCTATGATAAGTTAGGCATTGAAAGAAATAGAAATAATAATTCTAATGGCGGTAATAGTTATTTTAATCGCAACAATGGTTCATCTTCTCATAAGTCTTATGAAGATATGGAAGAGGACCTTCCATTTGCAGACGACGAGGAATAGTATATGGGGCAGATATCATATAGTGATAGTAACACAAATATGATTATGACTCCCGTATTAGACTTCCATTGTTTATTCGATATTGATTTTTCTATCTTATATTTAATAAGAAAGAAATATTATGATACATCAGTCTTTTCAAAAGATTTTTTTGAAAACAATAAATCTATTGTTAATATCGTAAAACAATTATCAGAGCGAGAGGATAAAAATCCTCTCCGTCTCTGTACTTATAATTCGAATGATGCAGATTCTTTATATAAAGAATTTCTTGAGAAGAATTATGATGAAGTCTTGGCTCATATAATGAGAACAGAAGTCTATAATCTTATGAATGGATTTAAACTAGGAGATATAAAACCTACTATCTATTGTCATAATGAAGCAGAGGTAAAATTCTGCAATACTTTAATCTTTACTGCTAATCTTCCTGTGATCACAGAAAAAGATTTAACTCCACAAACTATAAGCATATATCAACAATGGTTCTTAAAATATATTGATGAAGGACTAATTGAAAAAATATATGATAAAGTTTCTATAAACAGTATCTATGTTGCCTCTTATCCTTTTAATATTGATAAGGAGAATAGAACAATTCGTACCAATAAGTATACCGCTTATATGGCTATGAATAAAAATAGATTCTGTATTTTTGATATCTATAATAAATATAAATTAACAAAAGGAGAAAACAAAGATGCCAACACCAACAATTAAAATGGAATGTCTTTCTAATGTTGTATCTGGACAGAAATTCAGAGACATTCAGCTTGAAACTATTAATAATATGAAAGTGTTCTTGGAGAATACATATGGACCTATGGGATCTTATACTGGAATTATTACTGGTTCCAATAAAGATACTATTGGAATTAATTACTCCAAAGATGGTCTTAAGGTATTAAAGAATATCGTATTTAATACTCCTATCGAATTTGCTTTGCAGAGTGAATTAAGAGACATTTGTGAATATGTAGAAAAGAAAGTAGGAGATGGAACCACATCTGCTGTTATTTTGTCTGCTTTGATCTATACTGGATTATATGAGATGATCAGCAAAAATGATGCTTTGCCTCCTAGAGTATTGACTCAGAAATTCCAGAAAGTTGTAGATCAGATCAAGAGTAATATTCTTCAGGAAAAAAGAAATATTACATTAGATGATATTTATGATATTTGTATGATATCCACAAACGGAAACGAGTCTGTATCTTCTAATATTAGAAAAGTATATGAAGAATATGGATTTGATGTATCAATTGATCTAAATATTTCTAATGATCAGAATACTAAGATTAAGGAATATGATGGATTAACTATCAATTCTGGATATTCAGATGCTGCTTATATTAATAACTTTGGTTCTGGAACCGTAGATATTCCTAATCCAGAAATCTTTTCTTTTGAAGATCCTGTAGATACACCAGAAATGATTAAATTTATGGAGCAGATCTTATTAGATAATATTCTAATTCCTGCCTCTAAGAATGAACAGTTTGTTCCAACTGTAATTATTTGTCCAATGATTACAAGAGATGGATCTGGTGTATTAAACACTGTAATTGAATCTTTATATCAATTTGATGCTCAGCATATGAGTAATAGAAAACCACCTGTTGTTATTGTAACAAATATTTCTGGTTCAGATGAAGCAATTGCTTTGGATATTGCAAAATTATGTAATTGCAAGAGTATTAAGAAATATATTAATCCGGAATTACAGAAAGCTGATCAGGAATCTGGGCAGGCTCCTACATTGGAAACAATTCATAATTTTGCAGGTACAGCAGAATTTGTTCAGGCTGATTTAGAAAAAACAAAATTTGTTAATCCTGATTCTATGAAAGATGGATCACATCTTACATATGATGCTCTGATTAAATTTATTGAAAGCGAATTAAAGAGAGCTCAGGATGTAAATGAAGATTCTGTTACTATTGGCATTTTAAAGAAAAGGCTGAGATGTTTAAAAGCAAATGCTATTGAATATTATGTAGGTGGTATTTCTATTTCCGATAGAGAATCATTAAAAGATCTTGTAGAAGATGCGATCAAGAACTGCAAGTCTGCGGCTGAAAATGGAGTTGGATATGCAGCTAATTACGAAGGATTAATCGCTGCTATCAAAGTATGTGATGAATATTCTATGGTAAATACAGTTTCTACTGAACTTACTATTGCTAAAATTATCAGAGATGCATATATGGAAGCAGTTAGAATTTTATACAGATCAGTAAATTCAAATGAAGAATTTGTTCAGTCTGTATTAGATTTAACCATTGAAAGGGGAATGCCTGTAAATATTATGGAAATTCTTGATAAATCTATTAAAGATTTACAGGATAATGAATATTCGGGTAATGTACTTTGTTCTATTATGACAGACATTGAGATCTTAAATGCTATATCCAAGATTATCACAATGATGGTTACATCGAATCAGTGTCTGTTACAGAATTCTCAGCTTAATAGATATTAAATTAAATTATTTGGCAGGGGTATATAGAATACCCCTGCTGTAAGAGGTATTAATATGACACTTGAAGAATATATAAAGAATCCATTTCCCGGAAATAGTGTTCCAGCTTTAGCAAGAGAGGGTATTAAAAATACATATAAAGCTAAATTCGATAATGTGTTGTTGAGAGAAAATGGTAAAATAAACTATTTTTTATATAAAGATGAAAAGAAGAATGTTTATTATGCTCATATTAAGGTTCCATCAGAAGTAATAGAAAATTTTTATTATGATATCATATTTAAATTCTTTACTGATTCTTCTATTACAGAAAATGGAAGAAATTTAGAGAAATATAACGTTCAATTTTACTCTAATGATCCGGCTTTTGTATTTACATATTGTCATGCTTTTATAAAGAATAAATTATTCATTACTGAATTATCAGATAAAATGAGTAAAGAAGCAATCAAAGAAAGAGCCAAAGAAAGGAATCCTAAAGATTTAAGTGGATATGTAAAAAGTATATATTTTGCTTATCTATTTATGAAGGAAAGAGGGCTATTAAATAAATCATCCTGGACTCAAGCTCCTGGAGTTGACTTTAAATATTTTTTATCTTCTATTGAACATGCTGATTTTAAAATAGCAAAAAGACAAGAGGAAGAGACAAAAAGAGATAAGAGAAAGAAAATTAAAGTAGATAAAGATACTTTAAAAAATATACAAAAAATTGGAATTAGAGATTCCGATAAAAAGAGATTAGTTGTAGCAACTGATAAGATTAAGACAGTAAAAAAGACACAAGCGATTAATTCTGTCAAAAAGATTGGATCGATTAAGAAAAAATAACTATAGTTATATACTATATATTTGTATAAGACTAAATAAATTATTAAAAGGGAGAAATTAATTAAAAAAAAATAAATGAAAGGAGTTTAAACAAAAGATAGATTAAAATGACAGAAAGAAAAATATCATTATTAAAGATTAATCGATAATAGTGGAGGGGCAAACTTATGATTCAACCAGTAAGGTTTGGAATACCAAAAATGGAAACATGGAAACCAGATAAAAAGGATATCATGTTTACCAATGCAAAGAATATTATATGTGCACCTATAAAAGAAACTCTTAATCTAGATGATGAGTCTTTAAATTTCTTTGTTATAAGACCAAAGAAATCATATAATTCTCAGGATTTAAGAGATCATCTATGTCATGTTGTAAATTATTTTGAAAGATATTTTGATTTGGATAGAGAACTATTAGTTTGTATGTCTAGAATAAAATATATGATAGATAATTTTAAAGGAACTTATAATTATGATAATCTGGTAAGAGATATCGGATTATATATTTTAGGTCCAAGTATTAAGCAAAAAGTAATTATATTGTGTGAATATAATTATGAATTGGATTTAAAATATAAAAATATTCAAGCTCCTTTGCAATATGATAATTGTCATGCAAAGCAATTATTAGAAATGTCTATTTTAATGAATTTTACAATACCTTTGATTACTCATTTTGCTCATAAAAATAGAATACAAGATATTGATGAGTTCATATTAGATGTTTATGATATTATATTGAATATGTTTCCAGCAAATATGTTCAGTAAGTTATATGAGACTTCATATAGTAATGTGTCTAAGTCTGAATATAAAAATTCTGTATTATGGGACAAGCAAGATATTAGAGGAAAGGATACTGTTACACATTCACAAGATAGTGTAAATAATATTATTCTAAATATAATGCCAAAGTATGCATTTGATAGAAATATTGTTGCATTAAATTATACGTCGATTGCAAAAAACACGAGTAAATTAGACTGCTCCTTAGTATAGTGATATACTAAGCAAACCTTTCTAATTGCTGGAACTTTCTGAGAGCCTTTATGCTACAACGGAATAAATAAAATTTATAAACGTGAATGCTTTAAAAAGTTAAAGGATAGTTCTATTCAGTATATAAATGCCAATTATATATTGTCTAATGAATAACCAGCAGCGAAGTATTAATAAATATGATTATTAATAAACGTTCAACGACTATCAAAAGCTAAACTATTTGTTATAAAGATTGGCAATCCAGAATAGTGAAAATAAGGTAATATAAAATATTACACGAAGTGAGTAGAGTAGAGCCTAAGTGATTGAGGTTAGTATTATACTGATATTAGGTATAAATAAATCTATTAAATCGAAATGTTAGGGGTCTTTTATTTATAAAAGATCATGATATAGTCTCAACATCTAGAGAAAAACTAGAGAAGTTCATAAGAGAACTGCATAGTGTAGCGAACTATGTGAAGAAGTTGTGTCAAATAACAGACATTGGATATGAATTTGGATATATTCCTTTATCATCTTCTAAAAGAGATGGAGAGGATAATACTAGTGATACAGATAAATATGAAATGGGTATGATTAAACAGAATGAAGGTATATATCTTCAATCTAGAGTCAATGATAGAGAAACTATATCAAGAATAGATTCTTTATTTGGTCCATTTAATGAAGAAGAGGTTGCTTTTCAAAGAAATAATTTAAGAAATTCTGTTGGAAATTATCAGAATAGTTTTCAAAGAGAATTAGTATTAAGTTTATTCTACAAATATTTCGGTGATCCCGATAGTACAAATTGTATTGATCCAGCAACTGATTATATTAAACTTATGCTAACAGCAAGAAATATGTTACTGAAACAGAATTTTACAATTATGCCATATGTATTATGTGCTAAAGTGGAAAAATTAGTTCCACGTAAAACAATTAATAAACGTGAAGAGACGGAGATGATGAGTTCTAAATATTATCCTATGGTAGTGGATAAATTTAGAGATCCAAAAGTATTACAACAAATATTATCTTCTTACGCAACAGTAATTAGTAGTACATTTAGGATTATTGATATGAATAATCCTAATATTAATGGAAGAGTAATTGATACTGTGCCTGCTAAGGTATTAGAAGAGTTAATGGTTATGAGTCTTATGACCTGATTAAATACAATTGATAATTATTGGATAGGGATATCATATCCCTATCCAATTTAAATAAATTATAATAGGAGGGAAATATATGAGTATTAAAACGAATACGAAAGGAATGCCGATCGTGGTTCCAGTAACATTTGTCGAATTGGAGGGGGGACAGAAAGGAGATAGGTAAGATTAGTGTAGATCTTAAATTCATTAAATTTGATATTTCATTGAGAAAAAGAATTAAAAAATAAAGAAAGGAAAATTAAAATAAATATACTTCGGTATATTTATTTTTTATTATTAGCTCCACTTTAAGTTAAAATAATACTAGTATACTGGGAGGTATAATATAATGGGAAATTTAAAAGTTGTAATTATTAATGGATCAGGAGGTTCAGGAAAAGATACTTTTGTAAAAGCTGTATCTATGGCTGATCAAGAAATATATAATGAAAAATATTTAGCATCAACTGATGCTATGTATCAACTTTATTATATCAGGAAGAAAAATCAGAAACCTTGTTGTATCCTTAATATTTCTTCTATTGACCCCATTAAGAAGATTGCAAAAGAAAGTTTTAATTGGGATGGTGTAAAAAATGAAAAATCTAGAAAATTATTGTCAGATTTAAAAAGAATTGCTATAGAATTTTCGGATATACCATTTGATTATATTTTAAAAAAATATAATCAAACAAAAACAAATGATATTAAAAATAATATTTTATTTGTTCATATTAGAGAAATAGATGAAATTGAAAAACTTAAAACATATATCGAAAATGATAATTTTGCAGATGTATTTACTGTATTGGTAAATAATCCCAATAAAGTACATATCATGAGTAATATATCCGATGCTAATGTCGATAATTATAACTATGATATTGTTGTTGAAAATGATGGAACCTTAAAAGATTTATATGAAAAAGCTAAGAAATTCTTAGAAATCATATATGGATATGAAGAAGGATAATTATGGAAGAAATTATAATAATAGAAAAATTTGATGTGTCTATTATCGATTCTTTATTTTTTAATAATTTAAATAATATCCAGACAACTATTATTCTTATTTATATAATTTATGTATTGATAAATAGCATAATAGAAGTTCACGATATTATTCACAAATTATATATACATGATTGTGGTTATAGTTATCATTGTCCAGATTTTGAAGATAATATAACACATGATCACAAATATCATTCATGTATATATTGTGGAAAAACAATAACAAAAATAAAAAATAAATGGGTTGATATAAATGAATTGGGATGAATATAAGAATTATTTATTATCTGCTATTCCAGGAGCCAAAACAGCATCTGGTGGAAAATTGATAAATTGTAGATGTAGAGAATGTGTAGATGGTAAAAGTGCCACTAGTAGACACTTTTATATATCTATTCCTTATGATACAGAAGAACCCTCAATGTATTATTGTCATAAGTGCAATTGTAAAGGATATGTAGATCATAAAAAATTAATTGCATGGGGCATTTATAATCAAGAGATAGCAATAGCATTAACAAAATATAATGAAGAGATCTTTAAAAATCCAAGAGCTTCAAAATATTATAGTAATCAGGTGTACCAAGTTAGGCATACTTATACAACCGATGATAATAAATCAGAAGAAAAAAGACAGTATCTAGTAAGAAGATTGGGATATGAGTTAAATTTTACTGATTTGAACAATTTGAAGATTATTCTAAACTTAAATGATTTTTTGCAAGAAAATAATATTGATAAAATTACAAGAAATCAAAATGTGGTAAATGATCTTGATAGAGAATTTATTGGATTTCTCAGTATTGATAATGCTTACTTTAATATGAGAAGAACTTGTGAAGAGGGATTGGTATATAAAGAGATTGATAAACGATATGTGAATTATAATATCTTTAATAAAATGAACACAAACCAAAGATTTTATACGATACCAACTGTAGTTAATTTAAATTCTTATAAAAGAATTAAACTTCATATATCAGAGGGACCCATGGATATTTTATCTATATATCTCAATCTTAGAAATAAAGAAGAAGGTATTTATACTTCTATAGCAGGTAATAATTATATCAATATTATTTTATATTTTTTAATAGATTTAAAGTTACCTTATTTAGAAATTCATTTGTATCCAGATAATGATAAATATGGAACTTTAGATAGAATGAAATATATAAAATCATTGATACCAGATCCAACTATTCCAGTTATTGTTCATAAAAACATATTTCCTGGAGAAAAAGATTTTGGAGTTCCAAAAAATAAAATTACAGAAAGTATAATTCCGATATAATTATATATTATATTTGTAGAAAGGAGTTGAAAAATACTATGGATAAAGATGAATTAAATGAAAAACAAAATAGGAGATTTTTATGTTTAGGTATCTTCATAGGATTTGCAATTACATTGATCTTAATTCTTGGATTTTATGCTATAAATAAAGAGATGAAATCAATGGAAAATGTATATGCTATGAATTATGAAACAGATAATATCAACATATTATCAATGGATACTTATACAAAAGCTTATATTGCTTCATTAGATAGCAGAGCTGTAGATCGTGTAAATGTAAAGCAGATAATTCTATGTGGAAATAATATAATTAAAATTATTTCTAAAGATGGATCAATATATGTTACAGATATTAAAAATGTAATTTTATATGGGGAGGAATAAATAATATGATTAAAATTGTTATTATTGTATGTATTGCTGCTTTGATAATGATTTTTGTAGGTTATATTGCTGCTAGTTTAGAAGCTAAAGATTTTAATAATGGAAAATGTCCAAACTGTAATAAGAAATTAAAACATTTCGATACAGATTCTCAAGGTGGTAGAGGATATTGTTGTAGAGAATGTGGATATTATACATGGGTAAGTTATAAAACTGTAGACAAAAAGTTTTTAAAGGAAAATAATTAATATGATTAAAATTGTTATTATTGCATCTTTATTTATTGCTTTTGCAGCGGCAATGGAAAGTATTTAAACCGTAGAAGCATATTATATATAATCAAATTATAAACTCTAGAGAGTATTATACTCTCTAGAGTTTTGACTTTATTATAATAAAAGGAGGAATAAATAAATGATATATGGAAATATGTTTTTAAACGAAAGATATATTCTTAACGTAAAAGATCTTTATTATAATAAAGATAAATTTGATTCTGGAAAAACTAATATTTGCTTTATCACTGGTCACAGTGGCTCAGGAAAAACCACTATAAGTACGAATATGGGAACAGAGAATGTATATAGTTTGGATGATGTTATTACTAATAAAAATAATTTTACTATGGGCGAATTAAAAGAATATGGAAATCTGATTTATTCTTTCTTTAACGGAATTGGTAAAAAATATTATCTTAATAATGAAGAAAGAAAAGAACAATATAAGTCTCCTTTTAAATATTATAAAGAATTACTTGTACAATTTGTATCATATAGTATGTCATATGCCAAAACCCATAAGAATGATAAATTTGTTATAGAGGGCATCCAATTATATTGTTATTTTAAACCTGAATTTTTTAAAGATTGTGCTTTTTATATCAAAGGTACATCAGCTTTAATATCTACAATACGAGCATGTAAGAGAAATAATAATGATAAAAATTTAAAAGATAAATTTGAAGATATTATTAAAGGTAGAAAAAGATACATAGAATTTTTCTTAGATGAAAAATATATAAAAGAATTTGTAGATTATTTTTCTAAATTAGAATCTGATAATAATTAATATAAACTCTAGAGAGTATTATACTCTCTAGAGTTTATAAATCTATTTTCAATTATATATTATAATAGTGATATAGAAGGAATAAAGCATATAAAATACATGAAACGTTAATCCATTTTGTAACCAAATAAACAATACCCATTACAAAAACGTAACACCTTTTACAATTGAATATGGAACTTGAGTTAATATTCCTTCTATATCATGCCCTTTAAAATAAAATCGTTTTTTTTTTGATATTCACTATATTATATTATAATATAGCTAAATCTTATTTTTTAAAGGAGGATATTATAAATATGATATATGG
>ERZ808278.658-NODE-658-length-20018-cov-4.385714_pt1 | contig 20018 bp, 34 predicted proteins | sample MGYA00521239_ERZ808278 | MGnify/ENA primary metagenome ERZ808278 (study PRJEB31516, sample SAMN03275600) | gut metagenome | biome: mammalia-associated habitat; material: feces | host: Papio cynocephalus | place: Kenya | collected 2012-07-17 ... | reverse complement strand
AAATTGTTTTATATATTCTTTATAAATTGTACGTTCTACACAACAGCTTTTAATAAGATTTAAAGTAAATTGGTTAACTTCTATTCTTAAAATAGTTGGATTTTCTTCTTTAAATTTAAATATTCTTTTAGCACAATTGTTTAATTCATCTAAAGTTAAATCAGATTTTGTTGTATACTCAAATCCAAATTCATTTAGCAAATCTTCAAATTCTTGTAGTGACAAACTCTCAAAAAATTTCTTTGGATTATCTAATATCTTGCCTATTTATTATTTACTCCTTTTTTTAAAGAAGTACTAATAAACATTTCTTTATTAGCGTCTTTTATTTTATCTAAATGAATATTTTTAAGGATATTAAAATTAAAATTATTTAATGCATCATTTATTGATTTCCAAATTCTATATTCTTCCCAATATTTTAATTCAAATGTTTTTAGTCTTCTTCCTATTACAAAATTATCATTCATTCTTTATTCACTCCTTTAAAATCCTAATTTCTTTATATATTTTTCAACTTCAATTATTTTTCCTAGAATTTCTTCAGGATAATCATAAGTAAAACAATCTTTATTAAATTTACATTCATTACAATCTCTACTTGAATTTTGTATTATATCACATTCTTTTGCCATTTCTCTTAATTTATTTTTAGCTTTTTCTAACATTTCAACACCTCTTTCTATACATTTATTATAACATATTATTCCATTAAAATTGCAGTTTTAAGAAAAATTATTTAGCTTGTGTATCAGCATTATACAATAAAACCAAATCATTAAATAATTCTTTTCCAACTAAACTTCTAAATTTCTCTTTTCCTTTATCTGATTTATTCAAGTTTAATAATCTCATATGAAGTTGTACATAGGTGGTTATTTTTATTATTTCCTCTTTAGAAAAATTACTTTCATCGCACAATAACATTGTTAATAATTGAGCTGAAACATTTTCATGACCATAATAATGTGCATATCTATCTTTAAATTCTTTACAATAAGCCTTACCTATATCATGAAATAGTGAAGCTATTAATAAATATTTATTTTGAATATTATATTGTTTTAACCACTTATAAGTATAATACATATGTCCACTAACACTTAATGTATGATATGGATTATCTTGTCCTAATCCTATACAATCTATTATATCCAACATGCAAGTGTTTGTTAAAATTGTCATATAATCATTATAAGAATTACATTTATATTCTAAAGAAGTCTCTATGGATTTTACTTTATTTCTAATTATTTTAATATCATCCCACCCCTCAAAATACATTGGAATTTGCAAATTTTTATACATTCTTTTTATAACATCATATCCAACATTTCTATTTCTATTCATATCATTGGAAATACAAGTCATAATATTTTCACAAAAATATATACATTGTTTATAACAATCTATCTTTTTGAGTTCTTTTAAGAATGATATTCTTCTTTTAGAATTAATATTGGTTGCATCATATATTACGTTCTTCCCTTGTTTTAATAAATCTTTTACTCGTTTATTTATTTCTTGAAATAATTCTCCATTATGTTCTTGATTATTTATATCGCCATATAATTCTTTTCTCATATTATCAGATGATATTAATATAGTATTATTATTTTCTTTATTTTTAGCCCAAGTTGATTTACCACTAGCTGGTAATCCAACTAAATAATACAATATTGGTTTCATATTTTATCACTCCTTTATACTCTCAAATAATTCTGAAAAACTATCTGCTGTATTCATATCTTTTAATTTTTTATAACCACAATAACCTTTCATTAATACGTTATTTGATTTATTTAAATAAATATTTCTTACATATCCTTGAATATTTTTTGGACAATTATTAGTTACCCATATCATAAATTCTTTTCTTGTTCCTTTTGGTGCTAATTTGTAATATTTATCGATTCTATTTAAAGTATTATCTCTATATTCTATAATTTTATTTGCAATCATTAGTATTCTATTTTTATAATTATCAGGAATTTTACTCATCATATCATCAAATTTATCATCTGCTATATTTTTTATTATTACATTTACACTTGCATATTTATCTAAAATTCTATGTAACTGAACATAGTCATCACATTTTACTTTTACTTTATGTCCATCAATATTTAATACCCAACCTTCTTTATCTGAAGATTTATATGTTTTCATTTGATTTAACATTTCACCAAAACTAATACTTTCGATATTTGTCATTGATACATTATATTTTTTAGAAAATACTTTTATATTTTCATATGATAATTCTTCTCCAGTATAACAGTTTCTAATTCCTATTAAATATAACCCTTCTTGTGATTTATTGTATAAGACTACATGAGCATCTTTTAAAGAAATATATTCAAATATAAAAGTATAATCTTGATTTTCTTTTATCATTCTTTTATAATTATCATTCAACATCGATATTCCTTCTTTTAATCTAAAAGAATCATTTTCATCCAATGCCATACTACCATTCATAAATATGTCATTATTGTACCATCTAGCACATTGCATACTCCCATCTAATTTGTTAGTTATTTCAAAAATTTTAGCTTTTTCAATATCTTTCTGAATTTTGTTAATATTGTTTTCTTCTACTTCATTCAAGTTAAAGAATTTTCTAAAAGGACATGTGACAATTTCTTCTTTTTGCAAGTCTATTACTAAACTTCTACATTCTCTATATATACTATTTTTGTCTTCCCACATTCCTTCTTGTATTTCAGCAATTCCGTATCTTATTAATAAATAATTATCTTTTTGATTAGTTTGTAAACTATTAAAAATATTATTATATTTTTTATTGTCTAACTTTTCTAACCAAACTTTAAAATCTTTTTCATTATCACAAAATTTATTATAATAATTTTCTTTTATTTCCATTATTAAATTATATACTGGATTCCATTTATATTTATCATTCATAACATCACTCCTATTAATTATTATATATTTAAATTTATTATAATTTCCCTTAAAAGAGAAAATTTATGTATATACAATAACCCTAATTGAAGGGTTTTATCTTTTGTTATGGTTTGTTTACTTCTAATTAAAAAAGCAATATCCAAATTGGTGGAACTACAAAAGCAAAATTACTCAATGCTCCTTGTGGTAATAATTTTATTACACCTAAAACACTTAGTCCTCCTAATAATAATCCTAATCCAATCTTCTTTAATACATTTTTCTTCATTTTTACATTACCTCTTTCTTTTTTTATTATTTAATTTATATTTAACATCATTAAAATGATGATGTTAACTTATTTAAATTTTCTTGAATAAAATATACAATATCGCTAAAAATTCTTCTATTGTTTAAATTTTCTAAAATGTCTTTTAATGCTTCTATGTAATTATATTTTACCATGTCCTTAATAATATTGCACATTTCTTCTTTATTTTCTTTTATTAAGGCAATATCAAAATCAATTGCCTTAATAATTTCATCTTCTTTATCTAAAAAAGATAACATCTTTTTTATCCTAGTATATTCTTTTAAACATTCTTCTTTAGTTAATTCATATTGATATATATATAAATATAACCATATAGTATATGCTTTTTTTTGGTCGTATCCAAACTCAGTAACTTGATTCATAAATTCTATAGACATGTTTATATATTTTTTGGCATTTTCTATATTATTAATTCTATAACTACAATTAGCTAAATTGTAAGTCAATCTCCATGTATCTATTGAATTATGTTCTCTTGTGTTTAAAAGCTTAAATAAATATCTATATAAATTTTTATAATCCCCTTTACAATTATAGTACATAATTTTATTTTCTTCTTCTTGATTTAACATTACTATCCCACCAATCTATCAAAATTCACTTCTTCTCCTTTTAAATATTTTTCATATTGTATCTCATAATATCCATCTAATCGATAGATATTCTTTTTTACTTCTAATTCTTCTTGTAATTTATTAAGTTTATTAATGTCTTTTTGTAATTTGATTGCTGGTATTCCATTCTGTAAACAATAAGTTATGCCAATATCTTTTGTTTTTATTTGAGCTAATATATTTTTTATTTCTTGCTTATGTTCATTATATAAACCTGTTGAAATTTCAAAGGCTCTTTCTATTTTACTCATTTGTTTTCTATTAAGTCTTCCTATGTAATTAATTATTCTACTTTTGTCTAATGTTTTTATTTGTTCTAATAATACAACTGAATCTCTTTCTAAAGCACATTCACACGCCTTTAATTCTACATGTGTAGGTAATTTAGCTTTCGTTTGCTTTGATGTTATTGTAGCAACAATTACAGTTGGACTATATTTATTTCCTATATCATTCTGCATTATAATAACAGGTCTAATTCCACCTTGCTCCGAACCAACAGTTTCACCTAAGTCTACTAAAAATATATCTCCTCTTTTGTATATTCTATTATATTCTCTAGTATTATTTCTAAAATTACTTTTTGAATTATTATACATGTTAAACTCCTTTTGATTAATTATCTCTTACAAGTTATATATTACCACTACTTTTATTTATTGTCAACACCTAAATTGAAAATATTTTTATTTATTTATGAAAACTATTTTTTATAATAGAAAAGTAGGTTAAGATTAATTCTCTTAACCTACTTTAGTTCTGAAGCAGTTAATATATGTGTATCTGAAATTATTTCAAAATCATTTCTTAAATTAAGTGTTCCCGTAGTAGATGTCTTACCTGTAAACTGTCTATACACATCGGTTATATCATTTACATCAAGCTGTCCCTTTTCTTTTAATAATTCAAATAAAATATCATATTTTCTACTGTTTAAAAGGTCTTTTATACTCATTCTCATATCTTTCGTTGTTTTAAATATTTGATTATATCTACTATATATTGTACTTTGAGATATCACCAATCCAAATGAGTCATCCTCCTTTTTATTTTCTTCTTTTACAGTCATAATATTTTCACTATTAAAATTAATATTATTATAATCATCAAAACAAATATTATCACTATTTTTATAAACATTATACATAAATTGTATAAAATTATCATCTATAGGTAATAACATTATAACATCTTTTCTGTTCTCATTCCAAATACTTAATATTTTATCTTTTACATCTATATCTGTCCATTCTAAATAAGGTAAATATTTATTATCAACTCCATATCTATACAAAACTGGTACAATCAACTTTTCATAATCTAATTTGAATTCTGTATGATATCTATTTATTTTATTCCAAAATTCATCTAATTTAATATATGTGGATTTAATAGCTTCTTTATTAACATTAAATACTTCAGTAAATTTTAAACCATCACACGGATTTCCTTGAGGACATAACCCTCTACCAGCTCCCCAAGTTAAATATCCATTGATTGCAGACCATAAAGTACTTGCATTTCTTTCTTTTATTTTTGGTAAGTTTTGGAATAATTCTATTATTTCAGATGAAGTAAATTTACATAAATCTTTATTTTTAAAAACTTCTATAGGATGAGAATAAAGAATTATAAAGTCTAAATAAGTTTGTTTACTTCTATCGGAATATATTTCACTTTCTTTTAACCATAATAATTTATTTTTTATATAAAAATCTATTGCTATATTTCCTTTCACCTTAAGCTTGTTTTTCAACATAATCACATACCTCCATTGTAGTGTATTCTAACATCTTATATAATTCTTTAACTTTTACAGTTCTACCTTCCAAGTTATAATCTTCCAAAGAACCTTTTTCTTCCATATTAATTAAAACACTACAAATCTCAGAAATCAAGTCTAAATTTACTTTATCTTCATATTCTAGCATTGTATTTGCAATACCTATATATCCAGCAAACATTCCTCCAGAATATAATAAATTATTTTCATCTATTTCATTTTCTTTATAATATTCAAATATATTATTTATAATTTTAGCTATTCTAGTCATTCTTCTATCAGTTTTATATACTTTTGTAAAATCTATATCAGTCTTTTCTAACGCTCTTATTAATACTTTCTTATAACTTCTTGTTTTTAAAGCTTTATATTCTTCATAGGTATTAGATACATTATTTTTTAATATTGAACATTTAGTAATTAAAGTGTCTAATGCATCAGTCAAAGGTGTACTAGTAATTGCTTCTTTTTGTTCACTTTCAATGTCAGTACGTTTAAATGTATCTGCTACAAAAACTTTAGCTCTGTCTATTGTAGCAAGAACTATATTTACCATGAATCCTTTATCTAATAACTTACCTTCTGCTTCCATTTTATCATAAGCATTACACCCAGCAGTTAATCTATGAAATCCATCAGCAATTATGAAAGGTGCATAATGAGTATCTTCATGGTCAAATATAGGTGTTATATCTAGTGTTCCTATTGAACCAGCCTTATCATCACCTTTCCAATCAAAGAAAGGTTCTTTTCCTTCTTCCCAAATACTGAAAAAATAAATATTTGTAGTAACTAAATCTTTACTTTCATCTCTCATTGGATTGCCTTTTTTATCTTTTCCTTCAAATCTATAAGTTAAATCAATTAGATTGTCTTTATCCATGTTAATTCTTTGAGTCACTTCACCTTTACTATCTACAACCACTTTTAAAGGTCTTTGAACATTACCATTATATTTTGGTAATCCCGATTTTCTTAATTTAGATAAATAACTAAGTGGCATATAAACAGAATATTCATATTTATTAATTCTTGTTACATTCTCAAGATGTAATGTAGTTATTACTTTTTCGTCTTCTTTTGGAGCATACATCTTATAATTTAAAATTTCAGTTTCAGTAAAATAATCACCTATACTGAATTCATTAGTTTCAAGATATTCTGTCAATCCTTCACATAGACAAATGAGTCTAATAGAATCATTCTCTATTTGTTCTAATAGCATATCTTTTCTAAATAAAGCATATACTGTTGAATTATCCAATCTTTTTTCCATGAACCTCTCTGTTAATTTCTTTTGAAGTTTCATATCTATTTGTCTCTCGTTAATAATTTTATTTATATTTTGAAATAAAATATCTTTACTTTTCAAAACTTTTTCATTTTTGCTTTCTTTTATTAAAGTTTCCATATAAAAAACAACTCCTTACTATTTTCATATACATATATTATACACTATTAAGATAAAAATATCAACACTTTTATATATTAAAATATGTCTTTTATTTCTGTTAATAATATTATATGTAAATTAGTAAGAAGTTATACTCAATTATCTTTATAATTTATATTAATTTATGCTATCTCTATTATGTATGTTTTCTTATCAATTATCATTTTTAACTTATCATTTTCAATATATTCAGAATAATTAATTTTGTTTTCATATCTTTCTATATAACTTAAAAATTCTTCTCCGTCAATATATTTATCATTTACTAATAATAAACCACTTCCACATTCTATCGTATCTAAAACCATACCTTCTAAGTTTATTATTTTTTCATTCATATACTAATCCCCCTTTTTATTTAACTTTTCTGCCCTAAATCAATTATATTACTTTGTAAAAAATTTGTAAACATATTCACATCTATTTTTATCTTTTATTTTTTACTAAAAAACCATCACTTTTTACATATTCCTTAATTAAAAGTTTACACTTTTTAAATATTCTTCATTTAAAGTAAAATCTAATACTTTTTGAACTGCCTCCACCAATACATCGTCAGCTTGTAATATATTATCTTTTGCATAATAACTCATCATATCTCCTCCTAAACTCCAACCAGCAATACATTTACAAACAATTTCACTTATATTGCAAATATTACATATCGCTGAAAAGAACTTTTTACAACTATGAGGAGTTATAGCTTTATTTATATTTGTTATTTTAGCATATTTACTTATCATTCTATTAATATCTCTTGTATTTAGCTTTTCTCCATTCGAAGATAATAATAAATAATCCTTATCAACTATTGTTTTTAACTCATTTCTTGTTTTCATATATTTATTATAGTATTCCAATGTTTTACCAACTATTGGAACTGTTTTTGGAATATCTTTTTTAGTATGCTCTTTAGAAAAATTAATAAATAATATTCCATTTCTACTCTCTATTCTGTCTAATGTAATATTAACTAATTCATCATTCCTCATTCCTGTAGACATCAATAATAGTATACAGAAACAATTTCTAACGCTGTTATAATTAAAGTCTTTTTGAAATCTAACTTTTGTCAATGAACAGGCTATTAATTTATTCATTTCTTCTGGCGTTATAATTTCTTTTTTCTTCTTTGGTTTTAAATTTTTGTTTTTTATATTTAGTTTGACTTCTTTTACATTGTTCATAAAGCTCTCTTCTATTATATGTCTGTCTACTAAATATCTATCAAATTGTCTTAATGTTATTAATACACCATTTACAGTTGACACCGCATAATACTTATTTATAAGTAAATAGTCTCTAAATTCATCTATATCATCTCTTTTCGTATTTTTAATTATTTCCAATTCATCTTCTGTATTGTACTTTTTTGAAAAGTATTCAAAATACCTTCCTAATTCTTGTCTATACTTTTTCTCTGTATGTTCTTCTATAGCATCTTCTATTATTTTATTGTTAATAAATTTATCTACTAAACACATATCCTATTTCCTTTCGTTTTTTATTTATTTCTTACTATATGTATATATTACACCCTTTACTATATATTGTCAATACTTTTTTAATAAATAAAAAAATAAAAAGCTAAGAAATTAATCTTAGCTTCAGTTAAAAGTTTAGTTTTAAGTTAAATAAATAAAAATAGGAGCGATTTTAAAATGAATAATGAACAATTAAATGTGTTAAGTTTATTTAGTGGAATAGGTGCTTTTGAAGAAGCATTAAAAAATTTAGGAGTAAATTATAATTTGATTAATTATTGCGAATTTGTAGATTATATAGCAAAATCTTATTCATTAATACATAAAGTTTCTTTAGATAAAAATTTAGGTGATATAAATAATGTAGATGAAACAAAATTAGAAAATTTTGATTTAATGACATATGGGTTTCCATGTCAAAGTTTTTCCGTACAGGGTAAAAGATTAGGATTTAAAGACCCAGATAAAGGAAACTTATTTATGGAAAGTATGAGAATTGCTAAATATAAAAAACCAAAATTTATGATTGCTGAAAATGTGAAAGGATTATTGTCTCATGATAAAGGTGAAACATTTAAAATAATTTTAAAGACATTGGATGAGATAGGGTATAATAATTATTATAAAATATTTAGAAGTTGTGATTTTGATATTCCGCATGCACGAGAAAGAATTTTTATAATAAGTATAAGAAAAGATATTGATAATGGTTTATTTAAATTACCTGATGGAAAATTAACAAATAAAACATTAAAAGATATTATTGAATTTAATTCAAAAAGAAAATTGCCTAAAGAGTCTATTAGAAAATATATGAATAATAATTATTTTAAAGTTACATATAAAAGCGATATGAATACACATAAATTATTTGATGGTTGTGAAGAAGGATATTTTAAAAATAATTTTTCAGGAAATAGAATTTATAGTATAGATGGAACTTCTCCAACATTAACTACTAAAAATGATACAATATATTACGAAATAAACGGACATTTAACCCAAAGAGAAAGGTTTAAATTACAAGGATTTAACCCAGATTATGCAGATTTATTAATTAATAATGGAATAAGTAAAAGTAAATTAGATTTAATGACTGGTAATAGTATTACTGTAAATGTGGTACAAACTATACTTGAAGAATTATTAACAAAATTTAATTACATACAATAAATAAAAATATATAAATAAAACTAAACTTTTCTACTATTTCTTCCTTTAAAACTTTACTTTTATTCAGTTTTACAATTTTTATTATCTGCATATTCTTTGTATTCAACATCAGGGTCTATATCATTATATATAAAGAATAAGTCGTCTAAACTCATTCCAGCTACTTGTTCATAAACTTCTCTATTTGTCATACTATTCACTTCCTCATTTATTTTTAATTTTATAATGACATCCAGTATCGCTTTCGTCATTATTACTACACCAATACATTCTATAATTTTCATATAATTCATGTCCACATTTAGGACAATACAATCCACACAATTCTCCAACTAATTTATCTATATCTCCAAATTTAGCGTCTCTTTCTTCTTTTGATATTGGTAGTTTTTTAAATCTATCAAACATATAATCTCCCCTCTATTTATCTAACTATAATTTTAGAAATACCTATTTTTTAATCATTTCATCTTTTAACTTTTGTATGTATTCTTCTATATCATTTCTGGGTGGTATTATTTTAGAGTCTAAAACTTCTATTTTATCTTTGTTAACTTTATAAAACAATATAGCAGTAAAATCTTTGTTATGACCGCTTTGGTCTACTGCAATACTACAATTATTATTTACTTTTACTATAGCACTAAATGACTTATATTTATTACTCAATTTTATTTCCTCCCTATCCTTAAAACAACAATTATATAGGAAATATTTTACATGAATTGTTTTATTGTATTAACTATTAATTTCTCTGGTAAATATAAATCTTGAACTATATTAAATATATTAAATATGACAACAATTAAAAATATAATATAAAATGTAAAAAATAAATATGGAAACAATTCATAACTATCAATATTTCCCTTTTTAGTAAACAATAAATTGTCTTTTTCTGTTTTTATCGCATTCTTCCTTGTTTTTATTATTACAATCAATCCACTAATTATAAACAGCAAACCTAACGCAATCCATACACAACTTTTAGCAATATCATATTTAACTATTCTACTAGATAAGTCTTGTACATAAGGTAATATGTTCTCTTGACTCTAATCTATAGTCATTCCAAACTTTTCACATAAATTATCTAATACTTTTATTATTTGTTCTGATACTTCCATAACAAAATCACTCCTTTAATAATATAATATTCTTTCTTCTTTTATCTTTATTCCTTCATCTGTTATTATTAATCCTTTAATACCATTTGCGTCTTCAGTATCTCCATATTTAAGAGAAGTATTTTCATCTATTAAATAACCTTCATCTTTATACAACTTTGTTCCTATTTTACTATCTATATATTCTCTTAACTCTTTTACTGTAATACCCTTAATGTTTTCCCAAAAAGATTTCTCACCTATAACGAAATATCCATAATCATTTTCATATGTTCCACTATTATTTATATTTACATTTAATATAATTGAATTATCAGACAAATAATCTAATACTTTTAAAAATTCTTTTATAGTCATTTAATCACCCCTTATTTATAATCAATATTAAACATATCATCTATATCTACACCATATTCATTTTTAAAATTCTTTCTACTAATCTTACTACTTATGTTACATTTATGTTTAAATTCTTTCTTGTCCCATTTAAGTCCAAACATTTCACACCCTAGTTTATATACAGTTTCATTAGGCATATATTCACCTTTCTTAAATAAATACATATCACTTTCATTTAAATATCTTGCTAATAAACAACCTATAGCTCCACTTCGACTAACACCCATAGTACAATGAATTATAATAGTATGTATATTATTTTTATATTTGTCTATAAAAAGTTTTATTTGTTGTAAATCTTCCATAGTTACAAGTTTACCATCACATTTATATTTATCTTTTGCTTCTTGAGTTATATCATCAAAATGTATTTTTAATATATCTTTTATTTTAGAATTATTATATATTACTGTATTGCAATTACTATCATTAATAGATATTACTATACAATCATCTTTTAAATCTTTAGCAGAATATAAAGTACACTCTTGTTTACTCATTATCTTAATATTGTATTCCATCATTACCTCCTTTCTTTCACATATTTGATTAATTTAACAACTAATATCCTATCATGTTTCTTTTTATATACATTGTATATATCCCGTATTGTAATTCCTTCAATAAAACACAATAAAAACATTCCTCCTATACCCAAATTAAATTTTAAAGCTAATATTGAAGGAATTAACGTGAATAAGCTTCCACATATAGCCCATTTGAGTGTTTTTAATATATCTGGTAATAACTTTTTAAACAATTTTACTATCACCTCCATTCAATTAAAATCTATATTCTATTGAAAATTATCTTACTCTTTTATAATATTTACTTACTTCATCTTCTAAAAATTTATAATCTTTATAAAACCAATCGGCATATTTAAATGTTTTATTTTCAATATTTATTTCAATTATTTTTGTTCCGTTATTCCATTCATCATTATCTATAAATATATATTTCTTATTTTCTGATAACCATAAACATACTCTTTTATCTCTATTATTTTCATCTATAGTCTTATTATATTCTTCTATAATTTCTTTTAAAGGATTTATTATTTTATCTAATTCAAATAAAGGATTCAATATAAATTCTCTATCTTTGTCCCATTTATTACCAATCCTAATATACTTACTAAATCTATAATCATTATCTTGAATTTCTATCTTTAAGTTATTATCTATAATATAATCTATCAAAGTATGTATTACATTATATTTTTCTTCACAGTCCCTACACATATCTCCATATCCTTGTATTGTTACAAACCCCTCATTAAATTTATATCCAGTATAATATTTAGGAGAATCATAATTATAATCGCCTTTTCTATGATATCTACTACTTCTAGCATATCTATGATAATCTCTCTTTTTATCACAATACTTGCAATGATTTATCTGTTTTATTCTCCATGTTAATTCTCCGCTCTTCTTAGACTCCATTATTATTTCATTCATTATATCCAATGGAAAGCCAATAGCATTTTCTTCTTTTATCTTATCAACTTTATCTTGATTCTCTTTAGTTAATCCTTTTTGTTTATCTAAAAGTAAAACTTCATTATAAGTTAAATCAAAATCATATGTTTTCAACTTTTTATTCATTATTTATATTTCTCCTCCTTATTCCTTTTGAACTAAATCTTTTAATTTAATATATCTATAATTATTTGTATCATGTTCTTTATTTAATTTATCAACTATTCTTTTTGCATCTTCTTCATTAACTGTATAACCTATATTTTCTTAACTAATTAAATCATAGTCCCAATTCCAAATTGAGCTATATCTATATTCTATTAAATACATATTTAAACAACTCCTTTATTTGAATCTCAATTTTATTATTTACTATACTTATATAATACTCTCATATTTTGTAAATGTCAATATAATATTAAAATTATTTTTATTTATTTACAACAAAAAAAGAGTAGTAATTAAACTACTCTCTAATTATTATCACATAATTTCTCTGCTACTTCTAAATAAGCTAATAAACTATTTGTTGATAATCCATCAAAACATTTATACACCACCTTCATTTCTAAATCCCATAAATTAATATTTATTCCATACATACCACAATCATTTTTATATGAAGTTTCTTGTATGGATAACTTTGCTTTATATTTTATAAACTCTTTCAATGTTATAATTGTTGGTAATCCTAATATTTCATTTCCAACAAAATCCATAAATATTTCTTTATCTTTTTCTAAATCATTTTTCTTTACACACCTTATTTGATTAATTTCATAATCTTTATAAATAGGATGATTCATTGTTCCTTCTCCACAGTCTTCTTGTTCTATTGTATGAAAATTAAAAATGTCTCCTAATTTAATATTTTCTTCCCACCAATTTTGATATTCTACTTGAAAACTTTTATTTGTTTGCATTAATAAATTATAATCTATGTATCTTTTACCATAATTTAATTCTCTATATTTTATCAATTAATTATACATCTCCTTTTTATTTATCTTAAAACAGTAGTTTTATTTACTTATTTAATAACTTATCTCTTACATTAAATAAACATATTCCCAATTCTCTCCACAAATCTTCTTCATCAGCAATTATTAAATTATTTACTTTACTCTTTAATGTACTAGGACTTAAAACCTTCTTACCTTCATCCAATCTTTTATTTTGAATTTCTTTCTTTCTATTATCACATCTAGTTTTTAAGTTAATTCCATACTGGTCTTCTAATTCTTTATATGTATATGTATAAATTTCCTGTTGACTTAATCCAGTTTTTCTAGCAACACTATTAACTTCATTTGTAAATTGTTTTCTATTGCCTATAACTTCTATATTATCTAATCTCTTTTGTTGAGTTTCTAAAATTTCTTTTTGTTCTTTTTGTGCATCTCTTATATCCTCTAATTGCTTTTCTTGTAAATATTGATTAAGTTCTAATTCTTTGTTCTTTTTATTTAAAGCAGTAATTAAATCGTTAGGACTAACTTTTAAAACATTATCTAACTGATATATAGCTAATTTTAATTCTCTTTCTTTATCGTCCTTTATTAACTTTAGTTGTTGTTCAATAGAGTCATATTTACCAGTAGATTGTACCTCTGAAACTATATCCCATACTAAATCTTCAAACTCATCAGCCTTTGGCATTTTTGAATTTATTATTAATTTCATCACTCCTTTTTCTGTTAAAAATGTTTCTCCAGCATTGTTTAATTTTCGGAAGTCGTGTTTTGCGACATCTGAATTTTTAATTTTTACTTTTTGTTTGTCTCTAATATGTTTTGATATAGCATCTCTATCGTTTGAATATTGTAATATTTTACATATCTGTTTTCCATTAAATAAACATTCTCCATTAAATTCAAAATTTACATCTTCTTTTGTTAAAATTTCAATCTCATTTCCTTCAAAAATCATTAAATTGTTTTCCATATTATCTCTCCTATCTTATTTTTTAAAATTTTTATTTATTTATATATGGCATAAAAGTGAAAATAAATTTCACTTAAAATACTTCTTTTAACATCTATCGTAATTCTCTATTACATTATCTCAATAATTAAATCTATGATTTAAACCTTCTTTTATATTATTAGTGCCTAATAGTATTTTCTCGTTTATCCAATTTATTATAAAAAGTCTTTCGTTTGGATTTAATCCACACATAACTGATTTTAAACACAAATTTAATGCTTTTCCTATTTCTTCTCCTTTAAATCCTAACTTAATCATATCATACCCATTTACAGTTAAATCTTTAAGTTGAAAACATTCACTATCTTTTATTACTTCATCTAATATTTTTTCAACTTTAAATACCGTTAGTTACCTCCTTTAATACAATATTACCACAATCAGGTAATAAAATTAATAATTATTTTTTATTTATTTACTCTAATTGTGGTTTAGTTAAAAGATATATATTATTAAAAATTATTTAATAATATTCCTATTTTACTTTCTATAAAACAAAGTATAAAGAAAATTATTAATAATGAAATTGTCGTAATTGTTTGACTTCCTTCTTCTACTTCATCGTTAAATAGTATATCAGATATGGTATTATCTTTAATTTTTATTTGTTTAAATAAAGATTTATTCATTAAATACAATACCCCTAGATTACAAAGTATCATTTCAATATTTAGCTCAATCATCTTAAATTCTCCTTATTTTATAATTTTTTCTTCTTGTTTTATTGCTTCAGTTCTCTTTTCATCTTGATATAAATAATAACCAACACCTTCTATAATTCCTATGATACTTACAATATAAAATATTAAACTAATCATTTTTAACACTCCTTTATATTTTTATTTATTAAATAGCTTTTCTTATTGAATTATTATATCCATAAATTGTATTATTTGATTCATTATAAAAAACATTATTATATTTATTTTCCATACATTTAGTATCTTTATGTAAATTATTAACTATTTTTTCTTCGTATATTTTTAATCTTTTTGCTTCATCAAAAGTTAATTCACTAAAATTACCTACTTTGTGATTTATATTAAATAAATTACCGTTGTATTTAAAATTATAATTATCATGGTTGTTTATAAATTCTTGTTCCAATACGTGTTGATTTTTATACCAATCTCTTTTCAATTCTATATCTTGTAGTTCATTAAAGAAATTAATTTTATCTGTTTCATCACCAGTAAAATTTCTTAATCTATGTAACATTACATCTCTCTTTTTATCCATCATACGTGCCATTGTATCATCGTGTTTTATCTTCTTAGATATTAATAATAATTTATCTGAAATTTCTTTAGCTATTTCTACAAAATCTCTTTCTAAATCATTATTAATATTTTCTTTAAATTCCTTAGTAAATAATACTTCTAATCCATTATTCTTTGTAATACCTAAAAATTTAATAGCAATAGCTTCATTCTTATATTTATCTTTTACGCTTTTATAAACATCCAACATTTTACTATAACTTTCTGTATTAATTCCAGCTAGTTTTAGTACCTCCTTATCTCCATTAGTATATACAACTTCAATTTGGTATTTTTGATATCTTTTTTCTTTACACATATGTAATCACTCTCCCATATTTTTATTTATTAATTGTAATATTTATAAAGTATTTCCTTTACCTTATGTATATATTGTACTCCCAAAATATGGACAAGTCAATACTTTTTGTAAAATATTTTTATTTATTTACAAAAAAAGAAAGAGCTGAAATTAATCAACTCTTATTAAATATTACTTATATTGAATATATGTTAATATAGTTATTATAGTCCAAAGCAATAATGATGTTATACTTCCTATTAGCTCCTTTACACCAACGTATTTTTTAATATATCCTCTTATATCTGTTATAACTGCAATAATACTTAAAATTAAAGCTAATATAGTTAAAACCTTTAATAATATTACTAACATTTATATATCCTCCTTTATCTACCATATGCTACTCTTATAAAATGATTATATAATTCTTTATTATGTAATTCCTTTTGTCTTGCAAATTCCTCTCTTAATCTAATAGTTTCATTTGCCTTTTCATTAATTTCTTTAATAAAATTTTCCATAACAATTCACTCCTTATTTTTATTTATTTTTCTTTATTATTTTTATAATCATATATATTCATATAATTTACTACCAATTATCTCAAATGATTATTTAAAAATTTCCACTTCTTTATTATTCTCATCTATAGAATACTGTATAAACCCGTCTACACATTTTAATAATTCTTTTATATCATTTTCTTCAACATAAGGTGTTCTTATTCCTGATGAATTCAAATCACCATCAAAGCTATATGTGGTTCCACAATACACTATATATTTAAAATAATTATCATTGTCATCATCTTCTGAATCAATTCTAATTATCTTATAAAAATCGTCACAAGCAAAACCTTCTGTTTCTAAAGTTCTTTTGTACCTAATTTCTCCACTTTGTATTCTATTTCCTAACCGTTTTCCTTTGTTACCTTGTTATTTAATTGGTAATTTAATATCCATTGTAATTGAAGAATAGACGGAAAATCATAAATGTCTCTTTTGCATACTAATTCACATTTACCATCTCTCTTTTTAAATATTTTTACGTCATAATAATAGTACATAATATCTTCATTGTCTTTTATCTTTAAATATTCATTATGTGACTGTATTGATGGATTAGAAAATTCTAATCTCATAGAATCATCTTCCCATCTAAATTTATTTTTTTGTTTTATAAAACTTAAATTCACTCACTTTTAATCCTCCTCACTATTTTTAATTTTTAATCCACATGCCTTAATATATTTTAATAAAGTTTCTAAGTTAGGTGAATATACTCTTTTTTTCTATCCTAGAAACCATTTGTTGAATTAATCCCACAAATCCACTAAATATTTTTTAAATAAATCCATTCCTTCATTATATTTCTTTTTGTTTTCTTCAGTTAACATTTCTTTATCTTTTATACTACAATTTATATATTCTCTAGCATAATTAAAGCTCCATATCATTTTATTTAAAATATCATCCCATTCTTTTTCACTCATGTTTGAAGGATAAGAATGAGTATAATCTTTAAATTTTTCTAATCTAGGCAAAACAAAATTACAAATAGTTAATCCCAAATCCCATAATTCAGACTCGTCTATCTTTTTATATAATTTTCTTTTCTTTAATGTTCTTCTATTTGCCATTTATACCAACTCCTTTAACATAATTATATCATATTTAATGTAAAATATTCAATTAAAATCAAATTTATCTAGTTATAATTTTTATATTATTAAATTGATTTTTATCATCATGGTCACCATAACAATTTATTTTATATTTTATCAATATTATATCCTCATAAGATGCAAAACTATCAATAATTCTATTATTTAAAATGTTAAAATATTTATTTAAATTTGCTTTATTGGACATTGAATAATTATAAAATAAGTTATTAACTTCTTTGGCTTTGCCACTGAATTGTCGTAATAATGTCACATTTCCGTTTTTTTGAGAAATTATTTTTAATCTATATTTATTCATATTCTTATCCTCCTATATTATCTTACATATATCTCAGGTTTACTAATATCATAGTACTTGTAATTATCCCTTAAATATATGTCTATATCCTTTTGAAATTGCTTTTTATCAAAGTTATCATAGTTGTTAAATTTAAGCTCTATATGTCTAATATACTTATCCCCTTGTATAGAAACATCTTTTATATTATAACTTCTATCTACCAAATAGTCTTTTAACAAGTCTGCATATATCATTTATGTTATTCTCCTTTTATTTAATATATTTCTATTTCGTTAGGTTCTACGCTATATTCTTCTCCATCAATATACACCATAAATCATATAATCTCCCACTTTTAAAGTAGTATTTTCTTTCATTTTTTATTTCCTTCCTTTATATTAAAATTATTTGATAATCCAATAATTCCCTACACTTTTATAACTACAATCCCATGTATCTATAAGGGTTAAATTTTTAACCACTGTTAAATGTCCAGCTACACTTATTATGTATATACTGTTTTTATCAGCCAATTCTTCTATAAATTCTTTAACTGTATATCGTGTGTTATCTTTTCTCCTAGGCATTTTTTGTTTATCATAACCTTTAAGTTTTAAGAATTTCTTAAAACCACATACCCCATTATCATTCCACATATATCCAGTTTCCAAGGTATATCTTGACAGTTCTTTAAAAGTCTCTATCCAACTTTTATTTAGTGCTACACTAATTGCTCTTACTACACAATCTGTAGTTTTTTTATTTTTAAAATTTGCACTATATTCTTTATAAGTAAATTTATTCTTTTTCATTTTAAATCATTCTCCTTTTTTATCCTTCATTTAATATATTCATTATATCATACAAATCCAAATATGTCAATATATAAATTGAATTATTTTTATTTATTTATAATAAATTTATATACAATATATAGTATAATATAGAATTAAACACCACAATATATAGCATTGAAAACTACTTAAAATGATGTTTTTATTGATATTATTTATATGATATTATTTCATAATAATAATTTACATGATTACCTTCATTTAAATTCTTTTCTTCACAGTAAGCCTTAGCTTCTTCTTCAGTATTTTTAAAACATATTTTCTTTTTATAATCGTCTCCAAAAGGATTATATTTAGATTTTATTATTAAATATACTACATTTTCCATATTATCACACCTCCAACTTATTTCTTAAATATATTATACTATATCAAAACTATTATTGTCAATATTTTTATTTATTCTTAATATATAATTTTGATAGCTAAATAATTACGCAGTGAAACAAGTAATTTTTAGATATCAACTAGCCTAGGAATTGATATTTAGCAATTACTTAGTGAAGCGTAGCGAACTTAGTAATGCTTATATCAAGGGGTGGCAATGAACCCCTTATATAATTATGTTTATAATATTTTAATTGATACCATAAATTAGGAATACCCTATATATATAGGGTTTAATGTCCTCAAAACATAGATGAATACTAACTTTATGTTTTTTATTTTCACAAAATGTGGTATCAATATTTATATTATACCTTCATTTATAATCCAATATGTTTTTCTAAAATTAATTGATTTTCTTATACTTTCTCTATTTGTTATAATAGTCATATTAAAATTATCATTTAAGTATTGATTTATAGATCTAGCTGATTTTTGTTGCCTTCCTCTAGAATCTGTTAAATTTATTTCTCAAAAAATAGGTTTATCACTACCTGAGAGTA